>ENA-OREN01000853-OREN01000853.1-marine-metagenome-genome-assembly--contig:-NODE-853-length-40032-cov-6.290627_pt1 | contig 40032 bp, 45 predicted proteins | sample MGYA00248624_ERZ508555 | MGnify/ENA primary metagenome ERZ508555 (study PRJEB26222, sample SAMN06267773) | marine metagenome | isolation source: Saanich Inlet, British Columbia, Canada | place... | reverse complement strand
AAGTCTTATTAAATATGGTTTTCTGATAGCAACTTGGAATATTTTAACATTTTATAATTTATTTTTTCTATCTTAGCTCTGCAGGTTATCAAAACGGAGTTTCAAAAAAAGGCCACTCACCTGCAAAAATTGGAAGTTTAAGGCGGCTTTTCCTTCCCAAATGTTACCCCGAATGTTACCCCAAACAAAAAAAGACTTACAGCCTAAGCCGTAAGTCCTTGTATTTAAAGTGGGCCCAACAGGATTCGAACCTGTGACCTACCGGTTATGAGTGGGATACCTATTCCAAGCCATGCCTAAGTATCCCTAATCACACCATATAAAGCAAGGAAAACGGATGCATACTTATGGGCTGAATAGGGATGAGTTGGGGATGGTTCACGGACAAAAGGCGGACAGGTCGAGGGGGTAGGGGGGTATAAAGAAGGCCGGGGTTGGTGAGAATGGGTGTCTAACGCACCTACCCGAAAAAAATTCAAAAAATTTTCAAATTTTTCAAAAAGAAAACCCACCTCTCGGACTGATTGAAGAGGGACTGATCAAGCAAAGTTACTGGAGATATTTTTGAAAAAAAGCCTCTGTTTTAATTTCTTTTAAGACATTTTCATAAACTTCAAATACTTTTCCATAGTCCTTAGATTCGATCATTTTAATAACAATGCCTGCTCTTTCATACCCAAGTTCTAACGATTTAATTAGATCCGCTAAAAGGTTGCTAGCATCGTCATCGTATCTAAGTTGTTCCCAATAATTTATCATTCCATGCGAAAAATACATGAGCGGGGGTGGTGGTATATATAATGGGGTACTTTCAGTTTCTAAACCTAAATGAATAGCTAAATTTCTCCATTTATTTTCCATTTTGATATAGGTATATGCCAAATCCACACCAGTATCATTTACAAATAATAATTTCCGCTCATGCTGATTATCCGGAGTTTTTTTTAGTGCGACTGTAGATACTGAAATTTCTTCATAGTCATAATCTCCACAGGGAAGACAAAATAACCTAACAGACTTCGACTTCTTTACTTGTTTGAAAGCCATTTCTGCTTCTTTTTGAGGTATCCATTCCCATTGATCTGCCCATGAAAGACTTATCATCCCCTGCAGTATTGCAATGAGTGAAATAGCAGCAATTGTTAAATAATTTTTCATAGAGAATAATTTATCTATAGTTACTATCTATTTTGCAACCATAAAATGAACCTGATTATTGAGTTTCCAACATTCTTCATTAGATTCCATGCAGAATGGTTTTTCTTCACCAAAGGAAATAACGTGCATCCTTCGGTAATCCATACCTAATGAAACTAGGTATGTTTTAACCGCTGCTGCCCTTCTTTCACCAAGTGCAATATTTTCATGATTTCCCCCTCTTTCATCACAATGACCTTGAATTTCCAAATGAATTTTCTTATGAATCATCAGGTATTTTGCGATTATCTTTAAAATATCCTGATCCGCCTCATCAAGGTTATATTGATCTGCGTCAAAAAAAACATCTATGATCGGAACATCTTCGAAGAAATACTTCAGATTTTTTTCTTTGGGAAATATGCTTCTCCAGTCTCCGTAATCTTTTTCTTCCGTCCAAATGACCATACAATCTCCCATACAAACTTTCACATCAGATTCTTGAGAATAAGAAACCTGCGGGGTTTGCAGGGATGTTAACAATAAAAATACTGCCATTAGGAGAGATTTATTCATCTTTTAACCTCTACGAAATAATTGAAGTTCACCTCGTACTGAACTACCTATGTAAGTTATTTATTGAATTATAAACTCAGTAAAATATGCGTCCTTCACGTGTCCTTCCACCAAATATCGGTTCACTCGGACAGTGATTTCATCCTTGAGCTTAAACTTACCCTGCACCGAGTAAACATCTTCAAGCGACTTGCTACTTAATAATGCGGTAATAGAATCAGTGATTTTTTGTATATTTTCTTTAAGCTCGGCAAAAACCTCAGGTGTACCCATTTCTAGGGAAATGTTTACTTTAAGAAATCGTTTTCCTTCACCTCCTGCAAGGCTTACAACAAAAGGATCAAGTGGAAACATGATTCCCATTTTTGGGGGTAACGTTTTAGTGGGTTCTTTGGGTGCACTACTTTCTTTCTTTTTATCCTTGGCTGCTTCCAGAGGCTTAAGGGTTTCTTTCGTAAGTTTCAGATAGTCTGAGTTTAGATATTTTCTGGCTTCCTTTTTGCGATTTATCCAAAAGGCATATGAAAATTTATAACCAGGAATCAGTTTAGAAATACGAGGTTTTTCTAGTTGCGGGAGACTCGCAATTCCAACATCACATTCATTGTCACCTTTATTTCGTGTGATTTGAAACACTTCATTATTTTCGATATTTATTGTCATGATTGTTGTTCGACATTTTGCTCCAGTCTGAGAGATTACTTCGGAATCTGTCCAAGATATAATCTCGAAGGTATCATTGGACATTCGTAAAGTGTATGAATCTTTAACCTGCCCAAACAGTCCCGTACCTCTGAGTTTTGGGATATCAGTAAGAGCTTGAAATACCTCGCAAGTACCTTGAGATTTACGGCATCTAATTTCAGAGTGGTTGATTGGGGCATATATCTTTTCCCCTTCAATTATCCATGTTCCCTTAGTGGTTAAATAATCTGAATAACCGTAAACCTTTATTTCGTCACCAAAAGTGGGGAGATAAACAGGCGTGTCTGTGATGCGAGTGGAACGTAATTGCAGTTCCTCAAATTGCCCCTTTGTAAGTTCCCCTGTTTCCGGTTGGCCAATATCACGTTGGAATTTTTGGATTGCTTCACGGATCTGCTTTTCGGAGGGGGGAGGAAAATAACCAAGCTTTGCTAAAGCATCCGACAAAAGAAACGGAAATACCAGAGCAAATTTATCGCCTCCCATCCGGTTAACAAGCTCCTTTATGGGGAGTTTCTCTATAACGTCTTTTGGGAGTTTGTTAATCTCCTCCTCCGACATTTTGCTAATATCGGGGAGCTTTTCATCCGCTAGTGCAAAGCTAAAACCTATAATAGAAAATAAAAGGGTGACGAGAAGGGTCTGGATAAAAATTTTCATAACTGATTCCTTAGTCTAAATAATAGAGCAGGGTACTACAGCCGTTTTTTTGAAATTAACGTGAGCTTTCTATTTTGATCAACTTTATAAGTAAAACCGGTGCAATTTAGGAATCCATTCTCTCGCACATTCTCTCGCACAGTATATTCCTCTAAAATATATTTTCCCTTTTGCCTATCATTTGGAATAGGCTTAAATCTATAAACCTTATCGTAGTTATTGCATGCCCCAGAAGAGCCATGAATGTTTATAGTTCTATTTTTTGTGTTTATTGTTGAAAGTCCATCAAGCTGTAGGTATGGCTCATGATCTGTTATTTGTTCCTGCTTATCAACAAGACGCCCGTCTTTAAGTACATAAACTTTAAAGATGTCTGAATATCTTTGCCCTGCACCACGAAGCACAACTATTAGTTCCTCATTGTTGTCAAAGTCTAAATCGTAAAAGAAAAAAGGTGCATCGAAATCATAAATTTGTTTCAGAATATTACTATCATTTTTAAATTTAGGTGCTTTATATTCAAGATCCATGGCTTTTTTATCAAATATAAATCTGCCAACCTCAACCTCTTTGTTTTGATCTTCAAGCTCTACCCTAACAAGGTTTAAGCCTTCTACCCTGTCTTTGGCAATTGCAAAACTAGAGTTATAAATAGAAAAATTTGAACCATCTTTAATATTTTTAAATTTAATTGTTGCCTCTCCCACTATAGAACCGTCATACGAGTCAATAGGTTCCCATTTCACATCGACCATCATGCCGTTTATAATATTTGTGTATTTCACGCTAATACTATTTCTACTATCAGGATAACCTTTCGGTTCAAATGCATAAGCATGAGGATTTGGGGCGCCAAACCTTTTTGCAATGGGTATCTTGTGGATTACTTCTTCATTCGTAGCTTGAACGGTTGGTTCTGCTTTATTAGGATCAGGTTTCCAATTTCTTGCCATTTCTTGTGCTTTTTCAATTTGCTGTGGCGTCATTTTCTTTTCCACCATGTTTCTACCATCTATAGCATCTTGGTATCCCTGCAAACCAGAAAGACTAATCCACATATGTGCTAACACATAATCTTGTGGCACCCCCCGTCCGTTGGCATACATCCATCCCAATTTGAATTTTGCTTGAGCAAGCCCTTTCTTTGCTGCAACACGAAACCACTTGGCTGCTTCTCTATAATCCTGTGGAACGCCTTTTCCGATTTCATACATATACCCCAAGTTATATTGGGCTTTAACATTCCCCTGTTTTGCTGAAAGACGAAACAACCTTACTGCTTCTTTGGGGTCATCTCTGAAAGCAGCATCAACACCATCTTCTAATTCTCCCGCAAAGGAAGCAACAGGAGAGTTAACGCCTACGGATATTGCTAAAAAGATGGGTGCTAGAAGAAACCACCTGAACTTTGCATTGCCAGACATAACTTCCTCTATTAATTGAAGGATCAGGCTATTTTACGCCGGTTTATAGGGATAGGCAAGGTAGGGCAATAATCAATCGGTTCCATTTCATAAATCATACAAAATACGGTATTCTTGTAGCATGAAACCCAAGCCACTCACAATCCTTCTCTCTCTCACTTTTCTGTTTCTCTTTTCTGGTTTTGTTTATGGTCAGGAACCAGAGGTTAAGAAGGAATTTTGGGGTAACGGAAAATTAAAAAAAGAAACCCACTCGGTAAGTGGCGAAAAAAATGGGTTAGAAACAGTGTGGTATGAATCCGGCAGAAAAAGGGAGGAGTCAAACTTTAAAAATGGGGAAAAGGATGGAGTTTCCACTGCTTGGGATGAAGAGGGAAGAAAGAAATGGGAAGGACACTATGCGGTCGGGAAATTGGATGGACCTGTGACTCGTTGGAACGAAAATGGACTAAAGCATGAAGTGCGCCATTACAAAGCTGGGAATGAAGCAGGTAGAACAGAATGGTATGAAAACGGAAATAAAAGTTATGAGGATGATGGAAATCATCGCAGCACTATGTGGAATAAAAATGGGAAGAAAGTTCAGGAGGAATACCTTGTAGATGGTTTTAATGATGACATTGATGATGGCTCTTTACGTATGATCGTTACCTTCTTTTACCCTTCCGGAGAAAAAAGTGTAGAGGCACATGTAAAAGATGGGTACACAAAAGATGGCCCGTCTAGGTATTTTTACCGTTCAGGTGAAATAATGCGGGACGAGTATTATAAAGATGGAAAGAAAGAGGGGTTAGTTAAAGAATGGTAGAGAAATGGGCGGAGGAAGTATGAAACAACATTTAAAGGTGGAAAAGAAAATGGGCTACGAACTGAATGGTCAGAGGATGGAAGGATAGCACCCCAGGGAACTTTTAAAGATGGGAAGGAGCAATAGTTGCCTCTATATAGCCGAAGCCCAAAGTTTGGCAAGGAACGGAGAGGCTTCAGCGGATAGAAAACTACTTAGAGATACTTTTTATGCAGGACCTTAATGCCAAATCTGTTCGTTTTGAGAAGTTGCACCTTCACAATTATGGTGTTTTTTTTGGTTCACATGATTTTGTGTTTGAACGGCAACAAACTATCATTGTAGGGGGTTGCGGTGCTGGTAAAACGACTATTGTTAACGCACTTGCTAACCTAGGGCCTGCACGAGGAATAAAGCCTAACTCTGAAGCCAACCCACAAGAAATGTCTGCGAAAGTAACAACTAGCGGAAATCCTAAGCTTATTGAAAAATACCGTATTTTAATCTTTCTTGGGTCTGAAGCCGTAGTACACATTGCGAAAAATCAAGAAACTATACTTTCCGAATTCCCGGATGCCCCAAAAAATACAGTCAAAGATGAAATAGAAACTATTTTTCGGGCTTTACTGAAAGAAAAACCTCACAAAATAAAAGCTCATCAAGATTTAGAACCTCACGTTATGGCGGGGAGTGAAACAGTTTGTCTAGGCTACGCTTTTGCATTTGCAGTTCGTAAGGTGTTGAATCTCGATATTCCTGCTGTATTCGATTCGCCATGTGGACTGCTTGATCCAGAAGGAAGGAACGGATTTTATTCATTTCTAAAACAGCAACCGTGTCAGCAGATTATGCTTTGCAGTGCAAGTGAGTTGGATAAAAATGAAGGGCATTACAAATTGATTCGTGCAGGTGCCTTATGAAAACCATTACACAACTCATTCTAATTCTACTGCTCACCTTTACGGTTGTTCCTGTTTATGGGGTGAAAAAGAGGGGGAACTGGGACACTGAATATTACACAGGTATTTGGGCGTGTGTGATGAAAGAAGCTATAAGCTATAAGAAGAATGGAGAAATAGAACGCTTAGTACCCGACAAGTTCATCTTAAAGATAAAAGGTATAAAAGAAAACACCCTGTCTATACCCGATGTACTTTTCTTTCAAGAGGTGAAAATTGTTAAAAGAACGTCTAGCAGAGTGATTGCCTACAACGAGTATGGATTGTTTAATTTTAATCCCGAAACTAAGGAGTTTGCTCAGGTGGGAGTGGCCAATCCAGATTCTATTTTTGGATATTTTGGAAACTGTGAGAAGTTTGATAACCCAGAATGAAACGATGAATACCAAACTACTCACACTCTTACTTTCAATAACTTTTCTGTTTTTCTTTTCTGGAATTGGTTATGTTTATGGAGAAGAAACAGAAGTGCGGAGGGGATACTGGGATAATGGAGAATTGAAGAGTGAAGCATCTTTCAAGAGCGGAAAACTGGATGGGAAGGCAACCGCTTGGTATGAAAATGGCAAAAAGCGGAATGAAACCCATTTCAAGAATGGGGAAGTAGATGGCCTGCTTATAGATTGGTACCCATCTGGAAAAAAATGGATGGAACTGTACCATAAGAACGGGGTTCTAGATGGAGCGTCAACTGTTTGGTACAAATCTGGCGCAAAGAAAAGTGAAGAGCGTTATAAAGATGGGAAAGAACACGGAATGGTAACTGAATGGGATGAAGATGGGAAGATAACATTCCAGGGAACATTCAAAGACGGAAACGAGGAATAGTCTTTTTGGATGATCACTCCACTCACCGCCATAGATATAAGACAAAATAATGGCTACACGCAAAAAAAATAAAGAGGCTCCCCCAAAAAAGAAACGGAAACCCTCAAGCAGGAAGGCCCCAATTGCAGCCATAACCTTTAAAATAGTCCATGAAAATTCAGGCGATTCACTTGGAACGATCAAACTCACCGATGAAGAATTTAAATCCCCCGAGGAATATGAGCAGTTTCTGGAACAGTTCCATATGGATCCTGGTTCAACTCCCCAAAGCCATCTTAAACTTATTGATAAGTTTAAAAACTCCAAAGACAAGAAGAAACTACGCTTTAGCAGTTCGGAATTAAAGCTTTTAGAAAAGGCCTTGCATAATAGTTATTCATATTTGGGGGCGAAGATTAAACTTGATTGCTTGGAAGGACAGTTGGCCTGGGCTAATACTGCTATTAAAGACAAGTCTAATTCCTACGAAAAGAATCTTCGAACAGCCGGGCGAAGGCTAGGCTTTACGAAGGGCGCTAAGGAACCAACAACAAACCTGCCGTTTGATACTCCTCCCAAAGGGAAAAAGAGATTTTATGATCCAGAAGCTGTCACCTCGTATTACGAGAAACTAATTTCTTCTGGATATGAAAGAAAAAAGGCTGTTATAGAGTGTGCCAAAAAGTTTTTGTTCCCGAACAATGATGCCTGCTCCAGATACCTTCGTAATCACCGCCTAAAAAACATCCCTAACTTCAGAACCATCAGGTAAAATCTGCACCTCTTTCACCCCTCCTCCATTTTAATATCTCGCTACTTGTTAACTTCACCAGTCGTTTTTGCTAACTTTTTGTGCGCCTTAAGGCACGTATATAAGCACCCCCATCCAAATAGGATTTGAGTGTAAGGTGGCTACAGAATAAAAGTTTGAACCGAGCAGAAAGGATTGAGCGTATGGGTAAAAAAGGGAAGAAAATTGAAGGCGGTTTTGTTCCATTGCCTCACAGGCTTATTGAATCAGAAGCCTACAAGCTTCTTAGTGCAACGGCAAAAATAGCTTACACATATTTTTTGAGAGATGTGAGAAGCGGTCATCAGGAAAATGTAACGCTTACCTTTAATCAGGCGAAGAAATATGGAGTGTGCCAGTCGCCAGACACCTTTTCCAAAGCAAAGAAGCAGTTGGTGGAAAATGGATTGCTGGATTCGGTGGATGGTGGTGGTCTGAATGCTCCCGCAATTTTTAAAAAATCTGAGAGATGGAAACAGTTTGGTTCCGACCGATTTAAAGTAGTTCCTTACAAACCTGGTTTTGGCTCCAAGTATTTCAAAACTGCGATGGCGGATGCAGACAAAAAAAAGAAAGTGCTGAATGCCAGATACCCTAAACCTAGATTTGGTTCGTCAGCAGCAGGCGACACTTTATAATCCCTACAGTATGGCAGATCTATAAGCTATACAGAATATGAACGATGAAATCCCTCAATTTTACTAAAATCGATACAGAATCCGAACTTGCTTGCTCCATGAGTAAGCCTATTCATACAGAATCTGTAATTGAACTACCCACTAACTGTATTTAAGTTTTTATAAAAGGCTCACTCAATGGATAGATATAAACCTAAGAAACATAAAATACCGGTTAAGGCTATCGGGGAACATTGCAAGGAATGTATGGGCGGCAAGGACAGCCAAGGTTATAAAAAGCGAATTGCAGAATGTCCATCCCCAGACTGTGCGCTATTTAATTTTAGGTTTGGAAAAAACCCAAATCACAAACAGAAACTTTCTGACCTGCAGAAAAAGACCCTTGCTGACCGAGGTATGAATAGCTCCTTGATCCAGCGAGCGGTTGGTAAAAGCCAACCAAATTTGAACGATCAGGATCTAGTTGATACCTGAGTAAGGGTACAGAAAAACGGGCTTATTATTCTATTTTTAACTGTCCTTCTTTAGTAAACAGCCTTTTATCGGAACTAGGGCTGAATATCGAAAGAAAATTTAAGTCCTGATAGTAGCAGTGCTGAGAAAACCGCTTGTTTTGGGGGTTATGGATGGTGGTGGAGGGTAATTATCCTTCACGGACGGTGATTATGCTTTCGGTAAATAATTTTGATGCGAAAAAGAGAATTTTAAATGTATGACCCGTTAATAAGATTTGTTAGGCACAAGGACGCTCCTCGTTTCTTTGGGGTGGGCCTAGGCAAATTCAATACAGATATAAGACCGCATCTTCCATATATTCCAATGGGTAATTCTCCTCAGTCTGGAATCGTATACGACATCTATGATCTTCACGCCCTTGCTGATATGATGAAAGAACGCAACGGCGTCCCCGCAAGGAAAGGAGAAGAAGCATGGGACGTAAAACAGCAGGAATCAAACTCGTTAAATGGAAAAAATCACCCTATTGGTACGCTGAAGGGACCCTCTTCGGGAAACGTGTTAGAGAAAGCACTGGCACAGCATCGAAAGAAGAGGCAACCCTGATCCTCAATAACTTCGTTAACCGGGAAAAAAGGAAACATTTTTTCGGTGAAGAAGATGCGGTTGCTGATTTCAATACGGTGGCTGCCAAACATCTGAACGAGTCGACCAAGGTATCAATCAAGGAAGACGCTCGTTATATTGAGCAAATGGCTCCTTATGTTGGGTCATTACCTATGAATAAAATTTATAGGGGATATGATGAACACAATAACCCAACACCGCTGGAGCAGTTCATTCTTGATAGGGCCAAGGAGAAGATAACAGCTCGAACCATCAATTACGCTTTGATCGTTCTTAACATCATCGGGAACAAAGCTGTTAAGAGATGGCGAGGAACTGGTGGGAAACCACTTATTTCTTTCTGGGCCGGTGTTCACCTTATTGATCAAGAAGAATCAAAGTCATTGGGGCTAAAGCCTAAACGAGCTGTTGGCCCTATATCCTGGGAAGAGCAGACCATTTTGTTTAACGAGCTTCCTAAGTTAAATCGTGATATGTGTCTCTTCAAGGTCAACACGGGTTGCAGGGAACAAGAGGTATGCCAACTCCAGTGGCAATGGTTGGTCCGAACGGATGATCGCATGTGGTTCTTTGAGCTTCCAGATGATGTGGTGAAAAACAGAATTGGGCGAGTGGTTGTTTTAAATAATATCGCTAGATCTGTAATTCAAAAACGTCACGGTGAACACCCAAAGTATGTATTCGCTTACAAGGGACACCCTGTAAAGAGCATGGGTGGAACAGCATTCCAAAATGCGAGAAAACGAGCTGCTATAAAGCTCAAAAGCATCCGGAATGCTGGGATTCACAATTTAAAACATACCTACGGTGCAAGGTTAAGAGCCGCTGGGGTTCCTGAAGAGGATCGAAACTTCTTGACTGGCCATAAAGGGAAAATGAGTATGACCACTTATTACTCAGCTCCTGAGTTGGCGAAGATGTTGGAATATTCAAATCGGGTATGTAAGCAGAATGATAATTTAATTCTGCTAAAACGAAGGGCAAGTTAGGTTTATTGACGAACAATTGACGCACTAAACAAAAAGGGCTACAGCCTAGCGACTGTAAACCCTTATAGTACTGGAGCCAGCGGGCGGAATTGAACCGCCGACCTACTGATTACGAATCAGTTGCTCTACCCCTGAGCTACGCTGGCATGTGTCTATTTAAGATTGAAAGAATGTACTTTACATCGTCTTCTCTGTAAAAATCAACCGCTTAGTTCCCCCTACCGAGGTGGGCCAAAGCCCTCTCTGGCCTGCAAATGATCTGGCAATTATTTTACACTGGGTGTATATAAGTATTCGTCTGCATTTTACGAGGAGCTGGCAAAGGTATGAAAGCAATTGGATACCAATTTGATACGGAAAAGAAAGCTGGCTCTTTCGTTGAATTTGAACAACCCACACCGAAACCCAAAGACTACGATTTACTGGTAAAAATAGAAGCCGTATCTGTTAATCCGGTTGACTACAAGGTTCGCCAGAGGATTAATGATTTACAGAATCTCCCTAAGATTCTTGGTTGGGATGCCGCCGGTGTTGTCGAATCGGTAGGTGAAAAAGCCAGTCTTTTTAAACAAGGAGACCGTGTTTTTTATGCAGGAGACATCACCCGAAGTGGTAGCTATGCTTCTCACCAATTAGTGGACGAACGCATAGTAGGTCATATGCCAAAATCGTTGGACTTTGCAGCAGCAGCGGCTTTGCCTCTCACCAGTATCACTGCATGGGAAGCCCTTTTTGATCGCTTGAAAATTAATCCCGCAGTAGATAAAGACAAACAAATTCTTATCATTGGTGGTGCCGGAGGGGTGGGTTCCATCGCAATTCAACTCGCCAAGCAAATTGCCAACCTACGGGTAATTGCTACCGCATCGAGAGAAGAAAGCCGGCAATGGTGTTTATCTTTGGGTGCCGATGAGGTTATCAACCACCACTCAAACATGATTGAGCAATTCCAGCAACAGGGCCTCGCCTCACCTGAATATATTCTTTGCCTGAACAATACAGATTATCACTTTAAGACGATGTCTGAGTTGATAGCACCGCAAGGAATGATTTGCAGTGTTGTGGAAACATCACAAAATCATCAACTGGATAAATTAAAATCTAAAAGTGCCGGGTTTGTCTGGGAGTTTATGTTTACAAGGTCCCTGCATAAAACGAGTGACAGGGTGAAACAGCATGAACTGTTGAACTCTATTGCTGACCTGATCAATTCAGGAAAAATTAAAACAACATTAAATGAAATTTTCGGTCAAATGTCTGCAGAGAATATCATGGCCGCGCATAATCAATTGGAGGCAGGTTCAAGCATCGGGAAAATTGTTCTCACTCAAACTAATTAGTCAAAGCAGGGATCCTCTTCGCTCCTTCCCACCGGCTGGCTCGCCGGCAGAACTTTGGCTTGTAAAAGATCTGGCAAATGTTTTACATTGGTTGTATATAAGTAATCATCTGCTTTGCAAAGTGGTTGTTATTTCGTGTGTGGGTTCATTGTTTACTCAACCCGGTCTTCAATGCCGACCACCCAATAATCTCTGCCTCTATCTTAATAAAGGAACGAATGGCCGAAGAAATTGACAAGAATGAGTTCGCCTGGATTAAAGAGGTGTTCAAAAAGAAAGAGGTTTTTACCGGACTCAGCTACACCGAGCGGGAAGCTTTGATCGAAGATATGTATAAGATCAGCCATAAACCTGAAGACATTATCTTTAAAGAAGGGGATGCGCCCAACGCCTGCTTTTTAATTTATAAGGGAAAAGTGAAGGTGATCAAAAACAAAATGCTTGTTATGAAGAAAAAGGTTTCTACTTTAGGTTCCGGCTCCTTTTTTGGGGAGATGGCTTTTCTCACCTATGCACCACGTGTGGCGACTGTTGTCGCGCAAGAAAATATGGTCTGCTTTGTTCTGCTCAAATCTACCTTCCAAAAATTATTGAGTAACAATCCCGGCTTTAAAACCTGGCTGGAATCACTTTCTGAAAAACGTCTGATAAAACTCAACAGCATCTAACCACTCGGCGTGGGGCCAATGAGCAATAACTTATCTGGCTAGCAACAGTCCTCTCGGCTTGACGAGCTCTTGTAATTCCCTCCCACGGGAGCAGCTAGTGGAGCATTTCGCTGGCTGTCCAGGCCATGCCGCGATTCGACCCACCGGCAAACCCTATTTTACTGACAACAATAATGCCGAACGCAGTGGTTTCTTTGAACCACCCTATGACGGTAGGAACAATGGCTTTTGGGTCCATCCCTTGTTCGATCAACTGATAAGCTCGCAGGGCAGTCACCTTCATGGCAATGGCTTCGCCGTCACCGGTGGTGGCCACGGCCCCTTCCGACCCAGCGTAGAGTCCGCATCCGATAAGCGGAACATCGCCCACGCGACCGGGGATAGCACTATCGATACCCCCCGTGCTGAGTGCGCAGGCGAACTCATCTCCTGCTCGAACAACGCATCCAACGGTATCGGTGGTGGAAAAATCGGTTCCCGTGCCAACAATTTGATCTGGAGACAGAGTTTGGCATCCCTGATCGGCGGCGAACTGGTTAGCCCCACGCCCGGCCAGTATTTTGTATTCAGACTGACTTACAATGCGCGCAGCCTGGACCGCATTTTTGAATCCTTCCAACGCGGCCACGGCTCCGAAGGTACCCGAACTATCCATACAAGAAGCGTCCATCTGCACGGTGCCATCGCTACGTTTATGCGATCCGATCCCTGCATTGAAACGTCCGTCATCTTCTAAGGTAGCTACGGCCAGACAAGCCGCATCAATGGTGGGTTCACCGGTTTGCAGAGACATCATGCTCATCTGCCCGGCAATGGCGGTCCCATCGGCAAAGGCCGGGTCTGACCCCGCTCCGCCGTGCGTCAACACTACTAGTTTATTTTTATCTGTCATGAAGCAAATCACCCCAGCCCCTCTTCGAGGAAGAGGGGTTCATTAAAGTTTCTCATTTATTGAGTATCAATTATAAATGAGGTATGCTGAAGGCCAACAAAAAAACGACAGGGTAACTATGGTTAAGTTTTGTTTAGAGTGCAAAAACGCGTTCTGGGGTGGACAGTATTGTCCGAAATGTCCCGGCGAGATCGAACTGCTCGATGCCGCTTTGCCCGAGAATAAAAAATATCTGCCGGAACTCAATGTTGATGTGCGACCAAAATATTATGCCCGCAGTTCCATGCTTCTATCCTGTTTTGGGTTCATCATGTCATTACCGTTGGGTGCGTTTATTTTCTTACGTGGGCTTTCTTCATCCGGCAATGTTGCTCTATGGGGCAGTGTTGGCATTGGCACCGTTGTTGCCGTTTCGTGGGGATGCTGGTACCTCTCCCACCGACTCTTCGACAAACAAATGGAAGATGTCGAAGCCGAAGATAAAGAACCCCAGCTAGACTAACCCTGCTCGGCGCAGGGCCAATAGGTCAATACCCATTAAGCAAACGGGTAATTTTCCCCCTTCACTAATAGCTCACTCACCTTTCCTCAAAACGTAGCCTTGCCCGCTAAATAATACGAGCGATAAAAATTTCTCTGGTTTGCTTGTCCTGCAATGCTTCTTCATCGATAACAGGAAGGGACGGAAAGCGCTTCATAAAAACCTGCGCAAACAGTCCGGCAGTTGTCTCGACCTGCGCTAATCCTGTTTCATTATAAACAGGTATGTCTCTTAATCCGCATGAAGGAGAATGGCTTTTAAAAATAAATCCGCTCAAGTTTAGCTGGGCTATTTCTTCCAGCTTTTTCGAGTTGAAGCTAGCCATAGCTTTTGTCCAGTCTTTTCCAGATTCAACACCCACCAAATGTTCGTTGCCTGCCACGATTTGAACCGGTTCTCTCGGGACACCCATTTCTAACTCAGGGCAGACCGGTACCGCTTCGAACCGGTCACCTAATAGGTCGATGACAATTTGGTTGTACTTGTGCTCCCCGTTGTATCGAACCCGTTCGCCCAACAGGCAACTGCTTACCCCGATCTTGAGTTTTGCCTTTGCCATTTTCAGGCTCTCATCTAATTACTAACCCTATGGCCGATATCTTTGCGGTAATGAATGCCATCCCACTTGATTTTGGCAACCGCCTCATAAGCTGTTGAAATAGCTGATGGTGTATCCGATCCTGTTGCAGTTACGCCCAAGACCCGTCCACCGTTGGTAAGAACTTTTCCGTCTTCCCCTTTTGTCCCGGCATGAAAGACCACAACATCCGGCAATGCCCCGGCCTCGTCCAGCCCGGTAATCTCTTTTCCCTTTTCATAAGATCCCGGATACCCTTTTGCCGCCATCACCACGCAGACTGACGGTTCCGGTTTCCACTTCAAATCATATTGATCAAGCGTTCCATCAATACAGGCTTCAAAAAGCGGGACGATATCGCTTTCCATACGGATCAGGAGCGGCTGCGTTTCCGGGTCTCCGAATCGGGCATTGAACTCAAGCGTTTTGGGTCCATGCTTGGTGAGCATCAGCCCAGCATAAAGAATTCCCTGATAGGGGCGGCCTTCTGCTTTCATAGCGCGAACAAGAGGGAGCATGATTTTGTCGCGTGCTTTCTGACGTAAAAGATCGGTGAAAACCGGAGCCGGAGAATAAGCCCCCATACCACCGGTATTGGGGCCCTGGTCACCGTCCAGCGCAGCTTTATGATCCTGCGCCGAATCCATAAGGAGCACCGTGCTGCCATCGGAAAATGCCAGCACAGAAACTTCCTGACCCTCGAGAAACTCTTCAATCACCACCTGGTCTCCCGCCTCGCCGAACGACTTATCTTTCATAATCGTGTCCACCGCGTTCAGGCCTTCTTTCGCATTCCGACATAGGATGACCCCTTTGCCAGCCGCCAGTCCACTGGCCTTGACAACAATGGGCCCAGTTTCTTTATCGAAATATCCTTGGGCCAGCTCATGAGAAGAGAATGTTTTATATTCTGCTGTGGGCAGGCCATATTTTTTCATGATGTCTTTTGAGAATGCTTTACTTCCTTCCAGCTCAGCGGCACGGGCAGTGGGACCAAAAATTCGCAAGCCTTTTTCCTGAAACCGATCAACGATTCCCATCACCAGAGGTTGCTCCGGTCCTACTACAGTGAGTCCGATTTCCTTTTCCAAAGCAAACTCTAAAAGTTGATCGATTTGGTCTGCGGGAATCGGAACATTCTGAGCGATTTCAGCCGTACCGGTGTTACCTGGCGCGCAGAAAATTTCATTTACTTTTGGGCTCTGGTTAATTTTCCAGACCAGAGCGTGTTCTCTTCCTCCTCCCCCTATTACCAGTACCCGCATTAAGTCTCCTTATTATCTTGGTATGATTCATGTAAGAATTTATATAAAATACACGGGTCTTGCAACTCTTTCAAACCATTAGGTAATTTGTATATGGTGAAGCTGGATTCCATAAGTAAATCCTTTGGCGGAAAACCCGTTGTTGAAAATGTCTCGCTGGAAGTCGAGGCGGGCGAGCGCTTCACCCTGCTGGGAAGAAGTGGCTGTGGAAAAACCACTTTATTGCGGCTGATCGCCGGCTTCGAAACTCCCGATAGCGGAACCATTTCCATTGCCGGTCAGGATGTCGGTTCTCTGCCTGTTGAACAAAGACCGGTTGGAATGATTTTTCAAAACTACGCCTTGTTTCCTCATATGACTATTTACGATAATATCGCGGTTGGGCCTCGTATCCGTAAACATTCTGAAAGTGAAATTGCCAAAAGAATTGACGAGCTTCTTGAGATCACTCATCTAGAGGCTCTGCGCGATGTCTACCCTGGACAAATCAGTGGCGGGGAAGCGCAAAGAGTAGCCCTGGCCCGTGCTGTTATAAATCGTCCGAAAATTCTATTACTCGACGAACCTCTTTCCGCACTAGACCTCAGCCTGCGCCAACACCTTCGGGAAGAACTCGTGGAAATGCAAAGAGCATTGGATATTACGTTTCTCTTTGTCACCCATGATCAAGAAGAAGCCATGGGTCTCGCCACTCGAATGGGAATCATGGATAACGGTTGCCTGCAACAAGTGGGCACGCCTCCAGAATTATATGAGAAGCCTCAAACGGCTTTCATTGCCGAGTTTCTCGGTGAGGTGAACCGACTCACCGGCAAGGTGGAACAAAGATCCGGCAACCAAATCACCGTTTCATTAGCATCCGCTGGAACTTTCCAATGCGTTTCGGATCTTCCTGGCCCGGAAAACCAGAATGTTACCTGTTACGTACGACCAGAAAAATTATTTTTTGATACAGACCGACCACAAACCGAACCCGTCAATGTTTTGCAAGGTACTCTGCTCGGCATACAGTTTTTCGGCAGTCACACCCGGTATCAAATCGAGCTTACTGATGGGCAAACTTTAACTCTTTCAATCCAGCACCGTAAATCTCGCAGTCTTCAATATTCCATTGGCGATTCAGTTCGAGTTTTGTTCGCGGTATCTGATGTGTTTATCCCAACAAAAAAATGATAAATAATTCATATAGAATTAAAAAATATTTAAAACTTATTATTGCCACTATTTGGTTAATAACCGGTTGCGACAGTTCTCCCTCAGGAAAAACCTATCTGGTAGCGACCGATGCCACTTTGGTGCCCATGTCTTTTATGAGTGTCGGCAACGATATAATTGGTTTCGAACCTGATTTCATGCGAGCTATTGCCAAGGAGGCTGGAATCAATATTCGTATGATAAATGTCGAATGGGCTGGTTTATTTGGCGGACTCATCACCGAAAAATTCGACATGGTGATTAGTTCTGTCACCGTTCTGGAAGAACGCAAGGAACGCATGGCATTCAGCGAACCTTACCTCAAAAGCGGTTTGGCGCTGGTGGTCCGAAAAAATGAGGAAGACATAAATTCTTTTGAAGATGTACAAAAAAATAAAAAATTAGTGGGTGCACAGATTGGGACCACAGCTTATTTCCTGCTGGAAAGAGATGCTGACGTTCGCAAAAAAGGATATCAAATGTACGGGCACGCTGTGGCTGACCTCATCAATGGTGAGATTGACGCAGTACTGGGGGAAAGCACCGGAACCCTTTTTTACAAAAATCAGAATAAACCTTTATTTAATAAAATTAAAATGGTTGGCGAAATCATGACAGATGAGCATTACGCCATCGTTTTTCGTAAGGGGGATAACGATCTATTGACCCAGATTAATTCTGCCTTACAAAAAGTCCTTGCGGATGGAACTGCCGCCCGACTCCATAGAAAATGGGACCTGGGCCAAGCCGCCCAGATCCCGAAATAAAATCAGTCATAAGCAAAACTTTTAGAATCCATGTCATTGCCCACCAAAAAAATATCCAATCCTCAATCCTGGGCGTGGAATCTTGCCGTATTGATGAGTTTTATTTTTCTGGTTTATCTACCTGCTCAGGAAGTTTTTATAACTAAAGAACAAAGCGGCGGTTATGTTGAATTACTTTCGCTATTACCTTCAGGAGTGTTCTACACGCTTTTAGTCACCCTCTTGGGAAGTGCCTCCGCCATTATTGTGGGGCTGTTAGTAGGCCTGGGAAAACTCTCTGATAATCCTCTCATACGAATTCCGGTATCTTTTTATATCGAAGTTTTGCGCGGCATTCCGCTACTGGTTCTTTTATTCTACATTTACTATGCTTTGGGAGAGTTCATTCATATGCCTGCACTGGTAGCGGCGGTGGCGGGATTTGGCTTCAGCTACGGGGCTTATATGGCCGATGTCTTTCGGGCAGGCATCGAAGCTATCCCGAAAGAGCAAGGTGAAGCGGCTCGTAGTCTCGGTATGAATGAAAAGCAGGCCATGTTTCAGATCATCCTTCCGCAGGCCCTGCGTACTATTATTCCCGCCATCGGCAACCAGACTCTAGGTATGCTAAAAGATACCAGCCTGGTTTCTGTGCTCGCCATTTCTGACATTCTTCGAGTGGGCAATGAATACGCCACAAAACATTTCAACTATTTTGAAACCTATACCTATGTGGCTTTGACCTATCTGCTTCTTACCCTTTTACTATCCCGCGGAGTGCAAAACCTGGAAAACCGTTTTCGACCGGCATAAACGCTGGTGACTGTGATAACCCTTTTCATAAATTCATGCCCCGAAGGAGTAAACTAGCAAAGGCTTTTGCAGGCGTACAAAGAGTTCTCTCGGCTTAATAAGTTCTTGCCTCATTCTCTTCCACGAAGGTGGGCTAGTTGGCGACCATCGGTTTTCGATCTCCCCGGATGTATAGCGAAACATCCAGAACATCTATCACCAGTGAGATAATGTTGGCAACAAGAACCAAAGCCAGCCAGAAACCAAAAGGGGTACTGAGCCCCGTTTCGGGGATACGGGTTCCCAGCCAGATCACCAATGGAATCCAGAAAAAATGCCCTAATCCCAAGAGTCGGACGAATCCATAACGTCCAAAGAGAAACATCATGAGCACCCCTCCTGCCAGAGTTGAGACCAGAACTGCCTTTGCTTCCAGAGTATGAATGAAAAACAACGGCCCCATCATGTTCAACGCCATCAGTGTAACTACCCATAGAGGCCACGGGGCTTTCATGGAGAAAATGGATTTCATGAAGCCAATTACAATTTGCATTCCTGTTTCCGCAGAGGGTAAATACGATAGTTTTTTGAGCTTTTTCCTATCAGCAAGTCGGACTAATGTAAGTACCCTTACAAGTTATTTTAAATAATGGTATTATTTCTTTGCTACTACTTTTGTAGGTGGGGAAACCTGGTTCAAGTTTATATAAACATAGAGACTTGAAAACAAACCTGATTAATCATGAGAATTTTTAATGAATTTTAAATCTCACCTCGCACAACCTCGACCAAAAAATATTTCATAATTTTTTAAAAAATGATGTTTTTTTTAATTTCACATTAATTCTCCAGCTATGTTTTTCAAAAACCTAAGCTCCCATTTTCATAAAGTTTGGGAGGAAGTACATGCTTCGCTAGCCTACCGTTACTTTGAGAAAATCCGGCCAATTCATGCTTCTCAATTTCCTCAAATGTGTTGTTATTCATTTGACCATATAAGTCACGAGATAAACTTTAGAGGTCAGTTTGAAAAAACCGAATTACTTTGCTTAATCACCAATTTTAAAAAATACATGTCTGGAAAGACCGTATTAGATATTGGCGCTAATATCGGAAACCACTCTCTCGCTTTTTCTCCTTATTGCAAGCAAGTATTTGCTTTTGAGCCGCATCCGAAAACATTTCGCCTTCTTGAATTAAATACTATGGATGTGGGCAATATTGACCCAATTAATGTTGGAGCTTCCGACAGCACCTGTAAAATGAAGGCCGTTGACACACATTATAATATGGGCGGGGCCAAGCTCATTGATGATTCATTTGTTGCCAATGAAAAAATCAGTAACTATTTGGAGTTTTCCCTGGTTCCGCTCGACTCTATGGATCAGCTTCAAAACACCGACATAGGATTTGTTAAGATTGATGTAGAAGGACATGAACTCCAAGCCTTCAAAGGTGCCAAGAGATTACTCGAAAAACACCACCCGGTAATTGCATTCGAGCAATTAGAGGAAAGCTTTAACCAAGGAACTTCCGATGTTATCGAATTTTTAAAAAATACTGGGTATAAAAAATTTTTTGTGCTGCAAAGAAGACGAAATTGGCGTTTCAGCAATAGACTAATGAAATTTTTTGAAGCAATCTTTTTGGGGATTCCGGAGGATAAGAGCGAGTTGCTTGAAACCCAGTATTTTCAGAAAAAATTCTACAGCATGATTATTGCTTCTTCAGAAGACTGAGGAGCCTTTCAAGGGTAAGAAGTTTTAATTTCCATAGATCCTCCGTCCCTAGAGGGATGAAGCTAAATAAAGATATAACGCCCCCTAATTATTAAAATATCATGTAAAGCATTTGCTGGTTTACTACCTAGTTCATAGGTTTTAATTCACAAGTATCGTTCAGGGAAACGACTCGAACGGGACCTGGAAAATGGGACCATTGCTTCCGGTTCAACTGATTTATTTCTTCTTCAAGGGCACCCACACCGTTTTTGTCTACACGTCCATTGTAAAATAGTTTTCCTACAGCCCAGCAATCAGCGTTCTCCACCTGACTATAGTGATCATAGATATCTTCGGCTCCTTTAACCAGATGCCCCAAGACCAAGCTGGCGCATGAAAAATTAGCCGCGAATGCACGTGCGTTTGACGAAAGGTCTTTGAGCTGACCAACATTGATCCGAATCATAGAACTTCCCCCGGCGGTCATAACGGCATCTGAAAGTTTCCGGGCAGAAGAATCAGAAACTATTTTTACACGCGCGCTATGAAAATCACTGCAATACAAATTCTCCAAGGACTCTTGAGCCCAGGCCGGTACCGAGAAGGCCAATACAAAAATAACGGTCCATATTGATTGTCGCATAAGATCCCTTTCTTTAAATTATAGGTCCTAATATGGCTTATAAGTTTATCTTTGGATCAATAAATATCAAGAAGAACTCTAAATGGCCCTAAAAAGTACACTATTATTATAAGATTTTAGGTTAAAATTCAAAACCTATTTCCTAGAAAAATTTTTGCAGGTAACCCGTGACATCATATTTGTGAGGCTATATATTAAAAGTTAATAGGATTTTTGTACCCAACCTGGAGAGGGAGAGGAAATGAATACCACATTAGAGAACGGTAAAAATTTGGTCGCTGAGGATTATTTTCTGCTGGCAACTCGATATTGGGATGACAGATTAGAAGATTTTTTTCCTGTTGATGACCCATCAACAACAACCCATAAATTCAACAAATATTCTGAGGCGGAAAACGCTTATTTTTCAATGGACTATGGAAGTTGTCTTCAAGCCGGGGGTAAAGATGTCAAGATTGAACTGATTCATATGCGTTTTGGCGTCCCACACATAGTCCGAAATCAAATGCTGTTTCCCTAAGTCGGTTGTTTGTTTTCCAAACCCTGGATCAAGGACTGGATAGATTCGGCCTTAGATTGGTTCGGGTTCAGGCGAAGGGATTCTTTTAAGTGCATTAAAGCCTTATCCCGATTTATCTGATATTGGTGGTAGACCATCCCCAGACTTAAATGGACCGCTGGCATAGACGGATTGATATTTAGGGCCTTTTCAAAGTTTTCAATAGCGGCAGGAATATTTTTAGTTTGCATTTGAATGTTTGCAATATTCAAATACGGGAAAGCAAATTTGGGGTCCAACTCCGCTGACTTTCTATATTCTGCCAAGGCCAAATCCAGCTGCCCTTTCATCATCAAACCATTGCCCAGCCCGAAATGAGCCTTCGAGTGGTTGGGTTGCATGGCTAAAAATTTATTGAAATTTATAATAGCTTCATCAAACTGGCTAAGCTGCATCGCCAGATACGCTAGATTATAAAAAGCCTGCTCAAAATAGGGATTCGATTTTATAGCTTTTCGGTAAGACTCTACAGCCTCCTCACGCTTGCCTGTTAAATGGAATGCCCTGGCAAGATTATAATGCGCCGGACTGTAATCTGGCTTTTGTTCCAACGCCCTTTGAAAATAGCCAATCGCTTCCGGTAGTTTTCTTTGCTTTCCATATACATTTCCTAGATTATTCAGTCCAAAAAAATAATTGGGATTAATTTTTAATGCCCCTTTAAATTCGATGATAGCTTCATCATATTTCCCGAGCTTGTCATAAGCCTCCCCCAAATTGTTATAGGGACGAACAAGGTTAGGCGATTTCATTTTCGCATCGTTCCACAAAGTTACTTCATCTGCCCAATCCCCGTTTCGATTCATCACCCCCATGGAAAAACAAAGCAATATTATTACTACGCAAAAGTGAACCAATTTGGTCTTTGGAAATGATGATGCCGGAAAAACCTCCCAAGTTCGCGCATAACCTAATCCTCCAACAAACATAAAAGCAAAACCGACCATAGGTAAATAAGTTCTATGCTCTACCGCCACATCAAGCAAAGGAATAAAGCTAGACGTTGGCAATAAGGTGAGCAGTATCCAGGCCATTCCAAATCCAATAAACCGTCTCTCGACCTCAAATGGTTCTGAATCAGAACTGCGGGTGGATATTCGAATCCATAAAAACATAAAAAGTCCCAGCACTACTATCCCCAACCAGTTTTCAGGCACTAACCAATCATTCAGAATTGGAAAGTCGACATCAATATTCAAATTGAAGGGGAAAAACATCTTCCTAATATACTCAAAGGGAATCACAGCTGTTTGTGTCAAAAACCAGGTAGTGGGTGGCAGGTGAGCTGAAGAAGAAGATAAAAGCCCTCCACCTATAAACTGTTTGTATCCCACAAATGTAAGAAGCGGAATTGCCAGAAGGAACATCCATTTTGCATAAATCGCGATCCATATTTTTGGTTTCTCGCGGGAAATAAAATAGAAATGAAAAAGGAAAAGCATAGCGGGAAGTGTTACGATGGTTTCCTTTGAAAAACCTCCCAGCAGAAAGCAAAAACCTGAACCTAAAAAAAAGTTCCAACTTTTTTTACCCTTTTCCTTCCAGGTATTAAACCCTTTAAAAAATAAAATCAGTGCCCCTAAATAAAAAATAGTTACCAACACAGAAGACCGGCTGGAAATATAAGTAATAGACTGTGTGCTGAGTGGGTGCAGCGCAAAAAGCATTGCGCTAAAAAACGCAATACTTTTTTGAGGGGAAAATTCTTTCAAGGAACCCAAAGCTTGTTTTACAAACTGAAAAACCAATAATGTAGCAACGATGTGAAAAATAATATTGAATAGGTGGTAGCTCCACACTTTGAATTCACTGATTGCATAATTAATATTAAAACTGAGAATCACCAGAGGACGCTCGAAAAAACTAAATATGAATTGAGGAACCTTATCGATTCCGCGGATCCACGGTTTTTCGAGAATTGAAGGGATATCATCAAAATGAAAAGCATTCAGGAACGTATTGCCATATACAAGCCCAATCACCGTGACTAATATTAATTTTTGTAAGAAGGAACTAGGAATCATTGAATATTTTTTTTCTGAGTACGCCCTTGAATATTTGATTAGATATTATAGATTTAATATTTACCCACTACTTTTATAAATTCCTGCTCCATTAGTTTTACCACCTGCTCCCAGGAATAATTAGTTTCCGCCAGATCCCTGCACCGGGACCCCATTTCCTGGAATATTTCTGGAGCTTTTAAAAAAGTCTCTATTCCTTCAGCCAATGCTTCAGGGGATGTGTTTTTTAAAAGAAGTCTCTGATCAATTTGTTGCAAAATCTCCTCTGTTGCTCCTACAGGTGTTCCCATCACAGGTAGTCCGCTTGCTAAAGCTTCTGCAGTAACCAGGCCAAACCCTTCAATAGCGGTGGTGGGAAGAACAAACAGGTCGGCGCAACGAAAATAAAGGGGTAGCGTTTCACGAGGCACAAGCCCCACGAGATGAACACACTGGTTTAGCTTCTCTTCTGTGATCAATTGTTCCAGCCGCTCTCTCAAACTACCCTTACCAGTGATCACCAGTTGAAATTTGAGGTCCGGCGCACGGCGATTCAGAATGCCCGCCGCACGTACTAGATTTTCCAATCCCATTCTTTGCTCTAATCGTCGAACCGTAAGCAACAGAGGAATGGCTGTTGATAGTTTTAATTTTTCCCGAATTGAGTTTATCGCCTCTCTGGAGGTTGGGGGTTGAAATTCATCGACGTTAACCCCACCAGGAATCACACACAAATCTGGTTTAGTAAAAGTATAATATTTTAGAAAACGATTTTTTGAATATTCACTCAAAAAGAATAGGGTTCGGGACATTGCATACCCGACCCCCTCCATGACCCGAATCAACTGAAGTTTAGTTTTCAACTTTATAGATACTTCTGTGCTTTCGGTGCCAATCTCATTTATTCTTTCCTCGTCATACCAGGAACTATGGAAATGGCAAACTTTGGGAACCTTCCATAATTGTGGGAGCAGTATAGCCATAAAGCCAATAAGAGGATTATGGATATGGATCAGGTCAATTTCCCCCAACTTACCAATTTGGCGCACTTTTTTTCGTACCGCCTTCCATAATAAAATAAAACCCTTGCTGGCTCGAAAAGAAATGCGGTGGAAATGCACTCCATCAATCGTTTCATAATCAGGCAACGATTCTGAAGGCTTGCAGGTAATCAAATGTACATCATGCCCTTTGGCGACTAGGCGCTTGTTGACTTCATAGGTCAAACCCCATGCCCCACCGACTTCATCGGGATAACAATGGTATTGAAGAGAAAGAATCGAGAGTTTTTTTTCCGGATGGCTCATAGACTAGGAAAAGGATAAATCCAATGCGAAATAATTGCAAGGAAACGCTTATCTGGCGTTTCCAGACTTAGATTCTGTAGAGGGCAAAACGGTCAGGCAGAGCGTTCTCATTGAATCTCAAGCATTTATACTATATATTAATAGTAGTAAATCCTATCCTGAATTCAGGGGGCGATCTGGTTTCGACGGGAGAGCTGAGACAAAGGTTGCATGCACGGGATACCGTTGGCCCGTTAAAAAACGGTGTTTATATAATCGCTAACGATTATGATGTAGCTGTAGCCGCTTAATTTAAACGGTTACCGTTCGCCGCGTCCATGTTCACGGGAAGCGGGTCGAACGTCACTCAGTGAACTGGTTTGGCGCGCATGTTCCGGGCAAGCTGAACGAGATTTTTTAGGAACTGGCTCAGACTTAATCCTGCCTTGGGAGTTTGCCTGAGTGAGATCTAAAACAAAGGATAAGCATGTAGATGCCTTTGATTGAAACCTTTCGGACGGGGGTTCGATTCCCCCCGCCTCCACCAAAATCCCCTAGCAGGGATTTCTTCTTACCTCCATCATATGTTTCATGCCCCGAGGCGACCTGGGTTTCCGGGTTAGTTTCATTATTTCACGGCAAGACTCATTGCCTCAAGCCTACCCGCTTCTTGATTAAATATAAGGTCTTAACTGGAAGCTACTGTCACCTATGGAGCATTTAAAGGAGAGCTGATAAAGAAAGGAATAATCCCGCCGCAAATGGCGGGACCCTGACTACATCTTTCTACAAGCTATTTTTCTTGTCCTGAATTTCCGCTCTTCTGACTTTCGCCAGCTTTCCAAGTTCACCCAATGCTTTACGAGCACGAGCTGCAGCGGCTTTTATATTTTTGGCCTCAAAACTTTCGCTTTCAGCCAGATAGGTTTCATAAGCAGAAACAATTTGTTCATGCGTTGCCATATTCTACTCCCACTATTTAAGGTTGATATATCTAAAACTAATAAAGAATTACCACACTACCTCTAATCGATCAAATTTATATATAAAAAATTTCTTGATTTACCTATCTGGATATTATGATCAACGGGTGCTTTTTACTTGGAGTAATTTGTTGCTAATTTATTAAAATACCATTTTTTCACTTAGGGTCTTTCAAAATATCGATACAGGTTCATAACAAAATATCTTTCAATAGTATCGGAAAATCAAAACAAAACGCCTTTCCAATTACCTAAACAGTTTTTCTTAAAAACCTTTTTTTATTTAAAACCGTTCACTCTTTAAAAATTGAAATTTTTTAAATTACTCACATTAAATCAAACATTTTTACCATTTATTAGGTTTTATGTTATATTTCAGATTCACTGCACACATTACATTGAAAGTAGGGATTTTATAGAATGTCAGAAATAGGAAGGCGTTTTTCTTTAGATAAAGTAGCGATTGACCCTGAACTCCTGAATAAGATCTTTTCAGCAGATGGAGATGATCATATTGGTGATTGGGATGGGGAATGTATTGATGATTTGGTAAAAGAAATAGACCGCATTGAAGAGCGAAGAGACCCGAATTATTCTAGCCTGCCCCATTCGTACAACATCCCTGAAGATTTTAAACCGGAAGTTGGAAAGGATTATCCTATTTGGACCTGTGACAAAAAGGGACGTTGCCTGGTAGGTGATACAGGATCAGAAATTATGACTATCGATGAAATTAGAGATCACTATATAAAAGAATATGGAAGTATTGAACAGTTTAAAGAAAAATTGAAAATTGAAAGAGAAAAATTTGTTCAGGATATTAAGAACAAATCCAAATAAATAGTGTTGTATATGTTTTCTAAATCCATTGAGCTTTACTAGAAAGCACAAATAGTAAATTAGATGAGCAACCTATATAAACATTTAAATATTGTGATCGCTGAGGATGATGAAGACGATTATCTGTTAATCGTTGAGACCTTAAAAAAAGTAGATAATATTGGTTTTATCCATTGGGCAAAAGATGGTGAAGAACTTTTAAACTTTTTGGATTCTTGTGAAGATGCCGGTAACTCCCCCGAGAAAAAACCAAGTCTCATTATTTTAGACCTCAATATGCCTAAAAAAGATGGCCGTGAAACCCTTAGTGAAATTAAAAATCACCCTACCCGTAAAAGCATTCCCGTCATCATTCTGACAACTTCTCAGGCCGAAACTGATATTAGCCAGGCTTATAAATTAGGCGCCAATTCATTTATTCAAAAGCCTTTTAAATATCAGGATTTTAAAGTTACAATGCAGGTCTTGCAAAACTATTGGCTAAATATCGTAAAACTACCTACCTAAAGTGCCATACCGTGAACCAAAAATCTCTCAAAATTCTTATAATTGAGGACGATGAAGATGATGCTTTTTATATCAAGGATATTCTGAAAGAAGGCTTGGGAGAACCGGTCCCCCTTATCGACCATTATTCGTCCATTGGCAGTAGTCTCAAACAGCTGAACCCTTTCAATTATGATTTGGCTATGTTTGATTACCGGTTGGGAGAAATAAACGGCATCCAGCTTTTACGAAATATTCGAGAGCAGGGGTGCGATATTCCAATTATCCTTTTTACTGGACAAGGAGATCAGGAAGTTGCCGTTGAGGCCATGAAGGCTGGAGCAACGGACTATCTTACTAAGGGAAAATTATCTACTGAATCAGTAACACAGTCCATCCGCTACGCTTTGGGGCTTCAAAAAGAAGCTGAACTTAGAAAGCAAGCGGAAGAAAAATTAAAAAAGTCACATGTGGACTTGACGCTTGCCCACCGCGAACTTCAAACATCCATGGACAAACTTAAAACAGCTCAAAATCAAATTCTTCGTTCAGAAAAATTGGCGGGAATTGGAAGAATGGTTGCTGGAGTGTGTCACGAAATTTTAAACCCTCTAAATATCATTTCCGGTCACAGTCAATCTTTACGGATGGAAAGAAATAAAGATGGAGAACTGTGCGATGACCTAGACTCCATTATGGAGGAAATTCAGCGGATTACTAAAATCATAAGTAGCCTTTTAAAGTTCTCCCGAAAAGGAAATATGGAATTAGTCAAATCAGATATTAGAATAGAGCTTGATTCCGTTCTTTCTCTGGTTGAAAAAGAAATGCAAATGGATGGCATTCAAATTGTTAAAAGTTTTCATTCTGACATATTGCCCGTTTATATCGATACAGATGGAATACGCCAGGTGCTTCTCAACATTATTAATAACGCTAAATTCGCAATGCACGGTGGGGGAATTTTTACTGTTTCAGCAGAAACATTAACTCCGGATGCAAGTTGGTCTTTTTATCAAGATAAAAATTTTTCAAAACCTAGTCCCAAAAATATAATACGCTTGAAATTTTCAGATACCGGCATGGGAATCCGCGCAGAGGATATAGAAAAAATATTTGAACCTTTTTTCACTACAAAACCCGAAGAAAAGGGGACTGGACTGGGGTTATCCGTTTCTTATTCCATTATAGAAAAACATGGCGGAAGGCTTGAGGTAGAAAGTCAGCTTGGCGTGGGAACTACCATAATTGTAGACCTGCCCTGCAATGAGTTGCTTAATTAGAGTTTGCTTGGCCTTTAATCTATATCCTGCTTAAAACTAATTATCTTAGGAAGTCTAATAGGGTTGGTTGCAAAATTTGCGCTGTGGCAGACAAAGTTGCCTGGAGTGCAAACTGCAAATTTGCGAGATCAGAAGCACTTTTCACGACATCTGCTTCCTCAAGCTCTGCTAGTTGTTCAGATTCATCCACAATACTCTGCTCAAGGGTAAAGTCTGATAACTCTATCCGTCTCAAAGAAGCACCAACGACCGCACGATTATTGTTAACAGATGCCAAAGTTGAATCCAGGTTTTCTAAGGATGCCAGAATTGCCAGAGAGTCATCCGCTCTTAGAGCATCCCTCATTTTAAATAAAGTGGTGAATACATTCTTTCCACCGCCTAAACCCAGGTTCTCAGCCGTTTCATCCGTTCCCACATTTTTTACGATAGCAACCGTTGAGGAGCTATTGGAATTTACCAACAGGGAATTTCCTGAACTATTAATTGAAGCCGTGACGTTAAGTGAAGAGCTATCGATCAGACTGATAACATCACCTATAGTTGTAGCCGAACTTAAAGTAACTGTTCCTGAAGCAGAACCATTTACAATATCGATTTGATTTAGAGTTAACCCGTCTCCACCATTTAAATCAGAAATTAAGGTCCCCGATGTGATTCCCGGGTTTAAGTCTGAACCCGATAGGCTTCCATCTCTTTGCCCCAGAATTCCTAGGTCTAATGCTGTACTTCCTCCTGAAACTTCCGCTACCGTTAAAGCCTGTGAGATGACTGAACTTCCATCCGTTAACTGGAGACCGGATCCGTTTGAGTTTATGGAAGCGGTAACATTTCCCCCCAAGGCGTTTATTTTAGAAATTAAACTGTCGATCGTATCCGATGAGCTTACTGATACCGTTCCTGAATTACCCGAACGATCCGTGATGGTAATAGAGCCAGGGGTAATCCCTGAACCTCCATTTAATGATGAAATGGATGTAGAGCCTGTCAGTTTGGGGTTTAAGTCATTTGCTAATACTTCTGATCCTGGGATCGTGAAGTCAGCATTGGTGTTTTGCCCCACCGCGATTTGAAACCTCTCTGAATTTCCAAAATAGACTGCTCCAGACGCGCTTTGTTCAAAAGGCTGGGTTCGCAAAGCAGTTCCCGAAAAAACAAATTGATTTTTTATTTTTACATTAGCTGATTCAAAAATCTGAGAAATAATTTGGTCAAATTCATTGGCGGCAAACCCTCTAGTTTCTGAAGAGGCTAACCCTCCCAACTCGCTCACCGCTAATTCTTTTGCTCGAATCAGGTTTACACCCACCGACTCCAAAGCAGAGTCACTTGCCTGAATATAAAGCCGGTTGTTATCAATGTTTCTAACAAATTGGTTCGATTGAGAAATGCTGGAGCGGAATAACAGAGCATCTCTAATGGCAGCAGGATCATCAGAAGGTTTATTAATCCTTCTTCCCGAAGCAATTTCCTGTTGTGCTTTAAAAAGATCTTCCGTAATTCGGAAAATATTTTGTAGTGAATTGGCTTGCTGCGCCTGGCTAGTAACGCGTGTAACCATTCCTGTTCCCCTTTTTATGAAGCATTAGCGCCTTAGACTTGAGAAATCACGGTATCCAGAAGCTCATCGACCACGCCGATAAGGCGAGCTGCGGCATTGTAAGCTTGCTGAAACTTAATCATATTGATCATTTCCTCATCAATGGATACACCCGATATACTCTCCCGTCTTGTATTCAATTGAAGAAGAATTCCTTCCTGCTGTGAATAGGTAGACTGAGATGAGAATGATTCAATACCAATCGTACTAACTATAGAACCATAAAATTCATCAAACGTAAAAGACCCAGATCCTGCTGAATCCACCGAAATACTGTTGAAAACTAGTTTCGATTGTAGCTCCACTAATTCCAAAGCATTCGCCCCATCAGCACTGGAATTTAATCCCGCTGCAATTTTATTAGAATTTGATGAAACTCCACTGGCAACAGAAAAATTTCTGGCAGCGCTTTCTGAAACAGAAAGTTTAATTTTATCTCCCACAGCAGCAGTTCCTGAAATGGTAACTGCAAATCCATTTGCCAGGTTAAAAGTAGTACCTGTCGTAAAATTAAACGTTCCTTCGTTCACACCAGTGGTCAAATTCGATAATGAAAATGAATTGGAACCTGTAAAAGTAATTTCAAATTTATCAACAGAAATATTCGCGGGATCTCCATTTGTTGCCGCCAAGGTAGCCGAGCCCGTATTACTTGTATTGGTCACCACAGTTGGTGTCAGGGCACTAAAAAAGTCATTCCCTGTTGATCCATCAATCCCAAATCCTTGCTGGTGAATGTTGTTAAACTCTTGCACAAATCCTGCGCCCAGCCGGTCCAGCTTATCTCTCAAAACCTCCACTTCTGTGTCCCGCATTTCCAGATATCCCTTGAGTGATCCTCCGCTTATCGATGATGTGATATTTGTGCTATTGCCAGCGGGATCCTGAATAACAATATCTTTGAAAGATTTATTATTGCCATTTATGGAAGTATCAAGAGTAAAAACTGTAGACTGCAAAACCAGCGGGGTCCCATCACTAAGAGTTAGACTGATTTGTCCATCCTGCTCATCAACAAAATTCAAGTCAATTAGCTCTGAAAGTTCTTTGACCTTTAAATCCCGTTTATCACGCAAATCATTTGCGCTAAATGCTGTGGGTTCATTGGCATGGATGGCTTTATTTAAAGAAGCAATTTCTTCAGTGAGGCTATTTATTCTTGTCACTTCTACTTCTATTGTTGCATCAAGATTCTGTTGAATTTGAAATAATGATTCTCCCAGGTTGTTAAAAACAGAAGCCAGGTTTTTCGCCTCGGATACCAGGTTGGAACGCTCCGGCAAACCGGTTGGGTTGGCTGAAACATCTTGCACCCCTGAAAAAAATTTACTTAGGGATTGATTAAGACTTTGCCCACCGTTTTCGCTCAGTAATATTTCTAGTTGGTCAAATACATCTTTTCTAACCTCAAACCTGCCCAGAGCATCGCCCTCACCTAAAATTTGCGAAAACAAAAATTCATCATGGGAGCGTTCAATACCCGCCACCCGGACTCCCGTTCCGAGTTGACCCAGGCTAAAACTTCTAGGGTTCGTAGCTTCAAAATTTATTTCCTGGCGAGAATACCCTTCGGTTTGAACATTAGAAATGTTCTGACCGGTAACCTCAATGGCTAACTGTTGCGACAACAGTCCCAATTTGGCGGTATTCAAAATGCTGAAAATATTTGAAGTCATTAAATCAAACCCTAATTAAATAAAATTAATTACGTTTCCTGCTATGCATCCATGCTTACCATTCGGCCTTCAACACGCCCTTCCATTACCTGGCCGTTTGCTGAATATGGAGAATTTGCCTTTTCATCGGTAGAATGGATAAAAGCCAATGATTTTTTTAATGATAGTGCTGAATGATCCATCAAGTTTTTGACTTTTGCACTCCATTCATTTACTTCCTTAATTTGAGAAAGTAACTTCTTCCTACAACGAGCTAAATTATTTCTGCAAGGATTATCTTTGTATTGAATAAGCTTTTTTAACGTCAAACTCGATTGCCGGACTTTTAATTTTTCTGCTATTTTAATCATTAAACAGGAGCGGCTGTTTTCGAGTGCCTGCATTTGCATTACCTGGTCTTCCTTTTTTGCCGTGATTTCTTTCAAGGAGTCATAGGAATATTTTGATACACATATCCACTCCTCTTTCAGCAGCTGCACAAAATTGTCGTATAACTTGATTTTTTGATTTAACAAATCCTCTAGATTTTTATATAACCGGTTCATTTTTTATTCTCCCAGTTCTATTCCACTTTTTTGGCTCGAAGGAAACTCAGGAGTAATGCTTTCTCCTTTGAGAATTTTGTTCATTCGACTTAAATCGTTATAAACCATTTCACCCATTCCTAATCCCTTTTGCTTTGAAAGCTCTTTTGCCATTTCCTGGTCCATCATAGATTGATACATATCCATAGAGCTGCTATCCAAAAGTCCAGATTTTGGAATGCCTTTTCGCATGGATTCAAATAATTTATTTATAAATACGGATTCAAAATCACGTGCCACTTTTTCCATTTCTGTCTCAGAACGCGCCTTGCCAAAATCCGATTGCCTTTTTAAACCATCCACATTCCTTTCAGACATTTGACTGAACAGAGAGTTTTGAATTTGAGTCGAGCTTATAGAATCCATATTGTCCTCATTAAAAATCCATTAATTTAAATAAATGCAAACACTGTACCAAAACCCACCCTAAATTTTCCAATCACACGAAATCCATATAACCCTTTAAAATATATAGGTTTATAAGAAATTTTATTAAGTTAAAATTGTTCGAACTAGGAAATTTCAAATGGAAATGCGGAAAAATTTTCCTGACTTCCATACAAATATTAGATGAGTTCCAGGCGAGCGTGGAGGGCTCCCGAAGCTTTGATTGCCTGAAGAATAGCAATCAAATCCCTTGGAGTGACGCCTATGGAGTTTAAACCTTTTACAACATCTCCCAGAGATATACTGTCAGGAATGACAAGGAGTTTGTCGATTCCTTCTCCCACTGCTATCCGAGTACGTGGGAGAATGGCTGTTTTAGCACCTTCTGGTGCCAATGGAGGCGGCTGGGAAACTACAGGTTCTTCTTTTATATTTATGAATAAGGCTCCATGAGCAACAGCAACACTTGAGATTTTAACATTCTCACCCATCACTATTGTTCCCGTGCGTTCATCCATAATTACTTTTGCTTCCGAGTCTGGAATGACATCCAGTTTCTCAATTCTTGTCACAAAATCGGAAGTATTTTTTAGATATAGTTCCGGAACCCTTACTCGCACTGTTCCGCCGTTCATCATTGATGCCAGGGAATCTTTCATGTCATCATTGATCGCTTTGCTAATCCTACTTGCAGTTGTAAAATCCGTTGTCTTTAGCGCCAGAATAATTTCTTCTTTGGAATTAAAATCATATTTGATTTCCTTTTCGACTTGAGCTCCGTTGGAAATTCTTCCCACCGTTAAATGATTTTTCTGAACGCCACGCGCGGATCCTGAAACGGAAAAACCACCGATTGATAGAGGACCTTGTGCCACTGCATAGGTATTTCCGTCAGGACCTTTTAGCGGAGTCATTAATAACGTTCCGCCCTGAAGGCTTTTGGAGTCACCCAAAGAAGACACCGTAACGTCAATATGATCTCCCTGCTTTGCAAATGGCGGAAGGTCAGCTGTTACGATAACGGTTGCGATATTTTTGAATTTTAACTGGCTAACTTCTGCGGTAGGTACAGTAACCCCCAGCCTTTTAAGCATGCTGACAATTGTCTGAATGGAGAAAAATACGTTGGTGGCACTATCACCTGTTCCGGTCAAGCCTATTACCAGCCCAAAACCGATGAGTTGATTGCTTCGGACTCCTTTTATGTTGGATAAATCTTTTATCCGGGCAGAATCTGCCGGACTTGCAAGGAAAAATACTAATATAAATATTGTCAAAAGTTTTTGGCTTAGCAAATTCTTAAACATATTTTCCTCAATTCGATTTATCAGCTACCATCATTAAGTATAGTTAGTTTTGCAGTTCCGACATCTCCATTTTCCGAATCGGTAATAGTCACGGTTAAAGTCTGATCACCCTGGGTTCCGTTCGGAAGGGTGAAAGTAACCGTCACAACACCTGCCGCGACAGCAAGGGTCGGAATTGTGAACGTACTACTTGTAGCATCGTTTGCGATAGAAGCCTGCGCCAAACCTGACGGACCTGTCAACGTTGCCGTAAAGACTTCATCACCCGCAACACTCAAAGTAGATGAACCCGGTACTATTACCAAATTATTTGGAAGTACCGTTACTGAAGCCGTTGCCGTGTCACCTACTGCATCGGTAACCGTAACGGTGGCAGTACCAGCAATCGCCAACGCCGTGAAAACACCTGTGTCCGCAACAATATTCCCGATACCTGTAGTCGATATATTCCAGGAAAACGGAGTTGTTCCTCCAAGCGTGGTGAAAGTTAAATTTCCCGCCTTCGCCACATTTACTGTGCTTGGTATTATCCTTACTGTCGATGTTGAAGGACCAAATGGATTACCCTCTTCCAGAGCTCCCTGACAGGCAACAAAAACTCCAACAATTAATAAAAGAAAAAGAAGTCCCTCCTTCCCTTTATTCTTAAATCGTTTTAGATAATTTTTGTTGAATTGATTCATATAGAATTAATTTAATTAAATTATTGGGACCGCAGTTGTTGCGCTGACATTGTCAACAGTGGCAGTAATATAAGCTGTTCCCACTATTGCTCCAGAAGTTAATGTTGTTGTAGCCGTCCCAGATGCATCTGTTGTTAAGGCAGCAGCTCCCAAAGTTCCCAGGGTAGTCGTTAATGTAACTGCCGCCCCGAGTACTGGAACCAAGTCAACCGTAAATACTTCAACACGTATCGTTGCCTGACTAACACCATCATTTTGAATTCCAGCACCACCAAAAAGGCCCTGGATTCCCAGAACATTTCCTAAGCTACTTGGGCCTGTTAAATCCTCCACAACAGCCTGGCAGCCAATAAATATTCCACTGGCTATCAAAATCCCAATTAAAAATCTTTTAATGTTCATTTTTTGTTTCATATCGTTTAGTTAAAAAGGCCATACTTTGCTAAAAACTTTTGCAAGCCAACCTTTTCTTTGTTCGTCGGCCACTACGCCTTCACCTGTTAAGCTTATCGACGCATCAGCAATCCATATTGAGGAAATTGTATTATCAAAGTTAATATCCTGAGGACGAATGACACCTCGCAAGACCATTATTTGCTCCTCACTGTTAACAGTTACGGAGCGTCGACCTTCAATTCTAAAATTTCCGCTTGGTATAATTTCCGTTATGAGCGCCGAGATAGTACCCGTTAAAGTTCCATTTCGAGTTACTGTACCGTTACCCTGATTCGAGTTCGCTACGCTTGCACTTACCGTCGGGTCAAATTGTGTTCCCAGGCCTAGAAAATTTTGAACTCCCAAGCTGCTTGGCAAACCCAAAATACTTGGAGCTTGCATATTTACCGAGGTATTTTTGGCCGTATTAGTGGTTGCCGATTGACTTGACGTTGCCGTTTCGTTAATCGTCACGGTAACAATATCGCCAACTTTTCTTGCTTTACTATCTTCAAATAACAGGTTCCCTGAAGTGTCCCCTGGCCAAATGGCTCCCTCTTGCAACTCAGGTTTCATCTCTTTTGCATATAAGTGCTTAGGAATCACCGTGGAGGTGCTGTCGATCGCCCGGTGAGAAGTTGAGCATGCCGGAAGAAAAAACAATAAACTTATTGCGGAGAATCCAATCCATTTAAATTTTTTAAGTATAATTTTCATTAAAAGGTTACCTTCACCGTATTAGCATCCATGATTCTTCCGTAAATTACTTTTTTGGATTCAATGTTTAATACCTGAACCATTGCTCCTTCAAAGCCATCTTCTTTTAAAATCCCAGGAGCCGTTATTTTCATAGAACCCTTTTCTGCCAATATAAGTATTTTGTCCCCCCTGCTTACGAGGGCCGGTTTTTTTATAAATTTTGCGGTCAATATTTTTCCAACTGGTAAATTTCTTCCCGCTTCAAAGCCTATGGCCAGATCAGTACTTGTTAGCGCATTTTTCCAAGGGCGCTCTGTTTGTATAGTTTCCAATTGAATATTGTCACTTGAAATCATTTCCCCTTTTCTGACCGAACGGATTGTCTTTACTACATCCTGGGTTACCAGGACCCGGCTGTTTATCCTGATTCTTTTATAAAAATTTCCGTTTATTTTTATTTGAAGGGTTAAAGGTATTCTTCCAGCTCTCTGATTATTTCCTCCTGTTTTGTAGAACAGTTCTTTCTTTCCCGGAGGGAGAATTATGTCTTCCCCTTTGTAATACACATTTATTTCAAGTAAATCTTTTTCCCACGGTAAAATGCTTACCAGTTTTTCTATCGCACCCTTTTCAATTTCTTCCACCGTTAAAACCTGGGTTTCTGAAGCGGTTGCTATATTTCCCATAAGGAAAAATGTAGATAAACATACGCAAAAAAAATGTTTTAAAAATATAATGTTATTACGGATTTTCATTTATCATTACCGTTTCATATTGTTAGCGATTTGTAACATTTCGTCCGCCGTTTGAACCGTTCTGGAGTTCACCTCATATGCTCTTTGTGCAGAAATCAGGTTTACCAATTCTTCAACTACACTTACGTTGGATAGCTCAATAAAACCCTGCTGCGTTGCACCTCGGTCATCACTTTGCGGGTTCCCAACAGTGGGTGTTCCCGATGCATCTGTTTCCTCAAATAAATTGAATCCCGATGCCTGGAGTCCCGCTTCATTTTGGAAGGTTGCTAATTGAATTGTTCCGACTGTAGTAGGCGCTGTTGCACCGGGTTGAGTTACCGCCACACTTCCCTGCGCATCAATTGATATGTCCAAGGCATCTGCTGGTATCGTGATTGCAGGCTCCAATACCAAACCGTCAGAAGTTACTAGCTGTCCCGTATTATCTAGCTTGAATGAACCTGCACGGGTATACCCGATGGTTCCGTCTGGTTGTGAAATTTGGAAAAATCCTTTTCCCTGAATTGCGATATCTAGAGGATTCTGTGTTTGGGTAAAGTCTCCCTGTATGAAAATTTTCTCAATTGCTGATGTCTTGGTTCCTAAACCCAGTTGCGCGCCTGTCGGAACCTGTTGACCATTGGGTGAAAGAGTTCCTACCAATCTTAAATTTTGATACAGGAGATCCTGGAATTCTGGACGACTTCTTTTAAACCCAGCTGTATTTACGTTTGCCAGGTTATTGGCAATTACGCTTACATTTAAATCCTGGGCGTTCATTCCTGTAGCTGCTGTATATAAGGATCGAATCATTTTTTAAATACCTTTTAATTATAAATATTAGGTCCTGTTAAGCCTTAACCGACCCTTCCTATATCATTTACCGATTGGTCGTCCATGCTATCTATGGATTGAATCATTTTTTGATAAGTTTCAAATAACCTTAAGGTTGCCAACATATCTGTCATTTCTTCCACAGTAGATACATTTGAGTTTTCTAGAAAGCCCTGTCGTACCCCTGTTCCTTTTGCCGGCTTTATTTTTGCTTCTGGGTCTGTTTGATGGAATAAACCATCTCCGATTTTTTCTAAACTTTTTGTGTTTTCAAAATCAACGACTTTTATTTTGCCTATAACTAGATTGTTTAAACCCGTTCCCGCTGATATATTTCCCTCTTGATCTATTGATATATCTGCACCCGGAGCATCTATTACTATTGGATTTCCCTGTTCATTTTGAATCTGCTGACCTTTTTGATTCACCAGTTGACTTTTCGTGTTTAACCTTAAATTTCCGTTGCGCGTGTAGCGAACCCCTTCTTCTGTAGAAACACTTATATATCCCGGGCCATTTAAAGCTACATCTAAAACTCCATCAGTTCTTTTAAAGGCTCCCGGGGAATAATCAGTGTATTGATCTGAAATTCCTACATAAGACACATTTGAGTTTGAATTTTCAGGGGGCAATAAAGCATTTCTTCCTGCCTCAAGACCTTGGTCAGGTGGAAAGGGAGGCATAAATTCTTTAAAAACCAGGCTATCCTTTTTGAATCCTGTATTATTTACATTAGCCAGGTTGTTCGCTATAACTTCTAATTTTTTCCCCTGCTTTAAACCTGCAGAGGCCGCTATGAAAATTCCTTCATGCATTTTCTTTTCCTTGTTACATTTCTTTATTGGCTTAATAAGCAAAAGGTGTACCAAACTTTAAATATTTTCCAACGTCACCTTCCAGGGTTTTTATAAGCCTTTAAATTGTTGAGGTTAGGGAAATTCCTTTTATAATTTTAGAAAATATTTATTTGGGATCGTCAAAATATTTGCTGGCATTTAATTCCCCCAATAGTCAAAAATTCCCTTTCTGTCAATATTCTGATTTTGCTCCTTTTGACTTTGAATCTTTTTCTTCGTGATATAATCCAACACATTGGGAAGATACTTTTAACTCAGAAACATTTTTAAATTGAGGCAGTGATGGATATTATTTCTATTGATGAATTGCATGATCTGGTTCAGGACATGGGCGAGAACAGTTTGATTCTTGATGTCAGGTCGCCAGAGGAGTATTCGGCTGGGCATATTGAGGGATCTCAAAATACTCCCCATGAAGAGGTTCGCGGTATTTCCGAAGATTTAAAATCTTACGATAAAGTTTATGTCCACTGCAAAATGGGCGGGAGGGCAAAAATGGCATCTGAAGCTTTGACCAATGCCGGTTTAGACAATATTGTTTGTGTGGGAAATGGGGGAATGGAACGTTGGGGGCAAATGGGCTGGCCGGTCAAACAGTAAAGTTTTGTAATTCCTAAAAGTTTAGTTTTTCCTCAAAAAAAAACCCAGGAAGAGGAACCGCGTAAGCGGAACCTCCCCTGGGTTTATTCTTTGGTCTTGCGGATTACTCCGCGTTAAGGCTTAGTATTGCAGTTCATTCCACTGCGTTACACCCTTCTGACCATTTCTTTCTTTGTTCTGACCATTCCATACAGCAATCGCCATCGGAGTTTTTCCGCCGGAGAACTGTGTGTCATTAGAATCAGAATTAGTCAAAGAACGTTTGAAAACAACTGACCAACGGTTGTTAGACCAGTTGCCATTACCTTGTACATCCTGATGAGCCTGAGTGGTCAGAGTACTAAACCCTTCCGCATTCAAGTCTTCAACAGGAGATATGCGCATGGACGCATCGGAAAGCATATTACCGGTAGCACGACCCGGGTTGAATACGCCTTCGTTTTTACCCATACCAAAGTCAACATAAGATCCACGCTTGCTGATATCACCAGCGCCGCCACTTTTGCTTCCATCTTCTTTGGAACCAGAAGCGTGAGCAGGCTCTTTACCAGTCAGCTTGCCAGAAGGCTCATACATGTAGTAACTACCAGAACCCATAGCCATGAACTTATATTGATCTTCCATATCCGACATGCCAGCATTTCCAGTTGTTCCAGCACCCTCTTTGTCCCAGGTTGCTTTCCACTGCCAAATGTTAACACGCTCACCATCACCACCCATTGTGAAAGGAGGCTCTTCGCCGCCCTGATTCACAGGGAACATGATAGCTGCTTGATCTTTATACTGCTGTGAACGAACCATAATGTCATTACGGGTCGGATCCGTCCAGCTCAAACGAACTGCGATTTCCTTACCGTTTGTAGCGGCTCGTACATTTACCCATTTGGTCGCAGGTGCCGGCCACATGGGATTGGTGATCATTTGAGGATCCAAGTCAACCACAACATGCTTGTGGAATGTTGGACCATAACGTGTCCAGAAAGGATCATCCGCATTAATCGGAATATTCCCCTGAACCTTTACAGCTTTGATGGTAGCCGCATTCGCACTGGTCAGACCAAGAACGAAAGCAAACAACATCATAAATACTACAGTCTTTTTACTCACAGGTGTCCCTCCTCGTTAGCATACCGTTTACGGGAATTAAAGTTTACGCTCCCAAACAACCCAAACCTACCGATCCCGGGCGGGGCGTTAGCCCCGCCACGAAACCGAATTGATTCACGCCGCTTTCTTGAGAGCGTCGTTTCGCTCTTTAG
>ENA-OREN01000852-OREN01000852.1-marine-metagenome-genome-assembly--contig:-NODE-852-length-40038-cov-25.093766_pt1 | contig 40038 bp, 38 predicted proteins | sample MGYA00248624_ERZ508555 | MGnify/ENA primary metagenome ERZ508555 (study PRJEB26222, sample SAMN06267773) | marine metagenome | isolation source: Saanich Inlet, British Columbia, Canada | place... | reverse complement strand
ATATTCCTGAATGTCTGTACCAGCAATGTTCATAATGACCTTGGTAGAAAGCCCTTCGTATATGGGCAGTAAATCTTTAATATATTTTTCAACACCTATGTTTGCAAGTCCGATTGAGTTAATCATGCCCGATGGCGTTTCAACTATTCTAGGCGGTGGGTTGCCTTCTCGTGGATGCCGCGTAATTGATTTAGTTACAATGGCACCCAACCGATCGACATCAACCAATTCCGGGGCTTCTGTCCCATAGCCAAATGTTCCAGATGCTACCCATACCGGATTCTCAAATAATTCTTTACCTATAGTGACTTTTAGATCAGCCAAAATAGATTTCTCTCGCATCGTAAACGGGGCCATCGACACAAACCAATGAATACTTTTCATGATAGCTGCGATCATTTATAGTAGAATTCTTCCGATGTATAGCACACCCTTGACACAATCCTACGCCGCAACCCATATAGCTTTCGACAGATAATTGTGCCTGAATATTATGGTCGAGGGCAAAGGATTTGATTACTTTCAACATTGCTGTCGGTCCACATGCATAAATAGTTACATTTGTATTACTTAGTGCAATGCGTTCTAATGGTCCCATGACCGTTCCTTTCTCACCAATTGAGCCATCATCGGTCGTGAGAAATATCTGGTTATTAGGTTCATTCCTTATGAAATGTTCTTCTGCATTCTTCGCACCAATTATCATCGTATGTTCGATGTTGTGATGATCACATGCATATTTTAAATTAAGAATCGGGGCCAAACCAACGCCACCACCAATTAAAATGGGGTATGAATCATTATTCCATTCCGAGAATGTATTCCCCAGCGGTCCCAATAGTTCAAGGAAATCACCGGGTCTTTTTTGGGATAACCTAAGGGTGCTTTCTCCAAATAATTTGTAAATAATTGAGACAACCCCTTCCCCAAAAGACGCAATACTCATGGGTCGCCTCAAAGGATGCTGCCAATGATCCGTAGTAAGTATCTCGATAAACTGACCAGCGCCTTTAACATCTTTTGCAATTTTAGGTGTATCAAATTTCATTTTCCAGATGTCTTTTGCTAATTTTCGATTTGTGATTATTTGGGCACGTTCAATGATCATTTGATGCTGTCGAATCTGATAGAATTTTATTTAAGAATACCAATCGCTTTTCTGAAGGCTTTGCCTGCTCAGATTCCCCATGATATTTCAATATCCATTTGTAGTATTTCAAGGCACTATCCGGTTGAATAATATTATAATCATATTGATAGGCTAAAAAGAATGCTGCTTTCACACTTGACGCTGAAACTGTGTCTCCAATAATTATTTCTCTATATTTGTCTAATGCGAATATGGAGTCACTAGCCCAAGAAGCTTCGGCATTTACCAATTGTTGATCAGAGGTTGTCGTAACAGGTGTATATGAATTATCCGCATTAACGATAGCTAAAGCGTAATCTGTCTTGGGAAATTCAGCCATAATTCGTTGTTTTAAGCTTTTTGAATTAACGGAGTCGCCTTGCGCATCTAAAGCAAGCGATTTTGCGTATAGAGCTTTGGGTAATAACATTGATTTATTTGCATATTCAATCAATAATTCTAAATAGATTAATCCTGAATCAGGTCTATTGAAATGAAATGATTCTAATTCGCTTAAACTATATAATATAGTGGCTAATTCATCTTGTTCACTTTCCGGAAATTCATAATTCACCATTGTATCTAAAGAGGTAATTCGACTTTCCCAGGGGATAAAATCCAACTTTGATTGTGTATACGCACTAATTTCCTTAATTCTCATTTTTGCAGGTTGGCGATACAGAGTGGTCTTGGTTTCCTTCTCAACTGATTTAAATTGTTTTAATGCTTTTTCCAAGTCCCAATTTTGAGTGATTGAATAATTTCCTAATAAATAAAATGCTTCCGCAGACGCTTCTGTTTTCGGATAATCCTGGACAATGGATTCTAATCGACTCATGGATTCTACAAGTCTCCCTTGAATTTCATATAATTTAGCCAACTCCATCTCAAGGCTCGGGAATATTGATTTATAGTCCTCATTTAATAACATGTTTTTAATGGTATTTCCTGCAAGATCAAGATCACCATTCAAGCGGTATATTTGAACCGTTTTCAAATGACCTTCCTGGACCTGCTTCTTGGATCTGGAATTTTTAATAACGTGTTTATATGCTGAAATCGCCCGACTGTAATCCATATCCTCAAATGATAGGGACGCGATTCGGTAATATAGTTGTCCTTTCTCATTGGGCTCCTGAATGATCTCTGCCGCCTTTTCCAGATATTCCATTGATTCCAGTTTCATTCCCTGTTCAAAATATATTTCAGCAATTGACAGATAGACTTTGGCTTCGAAATCTGAAATAAGGTCAAATTGAATTAAATCAATAAGACCATTAATAGCAGGTTGCGGTTTACCTTGTTTCCATTTAATCATTGATCTCCAATAACTCACTTCTGTATGAACCCTATCTCCAAATTCATTGTCGACCTCCCCAAGAATACCATTGGCATTACGAAGTTCACCTAAATGATAATAGGATTGAACCATAAGTAGTAAGGCTTTATCCCTCATTGTAAATTCTGGAAATGTATCAATGACGAATCGTGATTTTTCAATTACTTTTTTGTAATCATTTATGGCGGACTGAGGCAAAATATCACCACGAGATTCAAGACGAATTTTTTCTGCTTTATCAAAATATTCTTCTGCATTATAAAAGGAATTGAAGTAGGGTTTAAAGTTGACACAAGAAATAAATACAAGTGCCCCAATTACTAAAAGGGTCTGAGGTGGTATATAATGTTGAATTTTGCGCATTTTATATGCGAAGAAGTTCCTTCATTCTAATCATCAATTGAAAATAATTTATTACATGCTTAATAAATTGATAATTATCCTTTTGATATTTTTCAACTCCTATGCTGCGCAATCATATATCATTGAGGATAAACCCGCTTATTTTCAAATTAGCGCAGATACTATTGGCGTTCCTATTTACATAGATGGTGCTCTTATAGGACATACGCCCATAGAAAACCCAATTCCAGTTTTGGCGGGAATTCATCATATTACCCATCAACCGCCTTCCATTAGAGATCCTTTCTTACAATATGGCCAAACAGATGGCGTAAAACAGATTTATGTTATGAGTGGGGATACAGTAACAGTGAGACTTGATACCTATTTATTTTCTCAACGATTATTACAAATGAAAAAAGAATACTATTATACTAATTACATTGGAATTGGAATAAGCTTATTAATTATATGGCAATTGTGGATTGTAGCAAATTAATTCTCGAAAGAATTATTGCCATGCACACATACATGTATAAATTCATCGATGGAAAATAATCAAAATACAGAACATTCAATCAAATTTCGTCCAGATTATCAATGGCCCGAAAAAAATGCCCAAAGGGATTGTCCGAAATGCAATGAGCCCTTGCAGCGTCAAGAAAATGGTCCAGAATATTATGGAAAACCTTGGTGGTGTCATTCCTGTCAATGGCAGTATTCTGAAGAAGAATTAAGCGATTAAGTCGTTACGATTCATACACTTTAGTATAATCAGCCATAATATTATCCACAACCCATCGAACCAGTACATAATCGTCTAATAGGCCAATCTGTGGTGAATCATCAGGTATTTCGTCCTGTTCTTCTAAAAAGTATTCCAATGCGAATAAAATTCGTTTTTTCAACATGATACTTTCTGTCGGAAGTTCCAATAACACGTTCAATAGCTTTGAAATATCCGAAACAAGTACAATTTGGAAATCCGATAAACCGGGAGCGGCGATTAGCCTTTCTATCTTTCCAGGAATATCCTGGGTTACCTTGGGGATATCATCCAGATCGATTTCAGCAATACGTTTTTCGTATCTTGCCTTATCTTCACTGGTGAGCTGGAGTTGGTCTGAAGGATCCATCAATGATAATTTACCACTAATAAGGACCAAATAATAATATGGAAATTGAACAAGTCATCCGAACACACTTAGAAAAAATAATAACCATTAAGCATTTAGAGATCACAGATACTACAGGAAAACATGTTCACCACGAACAATTTACCGGTGGACATCACCTGTCAACGATTATTGTGTCAAAGGATTTTGAGAATATGGCATTGATAGAGCGACATCAATTGGTGTATCATGCATTGGGGGCAATGATCAAGAAAGAAATACATGCGCTAAGTATCAAACCATACACACTTGAAGAGTGGAAGAAAAAAAGTTAATTTGATTTCAACATTGCTTCCCGTTTAGCTTTAAATTCCGTTCCTTCGCTCCATTGTGGCCATTTATTATGTTGACCAATTGCATATCCAACCCTGAATAAAATCCGAGCATCCTCTACCATGCCTGAAAAATCCCAATCCTCTTTTATTTCGTCTGTGACGGCGTGATAATCTATATTCGTATATTTTTCCTTCATTTTATGCCCATATTCCTTTCCTTTGCCAACAACATCTAATCCCCCATCTACATACAGGGCTGGAATCCCTTGTTTTGCAAAGGCAAAATGATCCGAACGATAATAGAATCCTTTTTCCGGTTCTGCATCAGGAATCAGGTATTTACCATCTTGCGTTGCAGCAAATCCTAAAATCACATCCAATTCTGAATTCCCTTTTCCCACTACAATTAAATCTTTAGTCTTACCATAAGTATTCCCCATTGCATCGATATTCATCACCGCAACTGTTTTTTCTAATGGAACTAAAGGATTAATGCTATAATAGGTGGCGCCAAGCAATCCCTGCTCTTCAGCAGTTACAGCAAGGAATAGAATACTTCTTTTTGACCCTTGGACGAGTTGGGAAAATGCTTCGGCAATATTCATAATGATTCCGGTACCCGATGCATTATCATTTGCACCATTATATATTTGATCTCCATCCAATTTTATATTCTTTCCTAAGTGATCCCAGTGAGCGGTGTATATAATGTATTCATCTTTCAAAACTGGATCAGTTCCTTCGTATTTAGCTACAATATTATTTGAATCAAACCTTCGAACCTCGTTGGTCATTTTACTTGTAAATGTGGCTTGTAATGGAACAGCTTTAAAATCAGGTTGAATTGCAGATGTCTTCAACTCTTGATATTTCATACCATTCATATTGAATAATCTTTCTGCAGTGGTCAATGGAATCCACCCTTGAAAAGCCAAAGGTGTCAAATTGGGATCTTCTATCATGAGTTGCTCTCCGTCATATCCACCCTGCAAAACTGCAAAAGGATAGCCTGCCGGTGCTGTCTCATGAACGACCAACACACCTGCAGCACCCTGGCGAAGCCCTTCTTCAAATTTGTAGGACCATCGACCATAATATGTCATGGCTTTGCCGCCAAACATAGACTCGTCCATTTCTCCATTTTTCATGATAGGAGGATCACTCACAAGTACGACTATTACTTTTCCTTTAACGTCAACGCCTTCAAAGTCATTCCAGTTGTATTCAGGCGCATTAATGCCATACCCACAAAAAACCATGTCAGCCTTATTGATGTCCACTTTATCCTGGGTCTGATACGAATTGCCAGCAATATCAATCCCTGCCTTCATCACCCATCGCTCATCATTTGTTAAAAATTGTGTTTTATACTTGGAAGTGACGCCTGTCATGGTGGCCTTTTGGATCCACGTACCGTTGGGGTTTCCGGGTAGCAGACCTAACCCTTCAAAAGTTTTTGATAAATAATCTACCGTTAATTCTTCACCAATAGTGCCGGGGAAACGGCCCTCAAATCCATCCGATGCCAGTGTAGAAATATGTTGTCTCAACCTTTGTTCTGTGATGGCTTTCTGCGCGTTGAATACATCTTCCGAATGGACATATTTATTCCATCCTTCCAAAGGTTTTTCGCATCCTATCAGTATAATAAATATGAGCAACAGCGATTGAAATCTTTTCATTACCATGATGTCTTCCTTTGAAATGTTTTTTATGATGATTTAAAAATGGGTTATTCGTTCGAATGGTTGGCGAGTAATTTCGAATTGCCAGCTGTTTGATACAAGATTGACGATATAAATGTAAAAACAATAATTTTTTGAGAAACCACGTTGAATAATAACGCAAAATCAGAAATTTTTGGGTCCGGTGCCAATTCCAATACCAACACATATAAAAATGTGAGAATTGCAAAAATAAGGTACCCGTTCGCATATTGATTTTCAAACCGTTTATCCTTATACAATGCAATAGAAAGCATTATGCCGGTGATTAAAAATAAACGAAATGCCCAGTTAACGAAAACTATGTGTAGATCCAGAAAAAGGTTATGGGGTGTCAAACCAACGCCGATAAAACATATAGATCCTATTACTCCCGCAAAGGATCCAACCTTTGCTAAAATATTAATTAATGTATTTCCGTTAAACAGTTTGGTAAAATAAAAAAAGTATACAACGAAGAACAATCCACAGATAATTAAACTTAAATTAAACATTATGGCAGAAATTATATTTTCACTTGTGAATTTCCCTAAGTCACTAAAAAAGTTTTTTGAGAAGGAATACCCTATACTTTCAGGATTATTTAGGGTACCTCCTGCATACATAATCATGGCCAAGATAAATAATAGAATAAATAAAATGCAGGCAACGCGAGGAAGCCTGATTAGAAATAAATGTTTAGGGCGCATTATAATGAATTATGATTATGGGTTAATGTTCATTTAATTATGAGAAGAGCCTCAAATCACTGAGGCTCTTAAAATTATGCGGAGGGGGTGGGATTCGAACCCACGTTAGGATATTTCACCTAAAACACCTTAGCAGGGTGCCGCCTTAAGCCGCTCGGCCACCCCTCCAAATGTCGCATATATGTTTAATTAGGTCACATGAAATTACTGTAATTAAATGGGAAACAAAATAACCTAAGCACGGGCAAATTGTTTACCACTTAATTGAACGACAGCACCCTTTAATTCTAATTTTAACAATAAGGTCAATGCTTTGGTTATTTCCAATCCCCCCTTTGATACAATATCATCTATAAAAAGTGGATCATCTTCTAATAAATCAATTAACGCATGTTCTTCTTTTGTAAGGTGAAGTTTTATTTTTTGTTGGATAGGATCTCTTGGCGAGAACAATTGGTTCTTTATGTGATCCATAATTTGATCACCGGATTCCACAGGTATGGCCCCATTTCTTATTAATCGATTACAACCGACACTCATTTTATCTGTCAACCTGCCTGGCACTGCAAATACTTCTCTGTTTTGATCCACGGCGTTTAATGCAGTTAAAATTGCACCACTACGATTCCCAGCTTCTATTACAATGGTTCCATGACTTAATCCACTGATTATTCGATTTCGTTGAGGGAAATTAATCGCGTTCGGTTGGGTGCCAATTGAAAATTCAGAAATAACCGTCCCATTTTCCATAATCTGTTCTGCTAATTTGGTATTTTCTGTTGGATAGACGAAATCAATTCCATTTCCAAGGACAGCAACCGTTTTACCGCCATCGTTCACTGTCTTGCGATGGGCGACACTATCCACGCCTCTGGCCAATCCACTCACTACAATTAAACCTGATGAAACCATTGTTGCCACAACTGACATCGTGATTCCTTTACCATATGCCGAAATATTCCGTGTACCCACAACGCTGATGCAATCCATTTCTCGTTTTAATGGCTGTCCCTTTACATACAGCAATACAGGCGGATCATATATTTTCTTTAATAATTTGGGATATTCATCGTCCCAAAATGTAATGATTCGTGCTCCGGATTTATTGGACCGATCAATCTCCGCTTCTCCATAATTTGGGTGTTTATGGCGATGAATCGCTTGGGTCGTTTTTAAATCTACCCCAGGAACGGCACATAGCGACTCAGAAGAAAGGGAAAATATTTCTGAATCTACACCAAAATGTGAGATTATAGAACGTACCCGCTGTGGGCCTAAACCCTTCACGGACAATAAGTTTAAGATTTGAATAAGTGGCTTATGCTTCATCTAATTGATGGGAAATTTCCCTAACTAATTTATCTAATCCATTTCGAGTAACAGCAGAAATCTCCATTAGAAATTCTGGAATAGCATCCCATTTTGATTGTTCTATTTTTCCAAGTGTATCTCCTTTAGTTCGTATCAACATGATGGGTTTTAACATGAGGGATTTATTAAAGGAGGTTAATTCTTTTTTTAGAGCATTAAATGCAGATTCCGGCTCAGGTTCTGTTCCGTCAATCAGAAATAGCAATAAACGATTCCTCTCTATATGTCGTAAAAACTGGTGACCCAATCCTTTGCCTTTACTTGCGCCTTCGATTAGTCCAGGAATATCGGCCATGAGAAAAGATTTATACTCACCTGATTTTACAATACCTAAATGCGGCTCCAAAGTCGTGAAAGGATAATCTGCGATCTTAGGTTTGGCCTTTGATAACACTGATAATAACGTCGATTTTCCTGCATTTGGGTATCCAACCAACCCGACATCCGCTAATATTTTTAATTCAAATTCATAATGCCCAGACTCCCCATCCAAACCGGATTGAGCATATCTCGGCGCTTGACGAGTGGAGGATTTAAAATTGACATTTCCCCTTCCCCCTTTACCACCGGCACAAATTACTACCTCGTGTTTTGGCTTTATTAAATCCGCAACGACTTCATCAGATTTTATATTTCGAATTAACGTACCCACAGGTACCCGAATATATATATCATCACCATTTTTCCCAGTTTTCAACCCCGAAGCACCTTGGGTACCGCTTTTTGCATTGTAAATACGCGCATATCGAACATCTTGCAACGTATTGAGGTTCGTATCGGCAACAACAATAATATTACCCCCACGACCCCCATTCCCTCCATCTGGGCCGCCTTTGGAAACATATTTTTCTCTTCTGAATGAAACACATCCTTTTCCACCATTGCCAGCATGGAGTTCTACTTTAGTGAAGTCAATAAACATAATTACGCTTTATTTCGATAATAAAAAAAGCATGCAAAATATTACATACCTTTTGTTTGAGATATTATCTTCATTTGTTTACATATTAGCAATAATTGCTTCGCCAAAACCCGAACAGGACACTTTCGTTGCGCCATCCATTAATCTGTGAAAATCATAAGTAACCGTTTTTGCCTGTATTGCGCTTTGAATACCCTTAGAAATTAATGCGCCGGCTTCATGCCAACCGATATGTTCAAACATCATCACGCCGGACAAGATGACCGATGATGGATTCACCATATCTTTACCTGCATATTTTGGTGCAGTACCATGGGTGGCTTCAAAAATGGCATGGCCTGTCATATAGTTGATATTTGCTCCTGGGGCAATACCTATTCCGCCCACAATCGCAGCCAATGCATCCGAAATATAATCCCCATTTAAATTCAGAGTAGTGATCACATCATACTCACCAGGACGCAATAATATTTGTTGTAAAAAGGCGTCTGCAATTACATCTTTGACGATCAATTCTTTTCCATTATTATCAATCACTTGCCAAGGTCCGCCTTGATAATCCTTTCCGCCATATTCACGTTTAACTAAATCATATCCCCATTCTTTGAACTTTCCTTCGGTAAACTTCATAATATTACCTTTATGAACAATGGTAACACTCGCTCTATTTTGAGAGATTGCAAAATCTAATGCGGCTTTTACAATTCGTTCAGTTCCTTCTATGGAAACTGGCTTGAGTCCAATCGACACTGTATCAGGAAATCGAATATTTTTCACGCCCATTTCATTCATTAGAAATGATTTAACTTTTTCCACTTCTTTCGATCCATGCAACCATTCAATACCTGCATAAATATCCTCTGTATTTTCACGAAAAATAATCATGTCCACAAGGCCAGGCTCTTTGACCGGAGATGGAACGCCGTCAAACCATTTCACAGGTCGAACACAAGCATACAAATCTAGGATTTGTCGCAATGCCACATTTAAAGATCGAATGCCACCCCCAACTGGTGTTGTTAAAGGACCTTTAATCGCGATTGAATATTCTTTTAATATATCAAGGGTTTCATCCGGCAACCAAGATCCTACTGCATTATTGGCCTTTTCTCCAGCTAAAATCTCTTTCCATTCAATAGACCTTTCTCCACCATAAGCTTTGGCTATAGCGGAGTCAAAAACAGCTTGAGATGCCGCCCATATATCCGGTCCAATTCCGTCACCTTCTATAAATGGAATTATTGGATGACGTGGAACAATTAACTGACCATCTTTAAACTTTATTTTTTGACTATGATTCTCGATATTCATGATTTTGTACTTTCTTTAACAGTCTTCTTTTTCGCAGATTTTTTTGTGTTATCTGACGATTTATTTTTTTTACTTTTTTTGGCATAATCAGTGAGATAAAACCCACTGCCTTTAAAAATTAATCCCGACCCACCGCCGACCAATCTGCGTATTTTCCCATCACATTTTGCACATTTTGTTAATGGTGCATCTGACATCGCTTGGAAGTGCTCAAAAATATGATCGCATTTTTCACATTTATAATCGTACGTAGGCATTTTGTTAATATTTTCCTAAAAATTAGGTGGTGAATTTACGGTTATCCGACAAATATTTGTGTCGGTAAAGTCGCAGAATTAAAAGAAAATTATTTCTAAGAATACTTTTCGTTCAACTTCGCCATGACATTCGCCGGAACAAATTTTGAAATGTCACCCTTAAGTCGCGCCACATCCTTAACGACAGTAGAATTAATATGAATATATTTTTCCGATGTAACCATGAGAAGAGTAGAAACTTCCGAATTTAAATGATGATTCATTGTAGCCATTTGGAATTCAAATTCGAAATCGGATACGTGACGTAGACCACGAATCAATGCGACTGCTTTTTGATCGCGTGCAAAATCTGCCACCAATCCATCAATTGAAAAAGCTTTAATATTTGTCAAATGCTTTGTGGCACCTAACACTAAATCAATTCTTTCTTCTGCGGTAAACAATGACGATTTTTCTGAATTCACAGCTATCGCGAAAACAACTTTATCAAATAAAGCTGATGCTCTTTCAGCTATATCAATATGGCCGCGATGGATTGGATCAAATGTGCCTGGATAAATTATGGTTCTCATAGTTCGTTTTTCCAAAAAGTTAGCTGTGTATCGCCATATTCCTTTACTCTTGTCGGTGAAATTGAATACGATTGAGGTGAAGATTCAAGTATAAAATATCTATTTTTCTTTAATTTAGTTTTACACGATTCAATGAGTAAATCTAAATTTTCATAGTTATAAGGCGGATCTGCTAATATCAAATCATAATGATTCGAATCATTTAAATATTTTAGCGCATCTGTACGAGAATAGTTTATCTCAGTTTCCTTAAAATATGACCCGTTTATTTTCAATAGGGAAATAATCCTCATACTGGATTCAACAAATGTAATTGATTCTGCCCCCCTGCTGGCAGCTTCAAAACCCAGAATGCCTGAACCTGCGAATAAATCCAATACATGATAACCTCTCAAATCTCCAAGAATATCAAATAGACTTTTACGTACCAAAGCCATTGTCGGACGATAAGATACATTGGCCACCGTCTTTATCCGACGACCTTTATAACGGCCGGCGTGAATCTGCATTTATTATTCCTGTAGTTCTATATGTTTAGGGGAAAACAATGACATATAAAAAATAGCCGAATGAGATAAATTTTCGGTTTCGCTAACGAATACAAATTTTTCCAAAGCTAAATTTCTTCCCCATGATGTTAACTTTAATAGAATATTGCGAATATTATCTTTCCCATTTATTTTAATAATAATTGGAGTTTGACTCTGATTTTCTCTTTCTATGGGGTCTAAAATCTTGATAAATGATGATCCAAAGGATGGTACCCACGATTCTAAATCTGAGAAAGCAATAGTGCTATGAATTACAGGTAGATCTTTTTTTCTATATTTGACTAAATATCCATGCTTAAAAAGACTATCTATACTCATCTGTTTCAGAGAATAATTTACCACATCACCGAGAGAATCAATTGGCGCATCCATTATTTTGTCACCAATTAATTCTATATCCATTTGTCCACTGCCGATCGATAACGATGTGATGCGATGCATTTTTAACAACGCAAGTGTCTGAGAGGCGATCGAAATTAAATTTTGAGATTCAATCAAATATGACGGAACTGTTTCTTCCGGAACGGCAACTTTTTCTTGATTCACAGGCGCTTTTTCAAGCGTTGGTTTATCCACAATACCGGACGATTCTGTGAGTTTAAATTTGTGAATAAAATCGAACAATTCAGGTTTTTGATCAAAAGTTAGCATGAGTCCGATCACCATGAAGAAGAATATATATAAAGTCGGCTTGAGCAATTCTCGATCTTTTCTGATTTTTTTCTTTTTAGGCTTTGGTTTCTTTTTTTCCACTTTTTTGGGCTTGGGCGGCACGGCTTCTAATTTTTCATAATGATATTTTTGAAGTCCAGATCGGCTAAAGAAATTAATGGCTACACCTTCTGTTTGCCCTGTGGCAATTGCTGTCAATACATATAAATCATCTTCTTTGACATTTTTGGGGAGAATCTCACCTTCAACAGCCATACCTGCAAAGGCAGTTAGTTGTTTAATCCTACGACCTTTAAAATTTGTTTTCCGCTTTTCAGAAAATTTACCTGCATAAAGTAGATTGCCAATAAAGGCTTTCTTATCAGAATTGCTTCCAACAACAGGATGTAACTTCCATTGGTTCTTAATATATCGTGCAGAACCATTTTGAAAGCTTGACTGTGAATACTGGTAATACCGATAACCATTACTACTGGGCAGGAATACGGTGCATCCAAGTTCAGGATACAGTCCAAAAAAAGTGCTGGATTCTGTCCCCATCCATACGGCATCTCCACCTAATTCCTGGATGGCCAATTTAATAGGTTCAATAAACAAATTCGGAACACGGATTGCAAATATCGATTGAGAATCACCCAAGAATGAACGACCATAATATTGACATGAATCTTCAGAGGACCACCTCTGGTCAATTGTCCATTTGGCGAACGCCCATCCATCATTTTCAGTCAATTCCGAATCGATGGGAACTAAAACGGAGTCACAATAGTGATCAGGGATAGTGACATAGACTTTATCACCCTCAAAAGAGATATCTTCACGGACTAAATGCAACCCTGCATTTAATACAGAAATGATTTCTGATTTTGAATTACCGTGTACGTTTAGGGGTCTGGGAAGCGGTTTATTGGAAAAAGATGTTAGTATGGATCGACCATCTTTTACAGACCATTGCGCACATAAAAGGTGGCTATCTGAAATAGCAAGATGGATCACTTAAGAATAATCACCTATCCCAACTTTTTGAACCATCATCAATAAACCCATGATTCCCAGCTTTAAAAGCAAATATGGCATATCGATTTCGAACAATTGTTTCTTCTATTGGACTGTCAACTCGAATTATATTGCCTTCATCCTTGATAGAGAATAAATATGGTTTTTCTGTTACTGGGCAAAAATACATAGACGAATCAGGCATATAGGAATCGTAATAGCTCACGACCTCAACGCGTTTAGACCCAACTTCTTCTAAAAGGGCTACAAAATTTGAATCTGCTTGAAAATGGTCCAGTCGTTTCTTTTGAATATAAATCGTATCATTGCGGGATAAATCCTCAGAAAACATGACAATAGTCATGGTTGTATCCATAATCGTATCCCGGCGTGTCATGGGAAAACCAAATGTGGTATCAAAATCAACATCGAAGCCTTTGGGTACATTAACAGTAAAAGATTTTCCGTTAAGGGTTATGGGTTGTTCTCCGAGATATGTTGAGTCGCCGGTTAAAGAATCTCGAACAGAGTTAACCACCTTCATCACCCAAAGCCCATCCGGGTTGTATTCTTCTAAGAGAGAATTATAAAAATTCTGAACGTCATACATATTTTCCATATGAAATCGGCTTTGATTCTCAAAATATTCCTCTTCATCCCAAATCGCTCTGGGGACATATATACTAATAATCAGAAAAATAAAAGCCAATACAATTGCAACTTCCAATAAATCAGAATGCATTTTTCGTTTTTTTCTTAATTCAGATATATTCTTCTCAGACATTCGGTCAATCCTCAATTTTAATATAAGCTCTAATTTTCTTTAACGTTTTTGGACCAATACCCTTAACGTTTAATAAATCTTCAACGGAATTATATCGCCCATAATCTTCCCGGTGCAATATTATTCTTTCAGCTGTAACAGGGCCAACCCCGGGTATCGTCATTAAATCCGCTTTATTTGAAGTATTAATATTAACACTTTTCACTAATTGATTCTGCCTGTTTTCAGCCAGATTCTTTTCTTTTTCTACAGCGACGCGATTCACTGCCGCCTTAAAGGTATTTATTTCTGCTTCTGCTGAAGGTATCGGGTCACCAAACCAATGTCTGTACCCTGTTACAAAAATACCAAGTAAAATTACACCGAGCAGGGATTTTATGATAAATTTTTCCTGCTGGGTAAACAAATTCACTCTAATTCAACTCTTGTAAAAATAGGATCTGATTTTCCATCTAATTTTGAAAATTCTTCGAGAAGTTTTTTCTGTTTTCCCGACAGCGATTTTGGTGTCATAATCTGAATTCTCACCAATTGACTCCCACGGGATGATCCTCGAACTCTAGGAAAACCTTTTCCTCGCATTCGTAGTATCTGGCCAGATTGAATTCCCGAAGGGATTTTTAATTTGGCCTTGCCGTCTAAGGTGGGGACTTCTAGATTGACGCCTAACGCTGCATCTTGAAATTGAATCTGCGCCTCCGTTATCACATCTTCCCCATTTCGTGTGAATACAGTATGGGGTTTTTCTTCGAAAAATACAATCAAATCTCCAGGGTTATGTCCTTTTGGCCCCTTGTTCCCCTGGCCACTGAGCGTCATATAGTTTCCCTCGGCAACGCCTGCAGGAACTTTTACTTTTATCTCAACGGTTTTACGTAAGATTCCATTACCGCCACAGGAGCGACATGGGTTTTCAACCATTTCTCCAGAGCCATGACACACTGGACATTCCCGAACGACAACGGATTGGCCAAAAAACGATTGAGACATTTGGCGAATTTGTCCTGATCCACTGCAATGTCGACATGCGGTTGGCATTGTCCCAGATTGGGCACCGGTTCCTGAACACGAGTCACACGTCTCGTGACGTTTTATTTTAATTGTTTTATCGATGCCAGTAACAATTTCGGAATAATCCAACTTGAGTGCGACTTTGAGGTCTTTCCCTTTTTTTACCCCTCTTTTTCCACCACTGCCACCAAATATTCCACCGAATGGATCGAAATCACCGCCAAAAATGTCCCCAAAATTGCTGAATATATCTTCCATGGACATATGTCCTTGAAATCCACCGCCACCACCAGGAGTATCTCCCAACCCGACACCGGCATGGCCAAACTGATCGTATCGGCTTCTTTTCTGACCATCTGATAGGATTGAATATGCATCAGCGGCATCTTTAAATTGCTGTTCTGCTTCAGTATTGCCCGGATTTTTATCCGGATGGTATTTCATAGCAATTTTACGATATGACTTTTTAATCTCATTATCGGTTGCACTGCTGTCCACGCCCAGTATGTCGTATAGATCCCTCATGAAGATTTCTGGTTTACAACCACTTTGGCATGGCGAATCACGCGATCTTTATACCGATAGCCCTTCTCAAATACATCTAAAATTTCATTCTCTTTTTTCCCTTTTTCTGATCGCATCAATAATGCGTCATGCAACTCAGGGTCAACTTGATCGCCGGGCTCAGTAAAAGAAGCGACTTCGAGATCCGTAAACCGTTTATTTATTTTATTGGAAATAAGATCTATACCCTCTTTAATCTTTTCTGAATTGGTATTGTCATTTTCATCTGATGCCTTGGATAGACGTTCTAAATCATCTACGACAGATAGAAATTCCTTTATCACAGATTCACCATCGTATTTTAACAAATCGATAAATTCTTTTTCTTTTCGCCGACGATAGTTATCAAACTCAGCTTTTAATCTTAAATATCGATCATTTTGAATTTCGGACTCAGCTTTCAGTATATCAATATTTTCGTTCAACTTTTCGGTAGGCGTAAGTTTTTTAAATTTTGGTTTGGTCTTCGTTTTTTTCTCTGTTTTTTTAGAGGGCATTGTGAATAATCTCCGCAAATTTTTCCAGAATGGCTTGCACCGACATATATGGAACGCGTTTGGGTCCTAAAACACCAATTCTTCCTTTAATGAGCCCGCTGTCAAACTGGGTGGTTATTATTGAACAATCATTCAAAAGCTCATCTTCATTTTCTTTTCCAATGAGTGTTTGTGTCGAATGATCCTTAAAATTTTCTTTAAAATGGTTATTTAAATATGTTTTATCCAATGCAGGTAAAATCCGTTGAAAATTTGATATATTTTGAAACTCAGGCTGTTCAAGTAATACATTAGTAGATGATGTATATATTGACTTATTACTATCAATATTAAAATACTTATAACTGTCTTTTATTAATATTTGAACCAATTCATGGGAGTACATTTCTGTATCATTTAATCGATTTTTAATTGAAAATTGAATTTCTTTAAGCGTGCACCCAACGAGTCTATCCTTTAACATATGGGTAATCTTGTGAATTAGCTTTGGTTTAATATCTAAATTGAGGTTAAGAACAATAGATTCCACAAGGCCCGTATCCATCGCCAATACAAGCATCACGCGGTTACCTTCAATACAAACCAATTCGATATCGGTCAAGATACTTCTCTGATATCCTGATACAGATATCACACCGAACATATGGCTAACCTTTGCCAACATAAATGCCGTGGCATCCAGCAGTTCATCCACATTGTTTGATATAATCAATAAATCTTGTTCAATATTTTCTGAAAATGGATTATTTGAAGATTGAAGTTCAGGTAAAATGTTCACATAATATCGATATCCAATATCAGTGGGCACTCGACCGCCCGATGTATGCAAATGGGTTAAATATCCTTTTTTCTCCAAAGAAGACATTGCGTTTCGTATTGTAGCTGGAGAAATATTTAAATCACAATTCTTTTTTATATATCCAGAAGAAATCGGCATACCCACTTCTATATATGATTCCACAACAACCGATAGGATTGTTTCTTCTCTGTCTGTCAAATTCGGAATATAATTTGGGTACATAGCCGTCAAAATTAGATGGTTTGATTTTTATCAGTCAAGGGGAGAATCGATTCTATTTTAAAAATCTCGAGATAGCGCGGCTGCTACCTAAAAAGCTGATGACAATACTCAAGGATGATAATATTCCGAATAATACAAATGGGCTGTATTGGATTTTAAATTTGCTGACCGAATAGAGCAAATCCGACCCAACCTCTACACCTGCAATTAACAAAATAGCGGCTAAAGTTGCACCGATTAACCCGTGCAAGACACCTTCAATTACAAAGGGTGCTTTCACAAATGATCGCGTTGCGCCAATGAGTTGCAACGCCTGGATGAGTTCATGCTTAGCAAAAATAGTCAACCGTACCGTATTAGAAATAATGAGCACCGTAATAACCAATACCAATATGAGCAGCGCTGTCATTACTTGCACGAATTTTTGATAATACGTTTCGATCCGATAAATGAGTCTCCCTTGATATAATACCTCATCCACCTCGGGGAAACTTTTGATACGCTCCACGATAGGCATAACGTTCATTTTATCGTTTTGAAACGTTACCACATTCACCACACAACTCACGGGCAATGGATTATATCCAACAATATCTAAAATATTTTCTCCAAATTGAGACTTAAATATTTTGCCTGCATCGGATCTCGAAATTAGCGTGGTGGACCGCACCCCATTAATTTTATTGAACTCCTCAACAACAGTTGCAATTTGTTTATCAGGTACATTTTCATTAAAAAACACCTCAATCTTATATTTCCCTCTCAGGTACTCTATTACTTTATTTGTATTTTGTCCCACAATCATCAACGATCCCGCCACTGATAATGTAAGGAATGTAGAAAATATGGCTGTAAAAGCTGTGAGTTTGTGGCGCCAAAGATTTTTGACTCCCTCCGATAGAAGAAACATCATTTTGTCCATTAGGATTGCCTCACAGTGCCATCCTGAATTTCCACAATGCGATGCCCGCGACCTTTAATTAAGTTGTAATCATGAGACGCCATAATAACAGCTGTCCCCTCTCGATTCACTTCTTCAAATAATTTAATTAACTCAAAAGACGTGACCGGATCCAAATTCCCTGTGGGCTCATCTGCCAATATAATGTCCGGTTCCTTCACCAATGCCCTTGCCACACAAGCACGTTGCTGTTCACCGCCTGATAACTCTTCGGGATATCGATCTTCTTTTCCACCCAAACCCACTTCTTCTAATGATTCCGTCACCCGGTCAATAATTTCATTTTTAGAAAATCCGATAACGTGTAAGGATAATGCAATATTGTCAAAAAGGTTTCGATCCTCCAAAAGATGATAATTTTGAAAAACCATGCCGATTTTTCTTCGTAGATATGGAATTTTTCGAGGTTTAATTTTTGAAGAATCATATTTATCCACAACCACTTTTCCCACTTGAGGCATTAAATCCATATAAATCATTCTGAGAAGTGTGGTTTTACCTGAGCCAGTTGGGCCAATGATAAATGCAAATTCATCATCGCCAAAGGTTATATTGACATTCGATACACCACTGCCTTTGGCATAGGTATATGAGGCGTTATCCAGTCGAATCATAGGATTAATCTAACCGTTTTTATCCTCGGTTAAAATAGGAGATACAGAAAAATAAAATATCCCGCCAAAAGAATGGACGACGCAATTCGATGCAAGGGTTGGTTGAGTTTTGCGATTAGAATCATAACCAAACCATATCCAATCATTATGGGGACTTCTAATGTCATGATGGATTTAGGAGAATCTAATGGCTGAATCATGGAGGAAATACCCAAAACGGATAAAATATTAAAAATATTGGATCCAATTATGTTTCCAATGGAAATTGCACTTTCTTTATGATAGGCTGCCATGGCGGATGTAGCCAATTCCGGCAGTGAGGTGCCAAATGCAACCACACTCATGCCAATAATGATCTCCGAAATACCGAGCAATCGGGCCATGAAAATGGCACCATCCACAAACAAATCTGCACCAAATCCTAATAATAGTATACCTCCTATTAGATAGGCCACTAACCGGCCCATGGGTGCATCCAACCTATCTTCTGATGAAGTCTCTTCTCCGTTTGGATGCCTAATACTCAGCAACACATAAAATATTAAGCTAATAAAAAAGATCATCCCTTCGAATCGGCTTAATCGTCCATCAAAGGCGAAAAACACAAATAAAGCAGAACCCGCCAGATAAATATATAAATCGCGTTTAATATTGTTATAATAAATTGATATTGGAAAGATTAATGCGCTGAGACCCAGCACTAAACCCACATTTGCAATATTTGAACCAATCACATTTCCCACTGCAATTTCTGAACTTCCTTCCATCGCCGCTATAATACTCACCACAAGCTCTGGTAGTGAGGTGCCAAATGCAACAACAGTCAATCCAATAACCAATGGGGGGATGCCCAGACGCGCTGCAATACTCACACCTCCCTTAACAATCCACTCTGCACCAAAATACAGCATGGTTGAGCCTACCGCCAGAAAAATGAGGCTCATTAACATATAATTAAACCAGCGATTGTTATAGATCGATTGGGGTCGTTTCCTTCATGGTTGACACATGTAACACGTTCTATGTTAACGAACTCTTGCTTTAAGGCTTCCTCATAAAGGAGATATTTTAATGGGTTAAAGAAATTTGAAAATTGATTCATCCTGGACCAACTCAATATAAATTATGTTTATTAATAAACGTCCAGACCGGCTGTGTGACCATATAACGTATCGTTTTATCTTCCACCCATCGTTCTCGAATCTGGGTAGAAGAAATTTCAATTCGAGGAATATTCGCGAATTGTACTTTGGCTAAAATCCAATTTGGAATATCACTGGGTCTAAATCCAGGACGAATGGCCACGATCAGTTGGCATTCGTCTAATATAGCCTTTGGATCTTGCCAATCTTGAAATTGCTTAAGCGAATCACTCCCGATGAGATAATATAAATCTTTTCGTCCCAATCCAGTTTCCTTTTTATAGGTTTTGATCGTCTCTAATGAATAAGAAATTCCGCCACGCTTGAGTTCAATATCGGATATTTCAAAATTGGGATTATCCTTTGTGGCTATCTTGAGCATTTCAAGACGTATTTCCACCGAAGATATTTTTCGTTCTTTTTTATGGGGTGGAATATAGGCGGGAACAAATACAATTCTATCAAAATGTTCAGCCTCAAAAATGGTTTGGGCTACAATTAAATGTCCGAAATGAGGTGGATCAAAAGTACCACCGAATAAACAGGTTTTCACTCGAGCTCAATCCTGTCAAAGACTTCTCCCCTAACAAACCATTCATCGACGAGGTCATCCATTTTTATATTTTCAATATTTTTCCGGTTTGAATCATAATGATCTCGCGCTTCGTCCATTTCTTTCCTTTGGATATAACATTCAATTATTTTTAGATGGGTCTGGTCTATATAATCCGTATCGTAATACAAATCTGTGACTTGGTCGAAGGTTAGTAATGCGGATTTATATTCTTCCAACTTCATATAAAGAATGCCTGTTTCATATGCTTTATGAGACATTTTATTTCTTAATATTTTAATATCCTCTTGCGCTTCCACAATTTTCTCAGATGTAGGATAATCATCAATGAACTCTTGTAGTTTACCCAAGGCTTTCTCTGAATAAGTTTGATCTCGAAAATAATCTGGCGATAATATGACATAAGATTTACAAATGCGATATCTTGCCTGTTCCACAAATGGACTAAAGGGCATTTTTCGAATTAATCGGTCGTATTCCGCAATCGCCAATAAATATTCTTTGGCGTAATAATGAGACTCCCCAAAGTAATACAACGCATCGTCTCCCAATTCCGTGTGAGATGCACCAATAACTACCGTATTGAACAATAGCTGGGCTTTGACATATTTCTTTTTGTTAAAGGCGTCCAATCCTTTTTCATATTCGGCGGTATAATCGATATCTCGTATGGGTTTGTTTCCCGCACATCCTGTAAATAATAGCGTTAACCAACTTAAAATAATCACTGCAATTCGCATTAAACTTTTTCTTTCTTTCATTTTTTTGACGAGGAATTTACCACGTAAATGTTATTCCTACACCCCCAACTCCCCACTTATTTAATGGGTCATAATTCAGATGTAATTCTGGAAAATGTTTATCCTGTTTATTTGCAGTCCAAGCTGCATCCAATCCACTCAATACATGGTTAAACATCACTACCGATACGGCATAGCGGGAATAATGTTTCAAGATATTACTCTGGTGACGAAGATCTCGGTAATAATCTTTTTGTTTGGTGAGAATAATCGATTCTACATCTTCTTTTTTAACGGACCACCAATTACCTTCTGAGTCAAATGGATCATCATATTCATCATCCCATCCCCCAACAAATTGGTCGTATTTACCGATATTTTCGTAGAAATCTCGATCTCGAATTACTGATATATCCGACCATGAATATGCCTTTAATAATTCTGATAACTGATCCGAATGATAATAATTCCCGTCTACTTTTAAACCCAACTTATGTGTGCCAATAATTATATCATTCCAATTATCTGGAAAAATAGTTTGTGTCCTAATGTACCACCTCTCTAACCCCCAGTGAATATCACCATAAGCTTCAAAATCCCTACGAATACTCTCTGCACGGCCGCTATAACGACTGGAAGACACCCAACCGATTGTCTCTACGCCTGCAAAAAGCACGGGCTTCCACCAGGGATCACTATTTTGAATTTGTCCCCATCCTGGAAGGATCAAGGATTTGAACATGGCCTTGGCAGGTAAAGACAATTCGATAGAATCTTTTTGAATGGTAAAATTTGAAGGGCCTAAGGGGCTTACTTGACCAAACCCAATGGAGAAACAAAAAATGAATGGAATGGTTTTTCTCATATCAAAACCCGAATAAAACAGTAAAGTAGAATCTATTTTCTTGCCCATAATTTATGAGCCGGCCATCACCGATATCCATCTCAAATGTGTTCAATCCTCGATGCATTTCTATACCGATAGATGTGGGGTAATTATAAAATGAATACCCGGAAAACCTCAATGCGACTCCAGCCGATTGTTTGGCATTAAATGTAGATATACTACGATTCCAAGCATCACCCATTTGCCTCACAATCCCAATGGTACCATGCTGAAGCGTAAACCAACCCATGGGGAAATGTTTTTCTCTAAAAAGAGGTACTCGCAATCCCAATTCTCCAATAGCCATATTTGTTCCCTCAATACTATAAAAAGGATATCCTTTTAATCCGGGCAATCCACCGGCGAAAAAGTAAAAAAAGGAATCAACAGATGTTTTCGAAATCCATCCGGCTTGCCCACCTAAGGAAATGGTCCAGCGGTTTGTCTTTGGAATCTCCCATAAATATTTTCCATTCACTTCTGCCCTTACGAGATTATGTTGACTAAACGTGGAAATCAATGTACCCGATTCAGATAAATCTAATCCATCTATAAACTGATTCCATTCTTGGACCAGACTCAAATTCGCTTCAAATCCCACCGGGTTAATATTTTGATCTATTCGACGTTTATATTGTTGTATGGACCAATTTAACCCTGCTTTATTTCCTTGAAAATAATCATAACCGAATCCCGATTGGAGTTGTGGTTCCCCGACGACTTCGTCTTTAATAGACGCGCGAAATCTGGACCAACTGCCAAATAGTTCAATATTGGAACCATAGAATGGAATGCGTAACCCACCTCGAAATTCAATCAATCTAAATTTGAGATTTGTGTCCAATTTATATACAGAATATGCAGTGCGTTCTTCAGTATTTCGAGTCAAGTAAAACATATCAAAAAAGAATGTTGGGTAAAGATGTTTGTACTCAAATAGAAAAAATATATCCAAATCTCTCGATCGATTCATTGACGCACCCCCGATAAGAGATACTTTTTCTAAAATCTCCGACGAATAAAAATAAACACCCGGCTTAAAAGTGCCATAGTCAATGGTCATCCTCGGCATGGTAAACATGGGTGGAAAATGATCCATATATTTTGTTGAATTTGACTTATCTGCTTCAACAATTGGTTCATTGGATAAACGACTATTCCGCTGGAAATATAATGGTGTATATCCAACGTTGGCATCATCACTCACCGTTATACTATCCAGAATCGCTATTTTATATCCACCATCTTCAAATAATGAATAGGCGATTTTACCAGTGTCATGAATATTGGCCATAAATGCACCACCAGAAACATTTGTCAAATATCCTTGTCTATTATCGTCGATATAATACAGATTGAATATACCAGACCGATCATCGCTATATACCATCCCATTGGATGTAAAATCTGCCTGACGCTCATCCCATAACTCATTTGCCATTAATTCCCCAGTTGTACTGTCTTTTAGGCTTAAATAATGAATATCTTTAAAATGATTTGTGGTCATATCGTATATGAGGCGGTTCTTCGTCACATCATAGTTTAAACCACTGATTATTTCTTGATTATTATATGAGGTTAATTTTTCGGTAGACTTTGACTTAAGATTAATTTTGAAAATATTTTGGGTACCATCCTTAGTCGATAAATAAAATAATGAACTATCGCTTAAACTAAATACAGGAGAAAAACCCCTCGCGTCTCGGGTGATCCGGGACTCCTTTTTCGATTCAAAATTATACGCATAAATATCATAATATTTTGACCCCACCTTATTGGGGAGATTGGCCCTTTTAGAATAATAAATACTTTGGCCATTCCATGTGGGTTTAGCGATGACACCCTTGGCGATTTTCTTAGATTCCTCGGTGGCCAGATCATAAATAAATAAATCAGTGCTGCTAAAATAGTCGTGATCTTGGTTGGAAAGGTAGGCGATCTTGGTGCCATTTTCATTCCAAATGGGGAATAAATTTGCCGTTCCCTTCTCTTGTACTATTTGTCCTTTCACTTCATTCTCTAAAACAGATAGCGCTAAAGTTTCATATCGTGTTTCTAATACAGTTACAAATTCATCATATACTTGTTTTCCATCTATTCCCGTCCCGTCTTTCATGCCCTTGTTAATGGAATAATTCATGGGCTTGCGCAATGAAGCCATAATCTTCATTAATGACTCAGGACCGTATTTAACGGATAAATAGCGTGATAATGCAAATCCTGCATTATATACAGATTCATTTCCAATGCCACTTTTACCAAAGGTATTCATCTCTCGCCAGGAGAGCATATTATCATTCAAAATTCTATCGCGTAAAATCATATCTCGGACTGAGTCCCAATTATCCCAATCCGCACCGGGATACATATATTGGGCCACCCCCTCCGCCAACCATGGCGGTACCACCGTACCTGGGATAGGATAACTTGCCAATGTATTGGGGTAGCCATAGAGCACATCCGGTCGTTTCTCTTTTTCGTAACCTATCCATTGTACATATCCCCCAGGGATGGACTTTCCAAACTTTTGTGCACGCTGGATAGAAACTATATGGGTGAATTCGTGTGTGATCACGTTTTGGAGCCAACGATGAGAACCACGCAATTCGAAATCCAATGGGCTTGTCCAAATCACAATTTTATTATCATAGAAATAGGCGGCACCGTTAGAAATATCATCTACATCCGTAAATACAATATCAGTTTTATCGAATGGTTCATATTGATATAAATCCGTCACAAATGGGTAAATCCGCTCTGCCACAGTTGCCCCTTCTCTTGCGGACTGTTCCGTCTCAGCATAATAATGAATCCGAAAATGGTCTGTTTCAATGGTTTGCCAGTCCAGTTCGGGATGGTTGTAACTCACTTGCCCGAAAGTAAAAGAAATAAATAATAAGAGACGAAGTTTCATTATTTGATCACGCCCACTTTAATAATCTTTTCCTGCGATTTTCCATCTCCATTCACGATGACTCTGGCTAAATAAACGCCAGATTGAATGTTGGATACGTCCCAAGGGATTTCAACGACGCCATTTAATGTGTATTTTGTAAGGGAAATATTATGAAGTTGGAAATCCTTCTTGAGTTCTTCAACGGGAAAGCCAGCTATATCAAATATATTAATTTCAATATTTTCTGCTTGTCCAACTTGAATACGAAAAATAACATTTTCACCATAAGTGGGGTTAGGATAACCATACGTTAAATTTTCATCCAATAAATATGTATTATGCATTACCGTTTTATTTATCTTTAGAATTCGTGAAAAATCTGGCGTTCCAAAAGTGTAATTCCATTCGTTCCCGCTCGTATTCGAACTCTTTTTGTATTTATATATCTTTTTTTCAGTAAGAATCGCATGGTTCCCATCATATATTCCCAATCCTTTTAATTTATCTCCAGTTGAAATCCGGTCCATTTCAACCCCTTCATTGTTTAGGATCCGAATACTTCCATCACCACCTTGGTAAACCAATTCGGGATTCTCGTTTTCCATTATATCTAATCCTAAAATAGGACCAACAGCATTTGCTTCAATAGGAAAACCATTTTTATAAATAAGTTTAGAATCCAATGCATGGATTTTACCTTGATTATCCGTTAGAATTATTTCAGCATGCCCATCATTTTCAAAATCGACCAATGTCAAATAATTGAAATCTCCTTTAAATATGAAGTTTTCTATTGAAGGTGAAGAGGAAAAGCTTAATCCTTCAGGATTCAAATAATAACGACTTCCCCGATTAACATCAAGGGGCGAATATTGTCTGTATGGTAAATCATCTTGGAGCTGAACCGTTTTTTTAAATTCACCCTCAGAAACGATAAATTGTGAATCATTAACTAAAATCCATATCTTTTTATCTGGAACATATTCTGCTTTAAGTAACCGAGTTGATCCAGCATCTGGTTTCCAGTTCTTCCAAATAAGTATAAAGTTTTTTGTATCAAAGTCAAACTCAAACCATTTTAATTGTATTTTATCATCTTTTTTACTTATAACGGCCAAATTTGTAATAATAGAGCTTTGCGCCACACATATTTGTAGGTCCTCACCATCATTTTTATAGAATGCATTTATATTATTTAGATCATCACCCCACCAGAGCGAATCCCCTTCGCCTACAAAATCCAAATCGCCGTCCCCATCCACATCCCATTGAAATAGGATGGATTTATTATTTTTGGTTAAATAGGTCACATCATAACTGGATGACAAAGTAAATGACATGGTTTCCTCAGCTTTTGATATATTGCTGATATTTATTCCCGAATTGGCGCCGGAATTGGATTTTGTATTGGGATAAGTAAATGAAGAGAAATCCAGACTTCCTTCTGCGTTGGCGCGGAAATATTCTTGGTTTTCTGCAAACCACATATCGCCCCAATATCCGGAAGATGGATCCGTAAATAAATTTGATACATAACCCATATCCTGGGCGCCATCTGCTTCTTCTAAATCGATTCCTCGATGTTTTCGATCTCCATTGACCGAAAATGAATTAAGGCCCCCACGTATTATTTGTTCATCAATATGCCAGATTAAAAGCCCTGACGCTGGCAAACCCAAATCATAATTGGGGATATCTGTTATTACACCATATGCATTCTTTTTAACACCCACAGAATCCATCAGTACATGAATAAAAGGAGGATAGGTTTCCGTTTTTTCCCAGACTCCATATCGGGCCGAATCAATGCTCACACCATCTCGGTACCAATTATTTCGATTTTCTATTAAAAAATATTCATCAGTGCTCATTGGAATTTTGGCAACACTATTAATCGCTCCACTTTGGATGAACAATTCTCCAGGATATGTGAAAGTCGTTGTTTCCTCCCAACCAGCATAAATTCGCGTCCATGCGTCTGGTGGTGCAGGGATAATTCCTCTTCCATTATTAGAACCCTGATCCATAAGAGTAAAAACGCCCACACCAGATAGGCCGGATTCTAAATCCCATAATGGGGGTAACCCCACCGCAAATCCAACCATCATGGTCAAAGTGCCCGTAATACTGTATTGGATGTCACAGGGGCTATTCAGTTGGTTAAATAATGTTTCGTCATAAAAAAGGTGATTTTGTGTTTCAGGAATTATAATCCCATGTGAAATATTTGCGACACCCACTTGAATTGATCCATCCATATGTGTGTTTACCATATTCTCATCCACGTAGGTGGAAGGTATATCTTCTGGCGTTGGATCGAGAAAAGGCAATTGAAAGTCCTGCCCCACACCGGGATGCACAATCGTAATTAAATCAAATTGGCTGAAGTCAATATTATCTACTTCATATGCATGAGTAACAGCATCTCTTAACAGTTCAGTTATCCGTTTTTCATGAACTTCATCCTGCCCAATCTCATGATAATAATTCATGGGTGTATTGATTAAATAACTGGATTCATTGTCTAATGGAAAAACGGTTGAATTCTGTAAATCAATTCCAAATTTACCATAGGAAACAGTTCGATAATAATTATTCACCGCTTCAAGGTGAGATATAAAATAATGGCCGTCATGAGGAGGCGGATCTAAAGTATAGTTACCACATTCGATTGGTGTTTCTGTATATAGAAAATCGCCATTTCCAGTAACCCCGGGGTAATCTTGAAGCGGAAACGATACTCGAATAACGGCAACTTTAAGATCTCCCAATACTTGGGTATTTACGGGGAATAGTGCATAAAGCAGCAGGACAATTGTCCACCTGCTCAATGAGGAGAGATTCATTCGAAAATCAGGTTAAAACTGAATATTCATAGAAAATCGCATGGTATTGGTCAACGGGTGACCTGGTTGTCCAGAAGTATATCCAAAATCGAAACCATAGTTAGAAAATCGCAAACCAACACCAAAAGTGGGATTTTGAATTTTCCCGGTTTTGTCAAAATAATAACCTGTTCTCAATGCGAAATAGGACGAATACCAGTACTCTAACCCAAAGTTATGAACCAATTTATCTAATTCATCTGAAATAGAACGGTCTTTGGCTGACCCGACTTCCTTTTGACCCCACTCATTATATATACCCCAGTTGTCGTCTCCAAAATTGGCACCATATTCATTGGCCGTATTTATCATTTCCTCAGGGTCGCGATCTCCATTTCCATTCGCATCGCCAGCCCATTCCCAACCACCAATTTTTCTGTCTGATTCTTCTCCAGCGGGAGATCGATCGATGTCCCCGCCCAATAGCCAGTCGTCAATCCAGGATGTAAATATTGCTTTAAACAATCGATCTTTATGGGCTGCTTCTAATACGCCATTATGATTGTAATTTGCATTTTTTACCGCCTCTTTTCCATCACTATCATATCCACCTACAATGCCATCTCCATCCCAATCCATATCCGGATATGAGGCCACCAATAACTTATCAACATCATAGACTACTTTTATACTGTTATAGTCATTTTTGAATAATTCGTATGCCAGTCCAAGTGTCAAGTTTGTGGGTTGAGGATCTGCCTGATCCGGATCAATAAATGATACTTTTGGACCAATATTAGTCATGGTAACACCTAAATCCATTTTTGGTGTTAAAAATTCTTTATGCATGTATCCTAAATCAAAACCAAAATCCGTGGAAGTCCCTTTACCCTTTTCAGATCCAGTCCCCAATTCTACCAAATGCTGGTAGGATATTTTTGCATTCATTCCAAAAGAGGATTTTGATGAAAGCTTTGTACTATAAGAAAGGGCTGCTGCCGTCATATATGATGTGAATTTTCCTTGATATTGGGCATATTCATCCATTCGTACTTGTTCACCCAAATTCAAATAGATTAGATGCCCACCGAGCGTACCCAATGTAGGGAACGTCTTTCGAAATCCTAAAAATTCGTAGTAGAGGTCATCGGCTAAATTTGGAAGCCAATTCACATGCATAAATGCAATTTCAGATCCAGTTTGGAATGCGAGCCCTGCTGGGTTCCAGTAGCTGGCATAAGCATCATTGGCAACGGCCACTTGTGCTTCTCCCATTCCTCCGGCTCGGGCACCAGGAGATATGAGCAGAAATATAGCACCTGCTTCACTTTGAGCATTGAGGGACGGACTGCAAAAAAGCAGAAGCGCCGCAACAATTGAATATATTCGTTTCATAGAATTAGTCCTTTCCCCGATTCGGGGTATAATGTTTTTTTGATTTTTGAAACGTATCAACCGTTAGCGATGTTTTATTGGCACTCCTGTTATTTGTCTGAAATTACCCTATTCTGATCTATCGAGGCAAGGAATTGTACAATATTTAATTGACAGCCCATGTAGATAAAATCGGAATATACGTGATGGCCAAAACACTCAAAAGCATGACCATAAAGAATGGTAAAGTGGATTTATATATCGTGGGCATATTCTCGTCAAATCTATAAGCGGATAAAAAGAGATTTATACCAACGGGAGGCGTTAAAAAACCAAGTTCTAAATTCGCAATAAAAATAATGGCTAAATGGACGGGATCTATACCAAAATATGCACCCAATGGTGTAATGAGTGGCACCACAATGATAATGGCCGAAAAAATATCCATCATACATCCAACAACAAGAAGGAAAATATTTAACATCAACAAAAAGACGAATTTCGAACTAATAAAAGTTTGCACCCAAGCCAGAAGTTTAAAAGGAATTTGTGCGTCTACTAAATAACTGGTTAACCCCATGGCCACACCTAGGATAATCAATACACCACCAATCAATGTGGCGCAATCCAAGATAATTCGCCTCAAATCTTTACTCTTTAGATCTTTATAAACAAAAACCTCTATAACCAATACATAAACGACCGTCATTGCAGCCGTTTCAACCAATGTTGTAAAACCACCAAAAATGCCAAACAAAATTAAAAAAGGTATCATTGCTTCCCATTTCGTCTCAATGATGGATTCTTTAATTTTCGATAAATTAAATTGATGGCGTTTCACGTGCTGTGCTTCACCTTGCCATACGGCCCAACCTCCCACCATTGCCAGTCTTAAGAACCCTGGTATAATACCAGCCAGTAATATTGCTTTTACCGATACTGCCGCCGTTACGCCATATATAATCAAAGGCAAACTGGGTGGAAACAATAGGCCCAATGACCCTGCAACTGTGATAAGACCTAACGAGAAATGTTTTGAGTAGCCTTCCTTCATAAGCAAAGGAAATAACAGTCCGCCCAATGCAAGAATCGTTACACCGGACCCACCCGTTAATGCCGTAAAAAACCCGCATAATAGGACGAGAACGATTGGAGTGCCACCAGGAATCCATCCAAATAAAGCCCGAAATAAACGAACAAGACGCTCTGAAGCTTTACTTTCAGCTAATATATATCCAGCCAATGTGAATAAAGGAATCGTCGATAATGTCGGAGAGACTACGATTCGATAGGTTTCAGCTGAAATCGCAGAAAGCGGTGTATAGTCTTGCCAGAAAAAAAGAATAGCCAATCCACCCATCCCAACGAATATCGGGGCCCCTTTGTAAAGGGTCAGTATAATTATTAGAATACTCAACCACATAAAAACTGTGGATTCCCGTAAATAATCAAAATGATCTAACTGGGATAATAGAATAACTCCCACGAGAAGAAATCCCCGATTCTGCCATTTCTTATATCCATTCTTAACCAAATGTACCGCAATAAGAAATAATCCAATTGGCATGACAAGCTGTGCAACCCATCTGGGTAAATAGGGTGCAATATTCACAGGATAAGCCATTTCAACTTTGATTAATTCCCAGCTACCAACTGCCAACGTTAATACAAGAAATATCGTTGCAATTTTAGCGATAAACTTTGACCAATTAATAGTAGGATTCACGACGAATAAAGGCTCGGTTGTTAATGCTAAAAGCTTATTCCGTCTTGCCGCAACTACGGCACCCAAAAAGCCAATCCATAGCGTTAAATGTTGAACCAATACTGGTGAAGCGACTACACCCGTGGTGCCAAATATTCGTGTAATTACTTCAATAGCCGGGAGTAAAACCAGGGCAATAAAAACAGATTGTGTCACAACCTGTTCAATCGATTTAATTTTAAATATGGGTAAAAGGAATAGTGACTTAATGGGTTTTCATTTCTTTTTTGATTTCCATGAGACGATCGAACGCCTTCGTTTCCACCACCGTCCCTCGAAAATCTGGCGCCATATTATTAATTAATTTATGCCAAATATCAACCTGGGCAGGAGTAGGTTTATTTACCTGTAACCCATGACTCTGCATTACCGTAATCGCTTTATCAGATTCATGCCGATTTTTTTCTTGAAACCCATCACCAATATTTTTTGCAATAGCCATCATGGCCGACTGATGCTGGGGTTTAATCCTTCGCCAAGTTTTTAAATCTATGATGACTGCAGCTGTCAAATTGCCCCATTTCATATCGAGCATATTATCGGCAATACCAAATAATTGTTGAGCCAATGCATACATAGGATTAAACCCAATTGAGGTGATTAAACCAGTTTGTAACCCCGAAAGGACATCGGTCATTGCCAAAGGCACGGGTTGATAACCGTGCTTTTCATATAGTTGGGCAGACTTGTAATCTCCAGCCCAGATAAATATTTTATTCTTTTTTAGGTCTTCAGGTGTATAAATCGGTTCTGTGGAAAACCAGTAAGCCCACCCTACATCAACCATTGTTAGAATTTTAAATCCATTTTTTTCAGTTTCCGAAAGTAATTCATTTTTGAGATTTTCACGAACGAAATCTACCTCTTCATATGTTTGGTACATCATTGGCATATAGAAAGTTGTGAAATATGGATTGATTTCAGTCATGCCTTCATTGGAAATAGCTGCACCATGAATTTGACCGATTCGCATCTTTCTGATCATATCCCTTTCGTCTCCTACCACACCACCAGGATATATTCTTAATCGTACTTCGCCATTGGTCGCTTCCGTCCATTGTTGACCTAAATCAACAAGCAAACCATGCCACTCAGTCCCTTCCGGCGCCAATGTTGCCATTTTAACGATAATTTTTTTTGCCCATAAGGAATGAATCGTTAGACAAATAATAAGGATGGGTATAATGCGTTTTTTCATAATTTTAGATTAATAAAAGTATTCATCAATATTATCCAGTAGCCACTGTGCTCTATTTCGGTTAATTTGATTCGTTAAAACTAAATCTGTATTTTCTTTTATATCAATGTTTAATGCTTTATATAACAAATTAGTAAATTGATTTTTATTTTGCGTTGGGATGGATACACTTTCGGCCATATTTACATATGTACCAATATCTAAACCATTGGAAGCCGCGACAGCTTTATTAAAGTAGTCCTCTGCAACCCTTTCTTTCTCTTTCGGTGGGTCATGGCGACTCATGGTGTAGGAAATCATTGCTGAATATAATGCACCCTTATTCCAGTCAGGATCAATGTTCAAACCAACTTCCAACAATTGGCCAACTCTAGGGAGCAACACTACCCACTCAGGATTACCCCTGCTTGATTTAATCGCACCACCGTATGCAGCGGCTGTCCAAAATAGATAGGGGATATCTGCTTCGGTAAAATTTGGAATTTGATCAGATTGATTGCTAATCCAATTATCATATTGATCGAATTTCAATGATAACGATTTATTACCATAGTTTACAGCTCTACCAAAATGAAGATTTGCTTCCATAAATATTTTTTTCCCACCCAGATAATCTGTCATTATAATTCGATCTGCTTCTTCCATTAAAAAACCAAATGTATATTGTGTTAACGCCTGACATCCTTGTTGAAATAGAACAGGATCATTTTTACTTTTCGATAGCTTATGTTCTATTCTTCCAACATAATAGTTATAGCCACCTTTCGCCCATTCCGGTTTTTGCTGAAGAATAACCAATTTTGGGCTACAGCCTAATCCCGCAAAAATTACGAGACTCAATAATGATTTGGAGAAACCGTGTTGAGTGAAGTTCGGAATCTTAATCGTGTAATTCACGATACAATGGAAATGATTCGCAAATTGTGTTGACTTCTGACTTTACGCGATCGATGGTTACATCATTTTCTATGTCTGAAATGACCTGATCAATTAGATCTACAATGTGGTTCATTTCGTTTTTGCCCATACCGCGCGTCGTTATAGCTGGCGTTCCCACACGCATACCACTTGTTATGAAGGGACTGCGCTTATCAAATGGAATCATGTTTTTATTGACAGTAATTCCCGCCCTTTCCAATGCTTTTTCAGCCGCTTTCCCCGTCACGCCTTTATGGGTCAGATCAATAAGAATTACGTGTGTATCCGTACCCCCAGAAACCAATTGATAGTCTTTTTGCAATAAAGCATCAGCCATTGTTTGGGCATTATCCACTATTTGTTTCGTATAAAGGGTAAATTCCGGCCTTAAAGCTTCCCCAAAGGCCACTGCCTTCGCAGCAATAATATGCATCAGCGGACCACCCTGAATTCCCGGCATAACTGTGGAATTCAATAGTTCAGATATCATTTTTGTCCGACCCGATTTGGGCGCCACATTACCCCATGGATTTTCCACATCTTTTCCCATTAGAATCATGCCCCCTCTTGGGCCACGAAGTGTTTTATGCGTGGTGGTTGTCACCACATCACAAAATGGCATTGGAGATGGGTGGATCCCTGTGGCTACCAATCCTGCTGGATGGGCGATATCCGCCATTAAATACGCACCCACTTCATTTGCAATTTTACGAAATTGTTCAAATTCAATAAATCTAGGATAAGCACTACCACCGCAAATAATCAATTTGGGTTTATGTTCTCTCGCTAATTTTAGACAGTCATTAAAATTAACTCGACCCGTCTCTGGACTAACCTGGTAGGAGATAACATTATATAGTTTTCCTGAAAAATTAACCGGACTACCGTGTGTTAGGTGCCCGCCATGCGCCAAATCCAACCCCATAATCGTATCGCCCACATTGAGAAAAGTCATGAGGGAGGCCATATTTGCTTGAGAACCAGAATGTGGCTGCACATTGGCATATTCGCAATTGAATAATTTTTGGGCACGAATTCTGGCTAAGTTTTCAGCCTCATCTACATGCTCGCATCCTCCATAATATCGCGCACCGGGATACCCTTCGGCATATTTATTTGTCATGACTCCGCCGGCCATTTCGAGAACAGGGTAACTTACAAAATTCTCTGACGCGATTAACTCCAGAGTTTGATCTTCTCTAGAAATTTCACGCTTTAATATATCATATAGTTCAGAATCGGTATTTTGTAGAAAAGTATAAGCCTCTTTCGCGGATGCCACGGTTTACCATCCTTTTCCTTTATCCAGCCTTTCAGATACCCAGCTATAACAACTGCTACCAGCCTTTACATATCCACGATTTTTGACTGTTGCATCCATCATAAACCATTGTGGCTTTCCAAATAATACTTCATTCTCTTTTAACCAATCCTTCGAACGGCTATACCGTGAAAATCCACTTTTTTCTGCATCAGAAAATAAATTGAAAGCCAGTGTTGCAACCACACGGTCATCGACAGAAATTTCTCCTGTACGGCATGCCTGGAATGCTTTATAATATACATTTCCTTTGGCGCCTAAAGCTTCACCCTCCCCAGAAATAGTGACCGCTTTATCTGCCCAGTCGAATGCAGACTTATAGTCTTGCTCTTCTATATATACGTCTACTATTTTTACAGCTACACGAAAATCACGGGGATCTAAACGAAAGAGACGTTCATAGGTTTTAGCGGCGTCTGCCAATCGATCGTCTTTATCGTATGCCTCGGCCAATTTTCTATAAGCGACTTTACTCGATGGATCTGCTGCCACAACTTGCTTTAATACTTTCGCAGCATCATCTGGTCTATCACCTGATAGTAGTTTTTCAGCATAATCTAATCCATAAGAGATATTATCGGGATTATTATCAAATCGTTTTTTATATACATCCAATGGATCTCGCCCACTTAACTCATAGGCACGCGCCAAATCGCTTTGGGCGCCTTCGTTCGTGGGATTTATTTTTATAATGGCATTCAAAACAGCAATTTGATCATCAAACCTTTCTTCTTCACCATATAATTTTGCCAACTCAATTTTTATCTCAAGGTCTTCTGGGGCAAGAAATGTCAACCTATCCAACTCATCCATCCGTAGGTTGGATTTCCCTTGTTTATCATAAGAATATGCAAGGCGTTTTCTTAAATCAACATTATCCGGAAGAAAAGTAAGTCCCTTCAATAAGACAATTTCAGAACTATCATATTTTCCCATATATTCGTAAGCAATCGCATAATAAAGGTATACTTCCTTTGGATCGTCTTGATCACATCCCAATTCAGTTAACTCATCATAGGCTCTAACAGTAGCGCCCCAGTCACGGTTTTTATAAAATTCTGCTGCACTACTAAAAACTCTTGGACAACGCACTTCTCGAATTGAATCAAGGCGAGCTCGTTCTGCAAAATCCGCATCTGCATCAGATTGCTCTGGTGGCGTACACATTGTAATGAATACGGATGCCACACTTAATAATAGAAGTTTATGTATTAATGATTTTTGTTTCATTGCTTTGTTCTCCTCCTGAGAAACCAAACGTCCCCCAAGCTTAGTCCTATCGTAAATTCTTGTATTGTCTCTTTATAATCATTCGTAATGGATCTGGCACCGGTTCGATAAGCGACATCTAACTGGTTTCCGGTGGCGGCAAATTTAAATCCAATACCCACAGAAATCCCATTCTCATTTATCTTTCTTCCACTATTCTTTAAAGTATAAGATTCTTTAAAAATACCAAATCGCATTGTGATTTTATCCTGCCATGATCGTGCGCCCATTTTTCCAAAGCGAACCACACCACCACCGATATGGTTTTTTGAACCGATTTGATCTGTATAAATACTGGAAAAATTATCATTTATTGCTTGATCATTCCAGAGTTGAAATTCTCCAAATATATTGATGTCGTTATTCAATGCGGCATTTAAACCAAAACTGAAACTACTGGGCGCATAAATATTGGAAACATTAATCGTGTCTACATCAACATTTTCAGGATAATCATCCGAATCAAAAGAATAATTATTATTTCTATCTTCAAATAGGTCAAATTGATATTGCGTACTGGACACCGGATTTCCTGTCATGCTTACCCGCGCATACCCAGTAATCATTACTGTATGACCTTCGTAAAACTTTCCTGCAACATTGATATTGAAAACGGAGCCACTATATGTTTTTATATTAAATAATCGATAATATATAGAATTTAATATTAGTGATTGCTCGTCCTGAGAAGATCCAAATAACTTATCAAATGACAATCCTATTCCCATTCTGTTATTCATGGGGAGAGCCAATCCAAATGATCCAGCCATGATACCACCGCCGGAACGAAATTCTTTATTAAACGTGAGATCTTTTCCCTGAAAATCTATTTGAGTTGAATCTGTTATAAAATACGCATTATGATCATTCACTGGTTTAAGTGAAAACCCGATCGCAAAACGATTTTTGATTGGAACCACAAATTGAATCTTCTCAAATCCGTTCCCATAGTTTGTATGACTATTATCACCAATTTCAATTTGTCGATTTGCATACGATCCACTTACATAAGCAAAATTTAATCCGGGCCAAGTAGCAGGATTATCAAACGAAACCCCAGGCTGGAATGTTGGAACAAGTCCAATACTTCCCACACCCGCAGATGATGTATGATGGATGCTTTTTGAAAGACCAAGCCCATAAGCATTAAATACAGATTGTGCACTTAAACACCCAATAAATACAAAGAATATACTTAGCTTTTTAAGGGATAACATAAATCACTCTCATAAATGGAATATAATCCGAATTATTTAACCCAAAAAACCGCACAGTTTGAAATGGATCATTATTGAAGCTCGATTGAAGTTTAAACCCAAAGTTCGTATAATTCTTATGCCCAATATCGGTGGCCGCTTGGCGATGATTAATCGTAATGACATTATCAATAATTTCTGTTGTGGTAAAATAATTCAAATCTTCGTCATACGGATCATTGGTAAATGTGGAAAATTGCCCATATTCTCCTTCGCTTATGATTGGATGTGAAATTACTTTATATGTCTCAATTGTATCAGCTTCCACTCGATTAAATAATATTTCTGCAGAGGAGACGATTGCCTTTGGTGGCAATTCCCACCCATCCATATCGACATAAACAATTGATTTTAAACCTTTCGCAATGCTGACAGATAATGTTGTGGAATCTTCATGTGTAATTGGCTTGGAAGTAATCATGGATAAGTCTGCCACTGCTTGATAATTACGAGATGATGTATCCAACACAACAGTATCTGATGCAAATTGCCTAAAGAAAACAGTTAGCTCAGGTTTTGTCCCTTCTATCAGTTCTATGCTATGAAAATAAAATGACTCAGATGACTCATCTTCTAATTCCACAAGGAATGAACGATTATAAGCCAAAACACTTGTGTCCATAAATGCATTAATAATTTCAGGATCCATTAAAAATCGTAAATTCACTTCGGTTTTATTCGTATCCACAGAGTCAACAACCATTCTTCCAGTGCTTATAACCTCCGATGCAATTGAACGATCAAAATTTAAGTAATTTGATTCTAATTCATTAAAAACAGAATCACCACCATCTGGAAAATATCGAAGGATAAAACGCTCATCATTTGCAATAGAATCATTATCAAACCGTAAGGATAAACTCAAACTATCTACTATGATGAGAGAATCGTTAAAAGAAGAAAATGGTGTGTTTGCCGTGACACTTATACTGTCAAACTGCAGAAGGCTATAATGAAAAACATAACCATCTTCTTTGCCGAAATATAAATAGCTTGTTTTTCCCATTTCTGGCGGTGATTGATATGCTATTGCATTGACAACTGGAAAGGAAATGGTATCCAATTTTATCGGCGTATCATTTCCACTGACAGGTATTGCGGCTTCTTCACAGGCGGATAAGAATATCATACCTATGAGACACATACCAAGGGCTGTGTTCAATATATTATTTTTCATTTATGGTTATTTAGGAGGTACTGCTACGATAAATTAAGCGAAATGTTTCGTCAATTCTTCATTTAGTGCATCAGCAGTAACGTGAAAGTTTGGCGATTCCTCATCATCAATTGATATTGAGACAAGTTTCTTTTTATTCGCTTGGATTCCAGGCAGTTCTAATAGCTTGGCAGTCACATCGTTAGATGGCGAATCTACCGCCACAATCAAGTCAGCAAAAGGGGCTGCTGCTTCATAGCAGTTAACAGTATCTCCTTTAATTGAATCTGGCAAAGTGACACCAACCTTGTCATACGCACTTCGTGAAAAAATACTTAATTCATCTACAGAATGTACGGTTAAAACCGTTTTAATTTTTCCATAGAAATCTTGAGAATCATAAATCTGTTGATATATAAGTGGCACTAAAGAGCTTTGCCATCCGTTACATATGATCACATCTGGCTTCCAAAATAAATGCGGTAATGTGGCTATTGCCGCTTTAGAAAAATAACCATATCTTTCAGCGTTGTCAGCTAATATGCGTCCGTTTTTTGCTTTATAAAGCAGATTAGTCAAAGATTTATACCATTCGGTATTTTCTAAAAAATACACCTGGACTCTTGTTTTGGGTATAAAGGCACTCTTCGCTGAAGTAATTACTTCTTCACCATCATAATCAAATGGGATTTCTCGAAGTCGGATGACTTCTCTTAAGATATATTTCCTTTCGCTAACAAATCCATATTTGGGAATCATTGTTCGCACATCGTGCCCCTTAGTTTGTAGAGACAATGGAACTAAAACGGAATAATCACCTAAATGGGACGTGCTTGCAAATGGGGATATTTCTGTTGTGAGATAAAAAAGTTTTAAAGGCATAGTCTCTCTATTTTCTATTGTGTATTAATTTGTTTTAAGGATTCACGGCCTTTTTCATAAAATTCTGAACCAGGGAAATAATCGATTAATCTCTGATATTCTTCTCGAGCTTTATCAATGTTTCCCATGCTACGGTGGCAATGGCCAAGCTTCAGTTGAGCATCATCATCTTTATCTGTCCCGGGAAACATAAATACTTTTTCAAATTCTATGATGGCTCGTTTATAATTCTTCATTGTATAATAACATTCTCCAAGCCAATATTGACTGTTATCAGCAAGTACATTGGATGGGTCACTCATCACTAAACCGGCAAAACCAGTTACTGCTTTTTCTAAATTACCATTCTGATATGCTGACAGTGCATCGATATAGGATTTCTTATACTCAACCGGACTAATTTTAGCACTTACTTTATCGCCGACCTTATTATTCCTTAAGTTGTACATTTCTGTAAAACTATTGGTGAGGGTGACGATTTTATTTTCTACCATAACCAATTGTGCCAAAATCTCAAAATTTACACTATCGATATAGGCGGCTTTATCTTCCATCATTCTCATTTTATTTTGAATCGTGTTGATTCGGTTAATCAACAAAATGGCTACGGAGTCTGTTTGTTCTTTTGCCCTCAAATTAGCTTGGAGTGCATTTTGCAGTTCTGGCAACAGAAGACGAATTTGGGTATCTAAAGAATCTACCCTAACATTTTCACGATCAATTTTCGCATTGAGTCGTTTCAATTCTCTCTTTGTCCCCGCATCTTGTCCGTACCCAACTGTGCAGGAGATTAGCACGATAATAGAGAGTATGGATTTGAGTAATCGCTTCATCATCAATATTTGCCTCGGATTATACATTCATATTTCAGTCAGGAATTTACCGCAGATAATCCCATCCCGTCATTATCTTTTTCATGAACTATCAGTCTAATTTTTCTCGGCCAAAATTCAATACTAAACCAACCATCATAAAGCATGATAACAGAAAGGATCCCCCATATGAAACAAATGGTAAAGGTAGCCCTTTAACGGGAATCATACCCGCCGTCATAGCGCA
>ENA-OREN01000848-OREN01000848.1-marine-metagenome-genome-assembly--contig:-NODE-848-length-40116-cov-35.790354_pt1 | contig 40116 bp, 41 predicted proteins | sample MGYA00248624_ERZ508555 | MGnify/ENA primary metagenome ERZ508555 (study PRJEB26222, sample SAMN06267773) | marine metagenome | isolation source: Saanich Inlet, British Columbia, Canada | place... | reverse complement strand
AAAAAATTCAAAAGGTTTTGTCTGCTAAAAAAATAGTAATTACTGGCTCTGAAAGTTTTATTGGAAAAACACTCATCTCTCAATTACAATCTACTGATTATGAAATTATTGGTTTTGATTCTTTAGAACCAACAAATCCTACCTATGAATTCCATCAAATTGATATTCGAAACCCTGAAATCAATAAATTAATCCCTGTTGATACTGATGTCTTAATTCATCTCGCTGCTTTATCTCGTGATCCTGACTGTAAAAATAAAGCCATTGAATGTTTTGATGTAAATGTTATGGGCACTCTGAATCTAATTAAAGCTGCACAACTCCAAAATGTTAAACAGTTTATTTTTGCTTCAAGTGAATGGGTTTATGATAAATTCATTGATTCTGAAGAAAAAAATGAAGATTCAGAAATTAATATAGCAAATCACAATTCTGAATACGCTCTTTCTAAATTAGTCACTGAATCAAATCTTCGTCAACAGCATAATAATGGATTCTGTAATGTTACAATCTTGCGTTTTGGTATTATTTATGGTCCAAGAAAGTCAAATTGGTCTGCTGTTGAATCTATACTAAATCAAGTTAAAAATCAGGAGAAAGTTTCAGTCGGATCCCTCAAAACAGGTAGAAGATTTGTACATGTTTCAGATATTGTTAGGGGTATTACTCATTCATTTGGATTGGAGGGGTTCAATATCATTAATCTAACTGGAAATCAAATTAATACGCTAAAAGACATTATAGATACATCTCAGATTATACTTGACAAAAAAATTGAAGTTTTTGAAAGTAATTCGAATCAAATTAGTATTAGAAATCCTTCAAATGATAAAGCTAAAAAAATCATTAATTGGGAACCAGAAATTGACTTAAAAACTGGTTTAGAATCTTTATTACCATACGTGTGATATTATGGCTGAACTTAATTCTCTTGCTAAAAAAATTCTTCAAATTAGACTCGCTCAAATGATGGTCAATGAAAATTATAAAGATGGGCAATTTAAGGTTCCAATCCATTTAGCTTTTGGACATGAGACATTTGCAGTTGCAATAAATGAAATAATGGACGATGAAGATAAATTAATTCTTACTCATAGGAATATTGCATATAATTTAGCTCGTCTTGAAAAATTAAGACCTGTCATGGATGAGTATTTTCTTAAATCTACTGGACTAGATAGTGCAAAATCAGGTTCTATGAATTTAATTAATCCTAGTAGAGGCCTTATTTACACATCTAGTATACTTGGAAATAATTTTTCTGTTGCTGTAGGAATTGCAATGTCTTTAGACATTAAACGAAAGGATGGAATTACTATTGTTTTAGGTGGTGATGGTTCTCTTGAAGAAGGTAGTTTCCATGAAAGCATTCTCATGTTTAAAAGTTTGAATCTTAGTGGTTTACTAATTATTGAAAACAATGAATGGTCAATGGCTACTAAAATATCTGAAAGACGAATTCATATTGACTTGGAAACATTTGCTAAATCTTATAATGTAAAATATGTCAAACTCTCTGGAAATAATCCCCTTGATTATATTCAGAAACTAAAAAAATTAAAAGATCTTTCCAAAAAAAGTAATGAATTAATTTGTATTGAAGTAATAGTAAATACATTAGGGGATTGGATAATGACTAATGATCAAAATCCTGATGGAAAATTCATTAATTATCACGCTGGTCCAGCACCTACAGTGGATGTAAAAGCATGCCCTGCATTAATAAAAGAAAATAATTCTGATCCAATTTTTGTATTAATTGATCTGCTTGGAGTTGATGAGCTCAATAAAATATCAGATAAAATTAGAAATGAATTAGAGGAGGAAATGAAATGAACTATATTGAATTAGTAAATAATCTGCTCAAAGAACAAGTATCAAAACATGAACAATTAGTAATATTTGGCCAAAATGTTTCAGCCGGATCTTGTATTGGAGGTATGACTAGAGGGTTGTCTATCCCAAAAAGTGGCCGAATTATTAATTCAACAAATTCTGAAAATTCTTTGTGTGGATTTGGATTTGGTATGATGATTAATGAAGTTTCTTCAATATTTTTTATGAAACAACTTGATTTTTTATTGTTGGGAATTGATCATTTAGTTAATACATTTAATGTAATTAGAAATCATGAAAATAATGCTTCCTTTACAATTTTTCCTATAGTTATGGATAATGGGTATCAAGGTTTACAATCAAGTAGTAATAATTTTGCCGATTTTTGTTCAATTGCAAGAATAAAAGGATATACAATCACAAATAAAATTGATGCTGAAAAAATTATTTCTTCTAAATTAATTTCTCCTGGATTTAGAATAATAGCTATCAGTCAGAGAATGTTTAAAGATGAAGTAATTATTCCTGATGAATTAATTTATGTTAATGATGAAAATGATGTTTTTCAATATAATGTGGGTAGTGATGTTACTGTTGTTTGCTTTAATTTTTCATTTCCATATGGTAAACAAATTGTAGATTCATTGAAAGAAAATAATTTAAAATGCTCTTTCTTTAATGTCAATTCTACTACTCCAACAAATTGGACGAAAATTGTCGATGATGTTTCAAAAACAAAAAAAATAATAATTTTAGATGATAGTAAAAGTGAAAATTTGAATTGTTATTCATTACTTAACGATATTTCTGACAAAGTTGTTTTAGATAAAAAAATTATTCTAAAAAGAAATCTTGATAATACTAATTGGTTAGATCCTATTGATGATAAGATGGATATCAATCTCCAACAAATTGTAAATGATTTAATTGAGTAAAGGAGCATATAGGATATGACTGATAAAATTTTTGAGAAACAAAACAAAAAGAATATTGTTAAAATGTCAAAAGATAAATCTTTTCAAAAATTAACTCAATCTTGGTTTAAATCAAGTGAAAAATTTCAATATTCATATCATTTTTCATGGATGGGTAGGCCAATTATTCAATATCCTCAAGATATGATTGCTTTACAAGAATTAATCTGGCAAATTAAGCCTGATTTAATTATTGAAACAGGAATAGCACGTGGCGGCTCTCTAATCTTCTCTGCTTCTATACTTCAATTAATTGGAAAAGGCAGTGTTATTGGAATTGATATTGATATTAGAAAACAAAATAGAATTGAAATTGAAAAACATCCAATGTTTAAGCGAATCAAAATGATTGAAGGTTCATCTATTGATCAAAAAGTAGTTAAAAAAGTATATCAACTTGCTAAAAATAAAAAACAAATTTTAATCATATTGGATTCAAATCATTCTCACGAACACGTACTTCAAGAATTAGAATTGTATTCCTCACTGGTTTCTAAAAACAGCTATTTGATAGTATTTGATACTGTAATTGAAGATATTTCTACACCACAAACAAAATCTCACCAAAAACGACCGTGGGGAAAAGGAGATAATCCAAAAACTGCAGTTAAATTTTTCCTTAAATCAAATAAACGGTTTATTATTGATAAAGAAATTGAAAATAAACTTATGATTACTGTTGCACCTAGTGGATTTTTAAAATGTATCAAAAAATAATTTGTAGTTGAATTTACGTTAAAATTTTTTTGAGAATTTATTAAATAATCATTTATTCTTCTTCTTTGTACTGTATTTCGAATATATTGATTGACCAATATGTAATGTTTTACTAAAAACCAAAATTCTAAAAATTGCTGAAAATATTTTTCCTTTAATTTTCATTAAATTCCATGAATTTGTTTGTAATTTTTCTAAATTTTGTAAAAATTTAATTGTTATTTGATAATCGTTTGAATATGTTTCATCAATTTTCCCAATTTTAAATAATGAATGAATTATTTTATTCCCACTAATTATTTCAAATCCACTTCTCTTTACACAATTACATAATGAATTTAAAGTAAAATGATACAAATGAGCATTTTGTAAATATTCTAAGAAATTTTGATGATATGATAAATCTAGATGTTCAAGACCTGGAACTTCAACATATAAAATACTGCTTGGATGAAGAAATTTCTTTATTGTTTTTAATTCTTCTATGGGGTTTGAGAGGTGCTCTAAAACATGAGAGTAAATTACTAAATCTGGATGTTTTTTTATTTCTGATAATTTCTGTAAAGTGCCTACATCCAAGTTTAATCCTTTATTTTTTCCAAATTGAATACATTTTGAGTCAAGATCTACACCGAAGATTTCATTTCCTGCATCTTTGAAGAATTGTAAAATTCCACCAGATCCTGTTCCAATTTCAACTACAAATTTTTTTATAATTTTTTCATTAGTTACATTAGTGATAAAATTATTAATCACTTTGCCTTTATCATATTCTGCCTGAAAAGAGCGTTCTGTAACGCTTTCTCCTTTTTCGTATATTTCTCTATATTCATTATTATAAAATTCCCTAATTGTATTTTCATTCATTCGTGGTGATGTTTGAACTAAACCACATTTTTTACATATTACCACAGACATTGATAATCCGTATCGATCTTTTTCAGATAATAATTCAAAATTAGATGAATTACAAATAATACAATTTACATTTTCGAATACATATTGTTTTTTTGTAATTTTTTCTTCAAATAAATCTCTAAATTTTTTTTGTTTCTCATTTAGATTAATAATGTTTTTTCCATTATTTTTAAATCGAGAATTTAACATTTTTCTAAACTCTATTTTTATAAAATCTGATCATTGATCTGAAGTTTGTTAAATAAAGTTTGATCAGACATTATGTGTTTATACCATTCTAATGTGATTGTTTTATTGCTATTGTCTAGTTGATTTGAACATAATTCATTGTATATTTCATTTGCACCATCATTAATTGAAAAAGATGGATTAAATCCTAATTCATCTTTTATTTTTTTAAATGAGGTTATGTATGATCTATGATCATTTGTATCTCCTAGTTCCAAATCACATTTTTGTCCAGTTGCTTTAATGATATTTTCGGCTATATCTCCCATTTTGAAATTTTGTTCATCAGAACCAACATTAAAAATCTGACCTGAAATAATATTTTTTGATGCATCAATTGCTTTTTGATATGCTTTTACGGCATCTTTTATATGAATAAATGGTCGACTATTATTTTTTCCACGTACAACAATTTTCTGATTTCTATACATTTCTAGTATCATACTGTTTACAGAAATATCAAATCTCATTCTTGGTGATGAACCATATACACTTGAAAATCTTAATACTGTGACACAAAAATCGCTATCATTTAATTTCAATACATCTTCTTCAGCTTTTCTATTAGCTTTTGAATAATCTGTTATTGGATTAACAATGGATTTTTCATCTACTGTACCATTTTGTTGTCCATATACACTTGCACTGGATGCTAAGATGTATTGTTTAACTCCCATTTCTTTAGATATTTTTGCTACTCTAGCTCTTCCAAGATGATTAATTTGATATGTTTTCTCTGGTTCTAAAGCTCCTACAGGATCATTTGATAATGCTGCTAAGTCCATAACTATATCAACATCTTTTAGAATTTCTGGTCCAAACCATCTGATATCGTCTCTGATTAATTCAATTTTCCCTTCAAATTGTTTTTGTGATAGATAATCCATTCCAAAAAAGAATCTGTCTAAACATTTGATATGATGTCCATCTTTTACTAGTTCTGGTAAAAGTACAGAACCTACGTATCCTGCCCCTCCTGTGACTAGAATATTCATGTTCTTTTGAAATAAATTTACATCCTATTTTGAGGTTTGCACTTGTTTTTCTTTTAATTTAATTATTTTTAAAACATTTGTAAAAGAATCATTTTGTTTTAAAAAAATAGTTTCACATCCTGCTTTTTCCCCTGCTTGAATGTCTGTTATCGAATCCCCAATCATCCAACTTTTTGATGCGTCAATTGAAAATTCATTTATAGCTTGTTTAATCAATCCTGGATTTGGTTTTCTACACTCACAATTTTCATCTGGACGATGTGGACAAAAATAAAATTTATCAATACAAGTCTTACTTTTCTTTAAGAATTTTTGAATTGTTAAATGAATTTCTTCTAATTCTTTAATTGTAATTATTTGTCTGTTAATCACTGATTGATTTGTAATTACAATAATCAAAAACCCTTTCATCTTTAATTTTGATATTTCTTCTGCTATGTTTGGAAAAATTTCTAATTCTTTTATTGATTTAACATAATCCTCTCGTTTTTTATTTAATACTCCATCTCTATCTAAAAAAACTGCTTTATTTTTTTTAATCATATTCAAACATAGGCTTACCTAAATTCCTAATTGTTGAAGCAATACAATGACAAATTGTGATATGCTGTGATTCAATTGTTAACATATCATTACTAGGAACTTTGAACGTAATATCACAAGCTGAATTAAAACTTCCTCCATTTTTACCTGTAAATCCAATACATTTTGCTCCCATTTTTTTTGCAATTTTCAATGCATTAACTACATTTTTTGATTTACCACTTCCACTAAATGCAATCACTATATCGTTTTTTTCTATTTGATTTTTTAACTGCTCCTCAAAAATTTTGTCAAATGATACATCATTTGACCAAGCCAATATTACTGGAATATTATCTACAAGTGATATTGCTTTGATTCTATTTTCATTTTTTACAATAACAGTTTTTTGTAAATCTGAAACAAAATGTGATGCTGTAGAACCAGAACCACCGTTACCCATTGTAAATATTGTTTTTCTATTTTTTCTAGCAGAAATTATCATTTTAATTATTTCATCTATTTCACGTGTATTTTGCTGAATTTCATTTATACATTCATTTTGTGTTTGTAAAAATCTTTTTACGTGTAGATTGATATCGTTCACACTCTTCTTCATTTAATATTGCTTTAAAATTTTTAGAAATAAAGGTTACTTGTTAAAATTATTACAATTCATCATAGTAATTCAAAAGATTCATCTTTTTTAGATATTGTACTACAATCTAATGGCCATTTGATCTGTATTTTGGGATCATTCCACTTTATCCCTCCTGATTTTTCTGGATGATAATATTCACTCATTTGATAATACAATTCTGTGTTTTCTGAAAGTGTTTGAAAACCTAATGCAAATCCTTCTGGAACATAAAGAATTTCATATTTTTTTTCATCTAGTTCAACAGAAATCCATTTGTGAAAAGTAGGTGAGTCAACTCTAATATCTAAAAGAACTTCAAAAACTTTACCTCTTGTACATCTAATTGTTTTTGCCTCTTCATATGGATCTTTTTGAAAATGCATTCCACGAATTGTACCTTTATTTTTATTAAATGATATGTTACATTGAGATAAATTTGAATTCAACCCCTTCTCTTCAAATTCTTTTTTATCCCATGCTCTAGCAAAAAACCCTCTTTCATCTTCATTTTTTTCTAATTCGATTAAGAATGCCCCTTTCAATGTTAATTCTTTAAATCTCAAAATATTTTCACCTTTGGAGTCAACACAACAAATTTTCCTCCCCACTTTCTAATGTATTTCATTTCTTCCACAATTTCTTCTTTTAGATTCCAGGGTAGAATAACCAGATAATCTGGTTTGAATTCATTGATTTTTTTAAGACTAAAAATAGGAATATGTGTACCTGGTAGTAACTTACCTTGTTTAGCTGGATTTTTGTCTACTGTAAAATTTATGAAATCTTTTCCTATTTGACAATAATTTAACATTGTATTTCCTTTAGCTGGTGCTCCATAACATGCTATTCTCTTATTTTCTTTTTTTGCTATACTAAAAAATTTCCAAATATTAATTTTCTTTTCTAAAATTCGATTTTGGAAATTTCTATATGTTTCTTTTTTTGTAATCCCAAATTCTTTTTCTTTATTTAATAATTTTTTTAAATTTTTACTTTCTTTTTCAGTTTGACCTGTTTTTTTAATATATAATCTAAGAGAACCTCCATGCACATTCAATTCTTCAACGTCAAAAATTTCTAATTTGAATTTTTTTAAGATTTTTTTGATTGTGGTAAGAGAAAAATATGAAAAATGTTCGTGATAAATATGATCAAATTGACCATTTTTAATTAACGGTATTAAATATGCAGAAAATTGTATTATTATTACTCCGTTTGGATGAATTAATAATTCTAAACCTTTTATAAAATCTGTTAATTCTGGTGTATGAGGTAATACATTATTTGCAATAATACAATCAACTTTTTTTCCTGATTTTTTTAATTCCTTTGCAAGTTTACTTCCAAAAAATTTTGTTATTGTTGGAATTCCTTTTTTGATAGCATTTTTTGCTACATTTTCAGCAGGTTCAATTCCTAATACGGGGATGTTTTTTTTCTTAAAAAATTGAAGTAAATATCCATCATTACTAGCAATTTCAATTACAAGATTTTTTTTATTTATATTAAATTTTTTAACTAAAGAATCGACATATTGTTCTGCGTGATTAACCCATGATGGAGAAAATGATGAAAAATATGCATAATCTTTAAAAATTTCATTTGGACTCTTAAATTCTCCAAGTTGAACCAAAAAACATTTTTCACAAACAAATGTTTTCAAAGGGAAAAATACTTCCCCTACCTCAGATTCTATACTGTTTACATATGAATTTGCTAATGGAGACATTCCCAAGTCTGCAAAAATTATTTTTAATTTATTTTGACAAAATCTACACTTCATTAATTTAATTTTTAATTATGTACAAATAAACTTATTTTAATTTTTCAATTAAAATCCTTCTATTAATTTCAAAATCAGGATATTTATTGACTACATATTTTCAAAATTGATTATCCCATACGTTTAACAATCAAATAAAATAACTAATTTTTACTTGAAAAAGAAAATTCTGATATTTGGTGGTTCAGGTCTTGTTGGTAGTACTTTAATTAATTATGCAAAAGACTTTTTTGATATTTCTTATACTTATAATACAAATAATTTAAAAATTGATAACACTAAATCATTTAAAATAGATTTATTATCTGATAATGAACAAATTTCCAACATAATTAACCAAATTAATCCTGATGTCATAATACACATGGTTGCTTTTCCAAGTGTCGACTTTTGTGAACAAAATCATGAATTAGCTACTGAATTACATGTTAACATAACAAAAAAAATAGTAGAATGTGCATTGTTAAATAATTCAAAAGTAATTTTCCTTTCAACAGATGCTGTATTTGGAGGAGAATTAAATAAAAAATATACTGAAGATGACATTACAATCCCTGCAAATTACTATGGTGTTACAAAACTAAATGCAGAAAAAGTTGTTTTGATAAATCCTAATAATATTGTTGTTAGAACATCTGTAATTTATGGATGGCATACTAAATCTAGATTTACAAATTGGATTTTAGATTATCTAAAAGAAAAAAAAACAGTAGATCCTTTCACTGATCAATTTAATTGTCCCACTTTAGTTGATGATCTTGCCAAATCATTGATTAAAATGATAAAACTGGATATATCCGGATTATTTCATGCATCAGGAAAAACGTGTATAAATCGATATGATTTTGCAGTTAAATTATCTCAAAAATTTGGGTATGATGAAAATTTAATCATCCCGGTTACTTCAAAAGAAAAAAAACAAGAGGCACCAAGACCAAATAGCACATGCCTTGATTCATCAAAGTTAGAGAAAAGTATTGATTTTAAATTTTCTACCCTTGATGAGGGAATATCATTTATTTTAGATAAATCAAGAGGTTTTTGAAGAATTTGATAATTGGATTAACCCCTGTTAGACTAAGTTTCGCTGGTGGAGGAACAGACATGCCGGAATTTTATGAAAATCATGGTGGCAGTGTAATTGCAACTACTATTGATCACTTTACCTACACAATCATTCATCCAAGATTTGATAAATCATTTCAGGCTTTTTCTCCTGATTTTCAAAAATACTACACTGCATCAAAATATGATAAAATAGAAATTCAAGATGGCACTGAAATAGCATCAGCTGTAATCAAATATTTCAAATTTAAAAAAGGTGTAAATGTTATTTTGTCTAGTGATGTTCCAGCAGGTTCTGGACTGGGTGCATCAAGTTCACTAGCTGTAAATTTGGTAAATGTGATTTCTCATATGAAAGGTGAACATCTATCAAAAACAGAAATTGCAGAAAAGGCATTTCATATAGGAAGGAAAATTTTACACTGGCCTATTGGTAAACAAGATGAATATGTTTCTTCATTTGGTGGATTTAATGCTGTTAAATTTAGTAAAGAAAAAGTGTCTGTGCAACCTATAAATTTATCAAAATCAACTTTAATTGAATTACAAAATAATCTGTTATTGTTTAGAGAAGGAAATACAAGAAATAGTTCTACAATTTTGACAACTCAAATTGATATGATCAAAAAGAAAAATCCTGACACACTTACTTCTTTACTTACTGTAAAAGATTTAGCCTTTGATATGCATAAATCACTTAAACAATCTGATATTACTAAATTTGGTGAATTACTACATCAAGGCTGGTTGGCTAAGAAAAAATTTGCTAAAAATGTAAGTAATTCCAGAATTGATAAAATCTATGATATTGCATTAAAAAATGGTGCAATTGGTGGGAAAATCACTGGAGCTGGTGGCGGAGGCCACATGCTATTTTATTGTGAAAAATCTTACCAGAAGAAATTAGAAAAAAAATTACAAACTTTAGGACTTAGTCCTGTAAAATTCTCATTTTACAAAAATTCTTCTAAAATTCTTGAAACCTCAGATATGATGAATTTAAAATAATTATTATGATCTTGATTTAATAAAATCAATTGATTTAACCGGGCTAGGATCTGTTTTTGATAAAATTGCTTTATAGATTGAGGTAAAATCAAAAAAATAAATTAAATTAATTAATTTTGATAGAATTGCCCCTTCAACAGAGTAAATTTCTTTGTATTCAATTGATTTTAAATTAAAATATTCTTTAATGATTTTCCATCTTTCTTTTGTTTTTTCATCATCATTTGCCCCTTGAATTAGAATTGGTATAATTTTGGAATTATTCTCCCATGCTACTATGCCATTATGACACGCTTCAATTACATCTTCTGAAATTCCATGTATTTTTGAATTTTCTTGAAGAGAATTTTTGAATCTTACTGCTGCTGCTTGTAACCCAAACGGATGATAGATTAATGATACTCCAGTAATCCATTTTGCCAAATTAATAGCTGTATTTTTTTCATTGAGATTTTCTGATGAAATTAAATCTCGTAAAGTAATCATTTCTTTAATAGACTCATGAATATCGTCTTCTTTAATTGGTAATAATGGTTTTAAAATAAACAATATAGAATAAAGAAAATTTACTAATGAAGCACGCGGAGAATGATTTTTTTCAATTTTCCTAAATTCAACATTATTTTCCATACAAATTTTTTCCATTTCCCCTCCTGATGAAAAAGCAATTTTTTTACAATTGATTTTAATTGATGATTCTAAAATCGTTAAAGTTTCTTTTGTGTTACCTGACACACTAGTTGAAATCACCAATGTCTTTACGTCTACTGTTTTTGGAAGTCTATAGCCTTTAACAATTGTAACATGAATATTTGTTTTAGATAATATTGCAGCAAAGATATCCCCAATAGTACCAGAGCCCCCCATTCCAGCAAACACGATATGATTAATTCCATCAAAATCTATTTGATTATGACTATTATCATAAGCATTTTTTGCAATTTCTGGCCATCTATCATAAACTTGATACATTTTTTTTGTATCATATTTATCTAATTGAGTTTTTTCTAACATTAGAATTATTAAATAAATCATCTATAAGTTATTTTACAATAAAAGAAATTTTTTGATTCCATCTTCTAATGAAATTTTAGGATCAAAATTTAATTCTTTTTTAGCTTTATCTATTGCTGCTATACTATGGGTGATTTCTCCTTCTCTTTTTTCTTTAAAAATGATTTTGTTTTTTGAGGATGAAATTTTAATCATTAAATTAGCAAGATCAACAATTTTACAAGATTCCCCATTTCCAACATTATATACTTCAAACTCTTTTTCAAAATTTAAGTTGATTATATTATTAATTAATTCCATGACATCATCTATATCAATAAAATCCCTAGTTTGATTTCCTCCCCCAAAAATTATTAACGATTGATTATTTTTTATACACTCTATAAATTTTGAAATAACTCCAGCATATTCATTAGTTTGTCCTTTTCCATAAACATTAAACAATCGTAACACAATGGACTTAATCCCATCTTGTTTTGAACTTCGTAAAATGGATTCTTCCATTTTTATTTTACTAGTACCATAAGGAGATATTGGCAAAGTTTTGTTATCTTCTTGAAATTTATAATTTGGATTGTCATTATCACCATAAACTGCAGCTGAAGAGAAAGCAATAATTTTTTTAATTTTGTGTTTTTTACAAGCTTTTAAAATATTCTCTGTTCCCTTTACGTTCACTTCAAATGTTTCTTCAGGATTTTTCAAAGATTCGGTCACACTAATTTTTGCTGCTAAATGAATTACTAAATCATGGCCGATTATAGATTTTGATAATTCTTCAAAATTTCTGATATCTCCTTCAATAATTTGTATATTTTTTTTATGTTTTCTCATATTTTCGATTTTAGATGAATTTGAAAAATTATCAAAAATTGTGATTTTATGTCCTGTCTGATTTAGTTTTTTTATAAGATGTGTTCCAATAAAACCACTTCCACCACTAACAAAAATATTCATTTCTTATTATTTTTAATTAATCTTATTTTAATTACTATATTCCTTTAAATTAAAAATATTTATTAAAATTATTTTAAATATGGGCCATTTTTCTATAATAGAATTGGCTAGTATGGAAAATACATCTAATCTTAGAACTGTAGAGTGGAAAGATAACAAAGTGATAATGATTGAGCAAACCAAATTACCAAATGAACTAGTATTTGTAGAATATAATGATTTCAATCAAGTGGCGAATGCTATCAAAACCTTGATAGTTAGAGGTGCTCCTGCAATTGGAGTATCTGGAGCATTTGGATTGGGATTATCTGCTTTACAAAGTAAGGCAACTACAAAAGAAGAATTACTTTCAGATTTAGAAGATGCAAGAAAAATCCTTTTCGCAACTAGACCTACTGCAGTAAACTTGGGATGGGGATTAGAAAAAATAATGAATGTTGCAAAAACTGGAGAAACGGCAGAACAAATTAGAGAACTAGTAATTTCGACTGCTAAAAAAATGGCAGAAGAAGATATTGAAATAAACAAAGCTATGGGAAAAAATGGTTCTGTTCTTTTTGATGATAATGATACTATTATGACTCACTGTAATGCTGGAGCACTAGCTACGGTAGCATATGGAACAGCCTTGGGTGTTATTCGTGCAACTAGAGAGAGTGGAAAAAATGTTAAAGTTATAGCTACTGAAACAAGACCAATTCAACAAGGTTCAAGATTAACTGCATTTGAGTTAAAACATGATGGCTTTGATGTTAGTCTAGTTCCTGATACTGCAGTAGGGTATTCTATGGCAAATGGACTAGTAAACAAAGTTGTAGTTGGTGCAGATAGAATTGTAAAAACTGGTCATGTTTTTAACAAAATTGGAACATATCAGGTAGCTACAATGGCAAAACAACATGAAATTCCATTCTATGTGGCAGCACCATTATCCACAATTGATTTGAAAACTAAATCTGAAGATGTAATTATTGAAATGCGTAAAGGTTCTGAAGTTACAGGAATTGGTGATACAAAAACTGCTCCTGATGATATTGGTGTAATCAACCCTGCATTTGATATGACTCCGCCTGAACTAATTTCTGGAATTATTACCGAAAAAGGTGTGGCTACTGCACCCTATGAGGAATCTATCTTAAAATTATTTGAAGCTAATAATTAGAAAGTTTTTATTGTTTTTCAAACTGCCGTATAAAATATGAGTACTGTTTCTCCACAAGCAATTGAGGATTCATTAAAACAATGTATGGATCCAGAAGTTCCTCTAAACATTGTAGAAATGGGCTTAATTTATGGAATCGATGTTACTGAAAACAATGATGTAAATATCAAAATGACAATGACTACACAAGGTTGTCCTTTACATGAGACTCTGGTTGAGGATGCAACAAGATTTGCCAAAAAAGTTCCTGGAGTAAATAATGTTAAAATTGACATTGTATGGGAACCTGCATGGTCAATGGATAAAATGACTGAAGAAGGAAAATTAAAAATTAAAAATATGGGTGCTGCTATGAATACACCTGCACCAATTAACTATGAAACTGCATTACCTCAAGGAGTTGGAAAATTAGTTCAACAAGATGATGGTTCAATGGTACTAGCAAATGAACATGAACAAGGATTTATGGTCAATCAAGCAATTGTTGACTTTTGGAAGTCCTGTAACGGAGAACGTAAAGTTACAGAATTAGTGGAAGTGTTTGCTCAACAAACAGGATTACAAAGGAAACAAGTAGAAAAAGAAGTTATGCAATTATTACAGCAACTACGTGATGGTGGATTAATTGCAATTGCAGGTCAACCTGACACTCCAAATGTTGAATTTAAAAAATAATTTTAAAAAATACTATTTGAATTTGCACCATCAAAGTTTATTGTAACTCCTGATAGGTATTTTATTTTATTTTGAATTATTGATTTTACAAAATTTCCAATCTCTTCAGGCTCCCCTAATCTTTTCATAGGCAATGTCTTTTCAAATTCTTGAACATTTTCTATCAACTCTTGGGTTCTATCTGTATTAATTGGACCTGGTGCGATATTTACACAACTGATGTTATTTTGAGCATATTCCTTGCTTAATACTTTGAAAATCTCAGCAAATGCTACACGATATGCTGATGAAATTATTAATTTTGCATTTGGTTCTTTAATTACACTTGAACTAATCAAAAAGATGTATCCTCCATCATTAATTTTGATATTTTGCAAGATTGTAACAAATCCTAGAAATAATTGATTGTGATATAATTTCCAATCATCTTCTGTAATGGTATTGAATGGTATTGGAGCAGGACCTCCTGTGTTTAGAACTAGAATGTCTGTCTGGGAATTTTCTTTTAAAAATTCTCTTACACTAATCAAATTTGATGTATCGATGTCCTTTTTTGATGCTGCAAAAACATCAATATCTATTGATTTAAGAGAATCTGAAATTGCTTTTCCAATCCCTCTTGAACCTCCAAGAACAATTGCTCTAGTCATATTATTCTCAAAATAAACTTGATAATTAAATTTCTTTAATTTCTGTTATAGTCCCTAATACTGAATCCATCTTAACAATTGCCTTTTTCTCATCCCATCCTAGTGCAACATACCAATCGCCTGCATCATCATGATACTTTGTTTCTAGAGTTTTGATCTCATCAGGCTTTTTATCATATTTTTTGGCAATGCCTGAAATTGCTAGTGCAATTGCATCCTTTTCTTTTTCTAAGCGCCTTTTCATTAATCCTATTCCTGGACTCATATTTTTTCTACAATGTTTCATCTAATATAGTTAATTCACCATAGTATTTTTTTAGGATAACCGCTTTTGCAGTCACATACCAAGTCAGATAGAGCCTGAGATAATTGACTGTGGGTATTTTTTGCATATGTGTAATATGCCACACTGATGGTTTCAAAAAAGGCAATTTCTTTGTTAGATTTGTTGCTACAAGGTGACATCAAGCTAAGAGATGGAATGCTTGATCCTTCAAAGAGTTGGAACTCTGACCATGATGCATTTCATAGTCTAGTTCAGACATGGATTGGCTTTTTGGATGATAATATCAAAATCTTAGAGGCAATCCAAAAGGAACTTCATGTTAATTGTAAGCATCCAAAGAAAATGAGGGATAAAACGTCTGATGGGCAAGAATATTGCATGAATTGTAATAATGATTTGTAGTGCGATAATGGTTTTGTGACAAAAAGTTAAGTTAAGTGATTTTCATAACTTCTTATTGGAAAATAGAGATCTTATCATTACAATAATTGCTGTGATTGTTACTGTAGTTGGTACTGCCATTAGTAGTACCGTTTCAGAGACTGAAGTATTACAACCTAAACCTAAATTTTTTGCTGAAATTGATTCAGAATTAAATAATTCCACTCATGGTGAAAAAATACGCGCCCAGAATATTGGTAGTTCTCAAGCTAAAAATGCAGAAATTTTCATAGAATCAAAAAAAGGTCTTACTTTAACAAAAAACTCTTGTTTTGAAAGTGCACATGTTTCAAATGAAAAAAATTCTATTTTGTTAGAATTACCACAATTCTCAACCAACATAGATTGTGATTTAGAATTTTATGATTTACCTCACAAAAGTTTATTCACATTGATAATTACTGCTAACGATGTAAATGGATATCAACATGATTTTACTATAGATGAAAATGATGATTTAGCTTTCTTATCAAATTTTGCCTCATTTTTATCGTCTTTATTTAATTGGGAAACTGCCATTCCTGTTGTAATAATATCATACATACTTGCTTCAATTTTGATGACTATTGTTTTCTTTAGATATGTTCGTAGAAAAAAATTAATAGAAAAATCCAAGCAAGATGAACACGAATTAGAACAAAGATATGCAAAACTTAGACGTAATCTGGATGTTGGTAAGTTTGAAAGCACATTGAGTAAAAATCGAGATATAGAAAAAATGACGGATGTTTACAACGAAATGATGGCTTCTAGAACCGTAGGTAATTCACCTTATTATTCAAATTTAATCCATAAATTTTTTGAGAGATATGCTACTCTAGAAAAACTTCTTTTCATCTTAACAAATTCCCCAAAATTTGATTATGGGACAAAAACTAGTAGTGATAGAATTAAAGAATTAAAAAACAAGGAACAAATTTCAAATTCTCTATTTTTACAACTTAACAAACTAATAGATTTTAGAAATTCTGTTTCACATAATGCAATTAAACTTAATGTTAATATTTTGCAGCAAAATCTTGAATTACTTGAAACTGTTTTAAGCAAACTTCAGTCAGTTGCACCTTCTCCTGAATATACCGTAAAAATCCCTGTTGGAACTGGTACTCCTGGTTGTGAAGAAACACATTCTTGTTTTGAACCACATCAATGTATTATCAAACAAAATGGTATTGTTACTTGGGAAAATATTGACTCTGCAGCACACACAATTACTAGTGGTACTCCAGATGAAGGTCCAAGTGGCATATTCGATAGTAGATTAATAATGAGTGGAAATAATTTTTCTTGGAAACTTAAGGAGAAAGGCACTTATCATTATTTTTGTATGGTGCATCCTTGGCAAACAGGAATTATTATTGTAGAATAGTAAAAACCATGTTAAACAGATAAAATTCTTCACACAACAAATATTGACATTTATTTTTTTAAATTTTTTGCATATTTTAACGCAATTTGTTGAGCAATTAATGGAGGTACGGCATCAGCAATTTGTTGATATTGGCTATTTCGAGAACCGTAAAATCTAAATGAATCTGGAAAACTTTGGATTCTTGCTGCTTCTCTTACTGAAATAATTCTATTTTCTTTTGGATGCAATAACATAGCTCTTCTAGCATGAACAATCGTTGGTGTGATATCATTGTATGATAAACGTCTGTAGATATTCCCATGTAGGGAAATTTTATTTTTAAATCTTGATTTTGTTTTTCTTGATAATTTATCCCAAGATTTAAGTAAACTTTGACCTTCTTTAATTTCCTTGATTGTATTCACTACATCATGTCCATGTTCAGTACACCAATGATTATACAATTTTTTTGTATTTCCCATTAACTTCTTTTCATATTTTGAACTAAATTTTCGTGGGTGAGTTATGATATCTTTTCCAGTAGTTCTAACAGTGATATGTGGTAATCCAAGAATGGCGTCAGAAAGATTATCACAAGAAGTTGAACTTTTTAACGTGCTTAAATCGCATTTAATACCTCTTAAAAAGCCTGAAACAAAAAGTCTCTTTCGTTTCTGTGGAATTCCTACACTTTCACAAGCAATTACTGAGACACTTACTGTATATCCAATTTTTTCAAAATCTTTGAGAAATTTTTTCCATCCTGGAAGATTTCTAAAAGCAGTTACATTTTCAAATAAAAATGCTTTAGGCTTTAATTTTGATATTAGTCTAAAATAGTGATTAACTGAACTTGCAAATGGATGACTTTTTCCATTATTTTGTTTGTTAGCGCTGGAATATGGTTGACAAGGAGGACCTCCAACTACAATAAACTGTCTAAACCCTTCTTTTTGTACGATCTTTTTGAGTTCCTCTGATTTTACATTCTTTATATCGTCGACAATTAATTTTGTTTTCTTAAAATTATTTGAATATGTTTCTGCAGCTTTTTCATTAAATTCTACTGCCGCAATAATTTTGAAACCTGCATTTTTAAATCCTAAACTTAATCCACCTGAACCTGCAAATAGATCAATTACCCCGATCTTCTTTACAGTCATCCTAATTTCTCATATGGAATATGGATAAAAATCAAGTCCTAAGAATAGCATTTATGTCACATGGTATTATATTCATAATATCAAAATGACCCTATTCTTTAAAGATCCTAAATTCAAACCTGTTTATCAAAAAATAATGGATCTTAATGATCTTGTTTGGGAAAAAAAACTGGATACCATGATTATCGATCAATGGTTAGATAACTTTCATACAAAAACAGAACAATACCTTATGCTGGAACTTTTATCAAAATTTACTTATTATAATGAAAATGAAATTAAGTCTCTACTTGTATCTGCTTACGGACGTCTAAAAAATCACATTCTTTTTCTTGCATTAAAAAATCAAACAGATCTTGGTGATTTAGATGATTTTATTAAAAATAATTGTTATTTTGTTGGAACATGGGAAAATCCTAGTAAAAGTGGAACTCATCTTTTGTACAACTTTAGACTTTTAAATCGATTGCCTTCTAGCATTTTTTATGCTACTGTAAAAGATGTTCCATATACTGCCAAATTTGTAATATTTCTTGATGATATTGCAGGCAGTGGCAGACAGGCAAGAGATTTTTGGAAAGATCGTGTAATTAATGAAAGTCAACATCTAACTACAACTCAATTCCTTTATCTTGTATTGGTTGGAAGTACAAAAGGAGTTAATTACATTGAACAAAAAACCAAAATCAAAGTGTTGCCCATTGTTGAACTAGATGAGAGATATAATTTATTTTCAGATTCCTCGATATATTATACTGATAATAAGAAAAAACAACAAGTGAAAAAAATCTGTGATTCTTATGGAAAAAAATTATACTCCACTGCATCTCTCGGATATGATAATTCACAATTGTTGATTGGATTTCATCATAATGTTCCAGATAATACGTTACCAATAATTTGGACAAACAAAAATGGATGGAATCCCATCTTCCAACGTAATGAAGGTGATGCATAAATGAAAGAAGAAATGGCAATCAAAAATCCCTTTGAGGAGGTTAACGCAAATAATTTAGATAATGATGAAATTCTAAATTATTGGATTAAACCCGAAGGTATCTTTAACAAACAACTTGAAGGAATCAAACTAACAGGGCTAATTCCCTTATTCCTTTTTGGTGGAAGAGGGACTGGAAAAACAACAGTCTTAAAATATATCTCCTTTGAACTTCAACAAAAAGAATTTCTTAAAACCCACAAAAACTTGAACGGATTTCTTGAAAAAAATAATTTTCTAGGCATTTATCATAGATTTGATGGTCCTCAATTAGATGCATTTAACGCAGGTCCTGATGATAGAAAATGTCTTGAAGCATTCAGACTGTATATCGAACTTGTTTTATCCCAAAATTTCCTATGGATGGTTGAAGAATTACTTACAAACAAAGCAATATCTACAAAATTCAATGAGCATAAACTGTGTAATGATGTATGTGAACTGATTTTTGGGAAAAAAATAGCATCATTAAACACAATTTCCAAAATTAGAAAACGTTTAGGAAACATCCAGTATTCTTTAGAAGAGGCACGAGATCAATCTGCAATTCATGGAAAAGAAATCGAGATAAAAAACGTCATTCCTAGAGGTCGTCTTATTTTTGAACTTCAAAATGAATTCTCAAAAATAATACCCGAACTAAAAAATACAAAAATACTTTATCTATTTGACGAATATGAAAATCTAAATCTCAAGCAACAACTTCTTTTCAATACTTTGGTAAAACATAGAAAATATAATGTTAGTTTCAAAATCGGCTCTCGTCTAAAAGGAGTTAAAACATATGATACATTAACAACTGAGGAATATCTTCGGGAGTCTGCAGATTACAGATCAGTAATATTTGAAGATGTTTTGAGCCCATCTAGTGAGGAATACAAAAAAATCCTAATCAAAATTGCAGAAAAAAGATTAGAACACCATCCAGAATTTTATAAAAATAGAATCATTGATATAAAAAAAATACTAGGAACTAGTATTTCACCTGAACAAGAATCAAAATTGATCTTAACATCAAGCAAAGATAAATTCAAACATTTTTACAAAACTGAAAAAGGCAGTAAAGTTGCAATTAATAAAAAAACTCTTAATATGTTAAAATGTGAGGGACAACCATTAATTGAAAAACTCAATATGTTGTTATTGAATAGAAGCTACTCTGTTTCAAAAATTGAATCAATGATGCATGCTTTTATTTCTAAAAATAAAGAATCAGATCTCTACAAACAATACAAAAATCTTTATGAAAAAAATAAAGTTGCATTATTATTTCAACTAATAGCAGATTATAGGCCTCGAGACAAACTGTACGTTGGATTTGACACATATGCGAGCATGTCATCTGGTGTGATCAGAACTTTCTTGGAATTGTGTTTTCATGCATTTCATCTTGCACTATTTGCAGAAAAAGAAAATCTATTGTCAGGAAAACCTATTTCTATTGATATTCAAAATGATGCTGCACAATTAATGTCTGAAAAATATTTTAATGAAATTTCATCAATTCCTAAGGGTTATGGCTCAGTTGTTACTAGATTGGTTGATAATGTGGGCTCAGTTTTTCGAGGCCTACACAAGGATCCGCTTCTATCTGAACCAGAACCTACCTACTTTACAACAGAATATGAGAATCTTGATTTCAAAACAAAAGATGTTCTTGATACTGCTGAAAGATGGTCTATTCTTCAGAGAACTAGATCTATGAAACCTAAAGAACGTTCTCAAGCGCATTTAACTGATTACCATCTAAACAGAATGTTATGTCCAAAATACTCTATTTCATATCGTCGTAGAGGTAGGACTTTAATTTCTTCATCTAATCTGAATTTGCTATCTTTTGGTAACGAAATAGAACAAAAACATACTCGTGAATTAATCAGCAAAGAAAAAGAAATTAGGAAAGCTAGAAAAGTCAAAGATCAAGGACAACCTAAAATCATAGATTATTTAGATTAAAATGACCAACACACAAGAACTTAATTCATTATTAGAAATAGCAAAATTGGAATATGATTATTTTATTTATGCAAAAAATCCCGAAAAGAGATCGTCAAATGCATTAAATATTTTACAAAGTTCTGAAGTTAAATTAAATAATATTATTGAATTAAAATTTGAAGATGCAGAATCTTCAAAAATTATTAAAACTATCGACCATAATGTTATCACTTGTCCATATCGATATGTTTTAGCAGGCACAGCCTCAATTCTTGAATTGCTTAATGAATTACAATTCAGTAATGATGATAAAATTTGTATTGATATCACTGGAATAGATGCTCCCTATCTATTTCATTTGCTTAAAGTAATAAAAGCTAAAAAAATGATTTCTAAAATTGATTTAATTTACACTGCACCAGAAACTTATAAGAAAAATACTGCAGGTTATGTATTTTCCAAAGGTATCAGAGAAGTAAAACAACTTCCAGCATATACTGGAAGAACAAAAGCAAACGGTATGAAAATACTTTTGATTATGATGGGCTTTGAAGGATATCGTTCCAATGAGGTGTTATCTTCCATAGATCCTGAAAGAACAATAGCTCTAAATGGATTCCCAAGCTATTCTTTAGAATTTAAGGATACCAGTATTTTAGAAAATAAAGATTTACTAAATAGCCCATCATGTAAAAACAATGTTAGTTTAGCATCAGCTCATGATCCTTTTGAGACTTTGCAGATACTTTCAAATCTACCTCAAAGTTATAAAAAACACAATATGATCATAGCTCCCATAGGCACAAAACCTATGTCTTTAGGTGCGTGCCTTTATTGTCTGAATGATGAATCAGCCAGAGTGGTGTTTCCATATCCTAATTCATACATTACAAAAAATTTACCTGCTGAAAAAATTGGGAAGACATGGATATATCAATTGATTTTATAATTTATTCATAACAACTAACAATATTAGAAATTAATCTGCTTTATCTTTCCATTTTTGCTTTTCTTTCCATGCCTTAGAATGTGGTAGTCTAAATCCGGATCTTTTTGGGATTGATTCAGGTACATCTTCAGGTACAGCCTCATGATACCCGTGAAATAATTGATACATTACCTTATTGAATAATGACATCTCAAATTGATCCTCAGAATAGTCATCGTAAAAATCACGAGCCTTCTTTTTGTAATAAAGATCTACAATAGACTCATACCAATCTTTTCTTGGCTTGATATCATAAATAATCATTTTTCGAAGTGTCTCAATTTGTTTAAAGAATTTTTTATCTTTAATTGATTGTTTTCTATTTTTTATCAATGCTTTTCTTTTTTTGTATAATATCATACCGATAGAATCTGCAATAATTCCAAAATTCAAATACATATCGTCATCTAAATCAATTCGTTTTCTTTTAATCAGATCTAATATGGGATTTAAGAAAATCTCTTTAACAAAATCCAACGATGTTTTTTCATATGTCTTGTATAAAAAACGAAAAAATAAGTTATTCATTCCAGAATTTTTAATGAATTGTATAATTTCCTTATCTGAAAAATTTAATCCACAAGCAAACAGACATCCCTTAATGGACAGAACATGTTTTGGCCATCTTTTTTCTTTTACTTCAACTACGTACCCCTCTTTAATCAAACCTGGATATAATTTTCCAGTACTGTTTTCAAATTTATCTCGCAATCTATTTTTACAAACAGTTCTTAGACTCCTCAAATCTCCTTTTCGTAAGGGTTTTTCTAAATAGCTTGGAGATTTTTCCAAAATATATTCTGCCATATCCCTAGTTGTGCAAGGTCCCAAGTATGCAATTGATGCAATAATTTGTTTTGAACGAATTGATTTTCCACTTGTCAATATCTTTGCTGTATTTCTAGAATAACTACTAGACCAAATTATATCATCTGGTAGTGCTAGCATACCACAAATACAATCTTATGGTTTACTATTAAGTTATTCACTACATTACTACATGGTAACAACTTTGGTATCCGTATCGGTTCCCTTGACACTTTACAAGGAGATCGAACAAAAAAGACACTCAATTCCACGAAGCAGATTTTGTTTAAAGATGCTTGAGTTGGGTCTAAAACAATTCAAGGAGGAATCCAATTGAAAGATAAATCTCTTGGAGTTATCTCTCAATGTGATTTCAAAGAAAAATCTTTACTTCTGTTTGACAAAAGATGGAAAGATTTCTTCATAGGAGATCCAATCTTTGAAGTAATAATTAAAGATGAAAGAATCATTCTTCGAGGACCGAAAGTCAGTCCACGAAGTATTGCTCCAACTGTTGCTCAGGAGGACACTGCATATGAGTAGTACATCTCTATGTAAAAAACATCATGGTGGTAGATCAGATTACATCCCATGTAAAATGATCTGTATAATCTGTAATCTTTTAGATAAAAGTAAAATATTCAGCTCAAGTTTTGCTTTGAAACATCATATTTCAAGTGATCATGATCTACGAGATGAACTAAACACTGGCATTACAAAAAAGGAAGTTCTTGACATAGCAAGAGCAATCGATATGGCGTTGAGTTGGAATATGTTACTTAATCTTAACGGGGGTTCTAAATCATGAACGAACTGCAACTGTATAAGAATATGGAACTAAACATAATTCCATTACTTCAAAAAAGCAAAAAGCCTGCAATTGACTGGAAAAAATATCAGACAGAAAAATATTTTGATGATTTCCAACTAGATTGCAATCTTGGAATAGTATGTGGCACTACAAGTGGTAATCTAGTTGTAATTGATCTTGATTCTCCAGAACTACTAGATGAATTCCGTGAATATCTTGATTCTACAATTGTTGTAAAAACTGGCAAGAAGGGATATCATATCTATCTGAGAATTTTAGGAAGATTACCAAATACGCTAAGGCTTACAAACAAAAAGAAACAGCACATTGATGTACAAAGCTCAGGCACATATGTGGTTGCAGCACCATCAATTCATCCGGATACAGGCACAAAATATGAGATAATCTCATCTACATTGGAAATTCAGACATTAGATTTTGCCAAAATAATAGAAAAACTGGAAAAATTAGGATTTGCTCCAGACATTGCAGAAAAATCTGCCAGGGAAATCATGAAGGGACAAATTCAGGAGGGAGATCGTCACAATTCCGCATTAAGATATTGTAACTTTTTGCTATTTGCAAAAAAGCTTGACAGTAATGCTGTACAACTAGAGATGAAAAACTGGAACAGTACACTACATCCCCCACTTTCAGAAGATGAACTTTCAAAAATAATCGATGACTGTATGAATTATCACTCAGAAAACACAGAATCAGAAGATGAGCCAGAAAAGAAAACTGCAGTACAGCTTTACAAGTTAGTTAAGACAAGAATAAAAAAAGTAGTGGTATCTGAGGAAAATGAGTCCGAAGTCTACATAATAATAAAAAATCATGATCACTGCGAATCTGTAAATGCTGATTCTGTCAAAGCACGACAGTGGTTGAAAAAAATATTCTTTGATGAAACAGGGAAAATTGTTTCTGATGAATATTACAAGCAAGCATTGTCAATGGTAAAGGCACAGGCAAGATTCAATGAATCCTCCAGAGCAAGAGTTTACAACAGAATTGCCCAGACATATGATACAATTTTTTATGATCTCTGCACTTTTGACTGGAAGGCAATCAAAATCACAAAAAATTCCATTATTCTAGTTGATCTTGATGACACTACACCAATTATGACAAGAAGCCAACATAATGCAAGACAGGTTTATCCCAATCTTGACACTGACATTGATGCATTAGGAGAGATAACAAGGATACTACACATACAGGATCCAATATTGTTTTCAGTCCATACTGTCTCATTTTTTCTAGAGTTCTGCTCAATTCCAATAATGATTCTACTGGGAGCAGCTGGAAGCTTGAAGACCACAATTTCCTTTATTGAAAAATTAATTGTAGATCCTGACGGTAAGGGAATAGAATCCAATGTGAGTCCATTTAGCCACAAAGAAGATGATTTGAATATTCATGTCTATAACAGATATCTGTCCGCATTTGACAACATTACAGGAATACCTCAAAAAATTGCAGACAATCTATGTCGATTCGTTACAGGCCAGTCATACACAAAGAGAAAGCTTTACCAGGATTCTGAAGAAACCATTCTGAATTTTAGGCGTAAATTGATACTAAATGGCATTGCACCAACAATAGAGCAGTCAGACCTGATTCAGAGAAGCATATTCTACAGACAAAAAGGAATAGCAAAACAGGACAGAATTACAGAAAGGGAACTTGCCTCAAAACTGGAAATGCTGCTCCCTGATGTACTAGGACAAATTTTCAAAACATTACAAAAAGCCATGAATTTGTATGATACTGTAGAAAAAGAGATTCAAAATCCCGAAAGAATGTCTGACTTTACAATTTGGGGAGAATGCATCTCTAGGGCATTAGGATATGAGCCATTCAAATTTGTAGAGTCTTACAACAAAAATCTGGAGGATAATTATCTGTCTGCAGGAGATTCTCATCCAATAGTGGAATATCTGGAAAAGATAGTTACAGGGGAAATAACACACTCAAAAGGATCAAAAATACTAAAAGAAGGTGAAACATATTTTGTGTCTGTTAGCGATTTTCATTTTGGACTAAAAGAATTTGCAACAGACAAGGGCTTTGATACACACTCAAAATTTAGCACTTTTCCAAAACATCCAAACAAGCTGGCATCACATGTGCTAAAAATTAAACCAATACTGGATGCTGCAAAACTAACTGTTTCATTTAAGACATATACTAAAAATGATGGAAAATTCAAGAAAAACAATACGATAATTATAATCAAGAGAAAAAATTCACAAGATGGAATGGAAAAATTTCATACAGATTGACGGCAATCCTTACTATGCTTACCATGCATCCTAGAATTTTTGTGATTATTTCAAATGTAACGATAGTAATGATGATAACCATCAGAAAATCTACCGTAGAAAAATATGTCCAACCAAATTTTATTTTCTGTTTGTCCGAGCCAGATTGGCTCAACTTTAGATCATGATATTTTTAACACATTGTTTCATCTCTCTCTCATGATGTTTTCCCAAAAACCAAAATTCGTTATACTTCAAGAGGGGCAAACATGACATATTACGCACAAAAATGGCGTCCTGATCCAAAATTTTCCAAAATATTAAGACCATATTATGTTCGGGGGTTTACTGCATCTGCAGTAGCCACTTTTCTTATTCGTGATGCTGACGGTAATCCGATAAATTCTACCAATGAAAAGGAATACTATCGATATTGGAGATATTGGAAGAATCTGGATTCCAAAAAAATTCTTTGCTCAATACGTGCATATGTAAAATCACATCAAAAAAGTCTGGAACGATTCTATTTCTCACAATATGACAAGCTGTTGCTAGTATCATATGATATGGAAAAAATCCTTGAGTGGATAGAAGATGATGGTATTGATGTTGCTGTTAAGACACTCTGGCTAAAAGTCATAAGATTAGAGTCTAGAATACGAATGAGGAAGTACATTACGGAAAACAATCTCATATTGTACTATTTCAAATTCAATTACTCCACACTTCTCAAAAAAATTACTATTGCAACACACAAAATGTTACTTCATGTGTTGAATCTTTTATCAAAGAGAGAACAAAAAAAATTTGTTCTTGATTGTCAACATAAAGAGAAAAAACCCGAACAAATCGTCATCAAATGTGGAATTTGTACATCAGAATTGGTTCCTCTGATACATCAAAGCTTTTGCTGATCGTATTTGTAGTCGATCCAAAATATACACATGCTAACGGCATGGCCTCTGTGCGCCAAAAACTGCCAAAAATTTTTCATTCTGTTTTTTTGAGAGAAATTTCTGATCTAAAACTAGTTTGCAACTTGGGCTTTAAAACAATGTAATGTTAAGTACTATTGAGATGACAAAATCAGAAAATTTCGACATGTGCAAGAACTGTGAAAACAATGATCATGACAACTGTGAGGCTCTTTCAGAGGCTGCTGCTGAATTATTCTATGTATGTCTGTGTAAGCACGAGATATGCAATAAACAATCCAGAGATGCAAGAACTACCGATAAGGGATATACAATTGAAGATATTGCAAATGAACTTGACGTGCTGGACTATATTCCTGAAGGAAAAGTATTTGAAAAATTAATGGAAAAATATGGAACATGTGAGTGTGAAATCGAGCTTTACGCTTTTATCGACATTATACGGTATCAAAAAAACCAAAAAATCATCGAGTCAAGGGAGACACAAAACGATGAGCGTCTACAAAGAGTAGAGGAGAAATTAGACTACTTAATTTCGATGAAATTAGAGTAATTGTTGCTATTTTTACTCTGTATGTTGGATTCAGATTACTTCCAAATTCTGATCGAACCCTGCAAATTAGTAGTGATTTTTTTATTTCTCGGATGAATATACAAAATTATGGGCACAGATGAAATTCCACACATAAACAACATCAATGATACTCTGAAAATACTTCTTCAAGAAGTAAGAATCATGAATCAGACAATGAGGGATGTTAGTAGCAAACTTGATAGAATTGCAAACGACACCAACAGAATCCCCTAAACCCAAATTCATAATATCATCATAATTTCAAGTAAATTATGGTCAAAGAACAGATTGATGATCTAATCTGGGGGGATTTTGAGGCTAAAATCATAGAGATGCAAGTTCCATTATGGACTGCCAGAGAGGTAATGAGGGCAAATGCTATGGATGGAGCATATGCGTTATTCAATGGATTTTTGACATTTATGATGTTCAAACTAGGTTACAAACCAAAATTATCTGAAAATTTCAAAGTGGATTTGGAAGATAATTCGTGGTGGGTAAATAATCTAAATGAGCCAGAGTTTATGGGATTAAGCTTCTTAAATGAAGAAAATTACAGCATTCCACCATTTGTATTCAAGCAATTTTCCAATGAACTAGGAAAAGATATTACAATTTGTATTTTATTGGATTGGTTTTCATTTTTTGAATGCGGATTAGCACTAAAAAAATCAAAACTTTCTGAAGATTCAAAGTATTCAGATAAAATCAAAGATGAATTTCATTTTGTAACAAAGAAAAATTTTGAACCCTTTTTGAAATACATGAAAAATTTGAGAAACAATGATTTTGCAGATGCACATAAGCTTGTTTTAAGACCTGACAGATTTGTAGACTTGATTATGAGATTAGACGAGATGAATGATGATCTATGTAATTTCCCTGATGACATTATGACTGATGAAAAATGGAATCAATCGTCGTTAATAGAACGAAGTATAATATTTGGCGGAGGCGAGATTGTATATTGCACAGAAAATAATTTTAAGGAATTATTAAAAAAAGCAGAAATCAAAATTCCTAATGTGGAATTTATCTCATTTAATGAATTCATCAAAGATAAATTAGATTCAACAATAAATGACTGGTCAAATATTAGAGATAGATACATTTCTGGGCTCAAAAACTATCTAAAAGAGCCATATTTTTCAAAAGATTACTCTAGAGCAATAAAATATATCAAAGATTCAGAAAAATACATTGAATCCAAAAATTACAGTATGGCAGTTATATCCGCATCCAAAGCAATTGAAAACGCAGTAAATACATTTTCCAAAAATCCTAAACTTTCAATGCGAATGAAAATTGAATCATTACGCTCAAATCAAGAATTAAGAGATCACGTTCGAAATTTACATCATGCATACACTACAAGAAGTGATGCAGCACATGACAGTGGTTATAAAATTACTGAAGATGATGCAAGAGATTGTTTTGGTATAGTAAACAGATTCTTAGAAGATATTCAAAAAACTATTTGATTAAATTTATAGAATGGATATTGAAATTATTATCCCTTCATCTTTTGATTCACAATCGTTTAATCTTTCAATGAATAATTTGTTGAAATTAGAGTCATCATAATTGAATTTAATAATTTGGAGGGGATCTTGATCTTTAGGACAAAACAATCCTGCAGCAATCCCATCAACAATAGGTTTTACATAATTTTCAACATCTAATTTGGCATTTCCATGTAATTTGGGTGCAAACTGCATGGAAAGTGAAATCGCATAGTGTTCATTAGATGAAAGGATTCCATTTAGAGGGTCAAAAATCGATTTGGCAATTTTTTGTTTCCATTCAATTAATTCTTGTTTTTTGTTAGAATCTACCACAGAATTAATAATTTTGCCTGAAATGAATTTTTGGAAAACTGTTTTTTTAGATTCTGGAACTAAAAAAGAAAAAAAGATCCCTTTCAATTGAGTTGAGATTAATTGTATCATCTACTTTTCTTATGAATTTGTGATGTTTTTAATTGATCCTGAAACCGTTCGTTTAATCTCTTTAGTATTTCTCCAGAAATATCATCTTCATCACCATCTGGATGATTATGAATATCCTTTAGTGTATCAGTTTCATGTTTGCCTGAATTTTTCCAGAAAAATAGTGTATCTGCATCATACCATTTTGGATACCATCCTCTCTCCTCAAGCCAATTGTAAATTTCTCTATGTATTCCACAGAGATACATGTCTTTTACTTTCATTCCCTTATGATTTGGATCTGTATCTCCATTCTCAGATAGTAAAATTTCTCCATATTCGAGATTGTGATTAAACGGTGGAAGTCCTTTGAATATCCAGCCACTCCCTGCTCCAATAGTCCATATTCCTCCTTTTTCATCATTAAATTCTTCAGAAGTTTTCATAAAGTCCATCTCAGTAACTAATTCCTTGAGTCCTTTCATGATTTGCGCTCTACTCCATTGTTTCATTTTTGCCTCCAGTTAATTTTCTTGATTAATTTTATCCCCAATTTCATAAAATTATCATCAAATCCTACTCGCTCAAAGACTCGTCGTAGATAGTATGTTCTCACAAAAGATACTGTGGCATAAACCAAAGTTACAAAGAGATTTGCAACCATTAGATCATCTTGTAGCCATCCCATAGATATTGGCAAAATTACAATTCCTAAACCGTAACCTATTGGATATGAACCAAATGAATTGACAAATGCTTCAGATGCACTTTTACTTTTTGCATCTTTAGTGCTAATCATTTTTGCACTTCCTTTTTCCCCAAATCTTTTGTAGATTTTCTTGATTCTTTCTCTCTCTGACTTTGGATTCTTTATTTGATTTTTCAACATCTGATGAGAGTTCTCTAGTTATACCATCCATTGATTTTCCAAAATCTTGGATAATCTTGCTGAATGTGTCAATTCCATGAGTGATATTTTTCATGTTAATTTTTTTGAGAATAGACATTATTCCTGTAACCTTCTCATCTCTTCAGATCCTTCTCTTTCTAGATCTTCACATACTCGAACCATACCTCTATAGTATTCTAGTTTGGAGCGAATCTGATTTAGATCATATTCTTGCCAAGACTTTGCAAGGATTTTTGGAAGTATTCTTGTAATCTTCATTATGATTCCTCCTTGAATTTAGGCGTAGATAGTGGCTTGTCAGTTAGTCCATTTCCTGCCTCTGAACATGTAGTTTGATATTTACAATACTTGCACAATCCAGAAACTTCTCCGTTTGGTATGCTCTCACCACTTTTTGCATTCTCAATTTCTTGAACTCTAGTCTTTATCCATTCACTCAAGTCTTTCTTTTGCACTTTGTATGTTACAATGTCTGACATGTCTGCATAGACAATGTTTAGATTCTCAACTGGCATGTATTCAGAAAACATTGTATCATAACATTGCAGTTGCAAAATATGTTCAGGCTTTGGCAAGAATCCTTGCTTTATTTGCCATCTAACAAACTTTGTAGTTTTTAGATCAATGATTGTTTTTGTTTTCCAATCATACATGTCTAGTCTCCCTGCAAGAGTTGCTATTTTGCCATTATCTAATGGAACATAATATTCCATATCCATCTCTCGCCACTTGTATGCATATGTCATGTTGTGTAAAAAATCTCCACGAACTGTTGCCCACATTGATTCAAGTGTTGTATCTGCTAGTAATTCCTCTTGAGGTATTCCTTGTTGTTTGTAAAGAGATTTTCTCTGACATCCAACAAGTTCTGTTACTGAATATCTTGATTTGTGATTGAACTTTGATAGTCCGTTTCGTTTTTCTAAAAAATTAACGATTCCTTTAGGAGTATCAATTTCTTCAGTAAGACTATGTACTTTTTCTTTAGTAATAGTACTCAATTTCTCGGCACCTCTAGAATCTCTTTTACTGAGAATCCTCCAAGACATGTGAACAAAACTGCTTGAATGGTACTCAATGGTATCCTATTTTCAGCTAATTGCTGGACGGTAAGGTCGTCACCCATTTGTGTGGAAACTGTTTGTTTCATGAATAATAATACTTGAATAGAACCGAAATGCTTTTTATCGTATAATACGAAAAAAAATCGTATAAGATGGTAATTCACATAGCACTAGTAGGTAGAGAGCCTGGTCACATATGGGCAGGACTAAAAGAAATAATTCCTGCTGATAAATTATATCTCTTACACAGCCCCAATACAGATTCAATAAAATTTGCCGATACTGCAAAAAAACTCAAAAAAGAAGTTGAAAAAAGATTCTGTGAAACAGTTCTTGTAAAGATTAATGCGTTTGAGATGATGAATGTTCTAGAAGTTATCGATAAAATAGTCAATGATGAAATTAAAAAAAGTAATTATGAATTAAACACAATAGACTTTGCAGTAGGAGTTACTGGTGGTACTAATATCATGGCATCAGGGGCTACACTTGCTGCAATGCTAACTGGAACTAAAGCATACTATGTACAAGATAGCAGAATTGGACCAAAGAGGAAAAAGTATGCAGAATTTTTACCAATACCACCAATTAACATTATTCGCTCTCTATCCAAATCACAACAAAAGATTTTGCAAACTTTGGAAAAAGGATCATTTGAGTGGAAAGGAGAAAAACAACTAGGTGTAATGAAAAATAAAGACTTGGAGAAAAAGCTAAACATGCGTACATCATCATTAAACTCTTCAATTAAAGAACTAGTAAAGAAAAGATTTGTAGAGACAAAACGTGGAGTTCCTGTAATTAGATTTAAGAAAGGTAGTGCGGATCAAAAACCAGTAGAAGTAGAAGAAGTATTAGAAAACCAAATACTAGTTAAAATTACTGATTTGGGAAAAATACAGGCAAAAAAAGCATCACTGCGTAAATGATTATGCGAAAATATTTCGTATAATGCGAAAAAAACCTCAAGAATGGTTTTGAGATAATTGTATTGATGAATAAAAAAGAAATAAAAATTGATGATAAAAAGTGTGAAATTAGCAATTATGAGCAAAACAAAAACCCCATAAACAAGAGAATAAACTGGAAAATAATGGAATATTCTGGAATTGTGTCTTTTCTATGGGAAAAACAGGAATTTCTTCGTGATCACATAAAGAAAAACAAGCGCAAAGAAGTAATTTTACCATTTGTCATATTGGCAAGATTAGATGCTGAATTAGATCCTACAAAATCTAAAGTCCTCGATAAAATTAAGGAGTTGGAGAAACAAGGAATCAAACCAGGTTTAGGAATGGATGATGATCTAAACAAAATTACAAAAAAGAAATTTAATAATAAATCTGAATTTCTGAATTTGTCTGATCTTTTAACTGAAAGACATGATATTAGAAGTAATTTAGAAGATTATGTAAATGGATTTTCTGAAAACATTCAAGACATTTTTGAACATTTTAAATTCATCGAAGTTATCAAAGATTTAGAAAAGAAGAAAATTCTTTGGAGAGCCGTTGAACATTTTGCTGGGGTAACAAAAGAGCTTGCAAAAATAGACAATCATAAAATGGGTACTGTTTATGAAGAATTAATTCGTAAAGGAAATGAAGCATCACATGAAACCGCCGGTGATCATTTTACTCCTAGAGATATAATCAATTTAATGGTAACATTAATTTTTTCACCAGTGGAAGATGAGATTAGAAAAAATCCAAATAGAATCAGAGTGATTTATGATCCTGCATGTGGTACAGGTGGAATGTTATCTCAAGCCGCTAAGTTTTTAGAAGAAACAATTAGTGAAAAAATTCAATTAGGATTAGTAGGTCAAGATATCGCAGATGATGCATATGCTACTTGTAAATCTGATATGATGATTAGAGGAATTGAACCTCAATTTATTCAATATGGAAACAGTCTAACATCCGAAGATGCTTTCAAAACATTGCGGTTTGATTATATGTTATCAAACCCACCTTATGGAAAAGATTGGAGTGATTTTTCTGAAGAAATCATAGAAGAACATGAAGCAAAAAATGGTAGATATGATGTTGGTTATCCAAGATCAAGTGATGGCTCTTTCTTATTTTTACAACATATGATATCAAAAATGCATCCAAAAGATTCAGGAAAAGTTAGTAGAATAGCTGTTGTACTAAATGCCTCCCCTCTTTTTACAGGAGATGCAGGTTCTCCTGAAAGTGAAATTCGAAAATGGATAATAAAACAAGATATGTTGGAAACAATAATTGGATTACATTCAAACCTGTTCTATAATACTCCAATAAGCACATACATTTGGATTCTAACAAATAAAAAATCCCCTGAACGTGCTGGAAAGGTCCAATTGATTAATGCAGTAGACATGGCTGATAAAATAAAAAAATCTCTAGGTGATAAGAGATATGAAATTACAAATTACATTGATGATATTAAAAATACTTATGATGACTTTAAACCGTCAAAAACTTGCAAAATATTCAAAAATGAAGAATTTGGATACACAAGAATAACTGTAGAGAGGCCACTTAGAAGAAATTATAAATTTTCTGATGAAAGAATTGAACAAATAAAACAAGAAACATCATTTGAAAATTTAGCAAAATCAAAAAAGAAAGGAAGTGTAAAAGAAAAAGAAGAAAAAGAAGGTGAAAAATTACAAGAAAAAATTATTTCAATATTGAAGAAAGCAGATAAATCTAAAACATACAATAACTGCCGTGATTTTGAAAATATATTAATTGAACTTTTTAATGATACAAAAGTTGAAATTAAAAAATCAATAATGACTGCAATTCAAAATGCTCTTTCAGAAAAAGATGAATCATCCCCTCCATGTCTAAATAATAAAGATAAGCCCGTTTTTGATACTGATTTAAAAGATTATGAACATATTCCTCTAAATATTTCAAAAACTTCTCAAGATGAAATAATCAAAAACTATTTTGAAAAAGAAGTGAAGGCATATGTTGATGATGCAGAATATGATTCAAAAAACAATATCGTTGGGTATGAAATTCCATTTACTAGTCATTTTTATACATACACACCCTCAAAAAAATTGGAAGATGTTGATAAAGAGATAAAAAAATTACAAGAAAAAATCTCAAAAGAATTAGATGAGTTGATGGAGTAAATGAAACAATTTTCAAAAATAAAAGAATCTGATGTCGATTGGATTGGAAAAATTCCTTCTGATTGGTCAACAAAAAAACTAAAGTTTTCTATAAATCACAGGACTCAAAAATCTAAAAAGAATTCCAGTACATTACCTTATGTTGGATTAGAAAATGTTGAAACTAAAACTGGGATCCTGATAGATACAAATGAAGAAATGGAAGAATCAGACGCTAAAGTTGTACTAAAAAATGATGTTTTATTTGGAAAATTAAGACCATATTTAGCTAAAGTGGTAAAAATAAATTTTGATGCAAGATGCAGTGGTGAATTTTTAGTGATGGAGGGGAGGGATTATGAACCAGATTTTTTAAAATATCTTTTACTTTCTGATGGAGCCATAAAAAGAATTAATGCATCAACATATGGGGCAAAAATGCCTAGAGCCGAGTGGACATTTATTGGAAATATGCGTTTTCCAACAATGAGTAAAAATACTCAAAAAAATATTATAAATTTTTTAAAATTAACAATTCCACAACTTCATTCATGTATTAAAAATCATCAAAACTTAATTGAATTATTGCAACAAAAAAGACAGGCAACAATCAATCGTGTTGTTTTAGAGGGTCTTGATCCTAATATTTCTTTAAAAGATTCTAAATTTAAATTAATTAAAAAAATACCTGTTCATTGGGATATTCATGCATTAAAACATTTTATAAAAATTTCAATTTGTGATGGACCTCATACAACTCCTGAATTTGTAAAAGACGGCATTCCATTTCTCTCAGTAGATTCAATTCAAGATGATAAGTTATTTTTAGAAAATCCACGATATATTTCTAAAGAAGATCATATAAAATTTTCAAAAAAATGTAAGCCTATGAAAAATGACATATTGTTAGGTAAGGCAGCATCTGTAGGAAAAGTGGCAATTGTAGAAACAGACATAGAATTTAATATTTGGAGTCCGCTTGCAGTAATCAGATTAAAAAATAAACATATTCCAAAATTTTATTATTATTTTATGCGAAGTAATTTTTTCCAAGATCAAATAATGCTTAATGTAAATTTCAATACACAAGGAAATATTGGAATGGATGACATTTCTAATCTACAAATTGTAGATATTCCTAATGAAGAACAAAAACAAATTGTAGATTATCTTGAAAAAATTGTACCTAAAATAGATGTTCTTATTTCAAATTTGGAAAAACAGATTTTAAAACTTCAAGAGTACTATCAATTAATAATTTCAAAATCTGTGACTGGAAAAATAGATACGGGTTGTGCCTAAAAATGATCTTTCATACGATAAAATCACGTATAATACGAACAAAAAGTAAATTAGTATTTTTGCATAATAATTGTGATGTAAAATGGTAGAACAAGATTTTGAAAGTGATATAGAAAAAATTCTTTTACAGAATGAATATCTCAAAGGAGAATCAAAAAATTATGATCCTAAAACAGGTTTAGATAAAAAATTATTTTTACAATTTATTCAAAAATCTCAAGAAAAAATATGGAATGAATTGAAAAAAGAATATGGTGATAAATTAGATGAAATAATTATTGATACTGCATATGATGAAATTAATTATAGGGGATTACTTGATGTATTGAGAAAAGGATTTACAATCGATAATAAAGAAATAAAATGCTCATACAGAAAACCTGAATCAAAAAAGAATAAAGTAAATTATGAATTATATCAAAAAAATATTTTTTCTGTTACCAGACAATTAAGATTTTCAGGATCAACCGGAGAGTCACTTGATTTAGCATTGTTTCTAAATGGATTTTTAGTAGTAACTGCAGAACTTAAAGATCAATTCAATAAAAAAACAGTGGAAGATGCACAAAATCAATATAAAAAAAGAAATACCTTAGATAGAGTTTTTCAATTTAAAAAAGGTGCTCTAGTACATTTTGCAGTAGATTATTTTGATATATTTATGACAACAAAACTTGAAGAGCAAGAAACTGAATTCATTCCATTTAATAAATTTCCTAAAGATGAAACTAAATCATATCCTACATCCTATTTATGGAATAAAATTTGGTCCAAAGACAATCTTCTTGACATAATTCATAATTTTGTGCAAATGGAAATAATTAAATCTAAAAAAGATAAAGATAACATCAAAGAATCCCTAATTTTTCCCAGATATCATCAATGGGATGTTGTAAAAAAATTACGAGAAGATACGAGACATGGAGCTGGTAAAAGATATCTGGTTCAGCATTCTACAGGAAGTGGAAAAAGCAAGTCTATTGCATGGCTAACTTATGCCCTTTATTCACTTCATAATGATGAAGGAAATGCAGTCTTTGATTCTGTAGTGGTAATTTCTGATAGAAATGTAATAGTAGATCAACTTGGAAAAGACATCAAACAATTTGATGATACCCCTGGAATAGTAAAAACTCCAGAAACAGCCTCAGAATTAGGCGAGGAATTAGAAAAAAGTAATAAAATTCTCATAAGTACACAGCAAAAATTCCATAGTGTTACAGATAGAATATCAAAACTGGCAGGTCGACATTTTGCTATAATTGTAGATGAGGCCCAAAGTTCTCAGGGTGGTGAAGCATCAAAACGAGTGATGGAGGCACTTACTGATCTTGATTCATTTGGTGAAAAAATTATGAGATATGATACTCAAAAAAATCTCAGTTATTATGCATTTAGTGGAACCCCAAAAGAAAAAACCCTTCAAATTTTTGGAAATAAAGGAGATGATGGAATTTACAGACCATTTCATCTCTATTCCATGAAACAAGCAATTGATGAAGGATTTGTCTTAGATGTATTAAAAAACTATACCACATACAAACGATATTTCCAACTTGCTCAAAAAGGAAAAGACAAACAGGTTGATGCTAAAAAGGCAATGCGTACAATAATGAGATTAGTAAATGATGATCCTAAGAACATTAGTAAAAAATCTCAGTTTGTAATTGAACATTATCTATCCAATATTAAAGGAAAAATTGGGGGTAAAGCAAAAGTTATGCTTGTAACTGATTCAAGAAAGCAGGCAATAAAGTATAAACTTGAAATTGATAAATACACTTCAGAACAAAATCTCAATTTAAAATCACTTGCTGCTTTTTCAGGAAGTGTTGAAATGGATGATAACGTATACACTGAAGAAAATCTAAATAATCCTGAACGCAAAAAAGATTTTAATCTTGTAAATCAATTTGCTTCTTCTAATTATCAAATTCTTATTGTAGCAGATAAATTCCGTGTAGGATTTGATCAACCATTATTACATACAATGTATGTTGATAAAAAATTAAATGGTGTTAATGCAGTTCAAACACTTTCTAGATTAAATAGAAGAATTAAAGGAAAAGATGATGTTTGTGTAGTTGATTTTGTAAATAATGCTGATGATATTAAAAATTCATTTGCACCGTATTATACTGGTGTAATTCTATCTGACAATTCTGATCCTCAATTACTCTACAAATTATATCAACAAATTCTTAATTTTGGAATAATCACAGAAGATGAAATTGAAGAATTTTGGAAAATTTTCTCTCCTGAATTAGGTGAAAAACCATCTAATGAGGATCTGGTAGCAGCAGTATCTGAAGCAAGATCTAGATTCAAGGGATTTGATGATATTGAGAAAATAAAATTTAAGAGATTACTCGTAAATTATGTTGAAAATTATGCCTATCTTACACAAATCATTGAGTATAATGTAGCAAATCTTGAGAAATTATATAATTTTGGAAGAAGATTACTTCCGACACTTCCTGATGTCAATCATTCGATACCTCCATCATTACGAGATGATGTTGCTGTAAAATATCTTGAACTCAAAAAAACTTTTGAAGGCGCTATTAAACTTGCAGAAAAAGAAGGTCATCTAGAATCTACTATTCTTGCTAGTGCAGTAAAATCAGGAGACATAGTTGCAATACTTTCTGAATTAATTTTGAGAATTAATCAAGAACATTCAGGTAGACCGGTAACAGAATCTGAAACTATATGTGTTGAAAAATTGGTTAATTCTATAGTTCATGATGATGAAATAATTTCTCGTTTCAAAGAACCTGGAAACAGTGTTGATGCAATAATTAATTTTAGTCCATATAAAGAAGAGTTTAATGAAAAACTTTCTAAAGTTTTAAAATATAATGAAGAACTTTATGTTGATATCAAAAATAACTCTTCATGGCATAACCAACTACTAACTACTGTTGCTGAAAAAATTAGTGAAAATATTTCTGAAACTGGTGACTTAGAATTACCATTAATTTCAAATGATCTTGCAAAAAATAAAGAATCTTACAGGACGACTCTTGAATCTTGCAAAGATTATTTATGGTTTGAAGATAGATTTCTTAATTCAAATGTTTTGACTTTATTTGAATCAGTAATTAAAAATCCTAAAATCAAAACAATTAAAATTTTAACCTCACTAGTATGGAATAATGGCATTACAGATGATTTCTTAAATAAAATCAAAGAATTTGAAAAATTATTGGCTGGTACTGGTGTTACATTAGAAGTAAAGATTGCTTCAAGTCGATTATTACATGGAATAATTCATGATAGATATGCTATAGGCACAAATAGGATGTGGGCTTTACCTCCTAGCGGTTCTGTTTTTGATGGCCAAACTAGTTCTTTTAAGCCATTTTCAAATAAACATAGTAACTATAAGGAAATTATTGATGAATATGAAAAATGGTGGAATCACCCTGATGCATTAGAAATTACTAATAATTGGGAAAAAATTAAAGAATTAAATGATAAATTTTCAATTAAAAAATCTCACAAGACATTACATGATGCAAAGTGCTCTGAATGTGGAAAAGATACAAAGGTACCATTCAAGCCAGATGGAATAAATCCTGTTTATTGTAGCGAACACCTTCATCTCAAAAAGAGAGAGAAATAATATTCAAAACTTATCCAAAAATGAAATCATCTTCTAGAAGAGATTCATTAATTTCAAAAATATTAATTCTGATTGATAAACTTCAAGAATATGGTGAATAAATCATTTTTAACATTACTCAGATAAAATTTGTGTTATAAACAGAATTTAGGCATAAAAGTACTATTTCATACGAAAATATTTCGTATAATACGAAAAAAACCTCAATGATTCTATTCACATAATTAATTCATGAAACAACAACTTTCATACCAAATGGGTGACGGCCATATCGTCACAGGAGAAATTCCTGTATCATATGACAATCTAATCTTCGCAGACATTGAAGAAAATATTGTCTACAAAAAATCCAACATTACAGTTCATTTTGATACTGTAATGTTAACACAAGGAGACTCTTACAAGGGTCTAAGCAAGTATGCCTATGGCAATATTTTACAAGCAATCAATACGATTGTAAACTGTAAAAA
>ENA-OREN01000846-OREN01000846.1-marine-metagenome-genome-assembly--contig:-NODE-846-length-40287-cov-4.247998_pt1 | contig 40287 bp, 37 predicted proteins | sample MGYA00248624_ERZ508555 | MGnify/ENA primary metagenome ERZ508555 (study PRJEB26222, sample SAMN06267773) | marine metagenome | isolation source: Saanich Inlet, British Columbia, Canada | place... | reverse complement strand
CACCGGAATATCTCGACCAGTATCTGACCGAGCTTGTCCCGCAGCAATTCACCGAACGCACGAAGACGGATCGCGTCGAACTGCGCGAAGCTTTGGATACCGTGCGACTGAAAGGCTATGCGCTGGTAGATCAGGAACTCGAAATCGGGCTCAGGTCCCTCGCCGTTCCCATCCTCGATCGCAATGGGCGAATCCTTGCGGCCCTCAATGTTGGAACGCACGCCGCGCGGACGCGGCTCGACGATATGACGTCACGTTTTCTACCGGTACTGCACGACGCCTCCAGGAAGATCACCGCACAATTGCCGCGCTGAACGCAAAACGGCGACGCTAGAGCGCCGCCGTTTCGATATGGGCCGATTATCCGCTACAGGACGTCGCAGACCTCATCGAATTCATAGCGATACATACGCGGCCCCTTGATGCCCGAGACATCGCCATAGCCGATGTTGCACAGGAAGATCGACTTCACGGGCGTGTCCTTGAAGAACTCCACGTCGACCGCCTCTGCATCGAAACCGCCCATCGCGCCAGCGTCGAGGCCGATCGCGCGTAACGCCATGATGAAGTAGGCACCCTGCAAAACGGCCTGGGTACGCCCAAACCCGTCCGCGAGCTTTTCGTTCCCTTCAAAGCGCTTGGGCATCGCCTCGTTGAACGGATTGAACTTCGGGAAATCCTTAAAGAATGTGTTGTCGTAGGCGATGATGGCCGTGACCGGCGCTTCCATCGTCTTTTCCCGGTTCCGCTCATTGACCGCCGGTCCGAGCCGTTCCTTGGCTTCCTTCGAGCGCACATAAACCACGCGCATCGGTTGGGTATTCGCACTCGTCGGGCCCATGCGCGCCAGGTTGAAGGCTTCGCGCAGCTGCTCATCGCTGACGTCGCGGTCCTGCCACCAGTTGTGATTGCGGGCGTTGAGGAACAACAGGTTCCGCGAATTTTCGTCGAGCGCCTGAATCTGGGTGCGGCCTTCCTCTATCTGGGCGTGGGCCGCGGCGAGAGCTTCTTCAACTGACATTCTTCTTCCCCTGTTTTTCGTCGGCGGCGCGGGCGCATCGCCGAACCGTGTCCGTGGTTGGTGACTACATGTGAGACGCGGCCATCAATGTCAATTCGCATCAACCCCGGGTTCACTGGACGAACGCAGCGGCCGGCGTTGAGCGCGCAGACCGAATGCATTATTGAGGCTGTTCGAGACCAATCTTGGCCCATCATACGAATGCGGCCCATCTGGAGTGAATCATGTCCGAACCCGTTGGCGCCCTTTCCGGCATAACCGTCCTCGACCTTACGCGTGTTCTCGCAGGCCCCTACTGCACCCAAATGCTGGGTGATCTGGGCGCCGATGTGATCAAGATCGAACGCCCCGGCGCCGGTGACGACACCCGACGCTTCGCGCCGCCCTTCATGGCCGGTCCCGACGGCGGGGATTCAAGCGAGAGCGCCTACTTCATGAGCGCCAACCGAAACAAGCGCTCCGTCGAGGTCGACCTCACCAGTGAGACCGGACAGGCACTCGTGCGCGAGCTGGCCATGAAGGCGGACGTGATCGTCGAGAACTTCAAGACCGGCAATCTGGCCAAATACGGCCTGGGTTACGATGACCTCAAGGACGAGAATCCCAAGCTGGTCTATTGCTCGATCACCGGCTTCGGGCAGACGGGGCCCTACGCGGCCCGCCCCGGCTATGATTTCCTGATCCAGGGCATGGGCGGGATCATGTCGCTCACCGGCGAGGCGGAGGGCGAGCCCCAGAAGGTCGGTGTGCCGATCGCCGATATCATGTCGGGGATGTTCGCCGGCGTCGCGGTCAATGCCGCCCTGCGGCACGCCGCAGTGACCGGCCAGGGCCAGTATATCGACATCGGCATGCTGGACACCCAGGTGGCCTGGCTGGTGAACCAGGGCATGAACTTCCTCCATTCCGGACAGGCCGAACGCCTGGGCAACGCACATCCCAACATCGTCCCCTACCAGGTCTTCGAAACGGCGGACGGGCATATCGTCGTCGCGGTCGGCAACGATACCCAGTTCCGCACCTTCGCCGGCATCATCGGCGAGCCGGAGCTGGCCGACCAGCCGCTGTTCGCCACCAACGATTCACGCGTGCGAAACCGCGACGAGGTCGTTGCCCATCTCCAGGCGATTATGAAGACCCAGACCTCGGCCCACTGGCTCGCCGAACTGGAGGCCAACAAGATCGGCTGCGGGCCCATCAACACGCTGGATCAGGTCTTCGAGGACCCGCACGTCAAGGCGCGCGAGATGGTCGTGAACGTTCCCCATCCGCTGGCCGGACCGGACGGTGCGCAGCTGATCGCAAGCCCGCTGAAGCTGTCCGAAACACCGGTCCAGTACCGCCACCACCCGCCCCTGCTGGGTCAGCACACGGACGAGGTCCTGCGCGAGGTGCTCGGCTACGACGACAATCGGATCGCGGAACTCCGCGATGCCGGTGCCATCGGCTGATTGCCGCCACGATGACCGACGGGTCGACAACCGAAGAACATATCTGCGCGGCCGACGAGATCGGTGAGATGGAGGCGCGCGGCTATGTCGGCCGGGTCGACGGCATGCAGCGGAACATCTTCGCCGTGCGCCAGGACGGCGCGCTCCATCTCTACCTGAACAAATGCCCCCATGCGGGCGCACTGCTGGATCATATCCAGGGCCAGTTCTTCACGCCTGACGGCGGCTTCCTGCGCTGCGGAATGCATGGCGCGATCTTCAGGATCGAAAGCGGCGAATGCATCGACGGTCCCTGTGAGGGTGCGAAACTCAAACCACTCGAATTCGAAGAGCGCGACGGCGAGATTTACCTGACGGGCACGACCGTAGAGTGAAATTGCCTATTTTCGAATTTTTGTTCGGATGACACGGATATTCGAAAATTGTACAAATCACGGGAACAATTCACTGGCTGGCCGCGCATCACGATGCACGCCCATGCCGTGTTATGATCCAGCCAACGCCGACGTCAACGCGCGGCCAGGGGAAGAGGAGATACCAATGAAATTTGTTCTTTATGCGGATATCCATGCGCAAGTGCCGCAGATGGAAGCCGTTCTCGAAGCGGTCGATAAGGAAAACGCCGACAAGGAAATCCTGATCGGTGATCTGATCATGCTCGGCCCGCAACCCGCCGAAGTGGTCGATTACTACATGAATGTCCGCAACAACGTCGACATCCTGATCGGCAACCTGGACATGTGGGTGGTCGACAAGTTCTGGGAAACCAAGACTCCCAAGAACATCTATCACGAGTGGATGCTCGACATGGCCCGCCTCACCCATGAGCGGATGACCCAGGAGCAGCTCGACTGGCTGAACAAGTTGCCGTTCGCCACCACCTACACGCCGGAGCATGGCCACAACTTCCATGTCTTCCATGCCACCCCGGACGAGATCGGCGACGAAGACGCTCTGCCGCCGCGCCTCACCGATGACGAGATGTGGGAGAAGATCGGCAAAGTCGATGCCGACGTGATGTCCTTCGGCCATATCCATGGCGGCTATGTCCGTCAGGTGCGCGACAAGACCCTCGTCTGCGCCGCCGCTGTCGGCATGAGCTGGGATGGCGATCCGCGTCCGTCCTACGCCACGGTCGAATATCTCGGCGACGGCAAATGGGACTGCCAGACACATCGTGTGGATGGCGACTTCGAGGAGCAGGCCAAGCTCAATGAAAATTGCTGGATCCCCCATGGCGACCGTATCGCCAAGATGATCCGGTCGGGTTACTTCTGGAACCCCGACCACATGCCCCACTAAGCCGCTCCGCGTACGGAGTGTCTCGATGACACGCGTGCCTGAACCGACCACGTGGGAGGCCCAGGCCAAAGCCTTGATCCGCCGTCGCTATGCTCTGCTAGCGGCGGCGGACTCGTTTCATGAAGACGCGCGCGACAAGGCAATCGCCGCCGGCGTTCCCACGGCCTGGTACGACGCGCTGCCACTGCGGATCGCCGGTGTGTTTTCCGGCTGCGGCTGGCCGGCCGACGCCCTCGGCGACTGGAATCAGGACATCGTGGTCGACCTGGGATGCGGCGGTGGGCTCGACACGCGCTTTGTCGCAGAGCGTTTGCCCGCCGACAGCGTCGTGGTCGCGGTGGATCTCACGCCCGAGTTGCTGGCCCGCGTGCGCAATTCGGTATCCGATATCAGCGGTGCAAGCGTCCGCATGCTCGCCGGGGACATGGAGCGTCTCCCCCTTCCCGACGGCATCGCGGATGTCGTCATCGCCAACGCCTCGCTCAATCTCGCAACCGACAAGAACGCCGCCTTCGCAGAGGTCGCCCGCATTCTCCGCCCCGGCGGCCAATTGCTGGCGGCCGACCTCGTGCGCAACGGCCCTCTTCCGCCAGAGATCCTGGCGGACCCGATGGCCATGGCCAGCGCGCTGGGCGGTGTTGTAGAGGAACCGGAATTTTACGCGGCGCTGGATCGTGCGGGATTCACCAAGATTGCGTTCAGCGGCCACCGGCCCTTCGGTCCTGTCGTCGCGGTCGATATTTCCGCGCGAAAATAACGGCGCGGAAAGAACCCGAACTAGGTCTCGCCGCCCTGCTTGACGACCTGGGCGACGATCTCACTCGCAACATTCTGTAAACGCACACCGACACGCTCGATCTTCGAATCGTCGAGCCGCGCGCGCGGACCGCTCACCGCCAGCGAACAGGCCGCGCGTCCATCCAGGTTGAGCACGGGTGCCGAAACCGAGCGAATGCCGGGAGAACCTTCCTCGTCGCTAATCGAGTAACCGCGTTTCTTGATTTTCGACAGATCGCGCAACAACGAATCCACATCGGTAATCGTCTTGCCGGTATAGGCGCTCAATCGCGTATTTTTATAGCTGGCACGAACTTCATTGATCGGCCTGACCGACAGCAGTGCCTTGCCAAGACTGGTCGAATGGGCGTCGAAATAGGTACCAATCTGGACCGCGGACCGATGGGCCCGGTCGGTGGAGACCCGGTCGGCAATGAACACCTGAATGCCTTCCAGGAATCCAAGGGCGACCGTCTCATCGACCTCATGGGCCAGGGTCACAAGAAACGGATGCGCGTGGTGGGTGATCCGCGCGACCATGTTCGAACGGTTCCCGAACAACTGCGCGTTGTATCCGATCCAGTAGCGGCGATCCTCGGCCTTGTAGGCGTAGCCCATGCCGCAGAGCACCTCGAGAAGCCGATGCGCGGTCGCCCGGTGGAGGCCCGTCGCGCGCGCCACTTCGGACACGGCACGCCCCTTGGTGCTGTCACCGAGATACTCGAGTATCTGAAATCCGCGCTCCAGCGACTGGTTCTTGTAAGTGGCCATCGTTCCGTTTCCAATTCCGGGCCTGACAATCGAGCCGCGGGTCATTATCGAATGTCAGATAACGCCCTCGTCTCGAAATATGAGACAAACCGGGCTGGATTTCCAGTGCTCAGCGACGACGCGAATCTTCGTTTAGCTTCGCACTCCAAGATCGACCGGTTGACCAGTTTCCGCAGAGAGATCGGCAGCCATCGTGACATCCATGACGAGGCGCGCCTCGCGCGCGTTCGCCAGCACCGGCCGGTCGCGTGCGACCGCATCGATGAAGTGGTTGGTCTCGCTGACCATCGCGCCCGCGAACACATGATCCACCGGCTCACCGGGCATCGAAGACAAAGGATAGCGGATACCGTGCGCGGTCGTGTTCATCTGGATTTCGCGGTGGGTGTCGTCGACGGTCAGGGCACCCTCGGTCCCGACGATCTCGATCCAGCTCTGGGAATATTGCGGATAGCCCAACGGCAAAACCCAGCCCGATCCGGCTGTGATCGTGGTCCCGTCATCCATCGTCACCATGATCCACTGATGATCCGGCGTATCGCTGACCTTGTTGAACAACTTGCCGGATTGCTGCGAATACACCTTCACGGGCAGTCGCGGCTGCAGGCACCAGAGCAGGAAGTCGATCGAATGGGTGCCCCCCATCGCCGCCGGCGACATCTTGGAGCGTCCCTTGATCTTGGCGCCGATCTCCCGCGTGATGTTCCGGCTGACCAGGCAGGTCACGGGCTCACCGATCTGGCCGGCCTTGATGGCCTTGTTGATGTAGGCGTATTTCGGATCGAACCGACGGGTGTAGCCGATCGCGAGCTTGAGGTTTCCCGCGTCACACAGGGCGATGGCTTCGTCCGCCTCTGCCGGCGTCGGCGCCACGGGCTTCTCGATCAGCACATGCTTCCCCGCCTCCAACGTGGCGCGCACAATGGGAAACCGCTGTGATTCCGGGGTCGAGGCGATGATCACGGCGTCGATCTGCGGACTGTTGACCAGTTCCTTCCAATCATCGGTGACACGCACGGCACCGGTTTCCGCTGCGATCTCCGCGGCGCGCGCGGGATTGATCTCGGCGACGTGCAATTCGTCGACCAGCGGATGGATGGCGCACGCATTGGCGCGAATCCCGCCGACCCAGCCGGCGCCGATCACCCCCACATTGATGCGGTTCATCGCGAATCCTCCAGGATCATGTCCGCCGCCTTCTCCCCGATCATGATGGTGGGCGCGTTGGTATTTCCCGACACGATCTGGGGCATGATCGAGGCGTCGACGACGCGCAGGCGCTCCAGGCCGTGTACCCGCAAGCGCGCATCCACCACGGCATCCGAGCCTGTGCCCATCCTGCAAGTTCCGACCGGATGGTAGCTCGTGCCGCCCCTCGCGCGCACGAAGTCGAGCATATCGGCGTCCGACGCACAGTCCGCGCCCGGCAAATACTCGCCGTCGGCAAAGGCCTGCATGGCCGGTGCCGCCGCGATCAGGCGGGCAGACTGCATGCCCCTGACAAGCAGGTCGGCATCCCGCGATACGTCCAGATAGTTCGGGCGGATCGCCGGTGAGCCCATGGGATCTGCACTTTCGATCTCGACCTCGCCGCGGCTCTCCGGCCGCAACAACCGAACGATCAGAGAAAATCCGGAGAACGGATGCAGCTTCGTGCCCGCCCTGTCGGTGCTGAACAATGCGAGCCCAACCTGAATGTCCGGGGTTGCGGACGCTTCGTCCTGGCGGAAGAAACCGGCGGCGTAGGACGCCCCCATGGTCAGGAACCCGCGGCGGGCGAATGCATAGCGCAGCCCCTCCGCAACGGCCCGCACCGGGTGGCCGACAACATCATTGAGTGTCACGGGCTGGCTGCAGCGATACACGAGCCGCGCGTTGTAATGGTCCTGCAGGTTCGCCCCGACTCCCGGCAACCCGTGCACGACATCGATGCCATGCTGGCGCAACAGGTCCGGCGGGCCGACGCCCGAGAGTTGCAGCAATTGTGGTGAGTTGATCGCACCACCCGACAGGATCACTTCACCGCGCGCCTGGGCCGTGCAGGCTGTTCCGCCACGAAGATACGCAACACCGGTCGCCCGCGTACCCTCGAACAACACGCGCGTGACATGGGCATGGGTTTCGATCGTCAAATTCGAACGGCGGCGCGCCGGCTTCAGGTAGGCGGTGGCGGCGCTCGCACGACGTCCGCGCCGGAGATTGAACTGCAGATACCCGAAGCCTTCCTGCTCGGGCCCGTTGAAATCGTCATTCGCGGGGTATCCGCACTCCCCCGCTGCGGTGACAAACGCATCGCACAGCGCATGCCGGTCGGTCGGGTCGGAAACGGCGAGCGGTCCGCCGACCCCGTGGAACGGGTCGTCGCCGCGCTGCTGGTCCTCCGACTTTCGGAAATACGGCAGCACATCATCGAACCCCCAGCCGGGGTTTCCCATCTGGCGCCAGACGTCGTAATCGGCCCGATGCCCGCGCACATAAACCAGGCCGTTGATCGAGCTCGAACCGCCCAGCACCTTGCCGCGAGGCTCGGGGATGGCGCGGTTCCCCGACGCCGGGTGCGGCTCGCTGGCATACATCCAGTTCACCTTGGGATTGGCGAAATGCTTTCCGTAACCAAGCGGGACATGGATCCAGGGGCTGGTGTCGCGACCGCCTGCCTCGAGAAGCAGGACACGATGCCGGCCATCCGCGCTCAGGCGGTTCGCCAGAACGCAGCCGGCGCTGCCGGCACCGACAACAATGAAATCATACTGCGCGGGTTCTGCCATGCGGGATGCGCTCAGTCCGGCAATGCGACCGATGCCCCGGTCCGCGCCGCCTCTTCGATCGCCAGGGTCACGGCCAGCGTGCGTCGGGCCTCACGCGGCGTGGTGTGCGGGCTCGGCCGGCCGGTTATCAGATGGTCGAGCCAGGATCGCGTCTCGCTGGCGACCGCACCCCAGTAATCCCCCACCGCGAAATCCGCCGCCGAGGTGGTCTGCATGAACATCATGTTGATGTTGTGATCGGGCACGTAGCTGTGCGGCGCGCCACGATCGGTGAACAGCAGGCTGTCCTTGTTGTCGGCATCCAGCAGGATGACACCCTCGTCGCCGATGATCTCGAAGCGGGAGCTCTGCCCGACGGTCGGATAGGTCGCCGGCAGGACGTAGCTGACGCCGAGATTGACCACCGCACCATTCTCGAAGGTGATGATCGCCCAGGTGACGTCGGCCGCCTTGTGCCCCATCGCCTTGAACACCTTGGACTGGCTGCGTGCGACCACTTCGACGGGTCGGATGCCCTCGAGGAACCAGCACGCCATATCCACGTAATAGGTGAGCACATCATTCACCGGCGTGGCGTCGGGCGCCCGCTTGAGAATCTCCATCAGCTGCGCGCGCGTGTTGTAGACCCGGGACTGAATACCCAGAACTTCCCCGACCCGGCCCTGTAATATCTGCTCCTTCGCCAGCATCCAGCGGCGATCATGGCGGCGCGAGTAGCCGATACGAAGTTCCGATCCGGTGCGCTCGGCCGCTTCGATGATGACGTCTGCATCCTCGACGGTCAGGGCGATCGGCTTCTCGACGAACACCGCCTTGCCGGCCTCCAACGCCTGCACAACAGCTTCGCGATGGTCATGCTCGGGGGTGGAGATGAACACCGCCCCGACCCGTTCGTCGGTGATGGCCGCCAGATTGTCGGTGGTGACGAGGTCCGCCCCCGTCCGCTGGGCCAGCACGTCGGCCTGTTTCTGACTCCTATCCGAAAGCGCCAGAAACCCGACGCTGGGATGGGTGGATGACAGGTTCGCGCGCAACGAGCCGATACGCCCGCAGCCAATCACTGCCACACCGAGTGCGTCTTGTTGCTTGCTCATTTTCTCCCCCAAATCGAACCGTCACGTTCGCATCGCCATTCGCGACCGGTCAACGCCCGGAAATGAAAAGGCCGCCCCAATGGGACGGCCCAATCAATCGCAACGTGGCGAATGTCCTATTCGGCCGCTGCCGAAACATCCTCGAAATCCGGAACTTCAAGCTCGGGCAGGATTTCATCCATGAACAACCGGAGCTCTTCCATCATGTCTTCCTTGGGCTGCTGTGCCCAATGCCAGATCAGCGTGACGTACTCGCACGGCGCCTGATCGAAGATCTTCTTCCAACCCGCAACACACTCATCAACCGTGCCGCCGATGAAGAGCTGCGAATCCTTCATGCTCTGCACCAGTTCACTGTCGTTGCCCTGCGGGAACTGCGGGAAGAACGGGCCGTAGAAGTTCTTGTAGATGTCGAGATCATACTCACGCAGCTTGCGATCAAAATCCTCCGACGTCTTGGTGACATGCGGCCAGCGCACGAGGTTCTGTTTCTGTCCAAGCTGAACATTGAACCCGTTCTCGTTCGCGACCTTCTGGTAGTACTGGGTCATCTCGATCACGCCCTTGTCCGGCATGAAGTAGGTCGGGATGAAACCGTTGCGTGCGCAATAATCGATTGATGCCTGGCTCTTCGACGCGGCTACGAACACCGGCGGATGGGGCTGCTGATAAGGCTTCGGCACGACGCAAACGCGCTGGACACTGCCATCCGGGCCAATCTCGCCTTCGGCACCGGCATCGCGGGCAATTTCGTAGGCCGGATAACCCTCGACACCGGTTTCGAACGGGAACGGCGCTTCGTAGAACTCGCCCTTCACACGAACCGATTCCTGGGTCCAGGCCTCGATCACCATGTTGACCCGTTCCTCGAAGATCTGACGGTTGCGGTCGTCGGCGGCGCTGCCGTCGGACACGGTCGCCGGGGATTCCGTGTACTGGCCCATGACATTGGCCCAGCGTGACTGATAGCCGCGCGCGAAACCGACGAAATACTTGCCCTTGGTCAGATGGTCGAGGATCGCCGTCTCTTCCGCGACACGCAGCGGATCATGGGTCGCCATGACATATCCGAGCGCACCCACATGGGCGTTCTCCACGAGGCTGGCCCAATAGGCATTCAGGATGCCCGGGTTCGGTCCGACTTCATATCCTTCGGAATGGAAGTGATGCTCGATGGTGCCGAGGCCCCACACGCCCATCTTGTCCGCTTCCTTAATGATGTCGGTCCACTCGTGGACGATCCGGTGATACATCTCATTGTCATTGCCGAGCGGGCGCTTGGCCTTGCGGTCTTCCTCGCCGTCGGACGGGAACATCGGATAGAGCTGAACAATTACCTTGGGTTTGGCCATGAAACGTTACCTATCGGAATGATTAGAGTTCGCATTCTCAAAAACGAGGCGCGATCCTACCGGTTCACGTTATGAGCGACCAATAATAGGAACCGATATCCTCTATAGTGATTTCCGATAGCAAAGCCCCGCCGCCGAAACCCGGCGACGGGGCTTTTTTCCTGTCCCGCGTGGGGTTAGAGGGAGCCGCTACTCCGCCGCGACGGCGGGAATCGGTTCGAAATCGGGGATTTCGAGTTCCGGCAACACCTTGTCCATGAACAACTGAAGCTCCTCCATCATCACTTCCTTCGGGACCTGGGCCCAATGCCAGATCAGCGTGATGTATTCGGAGGGCACCTGGTCGAAGAGTTCTTTCCACTGGCGGATCGATTCCTCGACCGTGCCACCGATGAAAATACCCGATTTCTCCATGCTCGCCAGATACTCGGATTCGTCGGCGCTATTGGGGAATTGCGGGAAGAACGGCCCATAGAAGTTTTTGTAGATGTCGAGATCGTAGTCCAGCAGACGCTGCACATACTCCTCGCGCGACTTCGTGATATGGGGCCAACGCACGATGTTCTGGTTCTGACCGAGTGCGTATTCAACCCCGTGCTTGCGCCCTTCCTCGACATAGAGGTTGGCCATCTCGACGAAGCTCAGCGTGTGCATGAAGTAGGTCGGGATGAACCGGTTGCGCGCACAGAACTGGATCGATTCCGGGCTTTTCGAGGCCGCGATCATGACCGGCGGATGCGGCCGCTGGTACGGCTTCGGCACAACACACACCCGCCGAATGTTGCCCTGTTCGTCGACCTCGCCCACGGCGCCGGCCTCACGGGTGATCTCCCGTGCCGGGTAGTTCTGCACGCCCGTATCCTTCGGGAACGGCGCCTTGTAGTGATCGCCATCGAACTCGATCGATTCCTGGGTCCAGGCCGCAATGACCTGCTCGACACGTTCCTCGAAAACCTTGCGGTTGAAGTGATCGGCCTCGCTCTTGTCGGACACCGTCGCCTCGGCGCCCGAGAACTGACCGAGAATATTCGTCCAGCGCGCCTGGTAGCCGCGCGCGAAACCGACGAAGAACTTGCCGTCGCACATGTGATCGATAATCGCGGTTTCCTCGGCCACCCGGATCGGATCCTGGGTCGCCACGACATAACCGAGCGCGCCAATGTTGGCGTTCTTGACCAGCGTCGACCAGCGCGCGTTCAGCACACCGGGATTGGGACCGACCTCGTAACCTTCGGAATGGAGGTGATGCTCGATCGTTCCGAGCCCCCACACACCCATCTCATCGGCCTCGATAACCACTTCATCCCACTCATGCAGAATCTTGTTGTAGAGCTCGCGATCGTTTCCCAGCGGACGTTTCGCCTTGCGGCCCTCTTCGCCGTCTGAGGGAAACATCGGATAGAGCTGGAGAATTACTTTCGGCTTAGCCATGTGGGATTTCCTCACCTGTTTTACAAAGGCGACCGGCAGCGCTGCCGCCCGGCCTGTTAACGCGACGGCAGAAACCCTAAAAAGTTTATGGGTTATGTTCCAATAATAAGGTTAGATACAAACTATAGGTTCTACATATAGGGTTCAGACATGGATTTGCGCCAGATACGCGCGTTCGTCGCAGCCTACGAGGAAGGCAGCATCAACCGGGCCGCAAAACGCCTGAACACCGCACAACCCAGCCTCAGCGTGCAATTGCGCACCCTGGAGGAATCGTTGGGTGTAAAATTGTTCGAGCGCCATGCGCGTGGTGTCCGCCCAACGCCCGAGGGCGGCCGGTTCTATGAGCATTGCCTGGGGATTCTCGGCGGAATCGAGAACGCCGAACAGGACATGCACGACTGGGCGCACGGGGCCTCCGGTTCTCTCAACATCGGCCTTATCCCGACCGTCACCAAAGGCGCGTTGCCGAAAATCCTCCCCGCATTCACCACCGACATGCCGAATGTCGAGGTTCGTGTCGTCGAAGCCTACAGCGGCACGCTGACGGACTGGGTGATCGACGGCCAGCTCGACTTCGCGATCGTGACCCGTCCGGCCACGCAGACGGGCCTCGAGATGCGCGTATTGTCGACCGAGCAACTGGTTCTTGTGTCCGGTCCAAGCAGCAGCTTCGAGCATCTGGAGCCTGTCTCACTGCGTGCGCTGCCGCCGGTCAAACTTGTCATGCCATCGCCCCTGCACAGCCTGCGCGACATGATCGAACAGTACATACAACTCGGAAATATCGCGGTCGAAAACCTCATCGAGATCGATGGGCTGATCGGCGAGCTCGAGTTCATCCGAAATTCGGACTGGTCCGGCATCCTGCCCGTGTCCACCGTCATCGACGATCTCAAATCGGGCACGCTGGTCGTCAATCCGATCACGTCGCCGGCAACGGCGTTTGAATTCTTCCTTGTGCACCAGACCCGCCATCCGCTGAGCCGCGCCGCACGCGCCTTCGTGGAGCGCCTGGAGACCACACTGCAGGGCAACGCCGCCATATGGGCCGCGATCCGCGCCGGTGCGCCCGGCGTCGCCGCCTAGCTCCAAAACCCAGACGTATGGTGTCTGGCCGTAGCCATAGTCCTGAATTATGGTTGGCGAATGGATTTCCGCCAGCTTGAACAGTTCGTCGCCGTATACGAAGAAGGCAGCTTCTCGCGCGCCGCACGCCGTGCAAACTGCACGCAACCCGGTCTATCCGTACAGATCAGAAACCTGGAAAACGAGCTGGGCGTATCGCTGTTTACGCGCAACCGACGCGGCGTGGAGCCGACCGTCGCGGGCAAACGCCTGTATGTCCGGGGTCTCTCGATCCTCAATTCGGTCGCCGACACCCAGATGGCGGTGCGCGAACTCGCAGGCAGCGTCACGGGCTCGATCACGGTCGGAACCGTGCCATCGGTCTCGCGCAGCGCGCTGCCTGCGGCCCTGTCGCGGTTCACCGAGGCCTATCCCGATGTGGAGCTGACCCTCGATGAGGCCTATGGCGGCACCTTGACCGAGAGGGTGGTCGCAGGTGAACTGGACTTCGCGGTCGTCACGAGCGCCGTAAAACATGAGGGAATCGAGGCGACGCTGATCGCCGAGCATGAACTGGCGCTTGTTTCCGGACCGGGGTCCGGGCTCCGCCCCTTCGAGCGTATACGGCTGCAGGACTTACCGCCCCTGCGCCTCGTCCTGCCCACCGAACGCCACGAGATACGCCGGATGATCGACAGCCAGATTGCCCGGGCCGAACTGACCGTGGAGGCGATGATCGAATCCGATGGCCTCAACACCACGCTCGAATATATCCGCCATTCCGGATGGTCGACCCTGACGGCGGTCGCATCTGTCATCGACGCAGCAGATACCGGCGCCCTGATCATCAATCCGATCGTGCGTCCCAAGGCCCCGGTGGAGTATTATCTGGTGCGCCAGACGCGGCGCCCGCTAACCAGCGCTGCCGAACGTTTCGTGGTCTTGTTGCGCGAGGAACTCGCCTCGATCATGGGCCGATGGAAAGAATTATCAGGCAGTAAATAGTATTTATTATTAGTATCTTAGGGGAATAACTTCATGTCGAACGGAATCAATGGCAAGCGCGTGATCGTGACCGCGGGTGGCTCCGGCATCGGACGCGCGATCGTCGATCGTTTCGTTGCCGCCGGCGCGCGGGTTCATACATGTGACGTGCAGCAGGAATTCCTCGACGATGTCGTCGCCAGCGACGACCGTGTGAGCGGCAGTCTGGCGGATGTGGGCGAGCCCAGGGACGTGGAGAATATGGTCGCCGCGGCGGTCGAGACGATGGGCGGCATCGACGTGCTGGTGAACAACGCCGGGATCGGTGGACCGCGCGCCGCGCTCGAGGACATCTCCTACGCCGACTGGGACCGGACGATCGGGGTGAACCTCAACGGCATGTTCTACTGCATCAAGAACGTGGCCCCGCACATGAAGGCCCAGAGTTCCGGCTGTATCGTCAACATCTCGACAGCTTCGGCCAAGGTCGCGCTGCCCATGCGTTCGCCCTATGTGGCGTCCAAGGTCGGCGTGCTGGGCCTGACCCACACCGTGGCCCGCGAATACGGCCCCTTCGGCATTCGCTGCAATTCCATCCTGCCGGGCCTGATCGACAATGAGCGTGGCCGCGGCATCGTCGCCAATCAGGCCAAAGAGCGCGGCATCAGTCCGGAAGAGCGTGAGGCGGAGTTTCTCGAATTCATCTCGCTCAAATGCTGGATCGACCCCACGGAAGTGGGCGATCTCGCGGTTTTCCTGGCGTCGGACGCCGGTCGGCACATCACCGGCCAGGACATCGGCATGGACGGCAACGTCGAGTGGGAGATCTAGCGGCGAAGGCCCCGTATCATCATGCCGATGCTTGACCTGACACCGTTTCAGTTCGCCTTCGCGTTCTTCGCCCTGTTCCTGGGCGGCCTCGTGAAGGGCACGGTCGGCATGGGCATGAAGATCGTGGTGCTCGGCCTGCTTGCGACCATCATCGAGCTTCCTGTCGCAATCGCGATCATCATCCTTCCCGCGGTCACCACCAACATCTGGCAGGTCTTCGGCGGGCCGCCCCTGCGCGAGACCCTGCGGCGGACCTGGAGCCTGTTCGTTATGGTCTGCATCGGCGTGTGGTTCGGGACCGAGATCCTCGCCGCGTCGAACCCGGCGCATCTGGCCGCGACGTTGGGCGTCCTGCTGGTGGTCTACGCGGTGTTTGCCCTGTCCGCGCCGCGCATTCCCTCGCCCGGGCGCCACGAGACATGGATGTCCCCTGTGATCGGCGGATTGACGGGCATTTTCGGCGGCATGACCGGGTCCGACGTCATCCCCGGCGTCCCGTATATGCAGTCCCTGGGCTTGAGCCGGGACATGATGATCCAGGCCATGGGCATCCTGTTCCTGCTCGGCTCCTCGATGATCGCGATCTCGTTTGCATATCGGGGCTTCCTGACACCGGAGATCGGGGTCGCCTCGGCACTCGGGTCGCTGCCGACGCTCGGCGGCTACTATTTCGGCGCGAAGATCCGCCAGCGCATCCCGGAAGCCCTGTTCCGCCGGATACTGCTGGTGGCGCTCCTGCTTCTCGGCACTTACATCGTGACGACCAACATCGCCTGAGCCTGCACGTCGCCGTTGCGTTCTGGAGCGCACCGCCTATACTTAACCTACTAGTTAAATATAGAGGAACGATCAATGACCCACCTGCATGACGACAGGTTCCCCAATGAGACCGGTGCGTACCGCGCCGCCCGCGACACTTTGCTTGCGGCGGAAATGGAGTTGCGCGCCAAGGTCGAGGAGGTCGCAGCACTGCGCCGCACGCTGCCGCGCGGTGGCGCGCTGAAGGAAGACTATCTGCTCACCGAGGGCCCTGCGGACCTGTCGGCCGCCCTGTCAGCCACTACGGGCGAGACGCAGACACGCTTCTCGGAGCTGTTTGCACCCGGCAAGGACACGCTGATCGTCTACTCGTTCATGTATCCCGAGGGCGGCAATCCCTGCCCGGCGTGTACGTCCCTGATCGACGGTCTCGACGGCCTCGCGCCGCATCTTACCGACCGGATGAACTTCGCCGTCTTCGCCAAGACGCCCGTCGCGGATTTCCGGGCCTGGGCGCAGGCGCGCGGCTGGCGCAACGTCCGCCTCCTGTCCACGAACGGCACCAGCTACAACACCGACTATGTGACCGAGCGGGACGGATCCGACCAGATTCCGATCATCAACGTGTTCAAGCGTACCCCGGATGGGATATTCCACAGCTGGGGCTCGGAGCTGTTCTATGCCCCCGCCGCCGACGGCCAGCACCCGCGTCACGCCGATATGATTTGGCCGGTCTGGAACCTGCTCGATATGACACCCGAGGGGCGCGACGGCTGGTTTCCCAGGAATTCCTACGACTGATCATTCGAAAAGGACTTTTAAGATGACAAAGAAGATCGAAGGCGGCTGCCTGTGTGGCGCCGTCCGCTACGAAAGCGACGCGGAACCGCTGTTCGCTGTGAACTGCCATTGCCGCCATTGCCAGATGACCAGCGGCAGCACGCATTTGCCCGGAATCGGGTTGCCCGCAGCCGCCTTCTCCCTCACCGGGGACGTCACCTGGTACAAGATCACGAACGACCGCGGCGGCACGTCGATGCGCTCTTTCTGCCCGACCTGCGGCACCCCGATCATGGGTCAGATCGAAGGCGAGGAGCTCGTGTTCTTGCACGCGATCACCTTGGACGACCCGAGCGTGTTCACGCCGCAGATGGATATCTTCGAATCCAGCGCCCAGCATTTCGACAGGTTCGACGAGGCACTTCCGCGCTTCCCGGGAATGCCGCCGATGGGTGAATAACCGGGCCTAATTTATCAAATGATAAATAGCTTATTTATCCAGCGATAAATAAGCCGGCAGCAAACCCCTCATCCAAGGTGAAGTTCGCACCGTAGATCGGGTTCCCGGTCTTCGGCGACGCCAGGAACAATGCGGCGTTGGCCATTTCCTCGGTTGAGGAATAGGTCCGGCCCGACGGGGTCAGCATTTCCATGAAATCGAGCACCGGCTTGAGCTCGGGATCGGTGCGGATATCCTCGTTCATCGGGCTCGCGGTGTTGCCGGGCGAGATCGAGTTCACGTGGATGCCCGAGCGCGAAAGCTCTACAGCCATGCACTTGGTCAGCATGATGATCCCCGCCTTGGTGGCGCAGTACAGACCGTATGACGGCAATGCCACCAACCCCGCGACCGACGCCATGTTGATGATGTTGCCCCGCTTACGCGACACCATGTGGGGCGACACGGCGTTGATCATGTTCCACTGGCCCTTGAGGTTGATGTCGACCATGCGGTTCATGTCGGATGGCTTCGTGTCGCCGGCCGGGGTCGGGTAGAAGACGCCCGCCGCGTTCACCAAGATGTCGATCTTGCCGTGGTTCTTGAGCACCTTCGCGACCGTCGCCTCGGCCTCCTTGGGCTTGGTCACGTCGCAGACATAGCCCTTCGACTTGCGCTTGAGCTCCTTGGCGACCTTGTTGGCCTTGCGGATATTCGAGCTCGCGATCACGGCGCAGGTCGCGCCTTCGGAGGCGAATTTGCGTGCGATCGCCTCGCCGATACCCGACGAGCCACCGCTGATCAGTGCCACTTTGTTTCTCAGTTCCATGGTCTTTCCCTTCATTCTGCGAATTTGAAATCAGTATCCGGCCGACACACCTTCATCCATGAGCAACATCGCGCCATAGGCGGCCTGTGCATCGTCGGAGCATAAGAACAGGATCGTGCCCGCCATCTCCCGCGGGTCTGCAAACGCGCGCGGGCTAGGTGTCTTGTCCTGAATGGTCGCATAGATCTCGGCGTATTCGGGCTCGGTGCGCACATTTTCGTTCATCGGCGTCGCCGTGTTGCCCGGCGCCAGGCAATTCACGTTAATGCCATGCGGCGCCAGCGCGACGGCAAACGAGCGGGTCATGTTGATGACCCCCGCCTTCACCGCCGAGTAGACGAGATAGTTCGACCGGCCCGCGACGCCTGCACCGGACCCCAGGTTGACGATCTTGCCACCGCCACCGCGCTCGACCATGTGCTGTCCGACCCGGTCGCATACAAAGAAACACCCCTTGAGATTGGCGTCGCACATCTCATCGAACATAGCCTCGTCGGTCTCGCCGACCCGGGTCGGGAAGAACACACCCGCTGCGTTCACGAGGACGTCGATCCGACCGAATTCTGCAATGACATCGCCGACAAGCTTATCGACCTGAGCGACAACGCCGACATCACAGGCGAACGGCTTTGCCTTGCCGCCGCATCGATCGACCGTCGCCTGGGCCCGTTCCAGCGATGAACTGGCCACCACCGCGACCTGCGCGCCCTCTTCGGCGAAACGCACACAGGCTTCGGCGCCGATCCCCGACGACCCGCCTGTGACGAGTGCAACCTTTCCCTCAAACCGCATGACTTATCTCCTCGAATTCAAAGTGCTGCATACATGGCGTCGATCATGGGCGGTGCGAACGGCCCCAAATCGGCGATCGGTGCCATCCGGTTGCAGCAATAGCTGAACCCCAGATGTCGCACCGGGTCGCCGAAACCGACAGCGCCGCCGATGCCCGTATGTCCGAAATTGTCCCGGTACCCGCCGAACGGAAATGGCGGGCAGGACAGCATGAAGCCGCAGGCAAACCGGAACGACCGATTGGTCATGCGGTCGAGATCATCCCAATGTTCGCTAATGGCATCAGACAGCAAACCTTCGGACAGGAGCGTCTTTCCGTCGATCAGGCCGCCATTGGACAAACCGCCATACAGGCGTGCGATGGCGCGGGCGTTGCCATGACCGTTGGCCGACGCGAACTGGTTGCGCACCCAGTCGTCGGAATTGAAATCCTCGCCCCGCGGCATCGGGCGCCAGGCCCGCAGCAACGGCGATTCCGTCACCCCCTTGATGCCGTCGCGTGACGGCGTGCCCGGGGTCTCCACGAATTCGGCGCGGCGCGCGGCCTCTTCGTCGTTGAGGCCAATATGGAAATCGATGCCGAACGGGTCGGCGATGTCCTCGCGCCAGACCGTCCCGACATCGCGGCCATCCACGTGCCGGATCAGCCCGTTCATCAGCGGGCCATAGGTGAAGGAGTGATAGGCGCCACCCGTCCCGGGTTCCCATTCCGGTGTCGCCGCCTCGAGCGCGCGCTCGACCGAGGTGCCGTCCCAGAGCGAATCCGCAGCGGCCGCATCGGCATAGATCACGCCGGACTGATGGGAGATCAGGGTGCGGACCGTCATGTCTTCCTTCCCGTCGCCGGAAAATTCGGGCCAGTGATCGCTCACCTTGTCGTCCATGCTGAGGGCGCCACGGTCCATCAGGCTGAGCAGCGCGATCGCCGCACAGGCCTTGGTGACCGACATCATGCAAGTGATGGTGTCCGCCTCCCAGGGCCGGGTCCGCGCCGCATCGCGATATCCGCCCCACAGATCGACCACCACTTCGCCATCAACGACGATCGACACACAGGCGCCGAGCTCATCACCACAGACGGGGTCGCCCGCTGCCATGTTCTGCCGAAACGCGTCCTCGACCGCCGCAAACTTCGGATCGCAGCGACCTGATACAGGTATCTCGCTCATGATGTTGCCTCCGCTCTTAGGTCGTTCGTTTCCCTGGCCAACAAGGCACCATCCTCATCCACCGCAACGCCATAGACATCGCGCGCTCTGTCACGGCTGACGAAACCCTCCGCCACCTGATAATGCACGCGCTCCGGATCACGCTCGGCCGGCGGACCGAACCCGCCGCCGCCACAGGACCGCGACACGATCAATTCTCCCGCATCGAGATGGACCTGGCCGACCCTCGGAACCTCTTCTTCCGCGCCATTGGCTGTCAGCTTGTGCTGCCCTGCCGTGGCCGCGCCAAGACCGCCGCGCACGCCCTTCGGGCCGTTGATCGTACCGTCCGAATTATAGATCAGGGACATGGTCCCGACACGCGGGCCGTAGACGGCAAAGCCCTGGGGCGCCCCACAGGTCCGGCCCGCACCCTCGGTGTCCGGCACAAAACCCCGGGCATGGATGTAGATCGGCAGCCGCAGCTCATCGAGTTCGACGGAATCCAGGAAACACATCCCGGCATTGCCGACATGCCCGACGGTCCACCACGCATCAGTATGTGCGCTGGCCGCACCGCAGGTTCGGCCCAGGAACACCTGATTGATGTAAGGCTTGCCGGTCTCGGGGTTGATACCCGACACGACGGCGGCGGCCGGCGGACTGGAAGCCCCGCATTCGGCAAGGCCAATATCTTCCGAAATCTTGGCCATCGAGGCCTGGACCGAGTTGGAGACCCGGTCGGCGACATTCGTGGTCGCAGCCGAACAGCTCGTTGGGTGTTTCGGGATGCCGACGACGCACTCTTCGCGCAGATCGACATCGATCCGCCGGAACGCGCCGGCATTCTTCGGCACCGTGTGGTCGATCGAGTTAAAGACCCCGACCATCGCCGCGGTTCGCGAGCAGGCCTCGGACAGGTTCAGCCCGCACGGCATGGTATCGGGATTGTCGCGCAGATCAACGTGCACCCGTGCAGCATCCGGATCGACGGCAACCGTGACATTAATTTTAATCCCTTCTTCCGGTGTACCCGGAATGGGATCGTGGGTGCTGGAGTGCGATGCGGTGCCCGCCGGGAGCTCGCGCAACGCGGACACCATCCGGGCCTCGGAGTAATCAAAAAACTGCGCCGCGAAGGCATCGAGCCGATCCCAGCCGACATCTTCGCCCAGCGCCGTCAGTTCGCGCTCGCCAATTCGCGCCGCGCCGACCATGGCCAGATAGTCGCCCCACCACTGATCCGGCACCCGGATCCGCAGCTGACACATGCGCACGATGTCGTCGATGTTCTGGTAATCACGCTGCACCTGAACCGCCGGGAAGATCAGCGCGCCCTCCTCGTAAACGTCGCGGGCGCGGGCGTGATAGGTGGTCGGGATCGAATTGCCGATGTCAGCCTGGTGGGCCTTTGCGACAAGCGTAAAACGGTGAATCCCGGCGTCATCGAAGACGGGCACGAGGATCGTGTGATCCGCCGGGTGCGAACAGCCGTGATAGGGCGAATTGTGCAGGAAGGCGTCGCCGCGTTTCAGATCCGGATGCACCTCGCACATCCAGGCCGCCATGATGTCCGGACCCGACAACACGTGGATCGGCAGGCTCTCGGTCGCCGTCAGCAATTCATGGTTCGCAGTGACGATGCAGCAAGAGAAATCCCGCGCCATGTTGAGGACCCCGGATCGGCCGGTCCGAAGCAGCGTGTTGGCCATCTTCTTGACGATTCCGTCGAGCCGGTTCGACAACAGCGCAAGCTGCACGCCGTCGAATGCGTCCGGATCCCTCGGTTCGCCGGCCGACTTCATCAGGCGGTCATTTCGGCGCGCAGTTTCGTCGTCGCAGCGGCGTCCACATTCCCCACGCCATCCAGAACAACGCCATAGACGCTGCGTGCGCGTTCGGCCGAGACATAGTCTTCGACCACATCACGCGCGACCGTATCGGGATCGCGTTCAGTCGGTACTCCATACCCACCGCCGCCGCATGACTGGGAGCTGATCAGCTCGCCCGCAACCAGCGTGACCACGGCGCAGTTTGGCAGGTCCTCACGCTCATTGTTGCGGGTAATTTTATACTGGCCGGAGACCGACCCGCCGAGGCCGCCGCGCACGCCCTTGGGCCCGTTGATCCCCCCGTCGCTGACATAGGCGATATCAAGATTTCCGACCCGCGGGCCGAACTCCGTATAGGCGGAACGGGCACCACAAAACTGCCCGGCCCCTTCGGTGTCCGGCGCGAAGGTACGCGTCTTGACGAAGATCGGTTGGCGAAGCTCATCGAGCTCGATGGAATCCTGATAGCAAAGCCCACCGTTGCCCACGTGGCAGATCGACTGCCAGCAATCGGCTTCCGGCGCACCCGCGCCTCCGGTCAGGCCGAGGAAAACCTGGTTCACGAAGGGCTGCCCGGTTTCTTCATTCATGCCGGACACGACACCGACGGCCGGCGGGATAATGGCCCCACACTCGGCCAGACCAAATCCGTCAGCGATCTCTGCGATGGCCGACTGGGTCGGGTTTGCGACCCGGTCGGCGATGTTGGTCGTAGCGGCGGAACAGGAGGTCGGATGCTTGGGAATTCCGCACACCGAATCTTCGCGTAGCAGCACTTTGATTCGCCGGAATGAGCCCGCATTCTTAGGCACGGAATGGTCGATCGAATTGAACACGCCGACCATCGCCGCTGTCCGCGCGCACGCTTCCGACAGGTTCAGGCCGCAGGGCTGGGCATCGGGGTTGTCCATCAGGTCGACGGTCACCTCGCCGCCGTCGGGATCAATGGTCACCTTGCTGGTGATGGTGATGCCATCCTCCGGTGTCCCGGGGATCGCATCATGCGTGGAGGTGCGTGTCGCGGACCCGGCGGGCAGTTGGCGGATCGCCCCGACCATGCGTTCTTCGGAATAATCGAACCATTGCTCGTTGAATGCCTCGAGCGTGTCCCAGCCGACCTCGCGCCCCAGCGCGAGCAGTTCACGTTCGCCGATCCGGGCCGCACCAATCATCGCCAGATAGTCGCCCCACCACTGATCCGGTACGCGGATACGCATACGGCACATCCGCACGATGTCCATATTGTGTTCGAAATTTTCCTGAACCTTCACGGCTGGAAAGATCAGCGCACCTTCCTCATAAACGTCGCGCGCCGTGCCGTGATACGTCGTCGGAATCGAATTGCCGATATCGGCCTGATGGGCCTTGGCCGCCATGGTGTAGCGGTGCACGCCGTCATCATCCATCACCGGCACAAGGATCGTGTGATCTGCCGGATGGGAACAGCCGTGATAGGGCGAGTTGTGCAGGAACGCGTCCCCGCGTTTCAGGTCGGGGTGATACTCCTTCATCGTTGCCGCCATCATATCCGGGCCCGACAGGACGTGGATTGGCAGGCTCTCGGCCACGGCCGCAAGCTGGTCGTCGGCGGTGAGGATGCAGCACGAAAAATCACGCGCGATGTTGAGCACACCCGACCGCCCCGTACGCATCAGGGTGTTGCCCATCTTCCGCGATATGCCTTCCAGCCGGTTGGACAGGAGGGCCAGCTTCACGCCATCGATTTTGTCAGCCATCGGTCTCTCCTCCTACTTCGCCGCCGGGGCGACGCCCGGAACGATCGATACGCTTCCGGATGCCCGTCGCTCCGCCGTTGCGCCCGGATTCACCACCACCGTCGTGAACGGGGATTCAATAATCGCAGGACCCGGCAATGTTTCGCCGGTCTTCATCGCCTCGAACCGCCGGACCGTGGCATCCACATATCCGGTTTCGGCGAAATAGACTTTGCGCGTGCCATCGATCGACGTGTCTTCTTCCGCCGGCGCCAGGGAGCCGCTTTCGCTCTCCTTCAGCTGACACTTCACCGACGCGGTCCAGCCGACGACCTCGATGCCTGACCCCGGGTCGTTGATGGCGAAGAGATCCTCGTGAACCTTGTGGAACTCTTCGATGAGTGCTTCCACGTCCGCATCGCTTTCAAACCGGCGGGCAGCGAGCGGCACTTCGATTTCCCAGACCTGATCGGGATAACGCGCCTCGGCGAAAAACTCGATCGTCTGGCTGATCGACCCCTTGCCGGGACCATCGATGAACGCGTTGCACCTGGCCTCGAGACCATCGAGAATTTGGTTCACGCCTGCGGCGTCGAAGTTCTCCGAGGTGGCGAAGAAGGTCCGGGTGTACTGGGAGTGGAGATCCGACATCATGGCTCCGGCCGCGCTCAGCGCGGCGCCGACTTCCGGGATAACCACGCGTTCGCTGCCGAGACGCCGGCCAATGGCCGTCGAGTTCAGTCCGGCAGCACCACCACCACCGATCAGAATCGCGTCGCGCGGATCGATGCCCTGATTGACGGTGATATCGACGATCGCCTGAACCATGTTCTCGGTCGCAATGGAGATGATGGCCGCGGCCGCATCCTCAAGCCCAATCCCCATGGGCCCAGCGACGTCCCGTTCGATCGCGCCGCGCGCGCCGTCGAGGTCGAGGGCCATCGACCCACCGAGGAAGAATTCGGGATCGAGATATCCGAGCACGAGTGAGGCGTCGGTCACGGTCGGTTTGTCGCCGCCCTGCCCGTAGCAGGACGGACCGGGCACGGCACCCGCGCTCTGCGGGCCGACATGCAGCATGCCGCCATCATCGACCCAGGCGATGGACCCGCCGCCGGCGCCGATTGATTTGACGTCAACGGACGGGAAGCCCGTCATGTGGCCGCGATAGGGCTGGCCGATCCAGGTTTCGCGCGTCCACGGAATTCGGCCTCGGCGTACGAGACTGACGTCATAGGTCGTGCCGCCCGTGTCGGCGATCACCGCCGTGTCCGAGCCTTCATCCTCGCGGGCGAAATAGCGGCCGGACACAGGCGCCATCGACGGGCCGGAGTTGATCAGGTGGATCGGATGCTCGGCGACATCGCTGGCATCCATCATGCCACCCTGGGAGGTGGCGATCAGCACACGGCCGGCGAACCCTGCATCAGAAAGACGCCCCGTCAGATTGTGCATATACGCACTCATCAATGGCTTCAGCGAGGCGTCGATCGCCGCCGATGACGCGCGTCGATATTCACGCAGAGACGGGTTCAAAACATTGGACAGCGTGTAGGGAACACCCGGCAAATGCTGCTCGATCAACTCACCCACCCGGTCCTCATGAGCGGAGTTGATGATCGACCACAACAGGCAGACGGCGATCGCCTCGACCTCTTTGGCTTTGAGCTCCTCGAGAATCTCCACCACCCGGCCTTCGTCGAGCGGATTCATTTCGGACGCATCCGACAGAATTCGGCCGGGGATCTCATAAGAGAGCGCGCGCGGCAGATAGGGTTGCGGATAGGGAACGGTGAAGTTGAACGGCTCCATCCGCCCGCCCTCGCGGAACACGAGGATATCGCGATGGCCCTCGGTGGTCAGAAACGCGGTCTTGGCCGTGTTCCCGGTTACGATCGCGTTGATCGCATGGGTCGTGCCGTGGATGAACATGTCGCCCTTGGCCAGGAACGCGTCCAGTCCGAGGCCGAAGTCTTCGGCTGCCAGCGCCAGGCTGTCCAGAACACCTTTTATCGGATCACTCGGCGTGGTGGAGGCCTTGTACATATGAAGGCCGTTCTCATCGTCCTCCACAATCAAGTCAGTGAATGTACCACCCGTATCGACTGCAAACCGCATCGCGCCCCTCATCCCCACGGCGCCTTTGTAGTTATGCGTGCGTCCGGCACCGATGGACGCACACACAAGGGTGCCAGATTAACAGGCCGTATGCAGCACATCCAAACTTAATTAATGGTCATTAAGTAACTATACTGGACGTCGAACGGAGGTGGCCGAATGGCCCAGGCGCGAAAACGATCGCGAAACGCAAGCGAGACCAAAGCTTCGATTGTTCATGAGGCGACGATCCTGTTCGCCACGCGCGGATATGAGCGAACCAGCCTTGAAGCAATCGCCAGTGCGATCGGGATCAGCGCCCCCGCGCTCTACTATCATTTCGATTCCAAAGACGAAATTCTGTTCGCGACACTGGAGACCACACTGGTCCAACTCAATCAGATGTCCGCGGACGGCGTTGCCGAGGCCGGGTCCTCGCCAGTCGCGCAGCTGCGGGGCTTCGTACATGCGCATGTCCAGCATGACGTCGGCAACGCCGATATCATGCCGATGCTCAATGCCGGGCTCTATAACGTCGAACAGCTTATCGGCGGACTTCCCGCCGCGCGGCGTCGCAAGCTCATACAGATGCAACGCAGCTTTCTCGACAGGCTCCGTGACATTCTTAACGCGGGCAAACAAGACGGTGTGTTTGCGTTCGAGAACGTCACCACCACCGCATTCGCGATCATCGGAATAGTCGACTTTGCCGTTTACTGGTTCAGAACCGAAGGCGCACTCACCGTCGAAGATCTTGCCAACCAGTATGGCGACATCGCCTTGCGCATGGCGGGCGCGGACGCCGGATAACATCTAGACTTCGATGAACTCCAGGACACTTTTGACGAACGCATCCTTGGCCTGAATTTGCGGGCAATGCCCGCAATCGGGAATCTCGACGAGTTCGGATCCGGGGATGCCCTGATGCAGCGCATAAGACATTGCGGGTGGCGTCGTGGCGTCGTCCAGGCCGATCATCACCAATGTCTCGTTGCGGATCCCGCCGATCTCGTCTGCCATCTCGACTTTGGCCAACGCCCGCGCAGTGGCCGCGAACGCCGCCGGATCGGCCGTCGCGAGCGCCGCCTTGCGTTCGGCGATCACGTCGGGATTGGCATCGATATAGGGCTGCGGGAACATGCGCAGGATCGCCGCATCGAGGACGGCGTCCATGCCATCCGCCTCAACCTTCTCGGAAAGAATATGCAGCGGTTTCTTCGCCGCCTCGGGAAACCCCGGCCCCGTGTCGGCCAGGATCAACTTGCCGAACCTGTCGCCATGATGAATGCCGAGCGCGACACACATGAAGCCACCCGCACCATTGCCCAGCACCGACGTGTCTTGCGGAAGGCCTGCCGCATCCATGACGCCGGTGATAAAATCGGCGAATTCGCGCACGTCGGGATTGGGATTGTCCAACGGCGGTGTGGCCCCATAGCCCGGCAAGTTCGGTACCGTCACACGGTGATTGGCCGCCAGCTCCGGCAGCGCCCTGTCGAACGCGGTGCGCTCGGCAAGCAATGAGTGCACCAGCAGGAGGTCAGGACCTTCGCCGACCTGAATAACATCCGCGTTCGGCACGTCCAGTTGACGTACGTCCATGACTTCCCCCCAAAACTTTATTGTCGTTGTTGTTCAGCAATCCTGGTTCAGGATCGCCTCGGCCATTGAGGCCCCGTCTTCCTGGCCGACCGGCGCCGGGCCGAGCCAGACCATAAGTATGTCGGCGTCCTTACCATCCATGGCAACCAGGGTGTGGGCCATCGTGCTGTCGAGATAGGCGCTATCGCCCTTCTCCAACCGTACCGGGCCGTAATGCTCGGTGTGCACCTCGATGGCGCCGTTGAGCACGTAGAAAAACTCCTCGCCGGAATGACTGACCATGCCATCAAGCGGGCTGGGTTCATCGGCCTTGACCCGTTCGATCAGCGGCGTCATCCGCTTGCGCCGCAGCTCCGCGCACAGGGCGTACATGTCGTATTTCGGGGTCGACCGGAAAACGATGTCCGACTTGCGACTAACGGTCATGCGCGCCGAAACACTGCCTTCGTCTTCGTTCAACGTCACGAGATCGCTGAGCGATATCTGCAGGCCCTCGGCCAAACGCATCAGGTTCGCAAACGTCGGAGAGACCTGATCGTTCTCGATTTTCGACAAGGCGGAAATGGACAGGCCTGTCGCTTCCGAGACCGCGGCCAGGGTCCAGCTATGTGCCTTGCGAAGGGCGCGCACTTTCGTCCCAAGTGTCTGCCCGTTGATCAAACCGGGTTCGGTCCGCAAATCGTCCATGCCACTTCTCCCCTGACGCTCGGGCTGCTCTATCAGTTCGACTCGTCCCGTCACAACCGCCGGCTCAAACCCCCACAACGAATCGAAACCGGGACCGAGAGATTTTCAGACGCCTCAAACCCCCGGCGTTCCTTCACAGTTTCGTATTCTAAGAAAACTTTTCCTATAGTACAAAAGTGTTGTAACGTTTCGGACACGGTGGCGCGCAAAAGCAGCCATCTGAACCTTGCCTAGGTGCATCGAAAATTCATACGGCAGGAACTGGGAGGAAACAGAATGAAAATCAGTAAAACAAATCTCACGCGTCGACAGGCGCTCAAGACCGGCGCAGCCGCTGCGGCTGTCACCGCCGCCAGCACGGGAATGGCCGGCAAGGCCTTCGCGGGCTCAGCAGAAGACGCCATCATCAAGGCTGCCAAGGCGGCAGTCCCCGGCGGCCAGGATATCACAGGCATCATCTGGTCGAACTATCAGGTGGCCCTTTCCGGCCCGATGCAGGAATTCGGTAAGGCGACGGGTATCGACCTGAAGAAGATCCAGGACATCTCGACGTTCGAAATTCCGCAGCGTGCGATGGCCGAGGCGCTTTCGAAGTCGCCTGAGTTCGACATATTCCATGTCGATTCCAACATGATCCCGTCGCTGGCTTCTGCCGGCCTTCTGGAGCCGCTGGACCAGTATCTCGAGAACGCCGGCGTCAAGATCAACGCGGTCGGCAACTTCGGCGAGTTCATGACCTACAAGGGCAAGACTTACGGCGTTCCGACGGATGGCAACGTGCACGTTCAGTTCATCCGCAAGGACCTGTTCGAGGACCCGGACGAGCGTAAGGCGTTCGCGGACAAGCACGGTCGCGAGATGACCTGGCCGGAGACATGGGAAGAAGAGCTTGAGCTCATGAACTTCTTCACCCGCCCGGAAGACAATCTCTGGGGCTCCGCCAACCTGCGTGACCGTGGGTCATCTCTGGCGTGGTGGTACATGTACCTCTACAGCGCCGGTGGTTTCCCGTTCACGGATGACCTGGAGCCGAACATCGACAACGATGCCGGCGAGTACGCGGTGCAGACATTCCTCAACGTGAAGTCCGCTTCCCATCCGGAAGCAGCTGGTTGGGGTACCCCGCAGATGATCCCACGGATCATCAACGGCAACGCCTTCTCCTGTCAGTATTGGGACGGCATCATTGCCCTGGCGGAGAACCCCGATAAATCGAAGACTGCCGGCAAGTGGTCCTACGGCCCGGTTCCGGGTTCGAAGTTCAGCGGCAAGCTGATCAAGCGTTCGATCTCGACGCCGATCGTGTCGATGCTGGTGAACCGCCACAGCCCGCGCAAGGAAGCTGCCGCTTATCTTGCTGCTTATATGGCAACGGCGGACAACAGCGCACGGATCGTTGGTGACCGGGTGAACACATTCCACGATCCGTGGCATGTCGAACATTTCAAAGAAGGCTCACTGCCGGCGAAGACTTATACGCCGGGCGGCATGGCCGCGATCGAGCAAAATCTGCAGATCACGACCCCGCCGATCTACCTGACCGGGCTGCTCGAGTTCGAGACCGAACTCAAGCGGAACCTCTCGGAAGCCTATGCCGGTGACAAGACGGCCAAGCAGGTCAACAAAGATACGACCGATGCCTGGGCCCGTTCGGTCCGCCGTATTGGCAAACGTCGTTTGAAGGAAGAGTTTGCGACCTACAAGGCGCTGCTTCCGACCATCGACCTTCCGACCTGATCGACGGCAGGCATTTCTGCCTGTGATCTCCTGACATAGCCCCGGGGCGCCCAGTGCGCCCCGGGGTCGTCGAGGTTTCCAAGACATGACCGCTGACGCGACCATTGACACTACCCCTGCGGCTGGTTCCAAACGCGAACGCACCCGTGCCCAAGGCATCCGCCGGTTCAAATGGGCCGTGCTGACGCCTTTCCTGGCGTTGATGCTGTTCATCCTGATGCCGGCGCTCCTCCTGCAGGGCTATTTCTCGTTCTTCGCCTTCTCGATCTTCGATGCGGGCGAAAATACGGGCTTCTCCTCCTATTTTGAGGCATCGGAATGGGTCGGCCTGGACCTTTGGTCAGACGCCCTCAGCGACGCCAAATTCGGATTGGCGATTATCCGCTCTCTGCTGTTCGCCACGGGCGTAACTGTCGGGTGTTTCATCATAGGATTTGCACTGGCGCTGTTGATGTACCGTCCGTTCCGCGGACAGGGCATCTATTACATCTTCTTCATTCTGCCGATGCTGACGGTGCCGATCGTGATCGCCTACACGGGCGAGATGATCCTGTACCAAAACGGACCCCTGAACGACATCCTCAGCATAATCACGCAGACACGGGTCGAGGCCCAGTTCCTGTACAAACAGGAGGTGGCGCTCACCTCTATCGCCTTCCTGGAGATCTGGAACTGGACCCCGTTCAGCTTCATCATCATGATGGCGGGGCTGGCGTCCCTGCCCAAGGAACCACAGGAAGCGGCCCAGATTCTCGGTGCCAACAAGTGGCGCATCTTCTGGGAGGTTCAGGTTCCCCTGCTCCGCCCGGTGATCCTGCTGGCACTGATCCTGCGCTTCCTGGAATCGATGGCCGAGTTCCCCAAGACCTGGGGCCTGCTCCAGGGCGGCCCCGGATCAGCGACCGAGACCGTCCCGGTCTACATCTTCATCAACGCATGGCAGTTCTTCGACATCTCCTACGGCGCGGTGCTGTCCTATCTCATCCTGTTCATGATGGCCGGAATCGTCCTGTCGGCGATCTGGCTGTTGCGGCGCGAGAAAAAGAGCCTCGACGCGATGTATGAATCGAAGCCGCAGGAAGGTTGAGGAACGCTCCATGTCCATGACGAAATCACAGCGGCGCCACACATTTTCCGCGTTCCGTTACCTTGTCCTGACTGTCTGGCTCACGATTGTGGCCTTCCCGATGTTCTGGATGGTGTCGACCTCGTTCAAGCCGGACCGGGAGTGGTTTGCCTGGCCGCCGGTCTATATTTCCGAGAACGCGACCCTGCAGAACTATCTCGTGGTCTGGGCCGACGTCAGCGAGTACGCCGTCGATGAAACCGGCAACCTCGAGACCGTCGCCCAGTCGCTTCAGCGGCCCTGGACCGCGCTCGGCAACAGCGCCCTCATATCGGTAATCTCGACCACGCTCACGGTGTTGTTCGGATCCGTGCTCGCCTACGGGGTTTCGAGATACGGGATATTATCCGAAGGACGAATGTTCCAATTGCTCATGCTCCGCATGGTGCCTCCAATAGTGCTCATTGCGCCGATATCGATCTGGTATAGCGCGTTGGGGCTGCTGGACAGCATCACCGGATTGGTCATGTTGTACTTTTTGACCACCTTGCCCTACGCCGTATGGATGTCGAAGAGTTTCATCGACGAAGTGCCACGTGAAATGGAACAGGCGGCCGAAATTCTCGGTGCCAGCCGCATGCGAACGATCTGGGAAGTGGTCCTGCCTCTGGTCCGGTCTGGCCTCGTGGCAACCTTCCTGTTCATCCTGATTTTGACCTGGAGCGAGTATCTGCTGGCTCTGCTCCTGTCGAAGACCGCAGTGGTCACACTGCCGGTCGAATTGTCGAAGTATCAAGGCTCGACGGAAGGCCGCGTCTACGGACGCCAAGCGGCGCTGTCCGTCGGTATCACTCTGCCACTCATCGTGGTGGGTCTCATAATCCGCAAGCATCTTGCTCGTGGGTTCAGTTTTGGAATGGTGAGGAGGTAGCGAGCTGTGTCACGTATAGAACTCGTCAACCTACGCAAGGAATACGGCAACGTCGTTGCCGTCAATAGTATGGATCTGACAATCGAGGATGGTGAGTTCATCGTCTTCGTCGGCCCCTCAGGCTGCGGCAAGACAACCACATTGCGGATGATTGCCGGTTTCGAAGACCCAACCGCCGGGAATATTCTTATCAACGGTGAGGTGGTCAACGAAAAGGAACCGGGCGATCGGGATTTGGGCATGGTGTTCCAGAGCCACGCCTTGTTCCCGCACAAGAATGTCGCCGACAACATCGCCTTCGGCCTGCGGATGAAGAAGGTCCCGCAGCCCGAACAGGCGCGGAAGGTCAAGGAAGTCTCCGAACTCGTCCGGATCACCCACCTGCTCGGCAAGATGCCGGCGCAGTGTTCGGGTGGTGAGTCCCAGCGCATCGCGCTGGCGCGCACGCTGGTGACCGAACCCTCGAACTTCCTGCTCGATGAACCACTCTCCAGTCTCGACGCCAAGCTGCGCCGCGAACTGCGCGCCGAGTGCGATCGCCTGCACGACGAACTGCAGAAGACGTTTGTCTACGTTACCCATGATCAGGAAGAAGCGATGACGCTGGCCGACCGGATCGTGGTGATGAACCAGGGACTGATCGTACAGATGGGCTCGCCCATGGAGATCTACAGCGATCCGGTCTCCTACTTTGTCGCTGACTTCTTTGGCAACCCGGCCATGAACCTGGTCGAGGGTGAATTCGTTGCCGGCGCAAGCGGCCTCGAGTTCCACTGCTCGCAGTTCAATATTCCGCTGCCCGAGAAGTTCAAAAACACGGCACCGGGCAAGGGCTCACTGGGCATTCGCCCGGAGAACGTGACCATCGGCACGACTGATGGTGGGGCATCCATCAACAGTGAAATCGAATTGGTCGAGCCGCTGGGCAAGGACACGTTGCTTTACTTCGGGACCGAAGCGGTACGGCCGTTCGTTGCCGTCATCGAAGGCACCCAGGAAGTGAAACGTCACGCGAAGGTCGACGTCGGCTTCCCCGACGAAGCGATCTTCCTGTTCGCCGAAAACGGCGACCGCATCCGCTGATTGGACCAAGCACGTAAATCACACTTAAAGCGCCGCGTGCCCCATGGGTTCGCGGCGTTTTTATTGAGGAGAAACAGTCATGCCAATCGTCAACACAGGCCGCTTTGACATCAACTATATCGAGGAAGGAGCCGGCGAACCGGTCCTCCTGATCCACGGACTGGCGGGCGATCACACCGCCTGGCTGCCCCAGGTCGCAGCGCTCAAGGACCGCTACCGGGTCATCGCCTTCGACAACCCCGGCTCGGGCGACAGCTCCCTCGTCTCCGAACCCGCCGGCACAGAGGATCTCGCCGATGCGACCCTGGGCCTGATGGACCAGCTCGGGATCGACTCAGCCCAGATCATCGGGCGCTCCATGGGCGGAGCCGTCGCCCAGCACATGGCTCTGAAGTCGCCAGAGCGCGTGCGCTCGATGGCGCTTGCCGCCTCCTTCGCGCGCCTCGATCCGCTGGGCGCGCAGATCATCGGCAACCTGCAACAATTGCTGGAATGGCGCCCGAGCTGGGCCGAATGGGCACCCCACGCAGTCTACCTGTTCGTGTCCCCCGGTTTCTTCAATGCCAATCCGGAGTTGATCGAGAAGATCACGGCCCTGGTCAGCGGTGAAGACAGGGACATGGTCTCCTACAGCAATCTCGCCACCGCCTGCATCGAGCATGACGCGCTCGATCGACTGGGCGAAATCCAGGCACCGACCCTCGTGATGGGCGGACGCTACGACCCGATCTGCTCGATGACCGCGCAGAACTGGATGATGGAGAAACTGCCCAACGCCGAGTTCACGCTCTTCGAGGAATCCAGTCATTTCTTCCTGATGGAGGAAGCCGCGAAGGCCATGAGCACGATCGAAACCTGGCTCGCCAAGAACGCCGCCTGATCAAGCAAGAAGGATTACAGCAATGCCAATCGTCAACTGCGGCCGCTTCGATGTGAACTACATCGAGGACGGCGACGGATTTCCCATCGTCCTGATCCACGGTCTGGCCGGCGACCACACCGCATGGCTGCCGCAGATTGCAGCCTTCAAGGACACGTACCGCGTCATCGCGATGGACAATCCGGGCTCGGGCGAGAGTTCGGCGGTCGACGCGCCGGTCACGACCGAGGAACTGGCCGACACGATGATCGCGCTGATGGACAATCTCGGGGTCGACAAGGCCCATGTCGTCGGGCGTTCCCTGGGCGGCCTGATCGGTCAGCACATGATGTTGCGCGCGCCTGAGCGCATTCAGTCGATGACCCTCGCCGCCTCCACGCCCGCCGTCGACCGGATCGGCAAGCGTATCCTGGAGAATATGCGCGAAGTCCTGGAATGGCGCGACAACTGGGCCGATTGGGCCCGCCATTCCGCGCATGTGTTCGTGGCACCCGCCTTCTACAACGACAACCCCGAGGCCATCGCGCGCATCGAGGCGCTGGTCGGGAACGAGGCGCGCAGCAAGATTTCCTATGTGAATCTCAATCACACGGCCCTGACCCATGACACCAGCGACAGGCTGGGCGAGATGACTTCCCCGACCCTGATCATGGCCGGGCGCCAGGACCCGGTATGTTCGATGCAGGGCACCGACGAATTGTCTGCGGGCATCGCCAACAGCGAGACGGTCATCTTCGAGAAATCGAGCCACTTCTTCCTGATGGAAGAGGCGGAGAAGTCGATGCAGACCCTGACCGACTGGTTCGCGAAGCAAACGCCCTAGGTGATCAGCGCCGGGATCAAAGCCGCGGGGCGTCCTCGACCGGGTAGCGCGCATATTGTTCGACCCAGTCGAAACCGACATGCTCGACATAGGCGTCCATCAGCCGCCTGGTGACCGGTCCCGGCACGGCGCCATCGCCGAACACACGACCGCTGACGCTGCGGCACGGGCAGATGCAGAAGCTCGTTGACGAAATGAATGCCTCATCCGCGTTGTAGGCGTCGTAGAGGTCGAAATCCTTTTCCGCACACGGAATGCCCAACTCCACCGCCAGCTCCATCACGGTCTGTCGGCTGATCCCCGGCAACACATAGCGTTCCTGCGGCGTATAGAGCCGTCCTTCGGAGACGAAGAACACATTGCTGCCTCGTCCCTCGGCGACGTTGCCGTTGTGGTCGAGCATGAGGGCATAGGCCTCGGGGTTCTGCGCCGAGACTTCTTCGTCGGCCATGATCAGGTTCAGATAGTTGTGGGTCTTGGCCCGCGGGCTCAGCATGTCCGGCGCGGTGCGGCGGACCGATGATACGATCATATCGATCCCGTCCCGGTAGACCTTGGCGCGGGTGGAAAGCGGCAACGGCAGGCATTCGACGATGACCGTCGGCCCCACATAGTCCGGCCAGGCGGAGCGTTCGTTCGGGTCGACGATCCCGCGGGTGATCCGCTGGGAGACCCAGAGGTCCTCGTCTGCGGCAATCGTCGGCAGATTTCGGCGTACGACCTCTTCGGTCACGGCTGCCATCTCGTCCAGCGACATCCCAGGGTCGATCCCGATGTAACGCAGGGAGCGGTAGAGGCGCTCCAGATGCTCACGCAGTTTGAATATCTCGTGACCGAATGTGCGCGTGGTGTCGAATACGGCATCGCCATACTTCACCCCGCGATCGCGGAACGGAATCCGCGCCTCATTCTCGGGAATGTACTCACCGTTCAGGTAGACGGTGCGCTGGTTTGGTATCGACACAGTGTTTCCCCCAAAAAAACCACTTATTCGGCCCATCGCCGCGCATTGAGTGTCGCACGGTCGGCCCGTTCGTTTCATAATATCCCGAATAATGAATTTCAGGCAGGGGGAAGAAATGGCGAAATATGGTGTCGGTCAACCGGTGCGGCGCACCGAAGATCCAAGGCTTCTGACGGGTCGCGGTAAATTCAACGACGACCCGCCGCGCGAGGGTGAGACGATGGGCTTCGTGCTCCGCTCGCCGCATGCCCATGCCGATATCCGGTCCATCGACACCTCCGCCGCGAAATCCATGCCGGGTGTCCTGGCTGTCCTTACGGGCCAGGATCTCGCCGATGACGGCATCGGCGCCTTTCCCGGACCGCCGCCATTCTTTGCATCGCTGACGAAACCTGACGGATCCCCCCTGATCTATCCGCCGCAGTATGCCCTGACATCCGACCGGGCACGCTATGTCGGCGACCCCGTGGCGTTCATCGTCGCCGAAACCCTGGAGCAGGCACGCGACGCCTCCGAGGTGGTCGAGGTGGACTACGCTCCGATCGACTCTGTCGTCGGGACGGACCGCGCGATGGACGACGACGCCATCCAGCTCTGGGATGACGTTCCCAACAACTTCCTGTTCCAGGCCCAGATCGGCGATTCTGATGCAACAGGCAAAGCCTTCGACGAGGCGGCCCATGTATCATCGGTCCGCCTGGTCAATCAGCGGATCGTCCAGAACTCCATGGAAGTGCGCGGCGCGATCGGCAGCTACGACACCGACAGCGGCCGTTACACGGTCTACACCTCGAACCAGAACAGGCACATGCTGCGTGACTGGATCGCGAATTCATTCCTGAAATGTGACCCTGCCGATGTCCGCGTGCTGGTCGACGATGTCGGCGGTGGGTTCGGCATGAAGACCCATCCCTACCCCGAACAGGTCCTCGTGCTCGTCGCCGCCAAGCGCATCGGGAGAACCGTACGCTGGATTAGCGACCGGACCGAAGCCTTCCTGAGCGACCTCCACGGCCGCGACCACATCTCCGATTGCGAGCTGGCCATGGACAAGGATGGCAAGTTTCTCGCCGTGCGCGTGAAAACGGTCGCCAATATCGGCGCCTATTCCTGCTCCGCCGGTGTTTCGGTTCCCACCCAGATCGGCCCGAAAATCCTGACCAGCGTCTATGACGTTCCGCATGCGGATGTGGAAGTGCGATGCGTCGTCACCAACACCGCCCCGGTCGGGCCGTACCGTGGCGCAGGGCGTCCCGAGGCCATCTATGTGATGGAAAGGCTGGTGGATGTTGCTGCCCACGACCTCGGCATCGACCCGCTGGAGATCCGGCGACGAAATCTGATCGCCAATGACCGCTTCCCCTACACCAATGCCGTCGGCACGACCTACGACAGCGGTTCCTTCGAGGAGAATATGGACCTCGTGGCGCAGATGGCCGACTGGGGCACCCATGAGACACGCCGGGCCGAAGCCCGTAAGCGCGGCAAACTCAGCGGCATCGCTGTCAGCCAGTATCTCGAGACCACGGCCGGCAATCCGACCGAAAGCGCGGAGGTCGAAGTCGAAGACGACCAGGTGATCGTGCGGGTCGGCACCCAGCCGATGGGCCAGGGCCACGACACGTCGTTCATGCAAATCATCTCCGAGAAACTCGGTGTCGAGTTCGATCAGGTGCACATCGACACCAGCGACAGTGACAACTTGCCCAGCGGCGGCGGCAGTCATGGTTCGCGCACCAGCCATATCGGCAGTGTCGCGGCACTGAACTCCAGTGACGAGGTGATCTCCAAGGGCATCCTGATCGCCTCGGAAATGCTCGAGACTGCGGCCGTGGATATCGAATTCAAGGAAGGCGAGTTCCGTGTCGCCGGCACCGACCGCACGGTGACCCTGTTCGACGTCGCCAAGCACGCCCGCACCTCGACCGAAATTCCCGAGGAACTGCAGGGTGCGCTCAACGGGACGGACACCCACACGATCGAGAATTGGAGCTATCCCAATGGCTGCCACATCTGCGAGCTGGAGATCGACGAGGACACCGGCGTGATCGATATCGTTCGCTATTGCGCAATCGACGATGTCGGCAAGGTGATCAATCCCATGCTCGTTGCCGGTCAGGTGCACGGCGGCGTGGCACAGGGTGTTGGACAGGCGATCCTGGAAAACACGTTCTACGACCCCCAGAACGGTCAGCTCCTCACCAGCTCCTTCATGGACTACACCATGCCGCGGGCCGATGATTTGCCGATGATCGAGCTCGACACCAACGAGGTGCCCTGCAAGACAAACCTGCTGGGCGTGAAGGGTGCCGGCGAAGCCGGTGCGCTGGTTGCACCGCCGGTCGTCATTGCCGCGATCGCCAATGCGTTGCGGGAGTTCGGTGTGTCGCATGTCGACATGCCGGCCACGCCCGAGCGGATCTGGGAACTGATGCAGTCACCCAAGGCGGCGTAGTTACATAATCGGGATTTCTCCGTCAGGCGGTCGCCTGGCGGCTATGCGCCCAGGTAGTAGGTTTTCACCATGTCGTTTTCGCGCAGATCAGCCGCATCCTTGCTGGCGAACGCGATCTCGCCATGGACGATGATGTAGCCCTTGTCTGCGATACGGATGGCCTGATTGAAATTCTGCTCGGCCATCAGGATCGTGAGACCCCGGCTTTCACCGAGTTCACCGATTTTCGTGATCATCTGACTGACCAGGATCGGCGCGAGACCTACTGACGGTTCGTCGACCAGGAGAAGCCGCGGATCGCTCATCAGCGCGCGCCCCACGGCCAGCATCTGCTGCTCGCCGCCACTCATGCTGCCGGCAAGCTGTGTTTTCCGCTCGGCAAGCCGGGGAAACAATGTGAACGCGTAATCAAGATTGGTCGCAAGTGTCGCGCGGGCCGCCTTGCGGTACGCGCCGAGTGTGAGGTTTTCCTCGACAGTCAAATCGGGGAACAGCCGACGGCCTTCGGGGACCTGGGCGACACCGGCCTCAACGATCTCCTGGGGCGTCGCCGCCGTCAGATCGATGACCGTGCCGTCATCTTCATGCAACTCGATGGACCCAGCGGTCGGTTTGATCAGGCCCGAGATACAACGCATGAGCGTCGACTTGCCGTTGCCGTTGGTCCCGAGCAACGCAACGGTCTGCCCGTTTGGGACATCGATCGTCACGTCGTTCAGAACGGTGACTGCGCCATAGCCGGCATTCAGGTTCTTGATAAAAAGCTCAACCATCGGTGCTGCCCAGATACGCCCGTTCGACGTCCTTGTTCTTTACGATTTCCTCAGGGGTTCCCTCGGCAATCAACTGGCCCGCGTCGAGGCAAATGATCCTCTGAGAGAAACGCATCACCGCCCGCATGATGTGCTCGATCATGATGATCGTGATCCCGCGTTCGTTCATCTTGAACAGAATATCGATCACCTCATCGACCTCCTGCCCCGTCAGGCCCGCCATGGCCTCGTCCGAAATCAAAAGTTTCGGCTTGGCGGCCATCGCCCGCGCCAGCTCAAGCTTGCGCAGCTCGATCTGGGTCAGGTCCAGAGTCGTATCATCGGCCTTCTCGGCCATCCCCATGGTCTCGAGGATTTCCATGGCCTCGGCCCTGTCATCACCCTTCTCGCCCCGATGATGCCCCACGAACTCCGCCGGGATCATCAGATTCTCGATCACGGTCATCGTGTGAAAGGGCCGGGGAATCTGGAAACTGCGGGCAATTCCGGCGCCGGTGCGTTTGTGCGGCTTGAGGTCCGTCACATCCTTGCCGTCGAAGATGATCTTGCCTTCCTCGTTGCGCAGCAACCCGGACACGCAGTTGATCATCGTCGTCTTGCCGGAACCGTTGGGGCCGATCAGACCGAACCGCTCACCTGGTGCAACTTCGGTGGTGACGTTCGAGAGCGCGGTGAAACCACCGAAATGCTTCGAGATGGAGTCAATTTTTAGAAGTGCGTCGCTCATCGGCGTGACCCCTGACGTGATTTCCTGAACCAGCCGATTATTCCCTCCGGCGCGATGATCACGAAGACCACAAGGACCACGCCGACAATCAACAAGTTCAGTTCAGACTGAATCCAGAGCGAAGACACCTGCTGCGCCGTCCCCAGCAGCAACGCGCCGATCACCGGGCCGGCCCAGCTGACCGTGCCGCCGATCATCGGCATCGCGATCGCGTTGATCGCATATTCCAGATTGAAGGCCGAGAGCGGGTCAATAAACGTCAGGTAGCTCGCCAGAGGTGCGCCTGCGACGCCCATCATGGCGCCACTGATTGTGGTTGCGATCAGCTTGAGCCGCAGTGTCGGAACGCCCATGCATTCCGCTGCTTCCTCGCTGTCCTTGATCGCATTCAGGCCGCGCCCGAGCTTGCTGTTCTCGATATACCGCGCGACCCAGACACTGATGATCGCGACGGTCCCCATGAGGAAGAACAGATATTCCTTGTAGTTGGCAAAGATGCCAGCCTTGCGGTCAACGATCAGTTCTCCGAGGAGTTCCGGCTTGCGCTTGGGCAGGATCGATGTCCCGGCTGCGCCACCGACATAGTCCCAATGGGCGACGACCGTCTCGAGAATGATCGCGAGCGCCAGGGTCGCAATGGCGAAATAGACGCCGCGCAGGCGAAGTGTGAGGTAGCCCGTCGCGAGACCCAGGAGACCCGCGAAGATCCCGCCGGCGACCATCTGTTCCACCAAACCAACGTCGAGGAAGTTGATTAGTGCGACCGCCGTATAGGCCCCCGTGGCCAGGAACCCGGCACTGCCAAAATTCACGTAACCGCCATATCCACCCAGAATATTCCAGGCGGTCGCCATGACCATGTATTGCAGGATCACGAAGCCGATGAAGAAGTAGAACTGGTTGCCGACCACCTGGGTCAGGACAAACAGCCCAACGATCAGGAGCATGCAGATGATTTCGAACGTGTACTTCATCAGTGGGCTCCCGCCGTCTTGCCAAACAACCCTTCGGGGCGGAACGCCAGGACCGCAAGCAGAATGCCGAAGGAAACGGCCGGTGCCCATGACGGGCCGAAGAAGGTTGCAACGATGCTCTCGGCGATGCCGATGATGACGGCAGCAAGAAGCGTTCCGCTGATGGAACCCAGCCCCCCGAGCACGACGATGGCAAAGACATTGCCCAGATAAAGCCGACCGAGCGACGGTTCAATCGGCAGGACGATGATCATCAGCGCGCCACCAATGCCCGCAGTTGCCACGCCCATCGCGAAGGCGATGCGCTTGACCCGGATGGGGTCCACGCCCATGAGGCGCAGGGC
>ENA-OREN01000845-OREN01000845.1-marine-metagenome-genome-assembly--contig:-NODE-845-length-40339-cov-9.695246_pt1 | contig 40339 bp, 77 predicted proteins | sample MGYA00248624_ERZ508555 | MGnify/ENA primary metagenome ERZ508555 (study PRJEB26222, sample SAMN06267773) | marine metagenome | isolation source: Saanich Inlet, British Columbia, Canada | place... | reverse complement strand
CAAATTGGCCCGAAAAAACTGATACTTGTGCAGGAACATGTACTAAATTTGGTGCTCCAGATTTAAGAAGAATATCAAGGTTATTTAATAATCAGAATGTAAATAATGCTTGTTTTTCTTGTAGTACTGTAGAAATACAAGAAAGTAATATATTTGAATTTCAAGCAGATGCATGTGGAAATACTTCATTATATATACAGGAACCCAATGCAGGATGTAATAGTGTAAGGATAAAAACAACTATATTAGGAGCATGTGCTGTGGCGACAATACCTGCAATAGGAACAACAGATACATTTGTATTTAATTGTGCAACAGCCACATTAACCAATAAAACTATAGATCTTAACAGTACAAATACATTAAAATGTACAGGTGCTGCAAAGGGGGATCAATTAGTATATAATTTAACATGTACAAAATATGAATCACAGGCAGTAAGACAATTTATAAAGATAGATTTTGGAAATGAAATAACCACAATAGCAACAGGGAATGGACAGAAAGAGTTCCAAATGCCATATTGTTTTCAATTAACTGACGTATATGCCACAGTGGCAACAGCCTCATCATCGGGGGACCCTAGTATTCAAATACAGCAAAATGCATTAGATATACTATCAACAGCTATAACAATAGATTCAGGTGAAAAAACATCAAGAACAGCAGTTGTCCCACCAGTAATAGCAGATAATACTTTAGATATAAATGGTATAATCACATTTGATTTAGATGCCGTAGGTACAGGAGTTACAGGTTTAGTTATATATCTTATTGGATATCAACGATTCTAGTGGTTAGAAATCATTATATATAATGTCAAATATATGTATATATATGACTGAAGAGAGACTTAAAGCACTTAAAGGAAAGGTACATATTAAGGCTTGGCAAAAACTACCAGATGGATCTGAGGTAGTGATAAAAGATGACACGTTTGACAATCTTATAGTTAATACAGGTAAAGATTCAATTTTAAAGAGAATAGGTGGAACAGGTTTAACATGCTTCGGTGAAACAGGAGGAATAGGAATAGGTGATTCTACACAAGCCGCAGCATTAACAGATACAGATTTAGTAGCATCTTCAAATAAAACATGGAAGGACATATCAACAGCAGATAAAACATATGTCAGACCAACATTATTTGTTACAGCAGATTTTGGATTTTCAGAAGGTAATTTTACATGGAATGAAATAGGATTATGTGATGATCAAGGATCACCAGGTAATTCTCCAACGGAGGGATCATTATTAATAGCAAGACAAATAGACGCATCCCCTCTAGTAAAAGATGCAACTAAACGAGCAATAGTGGAGTGGCAATTAACATTATGACTAATAAAATTAGAGAGGTTTCCTCTTGACCCGTATACTTATTCCACGATCTGATAATACGTCAGCAAAAACAATTGAAGCATCAGATTGGGAAAAATATCATAATTTCATGAATGATCACATAATATGTGGATTTACTATAACTGCACAATGTCCTAACATATTAGCAGTTAATGTTAGTACAGGTACTGCAAGAATAAACGGATTATATGTAGAAAATACTGTATCTTGTTCTGTGACAAGTCTTACTGCATGTAGTTCAAATCACATTTATTTAACAATAAATAGAGATCCAACTTGTGAACCACAAGGATGGTGCTTCTCTAAAAATACTACAGGTATTTTACCAGCAGATAGTACTAGAATAGGAATAGTAACTACTAATGCAACTACAGTTACAGCAGTATCACAGATTCCATCCTCATCACCTAACGGAGAGATTACATATAACAGTGGTGTTAATAATGAATTTTTATATGGTAGTGGTGCATGTGGAGATTTAACAGTATCAACATGTACAACTGTGTGTGGTCCTAAATATTATAGAAATCTTACTGTAAATGCGTGTGTAACATTAACATCAAATACTAACCCTTTATTTATTTATGTAAGTTGTACAGCAACTATAAACGGTACAATCAGCATGTCTGGAAAAGGTAGTACAGGATCATCAGGTGGTGCCGGTGGAGCCGGTGGGGGTGGAGCAGGCGGTGGTGCAGGTTCTGGTTCAGCAGGCGGTGCCGGTGGAGCCGGTGTTGCAGGTGTTCAAGCTATAGGTATTAATGTTGCAGGTGTTGCAGGTGGAAATATTATAGGTTCTGGTGGTTCTGGTGGAGGTGCAGGAGCAGGTACAGGTACATCAGGAGTTGGAAATAGTGGTGGAGGCGGTGGAGGAGGCGGTTCTGCACCAGGAGGAGCTGGAGCTGGCAGTGGTGGAAGTGGACATGGTCCAGTATCTGCAGGATCTGCAGTTTGTGCTGGAACACAAGACGAGGTTAACCATGTTTTAAGATTAATTTCAAATCATACCCCAATATCAGGAGCTAGTGGATCTAGTGGTTCAGGAGGTCACGGTGGAGGCGGTGGTGGTGGTGGAGGTAATGGACCATCAAGTTCACCAGGTTCACCAGGTTCACCAGGTGGAGGTGGAAGTCCTGGTGGAGGTGGAGCTAATGGTGGTAACGGAGGAACTGCCTCTAATGGTACATCATCAGGATTTAATGCCGGTGCAGCAGGTGGTGGCGGTGGAGGCGGTGGTGCAGGTGGAAGTGGCGGTAATGGTGGAGGATTATTAACTATCGTTGCAAGAAGTTTAATATTTGGATCAAGTGCTATTTTAGAATCTAACGGTGGTGATGGTGGTAATGCCGGAAATGGTGGTAATTCTAATAATGGTACAACTGCAAATGTATGGGGTGGCGGTGGAGGCGGAGGTGGTGGAGGAAGTGGCGGTGGAGGCGGTGGAAGTGGCGGTAATGGTGGAGCATTGGTTTACATATATTCAAATATTACAGATAATGGTGTGACTATAACAGCAATTGGTGGTAACGGAGGAACTGCATCAGGTACAGGTGGTTCTGGTGGTTCTGGTGGTAATCCACCATATGATAGACCATCGGTACAAACAGGTGGTTCTGGTGGTTCTGGTGGTTCTGGTTCTGCACCAGGAAATGGAAATAATGGTGCAGTAGGTATTAATACAGCCTTTAAGGTATCTGGATATTAATGAAAAGTTATACATCAGATGAAATATGTGAATTAAAAAGATTAGAACCATATATTTTTAAATTAAATTATTTTAGATATAATTTATCACATTCTAATGAATCAAAACATCTTCATCCATTATTAGTAGAAAAGATAATGGCTAATGCTATTAAAGAATTAAGAGAAGAGATGGAAGAAAAAAATATACATATACCAGGATATAATTAATAAACATTTATATAAGTAATTATATTATATATTAATATGAAGTTTGAATTTATTTATGAACCTGTACCTATAATAATAATAAGGGATGTTTTTACCAAGAAGGATAATAATGAAATTTTAACAGAGGCAGTTAAAAATAAAAAAGAATTCGAATTAGCTAATATAAGTTCAGGAACTGATGAATCTTTTAGAAATAATAAAACAGCATATTATGACAATGTATATTCACATGATAGATCAAAATCTAAATTACTTACTTTAATAGATACTTTATTTAAAGGTGTTGAATTTCAAGAGATATTAGATAGTTCACCACAACCAATAAATTTATTCAGTCAATCAAATTATCATTCAATACAGGTAAGCAGGTATGGTGATAAAGGACAATTATATAAATACCATATAGATGCTTTCAATGATAACTTGAGGCAACTTACATTAGTTTATTATTTTCATGAAGAACCAAAAAAGTATAAAGGAGGGGAAATACAATTTACAAACTCACCAATATATAAAGGTAAACCAATAGACAATAATGCAGAATTAATAACAATAGAACCAGAGAATAATATGGCAGTAATATTTGGATCAAGAACACCACACACTGTATTACCAACAACATCACCAAAGACTTTTAGTAAAGGTAGATTTTCAGTTAATTGTTGGATAGGAAATAGATGACATTTCATAATAAAGGGTTCCATGTAGTTAGAAATCTTATATCAAAAGATGAGGCAACTATAATTAATAAACATTTGTATAAAAAAAACATTGAAATATTAGATGATGCCCAATTATCAAATACACCATCGTTCTATAGAGATAAACTATCTCAAGAATTACAAATTAAATTACTACCTAAGATAGAAAAACATACAGATTTAAAATTGTTTAAAACATATACATATGCAAGAATATATAAAAATGGAGATATATTAAGAATACATAAGGATAGAGAAGCATGTGAAATATCATTAACGTTAGACTTAGGAGGAGATGCATGGGATATATGGGTATTAGATAGAGATGAAAACCCCATAAAAGTAAAATTAAATATTGGTGATGCTCTAATATATAGAGGATGTGATATATGGCATTGGCGTGGAAAATTTAAAGGAGATACACATCCACAATTGTTTATACATTATATAGATAAACATGGACCATATACATGGGCTAAAGATGACTTGTTTAGACAGAATCCATTGAATAATACATAGATTTATATAGGGAATGTAACTATTAATTGATATGGATTTTAATTATAGATGCAAAAAATGTAATTGGGGATGTTTCATCGACCCTGATCTAATAAAAGATGATGGATTGATTTATCAATGTAATAAATGTAGTAGTATGTTTACTATAAATAAACATAATATATCATAATTTAATATTATGAAATATGAAAAAATTAGTCCATTTTATAGTGGTTATTTGAAAACAATATTATCAAAAAAACTAACTAAAAAACTAAAGGATTTATGTTTGAATAATAATAAATCAATAGATGAATGGGATTCATATGATTTTTATGAATGGAACACACCAGAAATACAAGAACTTAATACTATACAAGTTAATATGACAAAAGAATATATGAAAACTTTTAATGGTACTAAAAATTCAGATTCATTTAGTTTTAATGGATGGGTTAATATAAGAGAAGATACATCATGGCATAGACCACATATTCATAATGGTACAGCATTAATATTTAATTTATATGTAAGTGTACCAGAGTGTACCACTGTGTCATTCATGAATCCTGATACAATACATGGTACATTAGGTAATGATATGAGAATACATACAATTAAACCTGATGAAGGAACAATGATATTAACACCTGGATGGTGGTTACATTGGACAGATCCTACATTTAAAAATAAAAAAAGAATTTCAATGTCTTCTAATGTAACTATACATTAGACTTATATTTGGGTACATATATAATATGTATATGGTTATAAATAATAACACGAATAAAAAGATTAATATAACAATAATAGGTTCTGGTAGTGCTGGGTTATTAACATCACTTATATTTAAAAATAAAATACCAAATTCTGATGTGTCAATAATACATGATAAAAATACCCCTGTTATAGGAGTAGGTGAGTCAACTTTAGGTAGTTTTTCAAATATGTTAACAAATTACGCAGGAATTGATATATATGACTTCAATAATAATGTAAAACCTGTAACTAAGTATGGTATATGGTTTGATTTTGGAAAAAAAGAATTCCATTTTCCATTTGATAACTCATTTGATTTTGAATATAACAATAAATTACTACCAATAGGGTTTGATTATGACGGTGGAAATTTTGGCAATACCCCATTTTCAGTAAAAATGATTAAAAATGACACACCATTTTCAAAAGAAACAGGGGCAGTACATATAGATAATAAGAAACTTCTAAAATATTTAGAAAAAATAGCAATAGAAAGAGGAATTAAATTCATAGATGATAAAATAACTTCAATACAAAAAGAAGGTGATGTCATATTATCACTTAATAAAAAATATAAAGCCGATTATTTTATCGATTGTTCAGGATTTAAACCACTTTTAAGCAAAGAAAAATTCCATTCATATGAAGATATATTAGTTAATGATAAAGCATTATTTTTTAGAACAAAAACCAAAAATAATATTAGATCATATACAAAATCATCTACTATGAATTCTGGATGGTTATGGGAAATAGATCATTCTCAAGGATATACTGGTAATGGATATGTTTATTCATCAAAATATATATCAGATGAAGATGCTTTAAAAGAGGTACAAAAAAAATTAGGAATAGAAATAACTAATTACCGTGTCATTCCATTTAAAACAGGTAGGTTAGAGAAACATTGGGTAGGAAATGTAATTACTATTGGAAATGCTGATGGATTCGTTGAACCATTAGAGGCAACATCATTATTGGTTATATTATTTTTAGCAAAAGATGTAGCATCAATTATCAAATATGGAGATAATAAAGGTGATTTAATTGACAGGTATAATATATTTGTAAATAAATATTATGATACAATAAAAGATTTCATATCAATGCATTTTTGTTTTAATGATAAATTAGATACTAAATATTGGAAGGATTATAAAAAACGTATTAAACTAATACCAAAAGATAGTTTAGGGTATGATATTTTGAAATATTACCTTATAAATAATACACATATTAAATTCTTATCTCATGTATATAATGATATTAACCCATATGGCATAGATGGATGGTATTCTGTTTTAAGAGGATTAATACCTGATAAAAAATCAAGAGATAACATACTGTCAAAATTATAACACTTATATTTGGGTGTATACATACTATATACATGGTTCTAAATAGTGATGTAAATAAAGAAGTATATTTTGCTTATAGAAAAGCCCAAATGGTAGCAATGGGTACGGAAAGACTTGGTGTTATACATGTGTCAGATTTAATTAAACCATGTATGCGAAATGTAATGTATGGTAAATTCGTGCCATCAGAATTTAGACAGATGACAACAGAGGATATGAAGGCAATGTTTTATGGTCAGGCAGTTCATAAAGTTACCAACCTGTCAACAAACCCAGACGACAACGAAATATTTTTCGGGTATAATTATGAGGAAGATAAGAATGTTACATATGAAGAGGCAAAGAAAATGAAACCAGATGACCCCAAACATTTGGATATTATATATGGTAGTGCCGACGATTTATTAGATATAGACGGTGAATTAGTTATAGTAGATAAGAAAACTACAGGTTCTATAGATTACTTTAGTAGAGCAACATCAAAAGCAAGCGAATCACATATTACCCAGATCAACTGCTACAGGGTATTACTTAACAAATGCTACGGAAGGGATGCTAAAAGGGGATGCAATATCTACATCAGTAACAGTATAAGCAAAGAGAAAAGAGATATACCCATACCAATTACATATAAACTTGGTAAACCAGAGGAGTATCTTAACATGATGATAACTAATGCTAGGGCCATAAAAGACTCATTAAAAACTAAAAAACTACCTGAGAGAACAAGATGTTTCCTTTGTGACGGCATGTGCCCCTGGATTAATCAGTGTTTTGGGGATGAAAAATGATTCGAATAATGAATAAAATATATGCAGAACTACAACAAACAAACGAGTTACTATCAAAAATGGAGGAACATCTAAGATCATTAACACTACCACCAGACCTTAGACAATATAAGAGAAAAGGATTTAAAGATGAATAACTGTAAACATCCTAACTTTTTCTTTAAGGATTCAAAGTCATATTGTAGGACATGTGGAGAAGAGGTAAAAAATGAGTGACAACTTGTGCGACAGGTGCTGGAAATTGGGCATGACATATCCTTTCAGAGGAGACTCAACCATATGTTCAAAATGTATGGTGACTATGGCATTCAAGAGGATTGAACAATGAAGTTCTATTTTAACGCCAATAACAAGTCACAGGTATCAGCATTAAGAAGAGTTGGTGCAAAGAACATAATGTTAACATATAAGTTTGTAGGAGAACGAGCAAACAAACTGTCTAACGGATTTGACAATATAATACTGGGTCCAGGATTTGGCAGTGACAAAGATAAATATCATGAATTTATACAGGATTGGGATCACGAGGCATTACAATATGACGATCCAAATGACGCACTTAGAAACTATAAAAACTGGAAAGAGGGGGAAGAATATAACAAGAAATTAATACCTATATTACACCAAAACTATGCACAATCACTGTCAATATTCAAACCAAACTATAATGGGAATAGGATAGCATTAGGCAAGTCACAAAGTAGAAACAGTGAGGATACACAGTTAAGACAACTGCCACAAACTTATTTATATCATGGATTGGCAAAAGGTAGATGGACTAAGGATAGAAACTGTATAGTTGATAGTATAGATAGTACAACATGGACAAGTGGTGTACGAGGAAGAAAAACAGATGTATGGAAAGGACAACAATTATTATTCGGAGATAAAGGTAAGAATAACAGGTCATATATACAGTTGGCATGTCAAAAGAACCTTATATATCTAAGCAAGGCTGGACTTGATCCAAAGGATTTGATTGATGGTGATAATTCAGCATTGACACTGGCACCATTAGTACTATATTATATGCCAATGTTCCATGATTTAGGATGTTATGAGGATAATTTTAAATTATAAAAATACGATTAACTTATATATATCTTTGAACCATTTATTGTCATGGTTAAGAAGGAGGGATCACTTAGAATCACCAAAGACAACAAGGTAGAAGTAAATAAACATAAAACTGTATCACCATATAACAGTGCCAAACATTTAAAATATGCTAAACTACCTGCTGAATGCGATAAATGTATTTATAGATCTGAAGAGGAAGGAGGAAACGGACGGTGCCCCAAGTATGAGAAGGGTGCCGCTTGTGCCGTACGAAAGGATATCAAGAATTTTTTGGACCAGATCAACACTAGGAATCCGGAAGATTTAAAGATGCTGCTGGACACAATGGCAAAAGAGATGGGAGAGAACGTGTTCCTTGCATTGGTACAGGCCCAAATGGACGGCAATATACCAGACAGAAATTCAATCAGTCAGCAGAATGCTTTCCTTAACATTGCAAAATTATTGGTGGAACTGGGAAGCAAAATTACAGTAACAGAAAAGAAATCATTTGACGAAAATGGTGACTTGGAAGAGTTGTTTAGACAACTGGAGTTCAAGGGAGATGCCTAAACCACCTAAAGATATTACAGACAAGCGTGCAAAACTCATGACGATGGTTGCAGACATGGCAAAGAGTCCATCTAAGTTTAGTGAGGTCATGTTGGGTCACAAACTGTTCAAATATAATGCAGACTATGCAGACAGCAAGGAGAGATTTATAGTGTATAGATCAGGGCGTCAGGCCGGCAAGACTATGACCACTGCAGTAAAGGCGATACATTGGAGTTTCTTTGCACCTATCATGAGCAAGGATGCAAGAGAGAAGAAGGAAGCAGTTGTTATCATTGCTGCACCTACACAAAACCAGGCAAGTATCATGTTTGACAGAATTAGAACACTGATCAAGAACAGTGATTTCTTGTCAAAATATGTTGTAAGAAGTACACAGACTGAGATGTGGATACAGTGGTTAAACAAAGGAGGTATTACTAAAATATTTGTAAGAGCAACAGGTGAGACTGGTGTAACATTGAGAGGTTATTCTCCACATGTTATCATTGCGGACGAATGTGCTTTCATCAAGAGAAGTATAATGGTTGCATTTCTGCCATCCGGTATGGCAACCCAGGCGAACGTATGGCTTACATCAACACCGTTTGGAAAGCAGGGTTATTTCTATGAGTCAAGTCAACAGTCACGTCCTAAAAACCCAGATGGATTATGGAAAGAATTTCATGTAAGATCAGTAGATAACCCAAAGATTGCAAATGACCCATTATTCTTGGAACAAGTTAAATCATTATCTGCAGAGGAATATACACAAGAGGTAGAGGGAGAGTTCCTCGATATAGGTGACTCACTTATACCATTTGACTTGTTGATGGCAGCACATAACAGGACATGGAAACCAGTAGGTGCAACCAGGTACTTTATGGGACTTGATGTTGCAAGGAGTGGAAGAGATGAGACAGTATTTATGATCATAGAAGTAGATGAGGACAACAAGATCAGGGTAGTAGAGTATGAAAAAGAGTCACAATCAAACCTGGTTGATATAGTTGGAAGAATAGGTGAGTTGATGCAAAAATATCCGTTTGAGACTATATATATAGACGAGACAGGTCTTGGTGGTGGTGTGGTAGATCTTGCAAGACGTAGAGAATACCCTATTCGGGGGATCACTTTCTCATTATCAGAAAAATCCAAGATGTATAGCAATATAAGAATGATATTCGAGAACAAGAAGATAGTGGTACCACAGGATGACAAGAGAGTATTATATCAACTGTCATATCTAAAGAGAGCCTATACAGAGGAGGGGAAATTAAAAGTAAAAGTAGAAGAAGGAACAAAAGATGACCATGCAGACGCTCTAGCCCTGGCATGTAACGCAGTATCATTCGGTGATGGATGGTATTATGTGGAGCATGGTGAAGGCTGGAAGAATATTATGGGGTGATTTATATTAGGTGTACACCATATAGTATATGATGAACAGAGTTCAAAGACATAGGAAACTCATTGGAGAAATCCAAGTAGGAGATCACTTCTTGCACATTGGCTATATGGTTGCAGATTATAAGGTCATTGAGATAAAGAAAGATCACAGTCATTGGGGAAACCAATACCTACTTCAGGCAATACATGATCCAGAAATATACTACAATGTCAACGAGTCAGACCTCCTAAGAAATGACGGGGTTAGTGGAGACAGACGTGGTATGATTCCGATTAATGTATTGATGGGAGAAGAACCAATGATACACAACACACTAAGTCATCTATTCAAGTCTAGCATTGGTGCAGATGACGGAATTGTTTGTTGGTGCAATGACCTAAACATGCGTGTATCACATGCATAATTTTTTTTACAATAAGAGTCGTTAAGACTCCCTAAGAGTCGTCTTCGACTCCCTACAGACAGTATACATATTATACATACTGTGTATATAAATAGGTTAATATAACGTATCTACCATATAGTATATGTTGTGTGTTTTTCTAAAGATCACAACTAAGGAAGCCATTCTGATCGGTGGTAAAAGTGATATATTGCAGTACCATTAGACGCAATAATCTCTTCTTCTTTTATAAAACTTTATATATACTGTAGTCTATATTTATGTATGACATCAGGTATAGGTCTAGATACAGCATTTAACCAAGATGAACCTACACAAAATATCAATACTAACCCTAAAAAAGTTAAAGAAGCAGAATCATTTGAGAAGAAATCAAGTAAAGGCGACGATTTAGAAAGAATTCAACATACTAAAGTAGGAGATACTGTGGCATATGCAAGAGGAACAGGAACAGTTGTGTTAAAAGAAGGTGCATTTCTTACAATATATAATGAAGAGTCAAATGCATATGACAGAATGCATGCAGGAGAAACCCATTCTCCAGGAGACACTATCAGTAGTGGCATCATGACCCAATTATGGGACCAAATGAATCATGAAACCAGAATGGCATCATTACACAAGTCAAATATACAAGAACCATTACATTTTGTAGACAGAAAATGGAGTGAATTACCACTTAACCTTAAAGATGTATTAAAATTATCACCAAGATCAGTATCAGTAGGATACGGAGTAAAGAGCCCACCAGCAGGAGCAACACAAGATAAAAAACCATTAACACGTAAACAAATTAAAGAACGAGATTCTCCTAAACAGACTAAACAAGTAACAAATGATAAAAAAATTAAATTAACTCCAAGTGATATGAATGCTGCTATAAATGCAGGTAAAAAAACTGAAGGTGATAAAGGATTAAAGAGAATTCAAAATATGCCTCAATCAGGACTTGATATTTTAACTGCAAAAAAGCCAAAAGATGAAGGTGTCACATTTGCAAGTGATGTAGACAAGACAAATCCAACATCAAGAGGAGAACCAGGTGAAAAAATGCCAGGTACTGCATCAAGAAAACCAGAAGGACAAACTATGACTCCAACTGGAGAAAGAAATATATTAATTGGAAACACTGGAAATAAATTAAACACAGGTCGATCAAGAACATTCACACCAGGTGGAAATAAAACTGAACCAAAGGCAAAACCAATACCTGAATCTAAAAGAAAACCAGTAGGTGAAGATTCAGGAAGATTTGCAGATGCAGCAGCAGCACGATCAACAAATGCACCAGGTCCAAAGAAAGATGAAGGTGTCACATTTGCAACAGGATTAGACAAATCAAAATCATATGGTGATATAGCAGTAGCAATTTATAGAATTAGAAATAACCTTAACAAAGTAAAATTACCTGATTCAATTACCAGTAAAGTAAAGTTCCCAAGGGATCACCTTGGAGAACCTGATGACAAAGAAGCACAGAACCCTAGAAGTAATGAACATAATTCACATAACACTGATTCAGGTGGAGAGTTAGGTTCAAAAGATTCATTTAAGATAAAAGTAGAATCATCAACACCTAAAGGTCTAGGATTTGGTAAAATTGAAGGTACAGGTGGATCACCTGGAGATAAACCTGCAGTTGCACCACCAGGAGGAACAAAATTTTTCAGTGATTCTGGTAAAGGACCATTTGGTTCACAAGCAGAAGCAGACGCATCTGCACCAAGAAAACAACGTAACATAAGTGCTGAAAGATCAGCAAAGAGAGAGTATGACGCTAAACCAGGACAAACAGTTGCTAATAGATTATCAGAAGTTAAACAATCAGATGTAGAACACGGAGCACCAGGAGGAGTAGTAACAGACACACCGTTCGATGCACCAGATGACTATGAAGAGAAACGACCAAAGGTTCAAGGCAAGGAATTTGATCACAATCATCAACAAAAAACACCAGAAAATATCAAGGATAGAATAGAAAAAGAAGGAGACGGGGGAGCAGTAACAACAGGTACACCAGGAACTAACAACCCAAGATATAATCCAAAATATGATCCAGATGAAGACGGATATAAAGAAAAAGCAATTTCAATTATCAACAAAAGTAATAGTAGATATGGTCCAAGATTGGCCTCAAAAGAAGATATAGAAAGATTGAGTAAATAGTTACACTTATATATCAAGCCATACTTAAAGCAGTTAATGGGACGAAGATCAGAAACTAAACATTGTATTAATTGTGGTACCACTCTGCCTGATAGATATAAAGGACGTCAAAGAATTTACTGCGGAAATTTATGCCGTAAGATTTATACGTCTAATAAACATACTAAAGACAGTGATTAAATTATATGTGGATGGTGGCACTCGAGGTATGGTAATATGCTTGTATGACCAACAACGTCATAAATATATAATAAAGAGACGAAAGGGGGCCACTACCAATAATGACTTGGAATATCTAGCAATAATATATGGTATAGAGTACGCAAGAAAGTTTTATCCAAGGGATAGTATTATAATATACAGTGACAGCAAGCTTGCAGTAAATCAGATTAACGGTATATATAGGGTAAACGGGGATAACCTAATAGCATTACATAAAAAAACAATGAGAAAACTAACACCTAGAGTAGATATAGTATGGGTAAGAAGAAATTTTAACTTTGCTGGGATTCATCTGGAGTCTTTACGGGCCTATTTGAGGTCTTCACAGGGTAAGTGATAGTTGTGTTTGATTTTACCTCTCCAGGGTTATGATCTATATAATATCTTAGAATTCTATTAAATATTACACTATCTGACTCATAAACATCACCATTCTTGGTTGTCTTTCTAAGATTTGCCAGTCGCCTCATCTTATTTTTGTCACTCCAACTGACTGATATGGTGGTATTTGTTGTTCCCTCCTTTCTTTTCTTTGGCATGTATTATTAATGTTCCTGATATATATAAATCTTATCTTATAATAAATCTCTAATATCAATACACCACAGTCTAAACTTACGGTATCTCCATTTACTCCAATACCAAAACTCAATGGGGTATATGTTTTTCTGGTTGTCATGTACACCGTCAACAAAATGTGGGGTACCAAACAACAATGCATGACATATTTCATGCTGCAGTACTGTACTATTTTCTCTCGCAATGAATGTATTGTTTGTATCATTCAGGTACAAGTCTATTCTGTTCTTGCCTGTGATTCCCCATGCCATTTTAAAGTTAACCTTGTTGCCCTCGGTTGACTTGTATCCGTCAAGATATTTTGGGTCCATTGACTGTAGTGGCCATATATGAACATCCCAGAAGGTTATAAAATCGTAAGCGTTTTTATGATTGTATGCAAGTATGCTAAATATCATCTGTCTGTATAAATTCTTGTTTAAATTTTCTGTGTGAAAATGTATTCCCATAGATTTATATGTCGGTTCAACTATATAAAACTAATGACAAAACAACATAGAGGAACCGATTAAGTTGGGCACTAAACTAGTTGCTAAACGAGCCGGTACTTGTCCAGAATGTAAGAAAGGTTGGGCCGTTGGAGATCAAGCCAGCTGGGACAAGGATGTTAAGAACTCCGCAGGGTTTAGCGTCATGTGTATAGACGATGAATGTTTCAGAGAACAAGGTGGTAAGATCACTCCAAGAACATCTGGTGGTGGATTTAACACAGGATTCAAAAAACCATTCACACCTAGAGCAGACGTCACACTGAAGGTTCCCGAAGTAGAAGTTTCTGCAGCAATTAACACTGCATCAGAAAAACTAAAAGAATATGTCAAGGCAGCAGATGTACTTGTAGAAGAATTATACACTCTTCCAGCAGGAGATCAAACTCGTGGACAAATTCGAAGCAAATTTGTAGATCAGTTGATATTAATCAGTAAAAAATAATACAACTAGTATCTTTTTTTTTACATTTATATTGGGTATATCACTATATACTATCATGTATAAACCAATCACAAAAGGAAGTAAACCTATCAAAGGCAGTATGAACGGGTTCAACACACAGATAAGATATTGTAAGGGAATATGTTCTGCACTTGCAGACTTTCCAATGGTTAAAGGACTTGGAAGAGGCGGAGGAAGAAGATATGAAACACATGTATTTTGTAGCAAATGTGGTACAGGTCATGGTGTATGGATGAAGAAGGAATCAATGAAGGCAAATCTCAGATGTCCATGTTGTAACTTTCTACCAAGAATGAAAACAAAACATAACAGAAAACTAAAGTCAGGTTTCGAACACTCATCAGAGAGGACAAACTTAAATAAAAATATCACGTAACAGTATTATGGACTGTGACAGATGTCAATTTACAATGAACAAGATGACTGTCTGTCATCAGATATGTCCCAACTGTGGTGCGGTTATAGATTGTAGTGACGGTGTCATGTCATGAGTTTTCTTTTGACACTTGTACTAGGTACGGTAGTTTCTGTATTGATATATGCATACATAAAAATAAACAAGGATGACGTGTTTAGATACAATCTTAAATGTGTGTGTGGATATCATAAAGGTGTATTGAAATGCCCACGTTGTAGTGAGGATATGAGATGATATTTTCACTAATGACATGGTTGGACCCACTCGAAGCAGCCAAGATAGCAGCACGACTACTGGAGGAGGCTATTATTCGCCTAGACTACATGAATAGTAAGGCCCTGGAAGTATGTACAGTATACGGACTTATGATATTTTGCCAATAGATATATATTATATTAACACTTAATATAAGTATGAATGAATTAATGCAAGCAATACCATTCTTGGTTGTTGCAATGGTAATAGGTGCAATAGTTGCCTTTGTGAAAGGTTCAAGATGATATATCCAGCATGTAAAAACAACTCACATGGAAGTTGCCCTATATTATATGGAGGACTGATTAAATGTAGTTGTGCCTGTCACAATATAATAGGGAGTGGATAATGGATGTATGTAAAAAATGTAACCATGGTATGATGTTACATGGCTGTGTAGATGGTATAGGTTACTGTATGGAAGGAAATGGTGACTGGTGTGATTGCACAGTAAAAGGCCTTACATATGAGGAAGAAATCAAATTATTAAAGACAGAAAGGATTAAATAGTCCTTTTTACATATTAAATATATGACAATAGCAACAACAACAAAAACATACCTTGAACTATGTGATTCTGCTTATGAATCTTGGAAATCATACGTTTCCACATATGCTCAAACGGTATCACCCTTTTGGGAATCCCTACGAAAGTAGGATTATTTTTTTATTTTAGAAAGAATTAAATATGGTTTTATATAATATAATGTATGGCAGTTACTCAGTGTCCCATATGTAAGGAATTTCTTGTAGGATATAATTGGACAAAGACCAAGACAGGTAAGAATTGGTTAAAGAACAAGGAGGACAAATGGCATGACTGTCCAAATAAAAAGTTTTCAAAAAAGACTGCATCTAAAAGTAAAAAATTGTTTAATAAAGACGGACCTCAATTATTTCCAGAAACATATGATGTAGATATAACAGGATTCTTTTGTAAGAAAGGGCATTATCAAGGACCATACAAAGAAATACCAAAATATTGTGATGTGTGTCATGCATCAACAACAGTTTTGGAATACAGACTTTGCTAGATACATTTATAAATGATTGTGACATATAATATACTATGTGTAATGGAATTTGTAAAAGATTATATAGAGCACATAGATATGCACCAGGTGTTTCTATGTATATAGGAAACAAGAGATGTACCAACTGTGAAAGATTTATTTCAATGGATGGAGTATATAAAAAAATTACATCAATGAATTGTAAGTGTTGTAATTCACCAGTACGCCATACACCTTATGCAGGTCGCAAAAGTTTTAATAAAATACCTATTGATTTATATATAGGAAAGAAGTTATAATAGTATATGTTTAGTAAAAATGTTATTGTTGAATTAGACAAGATAGACACCATTGTAAAATGGGAAAACATTTCTGATTTTCATATGGGGAATGATAATTTTGTTGACTCTCTTGCAGAAAGAAGGAGATCTGCTATACTGGATGATCCATATAGATTCACATCATTTGGTGGTGATCAGTTGGATTTAATTTTACCAGGAGATCCACGATTCAAGTTTGAGTCAGTTAGAATGCAAACAAAATCCGAACAGATGGATAGGTTTGATGAATTCTGGGGAGAATTATTTGAAGAACATCAAAGATTTAAAACTAAATTTGGTATAGATAAGATATGGTATGAACAATGGGGTAACCACGAATATAACAGTAGAGTAATGGAAGAAGGGGAGATGAAGCGATGGACCAGACAGCATGGTACTACATTCCTAGGATCAAAGGGATTCATAGGTCTTGACATAAGGTTTCATGGTAAATCCCTCATGAAGAAGACATTGTTTGTGAATCATGGAGCAGGTGGAGGAGATGCAAAGAAGGCATTGGAGAATCTGACAGTCAATGTAGAGGCTGACGTATATCAAATGGGCCACCTACATCAACCTATGGGATTCAGAACAGATTGCTTGTATTATGATAATAAAAAGAAGAAATGGGCAACAAAAGACCAAATATTGGTGAATTCAGGATGTTTTACAACTGGCATCAGAGATGGCGTAGATCAATGGTTTGACAGAAGAAACAAACTAAAAACATCAAAACCAGGTACATGGACAGTAACATTTGATGCATATAAACAGCATATTAATCAACACGGTTAATTATAAATCGATTTATATATTTTAAGCAATACAGTTAAATATGGTTTTCACGTAAATATGTTACAATGACAAATATTATGATGGTTAATATCCATATAGATGGTGCTGATCAACCAATAGTACTGCCTATTGAGAAGGCAGCAGTTTTCGCTAAAGAACTCGATAGAGCCGGCAAAACATGGCGTCTAGGTAAAACACTTTAAAACAGTTAGTTAACCTATTCATATTTTTTTTATTCAAACGTTTATATTACTAATTCACATAATATACTTATCATGCCTTTTACTAAACCAATATTAGATGAAGTTTACCCTGATCGATTATGGGCAAACAACCTGGCCGTCCTATTAAGATGGAAGGATGAAGAAAAACTCCTCAAAATGAAGGACAATAGTATATATTACCTTGACGTGGACCATCCATATATTGCACCATTCTATGCAAAGTTTGGACTAGACATAATTGAACTTGCGTCAGCAGCACTTATGAATACATTGGACACCATACATAGAGGGAAAAAAATAGCAGCATTTCATTTTGCACATATTAAAATAAAGATAAAACAAGACAGCAACATACTATTACATAAAATAACAACAGAACATGAGAACAAGCCATTGACATTCAATGCAGTTATACTAGCAGTTGCTAGAAGACAGGCATACCCTATATCAGGTACGTTTGTATGTCCTCTATGTTATAGTGAAGAGAGAGGAAATGCTGACAGTCGGAGGGTATTAAAACCATTAGTATGTCTAAACCCATCATGCAAAAGAGCAAAAATGGAATTAAAGGAGGGCTCTACAGTATCACAACTAGTACAAGACATAGTATTACAAGAGCCAATAGAGGAAATAGTTGAGAATCAACCAGTGGATATAGATGCAAAATTGATAGATACAGATGTAGGACACACATATATGGGACAAAAGAAAAAGATAACAGCCATATTTAGAGTTGATTATGACACAAAAGGTAAACAAAAGGACATATATATGGATATATTGACTGTAAAGGATTTAGATGATGTTGAATTAATCATGCCAAAACCTGAAGATCTACAAGAATGGATGAATAGAGAAGATGACTCTCTAATAGACGATTTAATAGGATCATTTGCACCACATATATTTGGTTATAGAAATATTAAACTTGCATTGATATTATCTATTGTAAGTAAAAGAGGAAGAATACACGAGAGAAGAAGAGGATGGGTAAACGCATTACTTGTAGGTGATCCAGGTATGGCAAAATCAATGCTACTAGAGGAAGTTGAAAAGGTTACACAAAAAAGCACGTTTACCACGGGCAAGGGAAGTACTGCTGCAGGCCTCACAGCAGGAATGGTCAAGAGAGATAATGGAACCAGTGTGTTGCAAGCTGGAACCTATCCTCTTAGCCACCGTGGTGTAGCAATAGTAGACGAGTTTGACAAAATGAACAAGGATGACATGGGGATAATGCACGAGGTCATGGAACAAGGCAAGGTGAGTCGTTCCGTTGCTGGAAAAAATGTCAGTCTACCAGCTATTGCCGTAACATTGGCAGCAGCCAACCCCCGATTTGGAAACTATGATGACTCTTTAACTTTGATGGAGAATATAGACTTACCTACACCTATACTAACTAGATTTGACTTGATATTCTTGATTAAGGATAAAGTTGATAATATAATGGACGCTAAAAAAGCAGATAAGGTACTGGAGGATTTTGGAAGTGGAACAGAAGAAAAGGAAACATATATGACTAGTAAACAATTAACATCATATCTAAATTATGTTCAGACATTGGATGTTGAATTAACTGTATCAGCACAATTTAAATTGAAAAAAATATATGAGAAACTTAGGAATATATCAAAAGAAAAAAACAGTATACCAGTTACACCAAGAACATTAGAATCATTAGGAAGACTTGCAATGTCATATGCAAAGTTACTGTTCAAAACAAAAGCAGATGAATCTGATGTTGTAGCAGTTTATGAGTTGTTCAAAGAGAGTTATCATTCATTTGGTAAAGAGTTGGAGGATACAGGGTCACAATTAACATTGGTTAAATCAGAAAAGTTAAACAAGGAACAGCAATGGACTAAAGCCTGGAAAAAATGTGAAAACGACAAGGGTTATGTAGATGAGAAAGATCTATATGAGTTATTGGAATTAGAATTTAACTGGGAAAGAAAACAAAGTATGAATAAATTCTCACAGACATATAATTCAGGATTGATTAGAAAATGTGCCAACGGTAGATATCGTTGGAGCGAATAGGTTTATTAGTGGGATATGTGTAATAGATACATGACAGATGAAGAAATAACAACAGAAGTACAAGAGATAATTAAACCAAAAAAAACAAAAAAAGTAAAGCAGGACAAGGACAATCCGACATCAATATATTTGAAAGACTATGTAGGGAGTGGTGCAGGTCTTGGTGAACTTTCATATAAGAAACTTGAACTTGTGGGAGTCACCACGGTCTATGATGTTTTAATCAGGGGTAGTAACGAGATCAGAACATATACGGATATGGAAGAGGGTAGGCTGCATAATCTATTAAACGTATGTAAAAAAGTGTTAGAGAATAACAAGAGAACACGATCACCCAAATTAAGTATATCAGAACTTAGAAAATATAGAAAAGATATGTTAAAAATACCAAGTGGTAATACAGAACTAGATGAGATGTTAGGGGGAGGAATAGAATTAGAAGCACTAACAGAAGTATTCGGAGCATTCGCATCAGGTAAGACACAATTCTGCTACTCAACCCTAGTAGAGGCAATGTTTAAACATAGATGGAAAGCAATATGGATAGATTGTGAAGACACATTTGACCCAGAAAGATTGCACCAAATAATAAAGGCAAGAGGATATGGAGAAGACATGACAGAAGATGAGTTGGACTCATATATAGATGAATATCTATCATATATACACACACCTAACACAGATACTGTTGTAGAAGAAGTGATGAATCTCAGTACAAGATTGGTAGAGGACGAGTCAATCAAACTAATCATTGTAGATGGTGCAACAGGTCAGTTCAGAGAGGAATATCTCGGCAGGGGAACTCTAGCATCAAGACAACAGAACTTGGCAAAATTCCTAGGAGTATTAAAGAACTCGGCATATTTCTTCAATGTAGCAGTACTAATGACAAACCAGGTAGGTACAGATCCAGCAAAAGCCTATGGAGATCCAACATATGCAGTAGGAGGAAACATAGTGGGTCATGCTAGTACATATCGTCTATACTTTAAGAAAGCAGGAAAAAAACGATACGCCACAGCAATAGACTCTCCAAAACAAGCAGTGTTCGACTGTGAGTTTGTACTCACTGATAAAGGCATAGATAATCCCTAAATAGGGGGACCTCTTATTATTATATATGGCAGCAGCAAAGGCAGTAACACCAAAAAAGAAATCCCAAAACAGGGTAAAGATGAGGGCCACTAACAAGCTAGCAATAGAACATTTAACTAAGTTAGGATTCACTGATATAACCCTAAGGACCCACTGCAGACACAAGGACTTTGTATATAACAAGGATAAAAATTACAGGGCAACAGACTACTGGAATCTGTTTGACGGAATGGGGTTCAACAACCATCAAGAACTTGTATTTTTACAATTCAAGACAAATTCATGGCCAGCTAGTCAGCCTATCATAGATTTTTGCAGGAGATATCATTTACATGCGTTATCAATAAATGTAAAGACTAAAATAAGAGAAAAGCCTAAGATATTATTAAGGGAATATATATGATGACAAAAAAAGATCATAACTGCTGCAGTTGCAGAAAAAAGGCTAAAGAAATAGGAAATTATATGGCTGAATATGAAGATGTAGAGTCTTTCAAGAAAGTCGTTGAAAGATATCAATCCAAAAAAACCGATATAAGGGGTTCAAGTACCAGATGGAATATTTAAAAGAGTTTGATTTTTCACATATGTGTGATAAGTGTAAAAAAATGATTGAATACAAATACCATATGAATTGTGGACCAAATAATACAGAGTGTGGCTGTCATAGCAGATGAAATAATCGGTCAGGGGGAACGTCTAGCATTAAAAATACTAGCAGATCTATACCCCAAATCCATACTAGCAAAACAAGTACCATTAAGACAGTTATTAACACCAGATTTTATACTAGAAATGGGAGAACGAGCAGAAAAAGAAACAATAGACATAGTGGTGTTTGATCAATATAAAACAATAGCAGTAAGAGTACAAGACGATAGGCATAAAACTAAACGATTCACCATTATAGATGACAGGCAACGATTGGAACTAGAGGAATCTAATGTTATAGTTGTAGACGTATGGAAATCTGACTGTCCTCAAACATTTAAAGAAAAAAATAAAGAGAAAGCTGAAATTGAATTAAAAAATATTTTACGCGATTATCTAGAATGAGTGCGTAGTCTCCCCGAAGCTCCTATTTATACATATTAGGGTCGGCTTCTTTCACTTCTTGTCCAGATGGTTGTAAAGCTGCCATAATTCCTATATGATCAACCTTTTTTCTCAACATCATTAACAATATTTCCATTTCAAATATGGTCAAATGATCTGATTCATCATACTTTGCCAACATACCGTCAACCTCATCAAACATGGTATTAACCAAGTTAAATCTAGGTGATGGTAACCCTTTCTCATCTATTTCTGCTTTAATTTCAGTTTTATCTTTTTCTACCATATATAAATAAAGGTAGAAGGGTAATATAAACTCTACCTAATCAATCTACGGTGGGTTAGGTTCCCTCAATCCGTTTTAATTGACTATGGTTCAGGATCGTATTCTACATCTGCTTCAGTTTCAAATTCTTCGTCACAATGAGGACAAACAACTCGAACAATAGTTGAGAACTCTAAACCCATGAGTTTTCCATAACCCTTAGTACCGTAGTGGCACCACTACTTTTGGCTTTACCTTTGGAATTGTTAAATTCCACTTCTATTCGCACAGGATATCCATCTTTATCAAACAGATCCATATACCATTTTTTGACATTTTTTGTAGAACCTTTTGCTACATCTGTAACAACAACAGGTTTTCCTGTATTTTTGTCGGCTTTACAATAATGTATTGTTTGTGTACATTTCATAATTATTATTGGTTTAATAATTGGAAAACTGATCTAATATTTTTTCTTTATCATTACATGGAAAACATACAGCACAAGATGTTGGTTCAGAATTAAATTTCATTCTGCATATTACACATATTTTTATTGGCATGATTATAAAAAATGGTTATGTGTTGAGTTTTCCTTGCTCATCACAAAACCCTATCCATGTGAATTGAGGACAATGACATTCTTTACATGCACCATGTCCTATTTCAATTCTGTTTTCGTGTTGTCGTTTAGCATTGGATCTTCCACCAAAATGCCCACAATCACACATCTCATTTTCTGTTTCCATTAGTCAAATACAGCCCCTCTTGTTAGTAGTTTTCTAGCCATCTGTTCAGGCGTACCACACCTTCTACATACAATTACATAACAATCTAAGTCAGGACACCATTGTAGATGACTATTACCCTCTTTTCTACTATAATAAAAACACCTTTTACACTTCATCATTGTCAATTCTATTATACCATTTAAATCGTTTCATTATCTGAGATTTGGTATAACATGGTTCACATACATTCTTCCAAACCAAACCTGATCCTCTTTTAACAGGAGACATCAATATCTTAATGTTAGGTATGAATATATCACAGATTAAACATTCCATTGTTATGTTTTTTCAATACCTTCTACCTGATATTCCCAACCATCTACAGCTTCATCATTATGACTAAAACCAATCAATCCTTCTTCTGATAGTCTTATTGCTTTTTTCATGGCTTCCTTCTCTGAATTGGCTTCAATGACAATATCAGCTCTTTCTGCTACTGTTCCGTACATTGATAGCTGTATTTTATATTTATTCATAATATCTACCATAATTCAATCTTGATGATGTAGATCTTAGATAATCTGGAATTAACGCTATTTTACACGTACATGGTTCACATATATCCTTAAACACTCTACATTCATCATCAGTTGAATGTGTCTCTATGTTAGGTATAAAACAAGTACATACTATACATTTCATTTAAATCTTTTTCTCAATAGGCTATACATTATCATGCCTACATTAACTATACTGACTATCTCAATCAAGTCCACTCCATATAATAGCCAATCTATAACAGGGTGGACATGTGAGATAACCCCCACTTCTAACATGAGGTCAGCGTTCCATATCATGTGGGGAATTTGTATGAACTGTATAATGGCTATTAGGATAATACTGCCTAATATCTTATCACTATACCAAGCCCAGAAACGTGACCAATAGGACATAATCTTTAAAGGTAATTTCACTTATTTAAATGTATGGAAATGGAGTTCAAAACCTATGATGATCGTGATTCCAATGAACATGGGGTTACACTATTTGAAGGAGGGGGAAGAATTATTATCTATCTACAACGACATGAAACAATAGAGGATATATATAGTACAATCACTCATGAGTGCATACATTGGATTCTAGAGAGATATAACCACGTTGACATAGATCCATACCAAGAACACGACCTAATTTTTGCCATACAATGGGCTGAGGAATACCTTCAATAGAGGATAGGAAAGTATTATGGATAAGGAATGTAAGATTACCCCTATTTCTCCCATACGTGTTTCGCCTCCATAATACGATCTATCGCCCTTTGAAGATATTTTACGTGTTTTGGCATATTCCAACCATCATACCTACTTATACATGATTCCAAGAATCGTATGTCATCTTCGATAAGAACCATATTATCTATTATCTTTTCCTCTCTGTTGTCAAGACTAACTGCACTCTGATACAAGCTTATTTTTTGACAACAAGTCACAGATGAACGAACTAAATCATCTATACTTGATCTATAACTGTCAAATTTATACAGTTGTGATAGTTTTTCTGTTTCTTCTTCTTCATGTTTTATCTTTGCTTCAAGTTTTTTTACTTTTTCTTCTTGAGTATTGATTCTTTCTTCATCAAACTCCATATTTCTCTCCTTGAGATGTTATGGATCTTTCTTTAGTCAAACAAATTTGACTAAATAGAGTGAACAACAATCTCTTAATTTTAGTAATTCTGTTCATTAAAAAAGGTCTAGGTAGAAGATACCAATAATGGCACTCCCATAATACTGAGTATCTGTTCAGTATCTACGTGGAACTTTGTTCCTACCTTACCGTGTTGGTCTAATGAGAATACAAACTCATGTCCGATACCGTTGTATGCTATGGAAAGTGTTGGCTTTCCTGCTGTGTATCGTCTATTAGTTGCTTTTCTATTAGACTTTTTTGCAGATTTAACTGCTTTCTTTTTGTTGAAGCTGTTAACTCCATTTTTTAAACCAGCAATATTGCTGATGTTTTTCTTTTGTTTTGACATAGTTAAATTTTTGATTCTTCCCTTTTGGTTTTCTTTTTACTAGATTTCATGAGTTCAAACTTTTCGTCATTCTCAAACCCTGTCCACCAATGTTGTCTACAATCTTGTGTTTTCTCTTTTTCTTGGTGTTCTACAAGTTTCTTGTCGCCATACTTCCCAATATGCTCAAATCTGTCGGCACAATCTTGCTTTCCATGTACTGACCATCTTCCTTTGCATTTGATAAGATATGTCATTCGCCTGTACGTGTCCTCAATTCCACTAGTTGCCAGATATATCTTGCCAATCTGTCATCTGTCCAAGAATCCAATTCTTCTAAGGTTTCCCTATGAATAGGAATGAATCTGACTTCTTTTTCCAATCTCATTATGTCTTTAATGATTTTGTTTCTTGTACTGTGTTTATATTCGTTCATTTTTATTCCCATTTTTATCATCTCCTCATCTGTTTGATTATTATATCCCTGAACTTCTTGATTACAATATTTTGCGTATCTTGCATATCATATGTAGTTATGTAGCCATTATGACCGAACATTACATTCATTGGATCACTTTTACGATCATTTCCACTTATACCAACACCTATACCCATTGTCATTATGCCTTTCTTTTTTGCACGGTTTATCTCTTTCCTTACCATTTGTTCTGGTGTTAAATTACTATTTGAATAACTGTTTGGATAACCGTCAGTAATGACTATCAATAGTTTTTTCTTGCCTTTCATTTCTTCCAATTTTCTCTCAGAATATTCAACACCTGCTGGTGTAGGTGTTCCACCACCAAACACTCCTGAACAAACTATTCTTTGTGTTTCTTTTATGTTTCTAACTTCACATACTGCTGTATGATACTCACTACCACTCCAAACAACACCTTTGAGTTCTATATTGTTAATACCATGTATTGATTTGTATAGTGTGGACATCATATCTCTCGCAATAGTTATTTCCCTTCCACTCATAGATCCACTTGCGTCTATTGATACAAGAATTGACAAACTGTCTTTAGGTGATTGTTTGACATGTATATCACCATATCCTCTTGCCATTCTTCTAATAACGGCAGGTATTGACAATGAATCCCCCGTATCAGACAATTTTGGTTTCTGGTTTGCCTGAAGCAGTTTAAATATCTTGTTAAGTTGTTGTGCAACTCTCATATCTGGGTTTATATTGGTAAAAGATTGATTTACCTCATCACCAAAGTATTCCCTTACTGCTTTGTTCAATACTGCACTACTAACCTTTGACTTTCTTGCTTCTTGTTCTATTTTATCTTTGATTGCACTTATCTTTCCTTTTGCATTATTCTGTGAGGCTTTTAATACATCTTCCATACTTAGTTTTGATGCTTCAACTCTTTTCTTAGTATCTTCAAGTGAATCAAGTTCATCTGTATCAGATAACTCCCTATGATCACATTTTCTGTTTTCCACAAATGCGTTTTTAAATGCTTTGTTAAATTTTGGAGTTGCTGTTATAGGTTTGTTAGGATCTTCCTTCATTGATTGTTGTGTAGTAGCTTTCTTATCAAAGTTCTTTAACTGTGTTCTTAACCACGGATTTACTACTGTTTTGATGTAGTGTTTAGCCAATATTATACTAGCTTCACTATCTTTTAATGCAATTTTATCCATAACATTCTCGGCTTCTTTAAACCTTCTTGTTATTGAATCCTCTCTAAATTCTCTTGCACAATGTAATGCGTCTAACGGATCTTTAGCCTTATGAGATTCTGGTTTCATCTGACCTAATCGTTTCCTAGATTGTTTAAATCTCTTTCCCGTTCCGAGATAAATCTTTCCCATTAACGATTCAACTCTTTGATCTTCCAATATATTGAATACGGTTCTATATATTTCAATAGCCTTGTCATGATGTTCCATTGGTATATCTTTCAATTCCTCGTTTATATGTAAACCGAATTGGTTGTTGAAACTGTCAAATGCGTAGTGTCCTAACTCATGGTTGAACGCTGTATATCTATTTATCCCTGCTGTTACTTTTTTGGATATGTTTATCGTGTATTCGTTTTCTCTCTTATAGATATAATTGTCCCCATTTTGTTCTGTTACGTTTATTGGCACTCCCTTGACAGAAGTAAATATCGATTTGGTCTTATCACATAGAGAGGAGAAAGATAGAACGGGCTTACCATTCTGCCAATTCACACTACCTATCTTCTCAGGGTGAGCATTGTAGTCCGTTTCAGTTGGAATATAATCCCATATTTCCTCATCACCAAATGATTTGCCTATTACGTTCTTATCTTTTTCCATTTCTATTTATCCTCCGACCTAATTATACGTTGACTCCAAACGTATCTTGAGCCCTAGCTCTCACGACTTCCCTTTCTTCAGCGTCAGCATATTTAATCAATATGCCACACTCAATAGCCATTATTAATGCCTGATCTGGATCTGACATCTTTGGGTTTTTCAGGAAAGCCCTGTATAGTTTTGTGAACAATGCTATATCTCTTACAGATATCACATAATCTACTTTGGATTCCTTTTTCATTGACAACGTGTCAACTGCCAACGATAGCAAAGGTTGACCAACTGTTTCTTCAGGTATATCTGTCCAATCAATTACTGAGGCAATCTGACTTGTTGTTGGGTATTCTACGACCTTACCAACAAATCTTGATCTCAAATCCTCATTCAACGGATTGACACCTGCATAATAACTTGGGTTCTGAGTTGCAACAATAGTGAACTTCACTCCCTCTTTCAACATATACAGTTGGTTATTAACAACTATACATCTCCTGTCATCAATAACAGGGTTCAACATCTTCTGAATTTCAGGATCTAATGCGTTCAATTCGTCAAGATACAATATACCACGCTTATTTTTTGCATTATTAGCTGCCATTATAGCTATTGGCAATACACCTAGTTGAAATACCGAGTTACCATTGTATAAATGTTCTCTACCCAATATATCTCCCATTGTAGTTCCTGAACTGCAACTGAATGACACCATAGAAGTATCTGTTTTTGCACATACTTCCGTTACTGCCATAGTCTTACCTATACCTTTTTCACCTTCCATGAGAAACGGCAATCCGTTATCTATTGCAGATTCCAGCATATCCAACTCATTCCCCATTGGAACATATTTGCCAAATCTTATTGGCTTGTACAAATCATAGTTAATAGGAACTGTTGGTATTTGTCCACCAATTTCTATATTTTTTGTACTCATAACAATTCTCCAAGAGGAACTACAAACAATCCCCTGAAAATTGCTGTTCTATTAAAACAGTTTACACTATTCATTATAATTAAAAATCTCCTGCTTTATATTCATATCACCATAAATACCTAGGTTGCCTAACGAATGAAAGTTAGAGAATATACTTCTTGAGTTTTCACGATTAATTTCACTCATATCCTTAAATTCTTCAAACATCAACTTACATGTTTGAGGAGAATAATTGAACTGACAAGTTTCCTTTTGTGAGCATACCCACCTTTTATTAGATTGGTCATATATTGCCGAATTTGAACAGAACGGACAAGTTTTAGGTTGAACTGTTGTTGACATTGACAATATCTTTTTAGATGACAATACAGAACCACTATCAGTAGTTCTATTAAGATTGAACTGTAATTCAAACTTATCAGAATTATTTCTTATGTCTTTGAAGATGACTTCATATTCATAAGATTTACTCCACCCACTAGGTCTAAACTTGGCGATCAATGGGACATTACCATAGTCATCACCAACCTGTCTATACCAGTTGCTAGGTTGTCTCCAACCTACACCTTTTCCCCTAACTATTACGTCAGGTTTCCATGTCCTATAACCTTCTTTTTGTGTTTGCATAATTAAAAAGTACAGAATGGGGTTTTTACCCTACCCTGTGTAACTAAATTCATCTGCCTGTTCTTTGGACAAACCGAATTTCTTTGCGAATATCCTTAAACGTTTCAGGAATCTAAGATTGTTGCGTTCCCTGCTAGAACCTGCGTCTTTCCATCTTCTCCAAGTACGTTTGCTATCGCTTTTAGGCAGTTTCATACCTGTTTCTGTGTCTATTCTTCTTGCCATTTATCATCACATCTTTGTTGCATCTTCTCTAATGCCCTTCTTAAACATCTTAATTAGTTCAGGGGGAACATTATATCCCTTAAAATGTAAATCAATCTGCTGACAGGCACTATCTACCATGTTATACTTACATTTAGGACACAATAACCCATTAATTTGAGCCACTAGATGACCTAGTTTATAATTACATTTTATACATACAGGATTAAATTCCATTATGCGATCATGTATTCTGTCTTTGTTTTGTTCCCAATTATTATCCACTATTATTCACCATAAATTCCAATTCTTTTATAAAGAAATGATCAATATTGTTCCATTTCATTTTTGACATATTAGACACCATATCAAATATGTAATCTCTATTATATTCGTTCATTATAACCTTAGGTTTACACCAACAATTAAAACTGCATTTATCTAGTTTAACCATTTACTATCAATGCCATGACGTATCTACGTTCTTTGACATATAATTCCACTCCCCATGACGACAAGCACGTAACATCATGGGGAATGGGTGTTGCAAGGGTTTTAAGAGTAGTTCCTCATCTACTAAAGAGTCGTTGAGCTTCAGAACACATCAGTTGTAACGCTTCCTCATCATATATGTTCTCTTGGAATTTCTCAATGGTTTCATAGTTGTCATGCAACGTTGCTGGGGATTGTTGCACAACTTTGTCATGGGTTGTAGCCTCGTATAGAAAATGTCCACATCTCACACAGTAGTATGAATCAAATCTGTCGTTGTTATCGGTTGATTTGACCGTGTGTTTTTTGTCGACAGGACATTTAATCATTGTCTACACCCATATGATCTAAGAAATCTTCTGCATTATCCAAACCCAATTCCTCTTTTATTAATACCATGAATCCTCTATCTTGCATAGCTCCCACACAATCAACGAATGTCATTTCTATTTCATCTTTAAAATCTTCAAGAACATCTTGTATTGTTTTACATCTAACAGATGGTCTTATGACGTTGTTATAATCATCTATGCCTTTATCTACTAATATTTCATTTATTTGATGTTTAGTCATGCCTGTTTTGTTCTCATACCAAGCATAAAATGTCTTATATGATTGCATACGCATTTTACTTACAGATCCCATCATAGCCTCATATCCTTTACCTTCTATTATCTTTTTCATGGCTTCTATTTCATCATCTGTCATATCTCTTTCATCTATCATGGTAATTTATCACTCTCCATGTTATCTGCACTTATATCTATCTTTTTGAACAAAAGTTTACCCATTTCACCCTCTATATCAAACATCTTATGGAAAGGTATATCACCACGTTTGGTATTTCCTTGCATTATAACAATATCTTTTGACGAGGGATCATTAATAATATCACCATATATGTGTTCAGCTTTCTCAACATTAGCGTTCATAGCTCCCTCACCACAAAAACAATAGGCGTCAGGCTTTTCTTGATATACTATCTCTTTAAGATAATCCATAGGGCTATGAGTATCATCATCTGTTTCAATAGGTATCACACCCAATGTCTTGTTGCCCTCGACAAATACAAATACAATAGGCATAGCCCTGCCAAACTCGTCATTCATAAATATCTTGTAGGCTTCCTCACAAACCTCATAGAATATATCAACTGTCATAGTGCCATCACCTGCCATATTCATCTTAGTCTTGTCAACTTGACTCATACATCTGTTGATACATTTTGATATCAGGTTTTTAGGACTATTGACATTATCTCTTGATTGTTCCAACAATGCCATAGACGCCTGTATTTCTTTATCAGAATATTTAGCCCTTAGTTTTTTGAATGTTTCACTAGGATCATGTCCTCTAAACAATGCACTTTGTATCTCTTTAGTGCATTTTAATATGTTGTCTTTTTCTTTATCATTTAGTTTCAACAATATCACTCCCTTTATCTTCTGTCCATTCAACCATATGTGCTTCTTGTAGATGACAATGATAACACTCTTGTGTTGCCTTGCTAGATGTATGTAATACACACACATTGACAGTTATATCTCTATCACATTTAGAACACATCTTATACTTAACTTTGCCTAACTTGCTCTCATTTATTTTAATCTTCATCTTTGACTCCATTTAATATATAGTGTATTGGGTGGTCGGTTTTCCATGTATCAACGGCAGGATTGTTGGGGTGTACTGCATTAATTAGATAACCCCTGTTTTCACAATGCCAATGAACCATTACTTCCACTCCTCTTTTATGTCATCTGAGAATGTGTTGCTGTCATGTAGTTTATGACGTCTTTCTATTGCGTCAGCACATTCTTGAACTGATGGTTCTCTCTCCATACCATCAAACTCTTTTGCCAATGATTCTACCTGACCACACATAGGAGGACATTTACTATGATCTCCTCTTTTGTGTAACATGAATCCATTAACTGTTTCGGCTATATCCACTCTTTCTCTTTCACTAAATCCCATTCTACCCAATTCTTCCCACATAAACGCTTTGGATTTACCTGATTTAGCCCATTTTACCATGTTTACACCTGCCTCTATTTTTGCTTCTATTTTGTCATTCACTTTCATTCTTCATCTACCTCATCAGCATATTCAATAAATATACTGCTGTATTCTGTGTCGGATAGTTGAGTTATTACTTTCAATTCATAACTCCTATAACATCATCACTCACACATCTTGTAAAAATAGTGCTTTGTAATGTTGCTTGTATGGACATTTTGTCAATCATGTTCATTGTAATATACATTTTCAATGTATTTTTAAAAAAAATATTTAATATTATAAAAATAAAACAAATAAATTAAATCTCGAAAAACTCGAAATTCACAACGAGTTTTCGTGTTCGGGGTTAATAAACCGATCGGTTGTATGTGTTAATGATATATATTAATCATACATATTCTCATTAAATATAAATTCAGGTCTATAAACAACAGCTTTAAGCATATCAATTTCAAATGTATATTGAAAATTATCAGTATCTATTGTTGTCAACCATATATTTACACTCCCATCTTCTTCATCTTCATCTTCTTCATATTTAATTACTTCTAGCCTCTTACCTATAAGACAAACAACATCATCATCATATGATTCTCCAACTATTAGTGTATCGCCAACCCTGACGTTATAATCATAGTCTATTTCTTTCATATTAAAGATAGTTTCCAACCATTTCTTTTGAATTTTTTGCCCTTGAATGTAAATAATATTTTCATTTTATCACCTCTTAATATGTTTATTTATATTGGTCATGGCGTGATTCCTTAAATGAGTGATACTATGAAAGCAGGAAGAATACATCTGTTTACCAATCATGTCTCTATATTATAAAAAAATATAGGCAAACGGCAATATCAAACCTCATCACGTTTTCAATACCCAATGACACTTTTCTCGTAATTTGTGCTTCTAATAAATAAAGGGGAGTTACTCTAACTTAACGAGTTTTACTCCCCATTTTCCACATATATATAGCAACCGTTCCCATCTCAAACCCTTGTAAACGGTATTCCAATATATGAAATTATTTGGGTTATCATTCGCTTGTGCTAATGTTATCTCTCCCTTATTGACCTTGCCACTAATATATGGTTTCATCATTCTATTAGTAACTAATGTCTTTTTTCCATACAATTCATCTTCTTTCAAGACATCTTGTATCTCTCGGGGGAGATTCTTAATAGTTCTACCATGTTTCTTTTCAACATATTCAATCGTATCTATATCAACAGGACAATCAGGAACACCCTCATATCTTGTATTCGATTGCATACCTCTAGGGATTATATTTTCCTCATAACCTGTCAGTTGTGGCGTTCCAAATCTAGTTGATCTGCTAGATTCGTCTAATCCATCTATTTTATGGTTATAAAAAGTGGTCAAGAGGATTTCTCCTCACTAACCTCTTGCAACCTGTGGTCTTTTTGTGGTATATGCACTTTCAATCCCTCTAGGAATCGAATCATCTCAGGTTCGTTAGCCTGTTTGATGTAGGTTGTGAATACACTACCTTTTCCTGCTTGGAAGTATTTACCTGTGAAGGTAAACGTGTTGAAAGCAACTGTTTTCCATAATTGCTTTGCCTGTTCCTTTCTTTGAGGCATGGTTTTGCTTTTATCAACGAGATCAAAATTCTCATCAATTCGTGGCATATTCAAGATATAACTCTTTCCAATGCTTCCATCTTTCTTAATATGTGGAGCTGACACACTAAGACCATTCTTTCCAACACCATGTTGTTTTACTAATGCTGTCAATACAGCAAAACAACCTATTGGTTGTGCCTCTACTTTTTCTACTACCGTGTTTGTTATAGCACTTGTTTGGTAGTTGTATATTTGTGCTTCTGGCTTGACTATCGGTTGTTGTGCCTTTACTGTTGCAACTTCTTCAACAGGGGTATTCTGTTGTGCTTCTATAAATAATGCTGTCAATTTGCTTACACTTTCATGTAATCCACTAACCAACTCACTATTCTTTGCACTTCGATCCAATGCTTCTTTATTAGAAGCTAATATGGACTCAGCTATGGTTTCTAACTTACCAACTCTTTTGGTAAGTGTGTTTGAACTAACCATTGTAATATACATTTTCAATGTATTTGTAAATAAATACTGTTTAATTAAATAATCAATTAAATAAATAATCAATTAAATAAACTCGAAATCGAAACTCGAAATTCACAACGACCATTCGCCTCGGGGGTATTTAAACCCACCGATCCCCATACGTTAATGACATATACATATTAATCATACATAAACGTATAATGAACCTCTCCTCTTATATGATTTGTATATATCCTTCCCATTACACTATGTGGGGAGTGCCATTTTCTATGCTGGGAATCCCTACTTTCCCAAACATCATCAACAGGCAACTCCCCATCACATAGATTGCATTTCGCTATAATCATAGCAAGAACCTCTTAATTGCTACGAGTATTACTATAAAACCACTAATAAAAATGAGGGCATTTATATCAATCATGTTAGTGTTTCTCCACAGGCAGTACATACCTCTATCCTATTTTCTGATTCCCCATCAAATGAGTAATCTTCTTCTGTTTCTCTATGTGGGCATGGCATGGCACGTTCTAGTTCAGATACACGTAATTGTAATAAATCTATCTGTCTAGCCATGTGTTGCATTATGGTAGATAGTGATTTATCTGTCCATTCAGGTGTGTCGGTCATGATAAATCTCCTAATTCTAGGTCTTTTCTATCATACTCTCTAACAGTATGATTAGGGCAATATTGTTCATATTTTCCTTGACACCTACCACCATTAGTATTAGTCGAGTGTGATATTGCTAGACCTTCACATTTATATTTGTTATCACAGATTTGACATAAATGTTTGCCACTACAAAAAGGTGGATCGATCATGAACAATCACCTACACCATAATCCATGCTTTCTTCTTCTTCAGGAAGGGGGATTCTATTATCAACAAAAACATCTGCTAATAGAGCCTCAATCTCACCGAATGATTCTTCTATATCCTTAAAAGAGGTCATTGGGAAATATCCCCAACGAACTCTACACTTATACCAGATTTTGTTAGAATCTGTTTAAATGCTGGAACATTCTTTTTAGGAACGTATCTAATATAATACTTTCCTTTTGGTATTGCTCTTACCAAATGTGCTACGTGTTTATATAGGGCTTCTGGTAATCTGCTGTCCTTTAAGAAAGATATGTTGCCATTGTCTTTCTGTCTTAGGGTAACAGATTCTCCCTCACAAACTTCATGAAGGGATTTCATGGTGGATTTGACACCATATGTAGAAGCAACGACTACATCTGCCTTTATAGTTGCTTGTGTTGGTTTTTCAGATGTTGGTATATTGATGGTTAGGTCATCACCCATTAGATTACTAGCGAAGGTAATCATATCGCCTCAACCATGAATTAACATGATTGATTGGCGTGATTTTCGCAATCAACGACCATTTGTGCTTGGGGTTATTAAACCCCTCGGTCGCCTAATGTTATTGATATAACAGTTTAATAGAACCTTGCTATACCACACAACTCAACATTAAAGTATCTTGTATATGGTATAGCGTTTCTCCAATCCTCTTTTAAAGGATTTATAATACATATTCTTTAGGTCAATATGCCGACCTTTTCAATTACTCTTTTGATATCTTATGATACCTAACGAACCCGAACTTCGAATCCAACGACCATTTGTGCCTGAGGTATTTAAATCCACCTGCCCCATATGTTGTTGATGTATCATTACACTCATATATATAGCACGTTGCTTATTTCGGGGGTTCACTATTACTAGTATACCTACTTACATCTACCACTACATACATGACTACAATGACACACTCGAATTGCTCGAGAACACCCACCTTTTGTGCCTAGCCCTTTTAAACCTGTCGCCCCCATATGTTACTGTTATGTAATATAGGGGGGTTACTATTACCTACTACTATACCTATATGATGATGTTGTTACGCTTATTGTACATGATACATAGCGATTCGTTCCTATTGACCTATGTGTAATAGGCATATACACCTGCCACCTACTCCCCCTATAAGAACCTATGTATTATAGCGTACTCTCAGGCGTGAGTTTATATACTCAGGCGTGGTAGGCGTGAAAACCCCTATAAGAATGTATAGGTCGGAGAAACACTTTCACAGTATAGAGGTAGGTATATATAGTGTCGCAAGTGCTCATGGAAAATTATTTTTATTTAAAAAAGGGACAAGATATATAAATCATTATGAAAAATATAACAGAATTTATATGTGACAAAGCCGTATAATATATGTGGACAACTGTCAGAAGTTATTTGAGATTCGTAAGAACTCAACGAGCACACTTGTATAGAGTAACGTCCTATTTCAGTGCTCATATCCACACGCGTATCGTACGTCCTTGGCAGGATATACATGGGCGAAAGCCCAAGTGCAGCAGTGTGCTGCATTACTCCCGTGGTCCCGTGGTTGGTTACCTTTAACAATCGGGGCCACACTTCTATCCCTAAATAAACATAGTTTTATATTAGGAGAATACATAATTATACCATGCCATGGCCTTATGAATGTGCAATATGCAAAGTAGGTTCAATAAATCAACTGTGCAATCCTTGTTCACAACTCTTTGAGAGGGGGCTGAGAACGAAACTAAAAATTAAGAACAAACTAAAGAAACTAGACATATACAGCATAAAGTATCACATGGGAAGATATTTCACAGAAACCAGGTCCATGCCTGAGTCTATCCAAATGAACGTGCCTACGTACACTGACTACTGCTCAATCAACTGGAAACTGCCAAAGTCCCCCCTTTTGGAAGATGGGGATTCACTGCATACTGTTACTGGTGTGCCTATTAATATTAGTCATGATAAGGGTTATGGTTATAATTTTAGTGACCACTCTTCGAGTGGCATTACCCCCGCCTGAACTAGATATATGAATCAATGTGGAAAATACCACACCAATGTGAAGAATATCACACCATTTATATAGTATATAATCCAATAATAAACATGCCTAGATTGGCGATTAGGGGTCTTTCTGGCCCGCACGTAATCAAGGCGTGTAACGTGGAAAAGGAGTCTGGCGACTCCATCTTCACATTACAGTTTATACTACAGGGTAATCTTGACGATTCCATATCATTGGATAACGGTACATATGAGATAGACATTTATAAATTAGACCTTGACACGATTATACAAAAAAACAATGCCTTCGGTAAGTCAAATGGCATTACAAGATTGGACCCGTTTCACCCGACTACACCGTACAGCATAGTGTCACGACAGGTTGTCATAATACCACACGAGAAAGAGATCAGTCCATATGAGTGATATCTATAGATACGACAACTTTACCATTCTATATATAATGTCAGAACATAGTGATGTTATGGCACCAATGACCCTAAAGGACATAATCAAGGAACTTGAGATGGATGGTGAGGCCAATGAGGCATTATCGTTTGAGACAATTTTAAAGGTTATGGAAGGTGAGGATATCAATACAATGGAAACTATCGAAGAAATGCCTAGCCTCCCAAAACTGCTAAGACAAGTGCATAAAGCGGGATTCTGGCATGGTGCAGAGTTCGGACGACATATCTTTCTAAATATAATGGAAGATGAGAGAAAGGCCGAAATTTTGGAGTTTGAGGATTGGGATGAGATAACACCGGACACATCAACAGTAGGCGAACGGTTGAAAAGCAATCAGTTAAACTGCAGCAAAGGCCCGCTAGGTGACGGCAGGCACAACAGTGTAGAGAGTGATACAGATGATGAAACAGATTCATAAGATGAAACAGATTAGGCAAGACCAACAATTATATATTACATTCCCCGTATATAATATATAGCAACATGTTGATCAAACTGAACCCAGGTATCATTTGCAAGGAATGTGGTGATATAATGACAATGGGCAGAGACAGGGCAAGCAATGTAAATTTTGTAATTAATGAAGATAAACCAATCATGTCAGGAGATTTTGACTGTATTGTAATGTGTATAAAATGCATGAAAAATCACATATGTCGTGCATTTATCAGAGATGGTGAGTTTAAGGGAATTGCATCGTATGAAGAGGAAAGGTCATAATGGTGGAAAAAAAGTTCCGTGGCTCCGCCACGAAGAAAGGCGACGGTTGGCATATTGAGATAAACGAGGAGTTCCAGAAGGAGCTGGAAAAAATGTCCCCGGAAGACAGAAAGGAGATTGAAAGCATCATGAAAGGCCTAAGGAACGGTGACATAGATCCCATGACATTGGGTGATCGTATGTGCAGTTACTGTGGAAATGTGTTGGGTGATGTTGAAGAGGATGTAATAATGTGCAGACTTTGTTCTGAAGAGATGAAATAGTTATGTTGCCAAATCGACGAAATGGTCGTCTTTCGGATTCAGAGCAACAAATGATTCATCGTATAGTATATCTAACCTTCGGGATGTTGTGTTTTTCCGGTAATGGCCGCAATCTCGACGTATAATTTTTTTTTCATATAAATCTTTACAAGGTCTACATAATTCATTGTTAATTTCATAAAGTATGCAATCACAGTATTGACACTTGTGGTCCAACATGGGAATGATGTCCCTGTATGACGACGAAAGATACTCCGTGTTACCGCACTGAATTATTATATGATTTATTATGTTTCCCATCATCCTTTCCCACAGGTACAAAATCCTGCACGGTATATTTGTTTACAGTACACTTTCCGTTGTCACATATGGCAAACCTGCCACCACTTATTGTCTTTTTGGATTGAAAGCCACAGCTTGGGCAGTTTGTTATAACTGAATCACCCATGAATCATCGATCCTTGGGCAACCCGCGTCTTGTATCCCTGGAGAAGCATTTTCCACATACATCACTGTGAGTTTTTATCATCTCACTCTTGCATACAATGCATTCTGTCATTATGGGATTCATCATGTGAACACCATCGTGTCTTCGTCTGGTATGAAGACCTTCATTTTCATCTCTAACTTGTCCAAATCTCCGGGAAGACCCAACAAATAAATCGGTGCTATCGCACCATCAAGTTCTTCCTTTGGAATTTTTCGGACCTGAAATCCGTCTTTAACTATTTTCATTATAACCTGCAACCTCTACACAAGGGCAATCCTTTCTTGTCTAAAAACAACTTGACACCTGAATCAAAACATTTATGACAAAGTCCCATTACATCTTTAATTATACCTACAGTTACTTTATGTTGTTTTCCTAACATTATCTGTACACGTCCCCCTGCTTGGTAGGTGTCTGAGTCATTTCAGACTCGGATTGTTTTATCATGTCATCAAGAACCTTAAGTCTATATTCATGCATCTGTTTGGACGTGCCTATCTGACCTGCATTCTCTTCTTGAAATTTCTCGCTCGCTACCCTCGCTCTAACTTTTAATAAATCTTCATGGTGCGCTGCTGCTGTATGTTTATCTGTCCACATAATGTATATATGGTTGTTTAGCCATATAAATCTATGTGTGGATTGAATGAATCCAGGGATGACTTGGGCAAACCTAATGACACTCCCAAACGCAGGTGGGATGTCGTGGAAGAAAGAGGCAGGGAGATGGACAGGGCAATACAGTGCGTGCTTTGCAGGAACCAGGCCGTTGGTGCCGGTGGAGGATGCTGTGCAGACTGTATGACAAGTATAATGTTGGAAAAAGCAAGAATTATATATCCGGTTAGCGTAAAAGACTTAGAGAAAAAATGGAAAATCAAATAGAAAAAAATACAACAGAAAACAAACTGGACATATTGATAGAAGATGTGGAAACTGTCTCCAATGAGATAACCAAAATGAATTTTGAAATGGATGGTTTTAAAGAAGAGGCTGATAGACTAATAGAAAAACAACCTTACATGGTAAGACAGATACAACAGAACGAGAAAAGGATGTATAGGATGATAACACAATTAACCAAGCATATGGAGAAAAAACATAAACTGGATGCAGAGTTAAACAAAGAGAGGGCATTATATCAGGCCGCACATCCGGAAAAATACAAGAAACCTGCAAAGAAATCAACAAAAAAGACACTGTCAAAGAAAGTGAGTGATATTACAAAAGAGGTTGGTCATGACAAGAACGATTAGGCGCAGAAACACCGCACACCCTACAAGGGATGGAAAGCATAACCCTGTATGTGTAGATGAAAATTGTGAGGACTGTAAATGAAACTTACCAAAGACAGATTCACCAACTGGGAAGATATAGATGAGGATTATGATATTCTATTAGATGATGAATTAATCATAAGTATAAAACCAGAAGAAAGGAGTAGGGATATAGCAGATTACATACTGTTAATTCAGGAAAAAGCAGAAAAATATGATTTTACGGTGGGTAATAAATAATGGATAGAAGATGCAAGATAAAGATGTGTGTCTATGGCTCATGCAGGGTAGAGTTTTATGCCAAAGGAGACAGTGGAGCAGCAAAAAGGAAATACTGTGATGAACATAAAATTATAGCAAGAAAGGAGTATCAGAGAAAAAGGTACTTGGAAAGCAGGCCACCAAAAAAAATATGTCAAAACTTTAGATGTGAAAGAGAGATTCGTAGACAAGGTAAAAAGTTGACTTGTGCAAAATTTTGTACAGAGAGATGTTACAAACGTGCAAAGTTATGGAATCAGCGTTATAAGAGATCCTTTGATACTCAACTTAGTTTGACAAAAGGAATGTTATTGACAATGAGATAAACGTTTAAATAAAGCAAATATTAACACTATACAATGATTGGAAAAGAAAAGGGTGCTGAAGATAAGTGTCCTTCC
>ENA-OREN01000841-OREN01000841.1-marine-metagenome-genome-assembly--contig:-NODE-841-length-40516-cov-4.121071_pt1 | contig 40516 bp, 44 predicted proteins | sample MGYA00248624_ERZ508555 | MGnify/ENA primary metagenome ERZ508555 (study PRJEB26222, sample SAMN06267773) | marine metagenome | isolation source: Saanich Inlet, British Columbia, Canada | place... | reverse complement strand
GGAGCCGGCAAAACGACCTTGATGAAAACCCTTGCGGCTGAACTGCCTCCACTTCAGGGAAGCTATACCGGCGATTCCAAGCTGTGTATCGGCTACTTTGCCCAACATCAACTGGAATTATTAAATCCGCAGTGGTCACCCCTCGATCATCTGGCGGAATTATCCCAACAGCAAAACGAACGCGCCTTGCGTACGCACCTTGGACGTTTTGGATTTTCTGGTGACTCCGCGACAGAGCCTGTGTCGATTCGGTCCGGAGGAGAAAGGGCCCGTTTAGTCCTTGCATTGATTGTCTACAGCAAACCAAACCTGTTGTTACTGGACGAGCCCACAAACCATTTGGATATAGAAATGCGCGAATCCATCTCACTCGCACTTCAATCCTATAGCGGCTGTCTGGTCGTCGTTGCCCATGATAGACACCTGCTACGACTCGTCACTGACGAACTGTGGCTCATTGATAATGGCTCTCTTCGCCGCTTCGAGGGTGATATCGATGACTATGTCATCTGGCTTCGCCAACGACAGAAAGGAGCAAACAAGAATCTCGATTCCCAAACCAACAAAAAACCCAAAAACAGAACAGACATTGACGCGAAAATTGACCAAAAACCTCAGCGATCAAAAACGACTCGGCAAGAAAAAGCGAAGCAGAGAGAAAAGGTCAAACCATTGCATGATCGTCTAAACAGGGTCGAAAAAGAAGTCGACAAGGCAGCCGAGGTAAAACGACGACTGGATCAGGAACTCGCTAATCCGGAGATCTACAACGAAGCTAATCGAGACCAGTTACGTGAATTGCTTTTTGATCAGGCGAGGAACGCGCAACTCCATCAAGAACTGGAAAGTCAGTGGCTGGAGGCCTCGGAATTACTGGAACAAGCGGATGAGCCTTCCCCGGGTTAATCTACAGTCGGGGAGTTTTAGGCTCGTCCTCAATCCACTTTGCGATCCAATCGGCTGGCGGCGCATAAACATCAATAAAGACCACCGGTTGATCGCCTAAAATTTCACCGCCATGTTCGACATTTGCAGGCGCAAACCACATATCGCCGGGTCCAATGTCGCGGACTTCATCTCCGACCGTCAAACGCATTCGACCTGAGATCATCACGCTCATTTGTTCGTGGGGATGACTATGCAGTCCATAGGTTCCACCCGGTTCAAATTTTGCCCAAAGCAACTGACAGCTCTTACCCGTTGCAACAAGCGCGCCATGTAATTTACGATTGCAAAAAAAGTCAGATTTTGACTCAACTTCTTCTGCCGAAAAAATATAAGAAGCCAATGACTACCTCCAAAATACTTTAGGGTATTCTTGATTTAACCACCGACGAATAAAGAATGGCAATTAGAAAACCATCACTCCGTTATCCGCATAGACCGCGATTGGTGACTTTAAAATAATTAGCCTAATTCTTTTCCAATTTTTGCTATCGTTTCAGCAGTTCTTAAAATCTCTTCATTTACGGCCTGAATGCGATCCACTTCATCAATCAGGCCATTCACACAGTCGCCCAGACTTTGATTGGCATCCTCTAACGCGCGAATATAGTCATCTGCAACGTTACTCATTTCATCGGCTGAATCAATAGTCTCTCTTGAGCGATCCCACTGGTCTCGAAGCCTCGCCACACCCTCGAGAATGGTATTGGTCTTTTTGATGACATCGTTATGATCAATCATGAACGTCTCAGAGCAGGTAAAGCAAGCCCACGATGACCAGGCCCACAATAGTTACCCAGAGCATCTGCTTGTCACGGCTTCTCATTGGGCTGTTAGACATTTTTTGATTCTCTACCGCGAACTAGGTCGTCGGTCGCTATAGAGTTATTTTTTTGACGTCTTGCCGATCATCCTCGTCAAGGGGCAGCGGCTTAAAATACAGCCATACCAAAAGCCCGATAAAAGCAAAGACGGTCAGATTCAAAAACGTGTCAAGCAAGTTATTCATTCAGCATCAAACCTCTCTTTTTTTAGCATTTTCAAAAGACAGACAACCAATAAAAGAACAATAAAGACGAATGGAATAGCGCCCAACGCGATAATTGATTTGATTGCGTCGATACTTCCGGACAAGATCATCACAAAACCGAGAGCGCCGAGAATTACCCCCCAACTCAATTTAATGCGGGAACTTGGATTAAGATCGCCCCCGGTGGAGAACATGCCGAGCACAAAAGCGGCACTCACCACACTCGTGACAATAAACAAAAAAGCAGCAACAACGACCGCGGCAATTGTCAAACTCGGCAACGGGAAGTGGCTCAAAACAAAAAAGGTTACGCCGCTGACATTTTCATGGACCACATCGAGAATCGGCAAGTTGAGCTCAAGAATGCTATGAAACCCAACACCGCCGAAGACGCCGAACCATAAAATTGAAAAAATTGTCGGGACCAGCATCACGCCACAAATAAACTCCCGGATCGTTCGCCCTTTTGAGATCCGAGCGATAAAAACACCGACAAACGGCGCCCAGGCGAGCCACCAGACCATATACGTTAGTGTCCAGTTTTGAAACCAGTCACGGACGCGCTCGTCCATAAAGGTAAAAGTGCGAAAGCCGTGGGAGAGTACATTGTCAAAATATTGTCCGGTTGCTTGCACAATCCCTCCCATAATGAAGTGGGTGGGGCCAAACAACAGGATGTAAATCATCAAACCGCCGGCAATAGCCATAGCGGCGTTTGAAAGAATCGCCATACCGCGACCCAGATCGACAGTCAAAGGCAGGATGTACGAAATACAGAGCACAACGAAAATCCCAAACGTCAGCGTCATGCCTGTGTCCTGAAGCCCGAATAACGCGTCAACACCCTCTTTGACCTGGAATACGCCCATCGCAACAGAGCCACCCAGGCCAATCGCAATAGCGACAATCGCTAACAAATCGCATAACCAACCGACACCGCGAGTTATTCGGTTGACTCCAAAAACCTTGATGATCGGCGCGCTGACGAGACTGGGGCAGCCAAGGCGAAAACCAAAGTAAGCAATCACGAGTCCGGTGAGGGCGTAAATTGCCCAGGCATGAAGGCCCCAATGAAAATTGGTCATGGACAGGGCCTTTGAAGCGGATGCTCGGGGATCTTCAAATTCCGAGATCAATAGGTAATGGGTAAGGGGTTCGGCGGTCCCCCAGTAAAGCAGTCCGACCCCCATGCCGGCAGCAAAAAGCATTGAAAGCCAAGACACCGTTGAAAATTCGGGTTCATCATCGTCCTGGCCAAGTTTAATGCGACCGTAACGCGAAACAGCGAGGAAGATACTGGTGATCAGGAGGAAGCTGACGGTCAGCATGATGAACCACGCATAGGCAGTGAACTCTACTTTAACGAGATAAGCAGACGTTGCTGCTAGGCTGCTCGTATCGATAATCCCCCACGCAGCAATGGCTCCTGTGATCACAAGCGCAACACCTAGAAGGCGATTTGTAAACAAAAATTTTCTCCCTTAAATCTATCTCAGTAACGAAGAAGCATATTCTCCGCTCAACTAATTCAGCTTGTCGCCAATGAGGTATTCATCGATAACCCAACTCCCAAGATCGTTGGTTAATTTTCCGAGAACGTCTCAGGTTTTTTCGAGCACCTGTTGAAATGTCTGCAGCAAAAATTTTGCATTGCTCTCATTAATGACCATCGGTGGCCTGATTTTGAGCACATTGGAGTGAGTCCCGTCAACACCAATTAATACACCCTCATCTTTAAGGGCGTCCGTAATAGACTTTGCCTCCAGGGCTGCAGGCTCCAGTGTCTCAACATCCTTGACTAGCTCAACACCGATAAACAAACCGCTGCCCCGGACGTCGCCGATGATCGGATAACGGTCTGCAAGCTCTCGAATCCCATCCACTAGCAGCTTGCCAATGGAATCCGCATTGCGCATCAACTCCTCATCTTTGATCACCTGTAGCACCATGTTGGCAGCCGCACACGCGACGGGGTTGCCACCGGTGGTGCTGAAAAATTCACTATGGCGTTCAAATTTCTCAGCGATCTCTTTGCGGGTCACGACAAGGCCCATTGGATATCCCGCTGCGATGGGTTTACCGAAGGTAACGATATCCGGAGTGATCCCTGCCATCTCGAACCCCCACATTGCTTTACCTAACCTGCCGAATCCTGACTGCACCTCATCCGCAACAAAAAGGCCCCCCGCATTCTTGACTCGGTTATAAACTTCTTCGGTATACAGCGGTAACGGCACTATGATTCCGCTTGAACTCATGATCATGTCCATTAAAAAAGCGGCGGGAGAATGGCCTTTTTGCATGAGCTTGTTGATCGCTTCTCCGGCATATGCCGCATAGTGCAAGCCCCGATCAGGGTCGTCTCTCTTCCAAGGCCCGCGATAGTCATCCGGGGCTTTTATCTCCTCAATATGAGACTTCAGCGTACTCCCATCGATAGCTTCCGCAGGGGACAAATCGAATACCGCGTCTGTAACGCCATGATAGGCGTTCTCAATCACCAATCCCCCCGTCTGACTCGTCCAGTTCTTGGACAAGCGCCAGGCAAGATCATTGGCTTCGCTACCTGAAGAGACAAAAAAGCACGTGTCTAATTCTGGCGGCAGCGTGCTGGTGATATTTTCCGCATACGCCGGTAACGCGTCATAAAGATAGCGCGTATTGGTGTTTAGGGTTGCGGTTTGCTTGGCAATCGAAGCAACTACCCGGGGATGGCAATGGCCCACATGGGGAACGTTATTGTATGCATCCAGATAAGCTTTATCGTTGGAGTCAAAAAGCCATACGCCCTCGCCTTTCACAAGATTGACAGGTTCACTGTAGGAAATCTGGCTCGCATTCCCCAGAAATTTATTTCTTTTATCCCAACTCTCTTGTACTGAGAAATTAGACCGTTCTGATAAAAAATTAGGGCGCAGCCCACACGCACTTAATAGAAGGTTTTTAAATTCACCATCCAACATGGCATCACCATCACGCAACACCCTTAAGGTTTTTTCTTCAAGGCCAATCAAATACTCGCGATCGTCAGTCCATGCAACCTCTTGATCTGACCAGGCTTGAATCAATAAGCCGATAACGAGACGGCCAATAATGAGATCCGGTAGCAATTCAAACTCCTGCCTCTCCAAGGGGGTAACCTCGTGAAACCCCGCCACAATGTCCGCCACCCGACCAAAATAATTTTTAGATCCTAAAGGCACTTCTGCAGCCGTTACCGCGAGATCCTGAATCAGCGGTGCGTAAAGCATGTCACCGAAATCAAATATTCCGCTAATTTCATAAGGATTTTCCGGGTCGATTAACGCGTTATGAAAACTAACATCGTTATGGATGACCTGAGCTCGACAACCTGATAGTCGAGGTTTAACTTTTGCTGAAAAACGGTCGAGACACCTTACAGCGAGGTCACGCAGAGGCACATCCTTCAGGTAGTCGCAAAGTGAAACGAGCTGGTCTAGATTTTGTGAATCCCATGCAATGGCGTGCCGTGCAGCCGGATGGAAAAATCCCCGTAAAGCGATGTTTAGTTTTGCCAGATCGCGTCCCAGATTGCGCATTAAACGGGCGTCTTCAGGCGCTTCGTTGAGCGGGACCCCGGGTATGTACCGCAAAGCACGAACTCTGAACGTGAGCCCACCCGACTGTATCGTGGACCATTTTTCCCCGCTTTTTGTGCGGATCAGTAATTGAATCGGGAGGGTCGGATTTTGTTGCGCAATATGGTCCAGGGCGGCACATTGCAGATCTAAAAATTCGTCAGGCTCCGCTCGATTTGCTACTTTTAATATTATGCACTGCTGACCGATCTCAGTCGGAGTTATCAGAAAATTCTGATCACGCTCTCCACCTAAAGACTTAGGTAGGCCAACAACGCCATAACTTTCTTTTGCAACCCGATTAATATCAGCAACGTCAACATCCGGAGGCGGTGACTGCAGCGTTTCTAAAATCTTAAGCATTGCGATGGCGAACCGTGTCAAAGTGAATCAAGTGAGTTTCATCTAATTCGAGTGACGTTATGTCCAAAGGCGATTGCATTCCCAAATAAACTTACCGCCTGAAATCCCGACTCAGGTGAACGGAGAAGTATCCTCTCGCGTTAGTTTAATCGTCAACCTTATCGATGATTTATCGACTAATCTAGACGCGTCTTTAGGCCCGGAATCGAATCATGGCGCCGTCATCAAAAGTAACCCCAAGCCCTGGTAGTTCTGGCGCAACAATTTTGCCTCCTTTTACCGACAGGCGCCCACTGCAAACATTGTCGAGCGCTGTTTCAAAAAATGGAAAATACTCTACCGGAGCTAAATTGGAAATCCCAATGCCAGCATGGACAGCGGCTGCCGTACCGAGCGCCATTGAATTTGAATTATGGGGCGAGACGGCTATGTAAAAAGGCTCTGCCATTGCTGCGATTGCCTGAATTTCGAGGATCCCCGACAGGCAAATATCTGGATTAACGATATCAACGGCGCGGCGTTCGAACAGTTCGGTAAACTCTCGCCGAGTGGGCAACGTCTCGCCGGTGAGCAGCGGCTGTTCGATTGAATCACGAAGGTATCGCATGCTGGCAGCATCGGTTGGCGCAAAGGGGTCCTCGATCCACATTAAATTAAATTGCTCTGTCGCACGAGCCAGCGCTAGCGCTCTCGCGGGGCTCGCATGACGCCACAGATCCACAGCTAAATCCACGTCCGTTCCCACGGCGTCGGTAACCGCTTCCAAAATCGCAACGCCGTCATTAACTGTTGTCTTTGAGGTGAACGGGTAGAGCTTTATTTTTGTGTATCCCTGCTCCGCGATGCCCGCCGCAACGTCAGCGTAGGCTGTCGGTGGATGGATGTACGGAGTGTAGATATTGGCATAAACCGGTATCGATTCATGACAGGCGCCTCCGAGGAGACAATGCACGGGCACATCAAGTCGTTTGCCGAGAATATCCCATAGCGCAATTTCGATTCCCGCAAAAGCGCTGTAAACCTCCACGCCCGGACGCTGCTGTCCAAACCGGCCAAATGCTTCCCCCATAAAAGCCCGAATGTCATGAGCGGGGCGCCCAATCACCCATTCAGACAACAGGTTTATAAGGGCAGTCATCGCGTCTTCACGAAAAGTTAATAAATGACATTCTCCCCAACCGACGATGCCATCTCGCGTCTCGACCCGCACCAGCACATAAGCCTTTCGAGCCCACCATTGATCCTTGACGGGTTCAGCGGGAATTAGATACGGCGTTACGGTCGCAATGCGATCAATCATTCATCAGTTTCTCATTCTCAGTAATGTGGGTTGACCTAAACAAACAGAAACTTAACAAATTCGAAATGGGAAATCTAACGGGTTATCTCGATTTAAGACAGATCAGTTAACTTAAGACAATCGAAAAAAAGCCCCGACAAAGCGGGGCCTTATGATCAGCCTTTGGTCGGCGTCTTTAACAAAAAAATTGTCTAAAGAGTCTCGATCACATCCCCACCCAGAACCAATACATCGCCATAAGTTGTCAACATACTAAAAAAACCGGGAAAATCTGACCACTGTTGGGCAGCCGCTAAATGCTCACCAATGCCTTCGGGCACGACATAGACCTCGTTGATCGAGAAAACCGTGTGGCCTGTAGTGCCCTCCTCCGGGTTCATTGGGTTCTTGAAATCAGGGGATTTAGAGGCGTAGTAATGCACCAGACGTATTTTGCTGTCATCCAGGCTATGAGTATCCCGCATCCATTGCGCGTGATTCCGGATTATTGCTTCTACCTCCTCAGCCTTTTCATCCGGCACTTTAATGCCGAAATTAAACGTTTTCTGCCCTGTCTTTATTGTCATAATATTAATCCTTATTAACGACTTTGGTTACGGTTCTTGAACAAAAAGGCGCGCACCCTGTCACACTCGAGATTTCATACAAATTTTTATCACAATCCTACAAAAAAGCGAAGCATTAAAAAAGTCATAGAAATCCTCGTTCATCGATCGAAAATTCAGATCCCTTGAAATATATTGTTTTTTCAAATTAGGTTGAAATATTTTTTAAAAGCCAGGCAAGGCGCCAGTCTAATCAGCCGTCCATCAACGTCGGCGTTCTTAGTTCTTTTTACTCTGGAACCGCTGTATCGATCCATCATCGTAACGGTCGTACCACTCATGGCGCTCGAACGGTTTGGTTCTGCTCAGGATGTCAGTATTTTTTTCTTTGTACTTGGAATTCTGGGCGTCGGCATGAGTCTCGCTGTTCCCTGGCTGGTAAGACGACTATCCCGACGAGGCACGTTCTGGCTCGGCGCCGTTGCCGGTGTCGTTAGCATGGTGCTTTTCATGCACAACGAACTATGGTCATTTTGTGCGGGTATGGCACTTCATCTCTTTGCGGCGTCGTGCATCGATGTAACGCTAAACCTTTATTTGATGGAGCATGTGCGGCGACAGGATTTTGGACGATTCGAACCGGTCCGCATGTTTTTCCTCGCTTTCTCCTGGAGCATCGGTCCATTTCTTGGCGTCTATCTGCGCAATGCGATTAATCCTATGGCGCCATTCTTTGTTGGGGCCATTGTCGTTCTGCTGCTCGGCGCCTATTTTTTCTATCTTCGATTCTCTGAAACCCCAATACCAAGCACTAAGCGTACTGCGGTTACCAATCCGTTTCGTTACCTGCCAAGATTTTTCTCGCAACCTCGGATGATGTTGGTTTATCTTTTATGTGCGATCCGCTCCGGTTGGTGGACCATGTACTTCATTTACGTGCCGATCTTCTGTGTCACCGTAGGTTTTGGCGAGACCACAGGAGGCGCGCTGGTATCACTTGCGACCAGTTTTGTAATGGCAACTCCACTACTGCGGGGCACGATTCAACGTTTTGGTATTCGTCGGGTCTTGCGCCTAGGCTATTCTGGTGCCGGACTGATCACCCTCGGAATCGGCGCTTCAATGGGGACCCCATCGCTGGCAGTGATACTGATACTGCTCGCAGCATTATTTGCGGTTTTGTGCGACTCGGTTGGAAATACGCTGTTTTACCGAGCCGTGAGATCTTGGGAACGCTCCGAAATGGCTACCGTATTCGGGAGCTATCGATCCATCTCGAGTCTGACTTTTCCAGGCTTTTATTCGGGCGTCCTCGCCATCTTCCCACTGGCAGGGGTATTCATCTTCACCGGATTTGGAATGCTGGCCGCAAGTTGGCTAACGCGCTTTATTCCCGCCCGGATGCGGTAACGATCAAACTGCTTCCAGGAAGGTCTAATTGGCAGAAATCAAAGTCGATTAAATCTCTAGGTGATTAGAAAGCGTACCAACAAAAACCGTTGTGATAAATACTTTTTAAGCATTAGATATGCAGAGCTCGATCTCAGTTGGATTTCCATAATTGCAAGGGTTGTTGACTTGCGGACAGTTTGAGATCACCGCAAGCGCATTCATCTCCGCCTGTAAGACGACTCTCGCGCCTACAATAGCCCGATCTGCAACAAACACCGTTTCAGTCAGAGTGCGGTCAACGTTCACCGGGACATTGCAGAAAAAATTAATGTTGGGCACGATATCACGCCGCCCAAGACCAAATGACTCGAGGCTATTCAAAAAATTTTCCCGACACCCTGTTACGCTTTTTACTCCATAAAGCATCTCGTTACTCACTTCACTGCAGCAACCACCGATCGTATCGTGACCCCCAAAGGTATCTTCAACGATCAAAAAGATCGGTCGGGCATCGTCTGAATACAACGTATGTCCGGTTGTTAATTTCAACGAACGCGCTGCCTTTAAGGTATTCGGTGCGTGATATCGCTCTTCTGGATGATCAGCGCTGTAGCAAAGAAAATCAACCCCCTGTCCTCCTTTAGAATCAATAATAATTAATTTGTCACCTTTGGGTACCACACCCGCCCAAGCACCTCCAGCTTCTACAATAATTGAATCCGCCATTATCCGTTCTCATCGTTTATTCTTGATTGGACCAACCCCTTACCAAAATACAGCCTGCCACAACAACAATTACAAACTACTTTCTTAAAAGATCATTATTGCACTAAAAAACAATAGAAGCAGAGCGCGCAGTAAGACTGAAAAAAACTTGGTTTGGTCTTGAAACTTTGGCGACATCCCAAGAAATAGACAAAACTTCTAACCTAAATCGAAAACGCGAACACCTGCGCGACCACTTCTTAGCGAAGAAGAAATTTATCGTCAATCGCGTTGAAGGTGGTCGCCTCTGATCGTAGCCCTTCGGAAGTCAATTCAGGCACGCCGTACACTTCAGTGACGGTATTAAAATTGACTCTAATATGTCGAAGAAGTAAACCGAAATCGCCATCACCAGAGGCTAATACAACGATATCCGATTTTGAAGCAAATTCCATAACATCAATAGCAATACCGACATCCCAATCCCCCTTTGACGAGCCATCACTTCGCGAAATAAAAGGTTTAAGTTTTACCTCAAAGCCAATCGCTCGTAGGATATTCTGAAATTCGATTTGTTTTTTGTCTCCCCGATCTATCGCATATGCTTTTGCTGTTACGACCTCTCGCCCCTTAGTCACTTCACCCCAAAATTTGTTGTAATCAAAATTTCTTCGATAAATTGATCGAGTCGTGTAGTAGATATTTTGAACATCAACAAAAATAGATATTTTTTTCACACAGCCTCACGCTAGAGGGGATTGAGAAAAAAAGGCATTATTCATCCAACCTCAGCTCGGCCCTCGCTCCCATGTTGAGAAAGTCTGCAATCTCGTTGAAATTCACTTCCGCTAAAAACTCTTCTCGGAGCAGAGAATTGTGAGCTCCGATACGCTCGTAAAATAAATCCCGTGCAATGGATCGAAGTTCATCCGCATTGATTTTGTAACTGGTTTCGTTCCGAACCGCATCGATCGCCTGACTAAGGCAGTTATTGACCTCAAAAATATCAAGATAAGTCCGATAAGTTTCATAGTTTGTCCACGAGCCAAAATCATTCTGCATAACCGCATCGAGTTTCCTTTAGATCAAGCGTTACAACAGTCATGCCGATCCAGTTCAAATCTCCCGAACTCATTAATGAACTATGTTTGGGCGATGGCTTCGAGCACTTTTTTTTGAAAGTCATGAACCGCATGTTCACTAAAGTAACTTCGCGCTTCATTTGCGATTAGACGCCCCTGGTGATAGCCAAGACTGTGTAATCCTTTTTGAACTGTTTCGCATAGCGGAATATCTTCGTCGCGAACAGAGTTAACAAAATCAATCACCTCTCGCTGCTCTTTTGTGGGTTCACTCGTCGAAAAATACCACTCACAAATCTGCGTTGTGGTTTCAGGTCCTGTCGGCAAATGATAAAAAATATTAAGGTAACCGCCGGGATAAACTTCAATCGCCCAGTTTGGCCATAGGAGCCAACTGCCGAACTCTCGCGACTCTCCACCTCTGTCTTCAGATTTAACGTAACTCGTCGCCTCGCCCACGCCACGGCTTGCATGACTATGGAACTTTTTGTGTACTGTAATCTGATAGGACTCCATATCAAGCGAGCCCTGCGCGAGACCAGGATGCTGATTGGGACAGTGATAGCACTCAGAATAATTCTCTACGGAGTTTTTCCAATTCGCATTCAGCTGAATTTCCCGCTGATCTGCCAATTTCAGATCTTGGACACGTGGCGACAACTCAAGCACCTCTTTTTCAAAATCCCATAAGTCAGTCATCAGGGGGTCAGCATGATGATCAAGATTAATAAAGACAAAACCGCAGAAGAGTTCAGCGCGAACCTCACTCAAAGAGATCTCTGAGCTCGAAAAATCCATGACTTGATCGCTATGCAAAGCGCGTCTTAACTTTCCGGAAAGCTCATACGCCCAGCGATGGTAAGGACAGACAATTGCTGAGCTGACACTTCCCGATCCCTCGAGCAATCGATGGGCGCGATGCTGGCACACGTTATGAAACGCCCGAATCTTACTGTCCTGATCACGAACAACGAATACGCTCTGATCTCCGATGTCACGCACAAAGAAATCTCCAGGAGATTCAAGTCTTGAGACATGGCACGCATACTGCCAGGTTCGATGGAAGATGCTCTCCTGTTCACGACTGAACACATCTAGATCAAAATAAAAGCAGCCTGGAAGTGTATGAGATGACAGAGGATCATCGGTGAAGCGTCCAATGTCGGGTAGCTTATTCATTCTGAAATTTGAGGAAAATTCTCAGCAATCTCATATTGCTATAAATCTAACCTAAACTAAACCAATCGACAATCAACGTTTTAATCCAGCCCATCTTGATGGTTGTTTCAATTCAATTAAGTCGTTTTCCAGTCCGCCAATCCCACGGCGCTACAAACTCTCCTGCCCATAAACCCTTGCGGGCCTTGCGAGCTTGATCTTCCTCCGGAATGTATTGCTCTGAATATTTCCGGTAAGCAAGACCAAGCCCTTCAGATACGATTCTCGCATTAAGGTTGTATCCGCTGACGAAGCAGTTTGCCACCAACGTCCCATATTGATCTTTTTGATTACCCACACACCGAACTTCTTTGGTGTACGTCCATTCTCGAACAGCTTCTGCGGCTTTATAACCGCAGGACCAAATCACGCCGTTAATTCGGCAGGTTTGATCTTGTTCAGGAGCGTCGACTCCATGAAGGCTCACTTTGTTGCCAGAAATAGAGAGCGTGTCGCCGTCTACAATAACTGCGGGACCCGATAGATCAGCGTTGGCTTTTAGGCCAAGGCCCATAAGTAACAAAAACATAAGCGGAAACATTTTCATTTAGTGAGCATGCCTAAAAAGTGCAGCCTATAAACCGTTGAACAAAACCATCGCTGTCCTACCTGAATCATGCGATCTGAGAGTGGCGCATTAAAAATTTTTAAAACCCGCCAGAAAAATAATTCTGTCTAATCAAAAACTCTTAATGAAGTGTAAAGATTACGAAATAAAACTTCGCACACTTTGAGATCCTTAAAAACGGCGCTTAGAATTCACAATGTCGGCCCACAAAAACTCCAAGGTACTTTGAACAAATTGCCTTGCTTGTCCCTGCGTCTCGCATCGTCATTAACGCATAATTCAAAGAATGAATATAAGGTGAATCCTTTTGAGCGGCAAACGTCAATAGATCACTCCTAAGATTTAGTTTAGACAACGCTAATTTTTTGCCTTTATTCTCCGCAAGCAGTTGTCGACCTAATGGATACTGCGTAACTAAACCATCGTATTGATCAAGATTATTGATCAGCATACGGAATCCATCATTTACGCTCTCAGTCTCGACCGAGCGTCCTCCCAACTGACTGACCATAGGTCCCGCTATAGATTCCTTTTCTACCAACAACACCTTGTCTTCGACATCAGATAAATGTTTGTATGGATCTTTGTCGCCCTCAAGCAAAGTCGTGCTGGTCGTGAGCGCAGCCGTGACGATCGCTGAGAGAAATATGCCAACGATCATGCTGCTGAGCATCACCAAGCGCCCTCCCATTGTTTTTGGAGGCTCAGGCAATTCACCCTGAATCATGGCAATTGAGGTCAACCATCCTGAATGAGTGACGCGGCGATCTTGGGGATCCGCTTGCTCGACTTTTTTTCTTTTAATCTCGATTATCCAGAACAGCACACTCATAACAACAAATACAAGAATCACCCAAAACAGAGGTATCAAAAAATGCTCTCCAATAATCTCGATCGACTTTATGAAAACATTGTGATTTTTTTGATAGAGGATGGTTAGATGGCTAATGATGAAGGGTTGAGTGAAATCCACCGAATTATGAAATTCGACAGTAGGAGAAAAATCGCCCAAAAGAATATCGTACTGATTCTCTTCAAGCCCAGCGAGCGCTTTTGAGGGGTCTTTATCTGCTGCTTGATATTTATAGTCCCAGCCATTGAGTTTGGCAGCCTCTTCCCAAAGCTCTACCGCTAATCCAGAAGACTTACCGCTCTCACTCACAACAAAAGGGGGGCTACTTACCAGCCCAACTCGAATAGTCTTACCGCTTTCCTCAGCTGACAGAGCAATAGGAGCACTCATTATTATGAGCAAAAATAAAATCCTGTTGATCAACGGGTAACCTCCTTGATTTGAAATAGCAGGGATTGTGGCTGCTACTTTTATGCTAAATCAAAAACTCTAGACTCAGAATTCTTGTATGTTGGATCTTTTAAAAACGCTGTCGCCACCATGCCCCTAGCATATTAGTCTGAACATAAATCTCCTTAGCGGTAACGTCGTATCCGTATGCCTTTGCAATAGCGGCGAGATCTTCTCCCACGCCTGAGCCATTACTCATAGCCGTATCCACAATTGAAAAAACTTGCTCTTGAAGATCATTATTTTCTAGAACCGCTTGCCTAAAAGATTCGAACTCAGTCAATGCGTCGTGCCAGATTTTGATGTTTTGAGCTGCACCCTTACCGAATCACTCTTCTCAATGCCTAATTTAGGTCTGGAGGTCATTTCCACACCTCGGGCTTCGTTTAATTCTTTTTCTCGGGCGCTAATCAGCGAAAGACAGTCTCGCATTCTGACGATAGTGTCATCGGACAGCACGTGACGGGCCTCTCTATGAACTGCCGTCTCACGGGCGATCTCAGTAAGTATCGAACGCATTTCTCGAAGTACTTGAGCTTCGATTGTCTCTTTTGTCATAACATGATTATAGCTGACCTCGGTTAGATCAATTAACCCAGCAACCTCAATTAGAGTTAAACGCTCACGCCCAGGCGCTTGAAGATCAAAACCAACTGATCAATCTCTAGCAGGTCAAAAATTCAGAACGTAATGAAAATTCAAATCTGGGCTAAAGCACGGTCTAGTGCATTTGCAAACGCCATTCGGTCTTTATCACTGAAAACATCAGGCCCTCCAGTGCTCACGCCACTGCTTCTCAAAGACTCCATAAAATCTCGCATATTTAGGCGTTGCCTCACGTCTTCTTCAGAGAATTTTTCGCCCCGAGGGCTTAGCACTAGACACCCTTTCGCGACGAGCTCGGCCGCAAGCGGAATATCCTGGGTAATCACGATATCGCCCTTTCTCACATGCGAAACAATATATTGATCAGCAACATCAAAGCCAGAGCCAACTTTTACGACAGTAATAAATGATGACCGAGGAACCTCAAGCGGTTGGTTTGCGACGAATGTCACGAGTGTCTGTGTTCTTTCTGACGCGCGGTAAAGAATTTCTTTCACCGGTCTTGGTGACGCATCAGCATCAACCCAGATTCTTGTCTTTGTCTCGATGACAATCACTCCTTTTTTTTGGACGATGCGAGAGAGCTCCAGTCGATTCACATCACTAACATTTTTCGTCCACTTTAACGGTTAATTTTTAGACTGTTTTAAATGTAAAAAGACCCGCCGGAGCGGGCCTTTTTCACACATCCGAAAACTTGACTATCGGAGTATAAGCACTTTCTAGCCAGCCGGAAGGTACGGGATTGAACCCGCGATATCCGTGTCATCAATGACATGAAAATTACTGACACCACCCGCCTGCCTGGCCTTGCCAAAAGGTGCATACTCGGGATCCGAAGCGAAATTATCCAAGGCTTCCCGTGAAGGAAATTGGATAATAGCAATCAATGTACTGTCTTTATCTTGGCCCTCAAGCGTAGAAATATTGCCACTGCGCGATAGGTATTTCCCTCCATGTTTCTCGACAATGTTATGGACATTCGCCGCATAGTCCGGCACCCAACTGTCGTCTGTTACCTTGATATCACCGATTAAAAAAACACTCATAATTTTCCCCTTTTTGAATTACAGGTTTCAACCTGCTTTAAAAAAATCAAGGGCAATCTTTTTTATCTACTTATTCCTAACGATAACTGACTCAATCTCTTCGAAATAAAAAGTACCCTGCAAAAACACTTACTACGATATTGACGTAATTTGTCCAGTCCCAATCGACATCAGACACCTTGAAATTTTCAATATGATAAAGCACCAAAAACGTTACGATAACCCAAAGCAGCGCCCCCAGAAATCTCCCCAAGAAATTTTGGGCGGAGTTACCAATCAAAACAGCCCCAGCGATAGCCCCAACGACTATATTGATATAGTCAAACCAGGACCACTGTAAGTCTGTAACTTCAAATTTTGTTATTTCAAACGCAAAGAGAAATATCGCAATTAGTCCTAGTAAAATTCCAAGAATTTTTCGCAAATTTTCCAAGATAGGTCTCCTTAGTTTGGCTTGAGACGTTTAGACGCCGTTTGGGTCGCACATTGTCTTCCCCCAAGAATAAAACAGATTGGTGTCAGAATCCTAATAAGAATCTCTTATTGTCTGGTTCTGGAGCGTAAAGCAGGGCCGGCGATCAGACAGGTCACAAAGGCATAACCCACGCGAAAACCTAAACGCATGGCGGCACTCCTTACTGAGGCAAAGGTTTATGAGCTGTTTCTGGCAGCCGGACGATAAATAAGAATGAAATAGCGGCAGCAAAAATAAGGTACCACGCTATCGATAAATCGTCATGGGAGCGTTCAATGATCCATGTCGCGACGAGAGGGGTTGTTCCCCCAAAGATTGCCAGGCCGATGTTATAGCCAACGGACAGTGCGCTGACCCGAACCCGACTGGGAAACATTTCCGTTAATGTTGCCGGAATTGCACTTAAGTATGCAGCCAGAAGAATTGCGAAACCAATCTGTCCTACCATAATCATCATAAAATCCACATGATGCATCAGCACGATGAGAGGGTATCCCAAAAGCACCGCACCACCGGATCCAAACAACAACAATGCTTTGCGACCTACCTTGTCTGACAACGCCCCAAATACGGGAACCAGAACTAAAAGTACGGCCAACGATAAAGAATTAATATCCAGCGCATCTGAACGCGGCACTTTTACCTCCTTAATCAACCATGTCACTGCATAGACAAACATGAGATAAAAGCCCACGGCGTTGAAGATATTGATACCGATTACTTGAGTGACTGCGCGCCACTCGGTACGAAATGCATCAATTACGGGATTAGCCGAATCGTTTGATTCAGTTTTGGGCATCTCGGGGAGATGACGGCGTATTAATAAACCCACAACGCCCACTGCAATTCCCGATAGAAAAGCGATCCGCCAACCCCAATCCGAAACTGCCTCAGCAGATAAAAGATTACTAAGCAGCGCGCCCACGCCAGACCCCAGCAAGATGCCCCCGATTGCGCCAACCAACGTCCAGCTCGTAAAAAACCCGCGGCGTTTTGAGGGGGCATGCTCCGCTAGATAAACAATCGAACTCGTGTATTCGCCGCCAACGGCCATGCCCTGCAACATCCGCATCAGCACCATCAAAACTGCTGCAGATACTCCGATCGTGGCATGATCAGGCAAAATTCCAATCATGCCACTTGGAATTGCCATAAGAAGAACCGACAGCACTAACGCCCGCTTCCGCCCAATTTTATCGCCAATAAAGCCAAAAATGATTCCGCCAATTGGCCTCATTAAAAAACCAGCGGCAAACGCTCCAAACGAAGCAATCAAAGAGACTGTTGGGTCGTCAGACGGAAAAAAAAGTCTCCCGATGATTGGCGCAAAAAATCCATAGACAGCGAAGTCGTACCACTCCAGGACGTTTCCCGTAACTCCCGCTGCAATTACCTTACGACGCTGACGTGCTTCTTGATCCATCTTTTTACCCATATTTCTTGAGGTTTTACGTTGGGCATCTTAACTTAAAAACGTTTCACCTACTTCAAACCCCCGAAACCAGAAGGCAACTTACTCTATGAGTTGGCTCATCTAGGATCAGACTACACAGCATCCATGCAGCTATGATCGAGACTTCAGAAGCGTTTAAGAGTGCAGGTCAACCCCGGATTCAATATAAAAAACCAACAAAAGAATACCTGCACCACAAACAGCTCCAAACAAAAAAGCGCCAAAATTAGAATCGCGGACTTCTGACAACTCATAATGGAACACGTTAAGCAGCAGCGCGCCCGCGAGGAAAGATGATAAGAATGCTGCTGTCACAAGATTATGCTCACCTAACGTCACGCCGAGAAGCCAGCCGAACAAGAGTGCCCCGCTCAAGACGTACCGACCCCACTTATTAAAGTGAGCTGCCTCGTGGGCTTCGTGTTCCGCGTCAATCATCATCATATGCAGTGCGACTGCAAGGGTAAAAATACCGGCAACCATCACATCAATCATGATTCGCTCGGGCATCGTATAGGTAATGATTACGTTATAGATACTGAATGATGCAATCGAAATAACAAAAGAGCGATGGATTTTTTCTTGACTCTTATCGGACTCTTGGCGGCACCATCTTTTTAAACCGAAAAAAAACATGAACCCGAAAAAAGCCAATAGAAAAACACTAACCTCAACAAAATGGACTCCTACAAAATGCGAATGAAGGATTTCCCCAATCGAATCTTTACTTTCAACCAAGTCGGGTAGCATATGAAGAAAAACAAAAGCGACGGCAAACCCGCCACTAAAAGAAGTGAATCCTTTTCGGGCCAGCCACGGACTGCGTCGAATATAAGGTGCCGCGAGATGCAACGCCACCAGTATTGCTGTCGACAAAAATGAGTAGATTAAAACGTCTCCACTAAAACTACTATCAGCGATTTGACCCATCATCCTTCTCCTTTCTGATCATGGTTTAGTGTAGAGAGTTTGTTAATCATGGGGAAAAACTATCTCTTATTTATTTTGACGGCGCGTCCCATTAGACCAAAAAGGAAAACCTCATTTCGAGATGAGTCAAGATAATCGTCAAAAAAACACAAGCATTCGTGTCCACAGCGCGGGACTAAAGTTGCCACATTACAGCCTTGATCTCGCCTGAAGCTAAAATCTCATAGCATGAGAGACCCCGTGCACCTGAATTTTTCTCGCTGCAAATTTACTCGTCACTCGCTTCAAGTTCTGCGGCCAGCCCCCTCTTTGTCACTAATACAAGCGCATCGGTCAATTTTCGCTGCGTCGTCTGGAGCGCATCGATAAAAGCCTGGCCGGCGTCTGATACCTCGTCAACACTAATCGAGTCGTCTTTCACAAAATACCATTGGTCCTCGAGCTCATTGGTCTGTCTCAATGAAGCCATCGCCTCTTCAACAACTGCCATATCTAAATCAATTTCACTCATTTAAAGCTCGTATTTCTCCACGATATTCAAAACGTTTGTGTGTGCAACTCTCTCAAACCAAAAAATAATTTCTAGTCTTACTTTCAACTTACAGGAATTGATTAAAGAAGGTGCGTTTGTGCGAATCGGAAATTCAGGGAATCCTGTTCAGTGGCCTAATTATATCCCTTTTACTTTCGCTGGCAGAAGAACTTAATCCTGATCAATGATGATCCCAAAAATGACGGATCTTGTTCTGCGTCCAATAGAAACTGATCTTAATCCAATGGTTGCCTAATGCGCACCCCGCGATTAGACCAAAAAGAAACACCGCAATTAGTAGTAACAAAATGTCGAAGTTCATCATTTACCTTAGCGACAATCTCAAGCGCTGTGAACGAAAATTTCTGCGTCGTAAGTCACGACTGAAAGACAAAGAGTCAGGGAGCGCTTACATTTTCTAAAAATTTGATCTACCCATGTCTTCACTGGTTATACACAAATTTTAAACTTTTAATCACATTGTTTCGGTAAGAATATTAAAAAACAACAAAGAATAAAAAACCTATGAAATCACTTTTTGCCGTTTTGTTTGCGACCATTACTTTAATCACATCCCAGTCGGTATTTGCGAGTGGCTCCGCCGACAGCGATCATGACCACGGCGATATGTATGATAAAGATCATGCCTTCCTTGAGACCGACAACAAAAGAGGTGGCGGAAACGACTAGTTGCCAAGCGGCGCTTTATCGCGGAATAGGGCCTCATTGAGGCCTATGTTTCGCCAATCTTAACAGCATTACAAATAATACCGCAGAAAAAGCGACCAGCGAAACCGGAGGAAGGTATCCGTGCCGGCCTGGCGGATTGAACCATCCAGTCAAACCCAGCACAAATACGTGTCCACCAAAAATTAGCAGACTCACGTATCCCGAACGCTGGCCACGCTTCCACCGATCAACGCCAACCGTCTCGATCATGAATGGTAGCGACGTTATAGCCGTTACCGACAGACACCATAGGCTCGAGATCCCGAACAACATGCTGAGATCACCGGTTACGTTCAGCCGTCCTGTTGTATCGAAAAATTTCGGATAGCACTTTGGCGAGAACAGTAGCAACGCCATAAGCGCATGATCGCTGCCATTGAAAAGCCCATCAACCCGAAGAACTTAATCAGAATCAATTGCTTCGGCAGATCATTGGAATAAGTCGTAATCCATTTACCCACAAGATAAGACATCGAAATTAAAAAAACGACTAGCGCCAAGTCTTTATTCAGAACAAACAACGGGAGTTGCGCCCAGTCGACGCCTGCAAAGAGAGGGCGCAAAATTTGGCTCCTCAGTAACGCCGAAATAAGCAGTCGCCGGTTAGGCGGTCGCGCTTGATTGCCTTGTTAACTGTGCGCTGGCTCATGAAACTCAACAACATTTTTATCAGGATCCCTTATAAAAAAGAATTTAGCCCCTTCGAACTCTACTTCGCCAGTAATAGCAATACCGAGAGCTTTTACAGACTCTTTTGCAGATTCTGCACTGGTTACTTCTAGCGCTACATGTGTGTATCCAGTATTTTTTTCAGGGACGTCCATCAGTACATTCTCGGTACACTCTGCACCTGCATTCAGGATAAAGTTAATGTTAACACCTGATGGGTGCTCCATTATTGCTACAGGCTCTGGGCCGACCGGGCCAGCCAGAAACACAAATCCCAGCTTTTCGTAAAATTCTCTAGATAGACTTAGATCTTTAACCCTCAAACCTAGATGATTAATTCTTGTAATTTCTTTCATGGCTGTCTTTCTATGGATGTATGGTATCGAATAACAGCGTAGCTTAACGCGATTCCCAGGCGCAATAAAAACCATCTCTCCGTAAACGGCTGCACCAAGCAGTCCTTACATCTATTTTGATCCATAGTAAGCATCGCTCAAGATCCTAGATAGTTTAAAGACGGGTCGATTAAGGCGTGACGAGTAACCCATAAATTAGAAGCATGTCGACAGGCGAGCTTATTGATTTTCCTCTCATTGAGTTTCTGGGCGAGCTTCAAGGTAAGTCTCGAACGCTGAATCTGAGAGCCGTTGACCGAGGCCACGTTGACTGGCGTTAAAAGTTAACTCAGTATTAAATGACGGCGCCTTCAGAAAGAGTGCTATTGCCTCTTTCTCGGAGCCCGCTAATTCCTGGCTATTTGACTCAAGAAATGCAGAAAGCGCATTACCCCATGCGTCGCATCGGAGATAAAGATCATGCATCAATTCTGCATTCTGCGCATAAACCACCGAAAGCCGCATCAGCTCAGTATCTCTAATCGACCTTAACTCCCGATTCGTCGGCAAGTCCTCCTTGTTTGGTTGATTCGCGACATAAACCGCGTGAAAAACCTGCTCCATCATATTCATCGAGCCGTAAAACTGCTCAATATAATCAGATGGTATTTTCGTGATCTCTACAAGCGAATCCTGCGGAATCAAGGTCGACGCGTAAGCTATCGCGCTGCAACTTAATGCATCTCGACTCACATTGCCGTCAGCGTGACAATATCCGACCACACCCAAGCTAGCCAGAATAATTACAATTTTTTTAACATGTGCAATGATCAACAATCTCTCCTAGAAAAAACCACCTCAAACCCTATTTCACAAGTAGCTTTTACCCATATTGATCAATATTATTTGAATTTTGATTCAGATAACCGAGCAATATCGACTTAAACCTGCTCTGGTCGCGCCAATCTTTCGCGAGCGGTCTGCACTATCGAGTAAAGAGCTGGAATCATCAAGATTCCAAACAGGGTCGCCGCAAGCATGCCACCAAAAACGGCAAGTCCGATCGAGATCCGACTTGCAGCACCCGCCCCACTTGATAACACTAGTGGCATGACACCAAGCACAAACGAGATTGCTGTCATAACCACTGCTCTGAACCTTAATTCAGCCCCTTGCATTGTGGCATCAAAAATTGATTTGCCTTCCTCTCTTAATTGCTTGGAAAATTCAACAATTAAAATGGCATTTTTTGAAGCAAGGCCAATCAACATAATCAAGCCTACCTGAGTGTATAAATTGACCGGTAAGCCCACGGCACCCACAGCCGCCAAAGCGCCCAACAACGCGATCGGTACCGAGAGTAAAACACTGGCTGGAATCGCCCAGCTCTCATACTGAGCCACCAAAAACAGATACACGAATATCAGGGACAAGGCGATGATGATGCTCACCTGGCCAGCCGCTCTTATTTCCTGATACGACATGCCCGTCCATTCAAAAGCCATGGTATCGCTTAAGTGTTCTTTTGCCACACGCTCCATTGCAACGATCGCGTCGCCTGAACTTTTCCCAGCGGCCGCATTGCCGCTAATCGTTGCCGAACGAAATAAATTATAGCGATCAACAATGTCTGGCCCAATCGCAGACTCGACTCGAGTGACCGCAGCGAGCGGTACCATTTCATCGGCGTTATTACGCACAAAAAGCTTTCCGATGTCTTGGGGTTCGTTCCGCGCATCTGCTTCAGCCTGCACCATAACGCGATACGCCCTACCCGACCGATTGAAATCATTAACATAAAGGCCGCCCAACTGCGTCTGAAGGGTTGAAAAGATCTCGTTTAACGAAACGCCTAAAACCTTCGCTTTTTCACGATCCACTTCGAGCCAAACTCTTGGCGCTGACGCCGAGAAAGTTGAAGAAATACCGGTCAGGTCCGGGTCTTGATTTGCGGCAACGATAAGACCATTTAAAGAAGACTCAAGATCAACGAGGCTGCCGCCTGATAAATCCTGCAGGACAAACTCAAAACCGGACGTTGAGCCCAATCCAGGAATCGGAGGCGGCACAAACGGAATAATGCGGGCGTCACTATTAGAACTCGCAATCGCTCGTAGTTTGCCAAATATGGTTTTAAGTGATAATTCGGGTGACTGTCGGTTATCCCAATGATCCAGTATTCCGATGATGAATGCCGCATTTGGTGACATTGAACTGCTTAGCATACTAAAACCGGCAACAGACATGACATCCGTTACCCCTGCGATCTGACTCAGTTCGTTCTCAATCTCGGTCAACACTAATTCGGTACGATTCAGTGATGCCCCGTCCGGAAGTCGCAAATCGACCATAAACGCTCCCTGATCCTCATAGGGTAAAAATCCAGTCGGAAGACTCTTAAACAGGTACCCCATCCCGGAAAAAATTGCAATGAGCAACACGATCGTAACGGCTCCACGACGCACGAAAATGGTCGCAATCCTGGAATAGCCACGGGTTATCGAATTGAAGAAACGATTAAAAATTTGATACCAGCGCGGCTCTTTCCCGGCAGGCTTGAGCAGTACCGCGCACAGTGCCGGACTCAGCGTTAACGCATTTATTGAAGAGATTGCAACCGCCGCTGAAATTGTTACTGCAAACTGCCGAAACAATTCACCGGTAATCCCAGGAATCATCGCGACGGGCACAAAGACTGCAAGCAGAACAAGTGTTGTTGCGATAACAGGTCCGGCAACTTCATGCATTGCCAGTCGAGTGGCCTCGACGGGCGTCTTGCCATCTGCAATATGGCGCTGGGTATTCTCGACAACCACGATTGCATCATCTACGACAATTCCGATCGCCAGAATAAGAGCAAACAACACAATCGTATTAATCGAGAAACCGGCCATCAGCAGTACAGCGAAAGTCCCGATCAGAGAGACAGGAACCGCAATGCCGGGCACAAGTGTTGCGCGCCAATCCCCTAAAAATATAAAAACGACCAGAACGACCAAAGCAATGGCCTGAAAAAGGGTCACGATAACTTCACGAATCGATATACGAACGTAACGAGTCGTGTCATAAAGAATGCTGTAGCGCATGTCGGGTGGAAAGCGCTCAGAGAGGCTGTCGAGCTGGGCGCGAACCTGATCTGCAACATCAAGAGCGTTAGCACTGGGCAATTGGTAAATACCCATCACTACCGCTGGGTTTCCGTTCAGCCTTCCATACGCGCCATAGGATTGGGATCCAAGCTCTACTTGAGCAACATCCCCCAATCGAACCTTGGCACCATCAGGATTCACACGAATCATGATGTTCCTAAACTCTTCTGCTTCAGTCAGTCGACCTTGAGTCACAACAGAATAAGTAAACACCTGATCATCGGATAACGGAGGTGCGCCGATCTGCCCGGCAGGCACTTGAATATTCTGCTCTTTTAAAGCATTAGCAACATCGCTCGCCGTAATGCCGAGACTTGCCATTCGCTGTGGGTCAAGCCAGACTCGCATGCCCCACGTGAGTTCACCAAAAATTGTGGCTTCCCCGACACCTGAGACGCGCGACAAGGCGTCACGAATATTAATTGACGCGTAGTTTGATAGTGCGATGCCATCATGCGTCCCGTCAGGAGAATCCAGGTTAATAACCATCACCATATCGGTAGACGTTTTGCGCGTGGTTACGCCCTGGCGAACGACCTCCTCAGGCAACTTTGAAGAAACAGTCGCAACTCGATTCTGAACGTTTACGGCCGCCATATCTGCATCGGTCCCGACTTCAAAAGTTACGGTAATCGTTAGCGCGCCATCATTGGACGCTTTTGACTGCAGATAAATCATACCCTCGACGCCGTTGATCGCTTCTTCGAGCGGGACGGCAACCGTTTGCTCTACAACCTCTGCACTCGCACCAGGATAGATCGCTTTGACTTTTACGGTTGGCGGCGTAATCTGGGGAAATTGCGCAACCGGGAGCGCACTCACTGACAGCAAGCCGACAAGCGTTATGAAAATCGAAATTACAAAAGCAAATTTCGGTCGGCTTATAAAAAATTGACTAAACATATTACGGCTTAATTCGACAGTACGACGTTCACCGTCACGCCGGGTCTCACTTTTTGCAGTCCGCGCGTCACAATTCGCTCTCCAATGACAAGCCCCGACTTCACAATAAAGTTCTCACCACGAACTTCACCGATCTCAACCGTTCGTTGTTCTATTTGGTCTTTGTCATTCACTACTAAAACTGATCGACCCGACCCGCTCGCCAAGACAGCCTTCTGAGGCACAAGCAAACCGGATTTTCCAGTTTTACCCTGAAACATAACCGAAACAAATTGACCCGGTCTCAATAATTTTTGTGGATTTGGAAAAGATGCTCTCAGCGTAAGCGTGCCCGTGCCGGAATCAATCTCATTGCCAATTAAATTGAGATCGCCCATATGCTCATAGTTCTCACCGTTGGACAATCGTAGCTGTGGACGTAATAACGTTCTGGCGCTACTCGCATCACTCACTGAAACATTGCGTCGAAAGTTAAGGTACTCAACGTCACTAATAGTGAAGTGAACATCTATTGGATCCAGAGCCACGATCGTAGCCAGAACGCCCGATTCAGGTCCAACCAAATTCCCGACGTTTACATTGGTTTCGCCAATAACGCCCGAATTTGGCGAAACAATCGAGGTATATTGAAGATCCAATTCCGCGCGTTGCAACGCCGCCTTGCTTGCATCGAGCGCGGCTGCCGCAATCCGCGTTGAAGTTCGAGCCGAGTCGGCCTCCTGATCACTGATCGATTGACTCAGCACTAGTTTCTCCATGCGTTTTTGCGTCATCGTAGCGTCGTCCAGACGTGCACGGTCTGATGCCACCTGAGCCTCCGATTGAGCCACTGAGGCTTGATAACTATCTGACTCGATCACATATAAAGTGTCTCCCGTCGCGACGGGGCGACCTTCCTCAAAAAGACGCTCCTCCAGGACGCCACTGATTCGCGCGCGAAGCTCAACGCGGCTTGTCGCGCTCGTACGACCGATAAATTCTCGGTTCACTTCAATCTGTGATTCATTAAGTGTCATTACCGTAACAACAGGAGTCGTTTTCTCAACCGGCGCAGGGGTTTCTGAGCACGCCACAACCATCGGCAGACAAAGACTCATCAACAGCAGTTTTCTTTTCATATCTATAAATTAAAGTGGAATAGGCTCACGAGTCATTTCAATACTGTCGATGAAAACAGAATTGCTCACTCTTCTGACAAAGCAATGATACCGTGATCGAGCGACACATTAAATCCTGGGTCAAAATTACCGAGGTTCAACCCCCGTCAGGCTCATCCTCGCAACTCCCATACCCATTAATCTGCTCTGCAGATAGTGGTTGAAATCCGTCCCGCACAAATGCACTTTCCAGATACCGCCAGAACGGTCTCTCGCGATCAATCGAAAGCACATAACCTTGAACGGGCCATTTATCAGAACAAATTCTTTGGGGTGCGCGAGATCGCACGACGCCTACTCCTTTGCCTCGTTCACTGGTGTTGCGCCAGCAAACCGTACAAGGCAAATCGGTCGACTCAACGCTTTAACAGTATTTCTCGACCGCCCTGTAAGTTGTCATTTAAACCGGCGGCTTGCAGGACTAACGCTCGTTCCAGAGTTTCACAAAACGAGTATCAGACCTAGCGTACTTGGGTGCTTATCTACAATAAGCGACTCATTATCATAAACGCAGTAACAATTTCTTTCAACTGCGGCGATAACGATAGGGCTACGTTTACTCCACGTTTTTTTACCGTTACCGGAAAAGTCACTCGCGGCAATTTAAAAGACGCCGTACCCAATCGACTGCCTGTGCTGCGCCACTCGCTTAGTTCGTGAACATGAGTTAGCCGATTACTTTGACTCGCAGTCGACGTTCTTTTTTAGCGAGACCGCAAACCACTATTTGCCCAAGTGACTGCAAGGCATTGGCCGGTATCACCGCACTACACAAGAGAGATGAATCTAATCCACATCCAGATTAAAACTGCAATTGACGGCACCCAGATCAACGCCCGAACCGGAAATCCGCCGGCCACAATCAATTGATTGAAAAAAATATGATAAGCCGAATGAGCGACTCTCAAAAAGAAGAACCCGTATGCGAGAGAAATAAAAGTCTCGTCGACTTTCCCCGTCACGAAGATGCAAATGCAAACAACATAAAACAGAATCGGAAACTCAAACAAGTTAACCAGATTTCTCTGTGTATTTTTTAACAGCCGACTCCCCTCTTTAAATGGTGGATGGCGAAACGCTTCACCTTCTACGACTCCGTCAAGGTAAATCTCTTTAAGTCGGAAGACAGTTGACAGCAACACAACAAAAACCGAAAGCGCTCCAAGATAAAACATTGGAAAGAAAATTTCTGTATTCATGGTTTGACCCTCATCAAGATGTTTGCAGACACTCTGTGATCGCGCTGATTATCTAGGGCTTGATTTTACCTATTTCTGGCAACTTGCCGTCGTCCGTCACGCTGCTCTCATTTTTATGGAATAATTTCAGCAGGAAATCAAAGTCTTTCTCTCTCTGCATTACACTAATTTTTGATATCAACCTTGATAACGGTTTGAACCCAATGCCTCTTCAAGATATTTCCCGTCAAGTCAAACCACTCCCCGTGCAAACGTTCGATATAGCGATGTCCTTGCCTGATGAAATCGCACGAATCGCATTGAACAAGGATGGCGTCATTTGCCTTAAAAATGCGCATGATCCGAAATGGCTTTCCTTAATTGAAACTGGAATCAATCAGGCATTAACCGGAGCAAGTCAAAATTTGGATATCGTCAAGAAGGCGGGCGATGGCGGTCAGTTCTCATTTTCAAGTCAGGCATGGCGTCAGGTCGATACTTTTCGCGAGGCTATATTTGAATCTCGCGCCCCTGACATCGCTTGGCAGTTACTTGACTGCGCATCAATTAATCTTTTTTATGATTTTCTTTTGATCAAGGAAGCTCACACAAATAAAACAGCAACGCCGTGGCACCAAGATCATGCGTATTATCCATTAAACGGTCAGGGCGTTATAAACTGCTGGACGGCACTCGACACGATTCCAATGGAAACTGCCCTGCGATTTTGGGCAGAATCACACCGTAGCGCCTGTCTTTTCCAGGCGGCTAATTTTGCGGGCGGTTCGGATTACGAGCATATTCAAAGTGACCACCCCGTGATCCCGGATATTGACAACGATCGCAGCGCGCGTATCTTGGCATGTGAGCTCTCACCTGGGGATATGTTGGTGTGGGATTCATTCACCTTCCATAGCGCCCCAGGTAATTCTCTAGGCACCCGCCGCGCTGCATTCTCAATCAACTGGGCAGCAGACACTATTCGATTTCTCGATATCCCAAGTCTTAAGAGTTATCGTTCTAAAGATATTTCGGACGGCGACCCTATGACTTGCGCAAAGTTCCCCCAAGTGCGTCCCAGTTTAAAAACGACATAATTTGACTGCGCGGCTCCACTGAAACACGCTTTGTTGACGCGTGAAGGATCGCGCACGACTATCCGACTGATTTAGCCTGTGATTTCTACAAACAAAATGTTTTAACTAAATCTTGCCTGCCCTAAGTTAACGCACTTTTAACCGGCGGAACTTAATGGTCGCGTTCACTTATAGATTATTTCGCGCCTTTTTAACCTCCTAAGCCGATCTCTTTGCCTCTCTTTCGCATTCTTTATATAAATGGCGATAGGTTGAGTCAACGACAAGGACATCGTCAAATGAAATTTGCGCGTTCCACTGACCTTGTGAGCGTGCGCACTTGTGATGATAAAAATGCACCTTGAGTTCAACTGAGAGCGCCTCATCGACTATCCCGCAGATCAGGCCTTTATCCGGCTCATCTACAAGAATCCAATCGCCAACTTTTATGTCGCTTCTCGGGCAAGACCTTAGAACCTCGATTTCACCGCTTCTTGGCACCATCCTTCGAAACTTAACCCCATATTTCACCGGCGCTTCATCGTTATCAAAGCGGGCAGCAGGGTTATACCATTCAATAATCTCCATCGGTCTCTCCCCGACAACTTCCCAGTCCATTTCCTCACTATTCCATCGTCGGTCATCGACATCATGGACATCGTAGAACGGAAAAACACCAATTGCATCTTCGTCTACAGCAAACACGACCAACTCTATGTCTTCATCTTTGATTTCGACAATGTCGCCAACACTGAACACTTTTCTTCTCAAACTAAATCTCCCAGACTCCACACGTCAAAAACGGGCATCACGGTCAACGTGAAATAAATCCCTAATCAAACAATTAAAATCAAACCGTCACAGCTAATCGCTATCGATGTTACTTTATTTATTAGTGCTGATAAACAATAGTAATTGACTCTTAAATTTTGAGAAAAAATGAAAATTAATAAATTTTTTACGTGGGTCGTCTTTTACCTGTGTGTTCTTGTCGCCAGTAGCTCGGGATTTGTTTTTCCACTGGGTAGTGCGAACGAGTGGTTTTCGGCGCTTAATTCGCCCGCCTTCTCGCCACCGAATTGGGTTTTCGGCCCTGTTTGGACCGTCCTCTACCTCTTGATTGCAACAAGCGCATTCGTGATTCTTCAGAAAAGAAGCGAGTGGCTACCGCTCGCGATTGCGTTTTGGGCGTTACAGCTTTCTCTAAATGTAATTTGGACGCCAGTTTTCAGTGGCGCCCAAAACCTTCAACTCGCTTTTTACTACATCGTGGCCCTTTGGTTGAGTATCGTGGCATACATCTTTTGCAGCTGGCGGATTAGTCGCTGGGCAAGCATGATGATGATCCCCTACCTATGCTGGGTGAGCTATGCGACTGCTCTTAACTTCGCATATTGGCAGATAAATAATTAAGTCAAAGCGGTATCGAAGACTTAGTCAAATATTGCCGCATAGGTAAACAAGTTAGCGATTACAAGTAGAGATGGCCAAAAAGCGGCTTTCGCCAAGAGATTGTCTTCAAAAGCAAGCAGTTTCCCGATCACCCCTGACCCAGCCTCACAAAACATATAGGAATTTGCCGCAACGTAAAAAATTGCGCCATAGCTTAGCAAGTAGAAATACTCGATATAAACAATCGGTGAAGTGATAAACCGATCACGAAGCTCAACGTGCGCGAGTACCAGAATAAAAAACAGGGCGGAACATGAAGCAATGATCATACTGATATTAAAGTCCATGCGCTCACGCTTCTGAGCATCACTGGTCACCGTCAGCATGGTTCCAAAAAGCAATAACAACACAATTATGATTGGAAAAAGATAAATAATAAAAGCATTTTCTACGCTTCTTTGAAGATGAATATTAAAAACTAGCTCTGGAAATTCCTCAGTCCCCACATAATTCGGGAAGCCAAAATTGGTGTCGTAGGGCTGTCGCAAATAATCAAAATAGGTATCTGTCAAGTCATAGCCGTCTAGAATAATCCTCTCATCTATCCCGAAGCTATCTGCCAATAAATTCTTTTTAAGATAAGAATCAAAATCTGGAACTAGGACGGCATTCGATTGCCACTGCTTGGGCAAAAGGCGTAACTCAATTTTTTTATGGTCAAAAGGAAACTCGGTATAGTCCATAGACTGACGGATATGCGCTTCAAAGTACCACCCATATAATTTTTCCCCGCCGTCCAGGGTCTCTTCATAAATAAGTTCTTCGGTGTAGGTATCTGCCGTTTCAATCTTCTCTGGCAATACAAAACCTGGTTCAAGAGAGGCCGGAAGATCGAGGCTCCATTTTTGCCAGATAATCCCTGTTATATTGAAAACCACGGGATTTTCGAAAAAAAATGATTCAATGAAAATGCCGGTAGGAATGGTAATAAGCTTGGTACTCTTTGATTTTTCATAATGAGCAAGCTCTTGGGCAACAACCTCAGCGCTATAAAGCTGATAATCTACTTTCTCCCGATCAAAAGCTTCATGGGCCCACTGGTAAGTCAAAAGCGATATAAGCCCCACTGAGAGCAGAAATGAGAATAAATAGGTACTTTTTTTAATACTCATACATGCTCCCAAAAAATCCGTCCAAACGACGTCCGCTACGTCTTTTTGCTTAAGCGTTGGTTGTCCGTCTCAAGGGCTCTCGCTTTAGTGATCGCTGAAGCGATAAGCCCCGTCGGCACCGCAACAACGCCCAGTCCTACAACCAGTATCAAGCCGGTAAAGATCTTTCCCGCCGCAGTGATAGGATAAACATCGCCGTAACCCACCGTCGTCAGTGTCGCCACAGCCCACCACAATCCATCGAGGATAGATGAAAAGACTTTTGGTTGAGCCGAATTTTCAAAATGAAAAATCCCATAGGCTGCAACGAACAATATAAAAAAAGCGAAAAAAAGAAATACAAGAATCTCTTCTTTCGCAATGGACAAAGCGACCTGAAACCGCCGGATGGCCGAACTGTATTTGGCGAGTTTCAAAATCTGAACCAGCCTCAGTAACCGATAACCCCGAAGAATTCTGAGATCCGCCCCTGACGTCAGAAAAAGTGGTGCTATCACCAGCGCATCAATTAACCCACTAAAACTGAAGATATATCTTAATTTTTTCTCACTTCGTGCAATGCGAATTAAATATTCCAGTCCAAAAATTATCAAGATATAGTGTTCCAACCGCCCCAACAATTGCTTATGCGTTTCAGATATTGACGGAAATGTCTCAATGGACATCAAGATAATTGAAAAAATTATTAAAAAGAGAATAAACCCTTCAAATAACTTACCCGTTTTTTTCTTCGGGTCAAAAATATTTAAGAACTTCATTGAAGGAATAGATCGTACATATATTGTGGTATGGCACGCTATTTTAACCGGCAAGGAACAAAATCAAAAATAAACTACAAACAAGTCATGCCCAGGGTTAAGGGTTTTGAACGACTTTCACCAGAAAATTCAAGTCCATGCTATTGTCCCGCCGTAAAAATCTATAGTCCCGCCGTAAAAACTTATTGAAAAATTTTTATCCTCCCCACAAAAAATCAATATTTCCAATCAGAACAAGGCGACATACGACATCGACGCTGAAACTATCCCCCTGAAAGTCAGTCACAAAAACCATTCAAAAAAAATAATTGCGCAATAAGACGATAATTTTTACTGGAGCACTTTGCCAAAAATGATTAAGCTAATTTCACCACCCGCGATATTGCGTGACCCACACTTAGAGACCCCCGAGACGCGAGAAACTGGTGATCCCATTTTTAGCGTGACGCTTGAGTTCGCGTCATTAAGAGATATTAAACCTCTTGAAGATGAAATTGCCAAGCTGATGCCAAAAAATGGCTCAAGCCCGTTGAGAAAACTCGCCACAACTAACGGAGATGTTTGGCGGATCAAAGTTCGACGAAAAGAAGCGCCTAAGGTAGTTGCTGCCGACCAGAAAGAATCATATACCTCGCCATTGCGGGATGGCGATCACATTCGGGCACAAATGGGACTGGTCGCTTATGACTATTTAGGGGGTGGAGTTGTTGCGCACCTCGGGAACATTCAATTTTTGATGCATAGCGATCATGGACCGGTCGACGACCTAACCAGTCCTGAAAAAAAGCATTCCTAAGGAAAATGCGGTCGCTCAAAAATGAGCAAACTCGCACGAAGTACGGAATCAGGAATCTAACCGAGAATCTATATCTATTCGCTCGGCCGCCTGACTAACGACTTCACTGTGCACTCGATCATAATAAACATCAAAATTATAGTTGGCGTTCTGCTTATCCGTTTCAATTCGACCTTGCTGAGCGAGTAAATCTTCCCAGTCTTTCTGGCCGTGATTTTCGATGATCCAATCTAGATGCTTTTCGTAGTCCTTTTCAGGGCTTGAAACCATCACATAATAAATCGCCATCCACTCATCTTTAGAGGACGCTTTTTCAACTGCTGGTCGCTCGTACTGGGCATGATTTATCTCAGGACTAAATTGAGGTTGATAGGAATAAAAAAACTTTAGCCTTACGGTGGTATCCATTGGTTTTTGACACTCTTAATGCAAGCTTACAGGGGAACGTTTAACTTAAACCTTTCTTTGCTTGGGCAACGGTCTCAGGGTCACTTAAAACAACCAGCATTTGTCCCATTGATCGGCATTGCGCTTCGAGCTGCGTAATGTAGGCTTGTGCAGTTTCTATGCTCTTGTTGGCTTGCCACTTCGCCTGAAGTACGGCTGTTTTATCCAACTCCTTTTTGACTTCGTCAAATAATTTCTCGTAACTCATCCTGTACTCCTTTTAGAGGCTAAGCCTGTTCAAAAATGGGCTGTTCAAAGCGCGCTCCACAAGCTCAAGATGATCTTGCCCATAAAACATATCGCCATCAACAATGTAGGTCGGCGAGCCAAACACAGAAAGATCCAAGGCATCTTGTGTATTCTGTCGATAAATGACATCGACCTCAGATGAATCCGCCAGATCCATTAATTCCTGAGCATTGAAACCAGCAGACTCTGTAATCACAATTAGAGTGTCTTTATCGGCAAGGTCAGCATCTTCCACCCAATGCTTTGTCATTAGTTGATGAGAGAGTTGGTTAACATTTAATCCGCTCACAATTGCTGCAATCAATAGCTTGTTGGCAGGATTTGTTGAGTTGCCATGATACGTAGGCCGCTGCTTGAGGACAGATACCTGCCGATACTCTGACCAGCGCTCCAGTTCTCGACGGAAATAATAATCAAGATGTGCTTTCGTTCGGTCGGCCCATGACTGGCTACCGTTTTCGGACAGGACCACTTCAAGATCAATGGGTTTGTGCACAATTGTACGTTGGGCTTGTTTGGCAATCTCCTGAAACCGTCTAGAGCCAAGATAAGCAAACCCAGAGTAAGCAGCATAGTAGTAGGTTATTTCTGACATGATCTCCTCTCCAACGCTATTTTTCGATTTTTATAATTGACTTCAACGAGCGCCATATTCGTGACCGTGAACACCTTTTTTTATTCATCATGTTCTTCTATTGACCGTCGGAAATTGAGGTAATCCCTCAACACGAAGTACCAATCAATAACCCCATTGAAGTCTTTTGGATTGAGATCCATCTGCGACAATACGTCGTCAAGATTCTCTAATGACATATCTGAAAAACTTTCACTAATTAGCGCCTCTGCAATATTCCGAAGTCGGCTATCGATACCGTCTTCCGCCATAATCAATTTGTGGGCCGAAACGTTGCTCATATTTGTCCCCGATTTAACTCTAAAACAGCTGAATGTTATGTGATTAAAGCATCACCTTACGGCTATCGCATGATTGGTTGCTTTTTACTTTGCTTTTTAAGCTTTTAATTTGACATCAACGACGATCGTCAAAATAGTGGCGACTGTTACTTTTAACTGTTATTCCTTTTTTAACCCTTTAGAATCTCAGGATAAAACTCGTTCTAATACGGCGTCCGGATTTCGACCAGATCACGATCAGGGTGGCGATACGATTTCTAAAATGGACTTGACACGCTTAACGCCAATGCTTGCTTCAAAAACAGCTCTCGTAGTCGGCGCCAGCAGAGGCATTGGTGCGGGAATTGCTCGAGAGCTTGCGGCATGTGGCGCTCACGTGATTCTAGCGGCGAGGACCTCAATAGCAGAAAATGCGCCCTCATTTGGTTCTCTCGGGCCCATATTGCCGGGCAGTCTGAAAGAAACCCTTGTTGCTATTCGCGAATCGGGTGGCAGCGCCGAGAGCCATTCAGTTGACTTGCTGCAACCCAAGCAAGTCGAGACAATGATCAAAAAAATACGGCAGCATCATGAGCACCTTGATGTGGTCGTAAATTGCGCGATGGGATTTCCAGATTCATATGAGGGCTCCATTTCTGATTCGGACGATGATCAGTGGCAGTCGATGATCGATGTTGGTGTTCGTGGCAAGTATCTTATCAATCATCACGTTTCTAAGATAATGAAACGTCAAAAAGACGGGTTGATTGTTAACATCTCAGCGGGAGCATCAAAAATTGATTACTACAGTCCTATTTTTAGGATCGCTATGGCTGCAGTTGATCGCATGACTGAAGCGGTCGCGCACGACCTACGTGACGATGGCGTTAGCTGCATTTCATTATGGCCACGCTGGGTGAGAACAGAGTGGATGCTTATGGCCGCAAAAAATCCGGCTTTGGGGATTCAGGTATCGAAAAACGACCTTGCTACGTCTGATTCGCCCGAATTTATTGGACGCGCGATTGCGCACCTTGCGGCTGACCCCAATGTTAAAAGTTACTCGGGCCACATTATTCCCGTTGTTGCACTTTCCCACAGATATGGATTTAGCGATATCGATGACAGTCAGCCCCCTCTTGATGACTTCACGAAAACCTGGATAACAAAATTGAACTCGATACGGAAAACCGTCAAGAGCTGATATCGATGCCCGCCCAAATTGAACAGTATCCTTTTCCTACAGGTCTTCATCTCTTGAAACGTTGGCAAGCAGGAGACGCGGATGCCAAAGAGGAAATGACCGCTGTTTTTGACGCGGCTATCGCCGGTGATTTTGATTCTAATTACTCGGTTTTAACAAGCTCTAATCGAATTCACTCTACGGCTTCGGTTCATATGCTGGGTCTTGCGATTCTGTTTGACCTCTACGGCATTGAATCCCGGGCCTACTACAACCTCGATCCTTATCGATACGTGCGAACTAATCTCGCAGTCAGCCGCCTACTCGGTATTCACAAGTTTTATACAACATGGGCTTTGTATGCGTTCACTTGCGAGCCACTCGGACAAAAAATGATGTACCCTGACCGATTCCCGCCCGGGGCAGATCCCGATGCTTTTTTGATAAATGACAAGAATTGGCGGGATCTGAAGACGCCAGATTTCCACCAGGGCATTCCCCAGGCAATCGATGGCATTCTTGAAGTCGCTCAGGAACTCACGGGCGCTCCACCGCTTCTGCAAATTTCTGCTCCCTATAGTCTGGCAGCTGATATTTATGGTCAGGAGCCACTTCTCGCCGATGTCGTGAACAATCCTTCGCAAGTCAACGCACTTCTTGACCACCTAGGAGACGTCGTGCTCGGCCCTTGGATGGATCATTTCTTTCAGAAGTTTTCTGACGGATGGGTTGAGTTGTCAGACGCTTCAGGCTCTCCATTTTTTATCGGACCTGAAAATTGCATCAACATGTCGATAAGGTCGATTAGGCACATGCTCCGAGATAAGCCCTATGCAAGTCGGGTTTTTGATAATAACTTTCGGGGTGATATCGTCACAGAGTCTGAAAAAAAATCGCGACGATCAAAACGTCGCAGCAAAGAAGTCGTCAGCAATCATTCTGATCGACTCATGGAACTCACGGACGCAAAAGTCAGCGTCAATCCCATCTTTATGATGCGCCTTGAGGCAGACAAAATTGACATTTCGTTTTATGAAAAACAGGCAATCGTCCGTAACCTACCCTTGACATCAGGGATTGGGTCTCCACAAATCGATAAAAATAGCATTAAGGATATTGAAATCACTAAGAAAAACATTCGAGAAGATGCGCGTTCATTTATCAAATCAATCAGTCAAGTGTGTCAGGCCGTTGACTTGCCGGACGATAATCATGTTGGCGCGTCATGGCCCAGTCATATCTATTTTGAGGATATTAATGGAGAGTCGCATTTCGATCTGGTCGAAATCGTTCTCGAAGAAGTTTATCGATCAATCCCCTTCAGGGACTAATATGTATTTATCCTGCAATCGTCCCGAGAGAAAGATTTACTTTTTTACAGGTTTCCCATCTTTCGGATTTCGCCGCTTTTGTCGGGCACTATGAACCGAGTGCAATGGTTTTGTTAGACGCCATCGAAGGTTCGCTTCTTTCACCCATGCCTCAAACTCATTTTGGGTTAAGAGGCGACGGATTGTCTCGATATCAACTCCGCGCGCAATCATTGATTCACAAGTGCTCATGATCTGAGCGAGAGGACGATCTTTCCGGGACATCAACGAAGCATAAACACCCGGTGACTCAGTCAATGAGCCTCCAACCCGGTTAAGTTTCTGCGACTACTTGACCCGATACCGCATCTGTCACCCCCAAGTCCCCGGGCATTTCTTCTAGCTTGTCACGAATCGTATCCAAGAAAGCGATCATTTGAGGTCTCGCGGCAACAAGCGTGGCCTCTGACTCCCATAGTGCGACTGCGCAGAATGTCTGATCTCCAGTTTGAATCAAAAATTGGCTTATCAACCCGTCCCATTTTTCGCGACCTGAAAAATGCGCCTCAAAACCGGTAGCATGATCAGCTTTGACTTTAAACCTTACAACGTTACTAAACTTGGCCATCTTCCTTCCCTGTTGATAAATCCTGAAATTTTTTCACGTATGCAGAGTGTACTTGACTGTCAGATCAATCCGTACATGAGACTCGCATCCCCAAATCATCGACATCAAATTGCCCATCTCGATCCAGCACATAACCTTTGGAGGTCAAGCAGGCGGTCCAGGCGCCGCAATCCACTGTTGGCTCATTATCCGCTGTAGATTTAAGGATGCTGTAACACTGAGTCCGTGCCGCTGCAAAGTCCTGAACATCGCCAGGACCACTGTATCGGGTCGATGCGCATCCTGAACATGCGATCGCGAGACCGCTCAACATCAATATCCGAAACAACCCTTTCATATTGTTCGCCCCAATCGTCACTGTAATCTTTTTTAGCATGAGGAGAGCGATTGTTGCTCAAGCACCTCATAACGCATAATCTTAACCTTGAATAATAAAAAGTCGCTAATTTTCAATATCATTAGCGGTTAATCTTTAAACCTGGGCCAATTTTCACGATGCGTCTAACTGATTTCAAAATCCTGACTTTTGATGTTTACGGTACTCTAATTGACTGGGAAAGTGGTATCGTAAATGCCTTGTCAGAACTCACCGATCAAGTGTCTGGCCACATTTCAAGAGATGAGATTCTTGAGGCGCACGCCTATTTTGAGTCATCCGCCCAACACTGGACACCGGCAAAATCTTATTCAGACCTTCTGGCAACCGTTTATCGACGATTAGCAGAACATTGGCAGGTTAGCGTGTCTTGGGAAGACTGCATCACTTACGGTCAATCGGTGGGAAACTGGCCCGCATTTCCCGACAGTTCGACATCTTTACAGTATTTAAAAAAGCACTTTCTTCTTGCCGTCCTGACCAATACGGATAACAAAAATTTTTCAGGATCGCAGGCGCAACTCGGTGTGACGTTCGATGGTATTTACACCGCCGAAGACATTGGAAGCTACAAGCCAGCAGACCGTAATTTTGAGTTCCTCATTGAGACACTGGCTCATCGTGCTATCCGGAAAACCCAAATCCTTCATGTTGCCGAAAGCATGTTTCATGATCACGGGCCTGCCAATCGACACGATATTGCAAACTGCTGGATCTATCGACGGCATGATCAATCAGGATTTGGCGCAACGATGAACCCGGGCGATATGCCGAGAGTTGATTTCACCTTCAATAGTCTTTCTGACCTTGTGGCAGCTCATCAGAAAGAGATCGGCTGATCCATATTTCAAGAGCAATCATGTCCACTCATGTCTCACCTAAAGATCCTCTTCTATCCCCTTTTGCAATAGGGAATCGGGTTATCAAAAACCGAATCTTTAGTAGCGGTCATGCGCTGAGCCATGCTGTGAATGGGCGCGCCACACGAACAACCCTTAACTATCAAAAAGAAAAAGCCCTGGGTGGCATTGGCTTGTCTTTTGTGGGCGGGTCAGGAACGGTCTCGCCAGATACTGCGCCTGTCTTTGATCAATTTGTTATTGATGATGACATTGTCCCTTTTTTCCAGGAACTCTCTGCGTTTTATCATCGTCATGATGCGCTACTCATGACCCAAATTACACATCTCGGGCGACGGACCAACTCCAATGCGGGCGAGTGGCTGCCGATCGTTGCACCATCGGCAATTCGAGAGACGCTTCACCGTGGTTTCCCGCGAGAAATGGATGAAGACGATATTTTCCGGATTGTCGAAGACTTCGGCAGTGCCGCAACAAGATGCAAAGCAGGTGGCCTGGACGGTCTTGAAGTCATTGCGTCAGGCCATTTAATTGATCAGTTTTGGTCGCCGGCCACCAACCAGCGGCAGGACAAATATGGCGGTCGTCTTGAAAACCGGATGCGGTTTGGGCGAATGGTGTTCGACGCTATTCGCAGTGCTGTTGGAGATGATTTTCTGATTGGCGTTCGAATGACCATGAGCGAGCACGACCATGACCAAGGAGGACTTTCGCTTCAAGATAATATTGAGATCGCAAAACAACTTCGTAATGACGGTGTTATCGATTTTTTGAATCTGGTATCCGGCAGGATTGATACGCTCCCGCGCCTGACCAATTACATGCCCGGAATGGCCGCGCCACTTGCACCGTTTCTCCAGCAAGTGGCCTTTTTTCGGCAAGAAATTGATCTGCCCATATTTCACGCGACCCGTATCAACGACCTGGCCACAGCACGGCATGCGATTTCGGAAAATATTGTAGACATGGTTGGCATGACGCGCGGGCATATTGCTGACCCCTATATTGTTAAAAAACTAATGCGCGGTGATGAAGCTCGTATTCGATCTTGCGTTGGATCCACCTACTGCTCGAACTTTCGATACTGCATCCAAAATCCCGCGACCGCGCGGGAGGAGCATCTCCCGCACATCGTTAGCAAGAATTCGGATCAAACAAAAAGGGTCGTCGTGATTGGGGCAGGCCCTGCGGGATTAGAGGCTGCGCGTGTCTGCGCCCTGCGCGGCCACCAGGTGACGCTCTTTGAGGCAGCCGACCGGGCGGGTGGACAAGTTCTTCTTGCTGGAAAGGTTCATTGGCGCAATGATTTAAACACCATTATCGACTGGCTCGAAAAAGAAATCCAAATCCTGGCCGTTGACATACGATTCAATTATTTCGCGGAAAAAGCGGATATCCTTGCCGAAAATCCTGATGTTGTGATTATCGCGACCGGTGGAACACCGAATACTGATTGGGTAAACGGTAACGCACGCGTCGTCAACTCATGGGACGTTCTTTCTGGAATGGTGCAACTTACGGGTCATGTTTTTATTCATGATCAAACCGGGAGAAATACGGCATTAACGGTCGCCGATTATCTCTCTGAAAAAGGGGTCTCGGTTACTTTGAATACCCAGGACGCACAAATTGGCGCGGAAGCGATGCGGCTTGAGATGTCTCCCTTTATGAAACGTTTTTATGAGCGCAATGTCGAGCTGTCAGTCGATCATGAACTTCTTGCGGCTCATGCTGAAGATAAAAAGACCCGAGTCACGCTTCGAAACATTCATACCACCAACACTTCGGACGAATTTGTTGATCATCTAATTGTAGAGGCCGGTACCCTCCCCAATGACGATCTTTTCTACCGCCTTAAGGACGATTCTGCGAACAAAGGGATTATCGATCTAGACCTATTTACTGAGGGTCGTCCCCAGCCTGCCCATGGAGAGAGTTTCCACTTATACCGGGTTGGCGACGTTTCAGGCAGCAGAGATATTCATTGCGCTCTGCTTGATTCGCTGAGGCTCTGTGCCCAGATCTAAGTGGTTTTCCCCCGCTATCGTCAAACCCAACGCCTATTACAACGGTTGGGATGCGAACAACAATGAACCCGAATGGATCTGCGAAACCCCCAATCTTGATTAACCATTTATCCTAAAAAAGAGAACGCCATGA
>ENA-OREN01000839-OREN01000839.1-marine-metagenome-genome-assembly--contig:-NODE-839-length-40609-cov-5.385350_pt1 | contig 40609 bp, 37 predicted proteins | sample MGYA00248624_ERZ508555 | MGnify/ENA primary metagenome ERZ508555 (study PRJEB26222, sample SAMN06267773) | marine metagenome | isolation source: Saanich Inlet, British Columbia, Canada | place... | reverse complement strand
ATACCTGGACAAATTCAGCGCCGAGACCAGGGGTGACGACGGCGCTTCGGCACGTGATTATCTGATGATTTTCGGCACCCTGCATATGTGCGTACGGCTATCGCTGATCCTCTCCCACAAAATCGATGACGATTGGTGGGAGCGTGATTACTGCCTGGCTGGTGATAAGATTGGCGTTACGCTGTCGGAAGCGACCAAAGTGGCCCGCCGCGCCGCCCGCTGGTCCGCCGCCAGCAGCCTGTTGGCGGATTTGTCGCCCTGGTTTGACGATATCGCTGAGCGAATGCCGGATCTCTAGCGCGTTTCCGAGCGACTGTTTGGTTGCCTATCCGTCCGTGGTTTCATTGCCCTTCGAGGTCGCCTGAACAAGGAAACTCTTGAAATCCATGTCTTCATTGATCACATCGTCCATCATGAAAAAGACCAGCTCCTTGCGCAAGGCATCCCGTGCCGCCGGACTGTCGACCACATTCAGGGCCAAGGCCTCCATGGTCTTCATCTTGTCATCAAGCGAGGCGTGGTGCTTGCGGTGTTTGTCGACCTGGGGATAGCCGTTTTTTTCCAACAATGCTTCTTCCCGGGCGAAATGCTGCTTGGAGAATGTTACGAAATCAGGCACCAGGCGGGCGCATTCCTCTGGCCGGTCGTCGTCAATAGCCTGGGTTATCTCGTTGATGATTTCGACCAAACGGCGGTGATCGTTATCAATCATCTCCACTTCAATCTCGAATGATCGCGTTATTTCCACCATACCAATATCTCCTATTGGTTTATTGGTTTTGAGGATACTGGAAAGCGTGGCGCGGGTCCACGCGGGCCCAGATCTGTCCTATTTCGGTCAGATCGAAAGCGCCGGGCATACGCAAGTGGAACTCGCTGCCGCTGTTGATGCCACTGCGTACTTTGAACCGCACGATCGAAGAGTCGCCCAGCAGATGCGCCGAAAGTATCTCCACCGGGGCGCCGCCATCATCGTCCCCTTTGCTCAAAATGATGCCTTCGGGACGGATCAGCACCCGAACGGCGGCGCCTTCCACTACCGTGGGATCTTCAAGCGCCAGGGTGCCAAAGGACGATTTCAGGCCGCCCTGTTCGACCACGCCGTCAATCATATTCATGGGCCCGAACAACCGCGCCACATATTCATCCGTCGGCTTGTAATAGATATCCGCCGGCCTGCCCGATTGCAGGATACGGCCCTGATCACCCAGCACCTTGATGCGGTCGGCCATGAACATGGCTTCTTTCGGATCATGGGTGACCATCAGGGTGGCGACGTTATTCTGTTTCAATACCGTTAGAGTCTGCTGACGAATCCTGGCGCGCATGTTGGTGTCCAGATCCGAGAATGGTTCATCCAGCAACACCAGGCGGGGTTCGGGCGCCAGGGCCCTGGCCAGGGCCACGCGTTGCTGCTGACCGCCCGACAGCATGTGGGGATATTTTTCAGCATGCTGTACCATGCCGACCTGATCCAGCATCTCCATGGCACGGGCCCGCGCCGTACGCCTGTCCTGGCGAAACAGTCCAAAGATCACATTGTCCAGCACCGAAAGATGGGGAAACAGGGCATAATCCTGGAACATAAAGCCGATGCGCCGCTCTTCGGGCGGCAACTGCGCCGCACCTTCCGCGATCACCGTTTCATCAATGGTCACACTGCCGGCCTGCAACTGTTCAAGACCGGCGGCGATACGCAACAGCGTTGTCTTGCCGCAACCCGATGGCCCCAATAGGCAGACCAACTCGCCCGCCGGCACCGTCAGGGAGATATTATTGAGCACCTTGGTCGTACCATAGGCATGGTGGATACCGACCATGTGAAGTCCTTCCATGATACTATTCTCCTCCTTTGTGGCCGGGCCGCGATTTGGCAATGGTAAGGCTGAGCAGGATAACCGGCACCACGCCGACGCCAACGATCGAGAGTGCCGCCAGGGCCGCGTCGCCCAGCTGCTCGTCCGAAGCATATTGATGTACGAAGGTCGCCAGGGTCTGGAAATTAAAGGGCTGCAGGATCACCGTCATGGGCAGTTCCTTCATACAATCGACGAACACCAGCATCACCGCCGTCAGCACGCCGCCCTTGATCAGAGGAAGATGCACGAACTGCATGGTGGCGAAAGCGCCGCGGCCCAGACTGCGCGAGGCCCCGTCCATGCTGGGCGTGACCTTGCCCAGGCTGGCCTCCACCGTACCAAGCGAGAGTGCGAGAAAGCGCACCAAATAACCAAAGGTCACGGCGGCGATGGTGCCGGAAAAAATCAAGCCGGTGGAAAAGCCAAAATTTTCCCGCGCGATGCCATCAATGCCATTGTCCAGATTGCCCAACACGATCATTACCCCCACCGCCAGTACGGCACCGGGCACGGCATAACCCATGGCCGCGACCCGGTTGGCCACCATCAAGACCTTGCCGCCCTTGATGCGGGCGCTATAGGCCATGATGATCGCAACCAGAACCGCGATCGTGCCCGCCAGCACCGACAATTTCACGCTGTTGAGGGCATGGCCGAGAATCTCCCGGCTCAATTCCGGGTCAAAATGCTGATGCGCATAGCGCAGCAGGACCAGGGTCGGCAGGACGAAGCCCAGCAAGACCGGAGCGAGGCAGGCGATGGTGGCCGCCAGCCCCCGGCCGCCAACAAGTTGAAAGCCGGGCAGAGCCTGGAATTTCGAGGAGGTATTGTGAAAGCGCTGCCGGCGCCGGGCGTAGCGTTCGGAAAACACCAGAAAGGCGACGAACAACAGCATCACCGTGGCCAGTTGCGCCGCGCCCGAAACGTTGTTCATATTCATCCAGACATCGAAAATGCCCAGGGAAAACGTATTCACCGCAAAGAAGTCCACGGTGCCGAAATCGTTCAAGGTTTCCATCAAGACCAGGGACAGACCGATCACGATACCGGGCCGGGCCAAGGGCAGCGCCACGCTGAAAAAACTGCGCCACGGCCCCCGGCCCAGAGAGCGGGAAGCCTCGAACACACCGACCGATTGCTCCAGGAACGAGGCCCGCGCCAGCAGATAGACATAAGGGTACAGCACCAGGGTCATCATCGCGATGGCACCGCCCAGCGAGCGGATTTCGGGAAACCAGTATTCCTGCTTGCCGCTCCAGCCGAACAGCTCGCGCAGCGCTGCCTGCACCGGGCCGGCGTACTCCAATATGTCTGTATAGACATAGGCGATGATGTAGGCCGGCATGGCCATGGGCAGCAGCATGCCCCATTCGAACAGCCGGCGGCCGGGAAAGCGGCACATGGTAACCAGCCAGGCCGTGCCCACGCCAATCAGCAGGGTGCCCAGGCCCACCCCCGCCATCAAGATCAGGGTTGTCGAGATATAACCGCTCAGAACGGTCGAAACCAAATGTGGCCAGATATTTTCGCTGGGCGTCAATGCCAGGTAGATGACGGCAAAAATCGGCACCGTGGCCAAGGCGGCAATGACAATGGTGGCGACCGTCCAGCCGTCCAGCCAGTGCCCGCCGCGCCGCCGTGGTCGCGGTGCATTCATCTGTGCCTGCTCGGATGTCATTACCGCTGCCGCATTTTACGCTGCCAACTGTTCACTTCCATTTGCCCATATCATCATCCACTCCCTACACATGGCGAAAGGCTGGCCGGTGTATTGCACCGGCCAACCTCTCCAACGCGCGTATTCCTGACCCTCGGCGCAGCCTTCGGCCCTTCAAGAGTAGAGCAATTAAAGCAATTACTTAAGCCGTGCGAACAACATCGACTAATTTAAAATTGCCCTAGTTATTGAAGGCGACCTGATCCACCATCTTGGTTGCCGTCGAACGCTCATTGGCGATCTTTGATAGATAGGCTTTGTCGGCCTTGAATTCGCCCCAGGAGGCGACCATGGGGTGCAAGGCCACGCCGGGCTTGACCGGATATTCAAAGTTCGTTTCAGCGTAGATTTTTTGCGCCGCATCTCCGCTTAGAAACTCGATCAACCGAATGGCGTTGGCCTTGTTCTTGGCGCTTTTGGTCACGGCGGCGCCCGAAACATTGACGTGGGCACCACGGCCCTGCTGATTTGGGAAGATGATATTAACCGATTTGGCCCATTCCTTTTGCACCGGGTCTTTCTTGTTGGTCGCCATCTTGCCCATGTAATAGGTATTGCCCACTGCGACGTCGCATTCACCCTGGAACACGGCCTTGACCTGGGCCCGGTCATTGCCTTGGGGCTTGCGCGCCAGATTGGCCTTGACGCCCTTGGCCCAGGCGGTGGCGGCCTCGGTCCCCTTGGCGACGATGATCGAGGCCAGCAGGGAGATATTGTAGACATGCTTGCCTGAACGGATGCAGACCCGGCCTTTCATCTTGGGATCGGCCAGGTCCTCATAGCTGCTCACCTCACCGGGCTTGACCCGCTCCTTTGAGGCGTAGATGACCCGGGCGCGCACGGTCAGACCGAACCAGTTGCCTGCCGGATGGCGGTATTGCGCGGGGATATTGGCGGTCAGCCCGGTGGATGTCACGGGCTGCAACAAGCCGGCCTTGTCATGATTGTGCAGGTTACCGATATCGGAGACCAGGATCAGATCAGCGGGACTGTTCCGGCCCTCTGACTTGAGCCGTTCCAGCATGCCTTTCTTTAGGTAAACCATGTTGACCTTGATGCCGCTCTCGCTGGTGAAGGCCTGCAATAGCGGTTTCATCAGGAATGGCTGGCGCGAAGAATAAAGGTTCACCTCCTCCGCCGACGCCATGGCGCCACCCGACAGGGCGGCCGCACCAAACGCCATCGAAAAGATCAGGCCCTTGGTCAATTTACTTTTACTCGTCACGGTCATAACTCGAATTTCCTCCTACGGAACTAGGTAACATTCGGTTTTTATAACACTTTTTTTGCGAATGATAACGATTATCAATTTCGATACGAGAGTAATAATTGGTCTCTAAGGCAATGTCAATTCGGATCGTTGGGAAAGCAAATTTTGTGGCCGGCCTGTCACTCTGGCGCATTCTGACCGGCCGGGCACGACGGCCGGCGATCGAGGTACTTGCGGCATGGCAGCGGAGCACACTACAGTAACCGGTAGATAGTTGATTGCCTGCGGCTCAACACTAGGCGCGCCAATAATTGGCGGCCGCAACAATATGGAAGCGTCGATGGATCGCTTGAGACAGGAACTAGACGGCCTGATGCGCTATATTCAGCGCGTCAGACAGGAGATCGCGGCAATTGATCGGCCAACCGACGGCGACGACCGTTTCGAGAGCATGGGCGAGCAGCTAGAGGCCGTCGTCGCGGCCACGGGTGCCGCCACCAATACCATCATGGAAGCCATGGAGAGCAACGAACAATTGCTCGACGCATTGCGCGAAACAATTACCGATCCCGCACAAATCGCCGCGCTGGACCGGCTTACCGCCAATGGCAATGCCGTCTTTGAAGCTTGCGCCTTTCAGGACATCACGGGGCAGCGGGTCAACAAAGTTGTCAAATCCGTCACTTATGTGGAGGAGCGGGTCAACGCGCTGGTTGATATTTGGGGCAGGGACAAGCTTGCCGAAATCGAGATTGCCGCCGAGCCGGAAAAATCCGCCGATGAAGACCTCTTGCACGGACCACAGCTGGATGGGCAAGGCCTGTCGCAGGATGACATCGACAAACTGTTCGATTGAGACGCCGAAATAGCCCGAACGCTAATGAACGGCGGCGTACATGATTTCTTCTTCCGTTGCCTGGCCGCCGGCGAATTCCTCCACCACCCGGCCCTGGCGTGCCACCAGGATGCGGTCTGCCAGGGTCAGAACCTCCGGCAGATAAGAGGAAATAACGATCACCGTTACGCCTTCATTGGCCAAATTACGGATGATTTGATGGATTTCAGGGATTGAGCCGACATCTACGCCGCGGGTCGGCTCGTCGAAAATCACCACCTTGGGGCGTTGCACCAGGGATTTACCGACCACCACCTTTTGCTGGTTGCCGCCCGACAGTTCATTGACCTTGACGTCTACCGAGGGCGCCCGCACTTCCAGCTTCTTGGCCATTTCCGGACCGAGCTGGTTGCGCGTACCGTTGGAAACCAGAAAACCACGGCCTAGTTTCGAGGCCAGCCAGGAAAGATAGATATTGTCCTTGATGGACATGGTTTCCAGGAAACCTTCAACCTTGCGGTCCTCGGTAATATAGACGATGCCGTCATCGATGGCCTGCTTCGGCACCCGGTAGCGGATTGGCTTGCCGTCCAGGAAGATGCGTCCGCCATGAAAGAGGTTGCGCTTGTAGGCACCGCAAATGATCTTGGCGATCTCCGTACGGCCGGAGCCGACCAGTCCGGCCATCACCGCGACCTCGCCTTCGTAGGCCGAGAAGCTCATGTTCTTGACCATATTGCCCATGGTGACGTTTTCCACCGTCAGCACCCGGCGGCGTTTCTTGCGCTTGCCGCCCTCACTCACATGCTCACTATGATGATAGTGGCTCTGCGCCTCGTCCCGGCCCACCATATGGCGCACCAGATCTTCGCGGTTCATCTCCGACGTCGGCGCCGTGATGATGTGCCTGCCATCGCGCAGCACGGTGATCCGGTCGGAGATCTCCAAGGATTCTTCAAGCGCGTGGGAGACGTAGACAATTGATACGCCGCGCGCCTTTAGATCCCGCACCAGATCGAAGAAATGTTGTTTTTCTTCCGGCGTCAGAGTGGCGGTCGGCTCGTCGAAAATAATCACCCGGGCATCGTGATAGACGGCGCGGGCAATCTCCACCATCTGCCGTTGCGCCGCGCCAAGCGTGGCCACTGAGAGGGCAGGATCAACATGAAAGTTGAGGGTCTGCAGCATCACCTGGCCCTCGATATACAGGCCCCGCATGCGGTTCATGAAATCTTCCTTGCCCAGGCGCAAATTCTGCGCCACGGACATGGACGGCACCAACGAGGTTTCCTGATAGACCATGGCGATGCCGGCGGCCAGGCTTTCGCCCGGGTTGGCGAAATGCCGCTTCACCCCATCCACCATCGTGGTGCCGGCGGTCAATTCAATGGTACCCGACAAGGCCTTGCACAGGGTCGATTTGCCGGCGCCGTTCTCGCCAGCCAAGGCATGGATTTCGCCAGGGTATAGATCAAAATCCACGCCTTCGATGGCATGCACGCCGCCATAGATCTTGGTGGCGCCGATGACCTTGATCAGCGGTTGGATCTGGGGCGCCGCAGTATTGCTGTTCTCGGCTACCGCACTCATAATTGACCCTCTTCAACAATACGGATGATTTTATCATCGCCCTTAACGGCGGCGGCGACCAGACCGCCATAAGCCGCAATACCGGTAACGCCGTGACGCCGGCCATCGGCCCGGCTGTGTAGGCTGCGCACAACCTCGTAATCCTCGTCCAACTGCACCACCAGGCCATAGCTGCGCGGCGGTGCCCAAGGCTTGATAATGCCAAGGACCCGAAAGCCGCCGCCCTGCAGCGGCTCCAGGAAATGGCGGTCCGCGCGCAAGGTGGGACGCACCCAATACGCCGGATCGACCGTCTTCATCATCTGTTCGCGATAGGCATCTTCCTCCAGCACGAATTCCAACATCTCGGTGCGCATGGCGAACAGGCACATCCAGTAACCGCCGTCATCAGATGAGGTAATGCGGGCGGGATAGCCGGGCATGTTAGGAATGACGATCTCGCGCCGGCCCTGGCCGGCTGGTACGTTCAGGGGCAGCTTGAACAGCACATGGCTCCAGCTTTCCGTGACCAACAACGATTTGCCGTCATGGTCCAAGGCCAGACCGTAGGGGTAAGCAAGGTCATCTATCAGGGTTTCCGCCGTGTCCGTATTCAGATCCCAGCGGATCACCCGGCCAGAAGCGTTTTTCTCCATCAGATCCCGCACCCAATCCGGTGCGTTGTGCTTGCTGGAACCCTGGGCAATGAACAGCACATTGTCTGGTCCCGCCAGCACCGCTGTCAGGCATGACAATGGCGAACCGTCAACGCTTTCCAGACGCTGGCCATTGTCGAGAACCACGCCGATACCATCGACACAGGCCGCCAGACCGCCGTTCGCCAATGCGGCGATACCGGTCACCAGGCCATCGAATTGCGCCGCCACCTCACCGTCCGCGCGAAACACTTTGTTGCCGCTGGAAGCCAATAACGTACCGTCCGAGGTGAAGGTCAGATCGTCGGGCTGCGACATCTGCGGGCTGTCCCCCAGCACTGTGCATTCATCAAGAGCGCCGTTGGGCCGCAAAGGGCCGTCCATCATGGGAATGGCATGGGTCTCGCGGTCCGGGAAAACCACGTCCTTGACCATTTCCAGCCAGCGGGCCGTCATGTCCTTGGCCCCCAATAGTCGTCCGGTCCATTCCAGTCCGGGTCCGCGTCCGCCAGTTTAACCCGGCCAATACGGTTGTTCATCAGGCCGCCCAAATACAGATAACCCCGATGTTCGCGCATGGATGTGATGGCGGGATGGCTTTCCCCGCCCTTGTCCCAATAAGAGGACAGTACTTCGCCTGTCTCCGTGAATTTGATGACACAGCCGTTATTGATGTTGGGATAGATCCATTCATCGGGCGGCACCCGCTTGACCATACGGGTGCGGAAACCGGGCATCTGCATGGCCAGATCGAAGGCCGGCGTGCGCATACCGGTCATGGCCAGCCAATAATTGCCATCAGAGGCGCGGTTGATATTATCCGGGTTGCCGGGCAGGTGTTCGATTACCGTCTCCAATGTGCCCTTCTTGGGCCCGGCGATCCAATAGCGCATGATGTTGCAGACCCAGGTCTGGGCGAAAAAGATCGACTGACCGTCGTTCGCCATGCAGACCCCGTTGGGGAACATCAAATCCCTTAACAGCGTGCGGGTCTGTCCCGTCTTGGGATCATGGCAGATGATGCGGCCATTGCCCCGGCCCTCCAGACCATCCATGGCCCAGGAATGCATCTCATAGCGAATGGTGGCTTCCGAGAAATAGATCTTGCCATCCGGCGCGATATCCAGATCGTCGGCCAGGCGCAGACGACTGTCATCGTTGATTTTCCAAGGCGTGCGGTTGGTTTCGTCCGTGACTTTAAAGACCTCGCCATCTGGCTTTACGCCATAGACGCCCATGCCGCCGATACAGACCAGCAGGTTATCGTCGCGGTCAAAGGCCAAGCCCAGGGGGCGGCCGCCGATACGAGCAAAAACCTCGCAATGTTCAAAGTTCTCACCGGACAGGCGCATGATCCAGCCTTCCCGGGTGCCTGTATAGATCCGCCCCTCGCGATCCAGAATAATATCCTCGGGGCCATCCACCTGCCCCAGGCCGATCGCCTGGGCATCGTTCAGAGTAGAGTTCTGCGCATAGATGGTGCCTGAATCTTCGGTCGCGTCCGGCAGCTCGCCCAGATCGAGGAAGGCCGGCACAACATAGATTTTCGAGATCGCCTTGTTCTTGTTCTTCAGCCATTTTACATCAATGCCCACGGCCACCAGCATGATCAGGCCTTCCAGGGCAAACGTCGGCCCGCCCGTAACGCCCAGGCGGACCAGGCCGTTGATCAGTACCAGAATGGTCGTCGCCCCGATCAAAGCGCGCCCGACCGAACCCTTGCCCCCAGCCAGAGAGACTCCGCCCAGCACCGCCGCCGTTAGGGCCATGACCTCCAGACCATCGCCGGTGTTCGACGACGAGCTGTTCAGCCGCGCGGCATACATCAAGCCGCCCAGGGAACAGAGCATGCCCGAAAGCACATAGGTCCAGAAAATCGTGCGGTTAATGGGAATGCCCGCATGGCGTGCCGCCTTGCGGTTGGAGCCGATGGCCGCGATATGCCAGCCGGGCCGCGAACGGCTGAGAAGCGCATGGCCAATCACCGCGATGACCATCAGGATACAGACGTTGGCCGGAATACCCCACAGGGTGCCCTCGCCCAAAAATTCCCATACCGGGCTTTCATTGTAGGCGGTGGCGATATCCACCGCGAAGACCGGCGCGGTCAAATCAAAGGTGGCGCGAAAAATGATCAAGGTGACCAGGGTGGTCAAAAATGCGCCCAGCTTCAGATAGCCAATCAGGAAACCATTGCAGGCCCCCATCAAGCCGCCGGAGAGCAATACCAAGACCAGCACCAGGCCGATATGCAGCTCGTACACATTGAACAATATCAGAGCGATGAAATCCGCCATGGCGAATATGGCGCCCACGGACAGATCAATACCACCAACAATCAGAACCACGGTCATGGCGAGGACGACGAAGCCGAATTCCGCGAACTGAGAGGAGGTCTCGGCGAGGTTATCCAGGCTAAGATAGTTCGGAATGGCGACGGCGCAGAACGTGAGAACGCCCAACATCATGATGAAAGGAACCGCCGGTTCCATCCATCGCTTGGCCAGCAATTCGGCCAGGGTCCGCTGAAAAGACCATTTCGCGTGCAGCTTCAGATATGTATCGGTGATGACGGACATGAAGGGCCTGTGCTTACCTGGACGGCGATGTAGTTTGTTCTGGGACAACGACGGTCCCGGCGGAGAGCACCCCCACCGAGACCGTTACGCAGTGTTTTGGCTTACTTCTTCTTGCCCATCAGGTCGCGGCAATCGCCCGGCATCACGGTTGCCTTGGCGTGCCGCAGGATTGGTGTGTACAGGGCAAACGGCCGCTCGCCCGGCTCCACCTTCATCTGCGCCATGGCCTGAATGGCATTGACCACATCCCGGCCTTGGAGATAGCTGTCATAGCTGTAATGCTTGTCCAGGGTGCCCGCCTGCAGGGCATCGCAGACCGGGCGTGAATTACTGCCCGAGCCATAGACCAGCACCTGGCCGGTCTTGCCGGCTTCCTTGATGGCTTGACCCGAACCCATCATCATGATGCCCCAGACGCCAACCGTCGCGCACAGATCGGGATGCTGTTGCAGCACCGCCGCCGTGATGTCATGGGCCTTGGAGGCGTCCCATTGCGCGGCCTGGTCGTTGACCACATTGATCTTGCCCGACGCCTTGAAAGCCTTCATCAGGCCGACGTTGAACCAGACATTGGCGGCAGCGGTCAATTCGCCCTGTACGATGGCGACCTTGCCGCTCTTGCCAGCGCATTCCTTGACGATGTCCGCGCCGATTTCCTCGCCGTGGCTGACCCAGTCAACGCCAACGAAGCCGGACGAGCGGTAGTTCGACGCCATGTTCAGCTGAATAACATGTGTGCCGTTCTGTTCCGCCTTGCGGAATTGTTTGGCAAAGACCTGAACATCCGGATTCTGCACGATCAGATAATCGACCTTTTCCGAGATCAGCGCGGCAATCGCTTGCGACATGGCGTTCATGTTCCAGGCCGGATCCTTGACCACGTATTTCATGCCGATTTCCGTCGCCGCATCGCGTATGCCCGCATCCCAATAATCAGACAGGGGCAGGCCCAAGCTGATCGGCACAAAGGCCACGGTCTTGCCGGTTACTGATTTGACGAAATCACTGCGCACCATGCGCTCTGTCTTGCCGCTGATCTTGCCCGCCGCCAGCGCGCCGCCGGCGGCCAGCGCGACCGTTGTGGCCATGGCCGCCACGGCCAAGCCTCTGAGAAGTTTATGTGTCATGTCTAGCTCTCCCTTATTTTGCTGCAATTAGATTGCTTGCTTAGTGATCCCCTTGCTTGTCGGTTTCCTCGTCCTTGGGGTGCAGGCGGCGGTCGATCACGATCGCGGCCAACAGGACGACGCTTTTTGCGATGTTCTGGGCATCGCTGTTAATATTCAAAATAGTCATGCCGTTTAACAGAATGCCGATCAGGCAGGCACCGACCACGACGCTGACGATGCTGCCCCTGCCCCCGCTAAGGCTGATACCTCCCAGCACCACGACCAGCAGCACGTCAAAGACCAGGGTCGAATTGATCACCTCGGTGTTCATGGAGGCAACGGACGCCGATAGGGTGATGCCGGCGATGAAGGCGATAAAGGCGGAGAAGGCATAGGAAAAAATAATCAGCGGCCGCACGGCCACGCCCATCAGGCGGGCCGCCATCATATTGTCACCCAGGCCGAAGATATGACGCCCCACCACGGTTCGGCTTAACATCCAATGCACCGCCAGGGCGGCGATGACAAAAATGATGATCGGCATGGGAATGCCAAAGACCTGGCCCTGGCCGAAGAACAGAAAATTCTCGGCCCCCTTGGGCGGATAGGCATGCACGCCGTCGATCAGCAACCAACGGCCCACGCCGAAACAAACCAGGCCCGAGGCCAGGGTGGCGAACAAGGGTGGAATTTCGATGAATGCAATCACCCAGCCGTTCAAAATGCCCATGGCCAAGGCAAACATCAGTCCCAAGGCCATCGCCGGATACAGCCCCATGCCACCGTTCATCAGGGTCAAGACCCAGGCCGCTGATATGGCCATCACCGAAACCTGAGACAGATCAAGGCCACGGCCGATCACCACCACCGCCATGCCAGTGCTGAGAATGCCCAGAATAGCGATGCTGCGCAGCATGGTGATGACATTGCCCAGAGATGCAAAGCCCGTTAGTGCCACGGCAAAAAAGATGAAACAAGCCACCGCGATGGCGAAGACAATCAGTTCCTGGCTAGGCTTGCCAAATCGTGACGCACGCATTCGCTCGGTCGCCACCGCCCCGGCTTCCCCAATTTTCGAAATAACAGCCTCCTGACGGCGCCCCGCCGAACGGTCATCCGTCTACGTGAAACAACACCTGTCTAAAACTCCCGCATCTATAGCGTGCGGTTTGAGGCCATAGGCTATCGTTGAAAATGGCGTCGGGCAAGTTTCCAGAGAAGATGCCCCGTTCAATTGCGCCAGTTGGCATGATGAAGATTGACAAAAACCGGCAACAATCACATGTTCGCGGCCAGCGAAACCGTAATAAGTGAGGCCAACGATTATGTCCGGAACCGACCAAGAGTTATTTAATTTAGCGATGTCAGAAGAATCGCGACCATTGATGTATGCGGTGCAAAAGCACATCACCGAGAACGTGGCGCCGATCACGGAGGAGTTTTTTGCCCTAAACGACGAAAAAGAAGATCGCTGGACTTGGCATCCCCGGCAGACGGAACTGCTCGAAGGCGCCAAGGCGAAAGCCAAGGAATCCGGGCTGTGGAACTTCTTCCTGCCCGATGCCGAAACGGGCCAGGGCCTGAATAATCTGGACTATGCCTATATCGCCGCCGAATTGGGCAAATACAGCCTGGCCTCGGAAACCCTGAATTGCAGCGCGCCCGATACCGGCAATATGGAAGTGCTGGAGCGCGTGGGCACGCCGGAGCAAAAGGATAAATGGCTGACGCCACTGCTGAACGGCGAGATCCGCTCGGCTTTTGCCATGACGGAGCCGGGTGTGGCCTCGTCGGATGCGAAGAACATTTCCACCAGCGCGGTGCTGAAAAACGGCGAATGGGTCATCAACGGCGAGAAATATTATATTTCCGGCGCCGGCGACCCCCGTTGCAAGATCATGATCACCATGGTCAAGACCTCTCCCGATGCCCCACCCGCCAAGCAGCAGTCGCAGATCCTGGTGCCCATCGACACCCCCGGTGTCGAGATCGTGGAGGGCATGAGGGTGTTCGGCCAGGATCATGCGCCCAAGGGCCATATGCATATCCGCTTCAACGATGTCCGCGTACCGGAAGAAAACATGCTGCTGGGCGAAGGCCGTGGTTTCGAGATCTCGCAGCTCCGTTTGGGCCCGGGCCGCATCCATCACTGCATGCGCTCGCTCGGCTCGGCCGAAAAAGCGCTGGAGCTGATGGTCAAGCGGGCCGGCAACCGCGAGGCGTTCGGCAAGACGATCCTGAAACTGGGCAAGAACCTGGAAGTCATCTCGCGCGCCCGCATCGAAATTGATGCCATGCGCCTGATGGTGCTGCAGGCGGCCAAGGCCATGGATGTCATGGGCAATAAGGAGGCCCGCGTCTACGTCTCCGCCATCAAGGCCATGGTGCCGGAAAAAGTCTGCGTGATCATAGATCAGGCCATGCAGATGCACGGTGCCACGGGCATCTCCCATTGGTCACCGCTGCCCGATATGTACCACCACCAGCGCCACCTGCGTTTCGCCGATGGCCCGGACGAAGTCCATCACATGGTGGTAGGCCGCGCCGAGGCCCAGAAACACGGAGCCTGGTAAGCCTACCAACGAAAGCTGGTTTTAGCGGGGGCGGTCTTTTGCAAAGGCCGCCCCCGCGTCTTTTTATTCCACGGATATTCTGGACGGCGGCACGCCCATCACCTTGCCAAAGGCGGCGGAGAAGGCGGAGGCGCTGCGATAGCCATGCTGTTGCGCCACACGGGCAATAGGCACGCCGCGCGACAGCGCCTCGAGCGCATTGTGAAAGCGGATGCGCTGTCGCCATCGATTGAAACTCATGCCCAAATCGCGCTCGAACAAACGGGCCAATGTGCGGGCCGAGGCGCCCGCGACGCCGGACCAAGCTTCCAAGGTCCTGCGGTCCGAGGGATCGGCAAGCAGTCCGGCGCAGAGCCGTTGCAGCCTTGCATCCTTCGGCAAGGGGACCTTGAGGGATAGTTCACGGGCCCGGCCGATTTCCAACTCGATTAGTTGCGCTATGAGGCCGCCCCGGCTGTCCGGGTCATAGACCATTGGTTCCTCGCTAAGTGCCAGGACCAATTCACGCAACAAAGGCGACACCGCGACAACGGACAAGTCACGGCGGCGCGCGTCCGTCGCCGCCGTATCGATATACAAGGTCCGCATTTCGACATTACCATGCATGCTGACGGCATGGTGGGTTCCGGCAGGGATATAAACCGCGCTGTCCCGCGGCACGATCCAGGCCTCCGCCTCGGTCCGCAAGCGCATGATCCCGCCGGCTGCATAGAGCAGTTGATCGCGCTCATGTTCATGCAGCGGTATGACAAAGCCATCCGCGAAGCTTTTCGACATCAAACCGATCGCTTGGGGCAGGCCCTGATAATCCTGAGGGTCCGTGCTGCGTTCATCATGGACAGTCATGGCGTCCCCATTTTCGATTGATCGTGCATTTTGTCATAAACGCGACGAAATTTGGCATGACATCGCCTTTACGCCAAGCGTAAATTGACACGGGACGCCAAGCGCAAATGGTGGCGGACGCAAATGTTATGGGGAAAGCGCACTCATGGACCGGGATCGAACATATTTCTTTTTGCTGAACATCGGCCATTTCATGGACCACTTGTTCACCTTGGTTTTCGCGACGGTGGCGGCCCTGGTGCTGTATCGGGAATGGGGGCTTGGCTATGCCGAACTGATCGCCTATGCGACGCCGGGATTTTTCGCGTTTGGCGTTTTTTCGCTACCGGCGGGTTGGATTGCCGATAAATGGACCCGCGACGGCATGATGTGCGTGTTCTTCATTGGCATCGGCCTGGCATCCATCGCCACGGGTTTCACCGAAACGCCCTTGCAGATCGGCATCGGCTTGTTCGTGATCGGCATGTTCGCAGCCATCTATCATCCGGTCGGTCTGGCTATTGTCACCACGAAGTGGCGCAATACGGGCATGCGCATAGCCGCTAATGGCGTATGGGGCAATCTTGGCGTCGCCTCCGCCGCGCTTATCGCCGGCTACCTGATCGATCATGGTAGTTGGCGCATGGCGTTTATCATCCCGGGCTGCGTTTCCATTGTCTTGGGCTTTGCCTACATGGCGCTGCGCTGGGACGGCATTCATGCCGAACGAACCGCAACAATTGCGCCGGACGCCGGCAGTGTCGCACCGCCCTCCGCCTCCTACCGTTCATTGTTGTTGCGGGTCTCGATAATCGTGTTTTTCACGACCGCCGTATCATCCGTGATATTCCAGGCCACAACATTCGCGCTGCCGAAGATATTCGACGAGCGCCTGCAAGGCCTGGCGGCAGAGCTGTCCGCCTGGATTCAAAACGTCGCCGGCGCCGGCCAAAGCGACGTGGCAACAGTGATTGGGTCACTGGCCTTCATCGTCTTCGCGGTGGCGTCAATCGCGCAGCTGGTGGTCGGCAGCATGCTCGACCGCTTCGGTCCGCGCCACGTCTTCATGGTGGTCGCGACCATCCAACTGATCTTCTTCATGGCGATGCCGGGGCTGCGGGATGGTATGGCGCTTGCCGTGGCCTTGTGCTTCATGCTTGGCGCCTTTGGCCAGATCCCGATCAATGATTATATGATCGGCAAGACGGCCAGCGGCGCCTATCGGGCCCGTATTTATGGCGTCCGCTATGTGGTCAGCTTTACCGCCCTGGCGACATCCTTGCCGTTTATCGCCTTTGTCTATCAAACCTGGGGCTTTGATACCTTGTTTCGTATTCTGGCCGGCGCTGCCATCGTGATCTTCTGCGCGGTGACGATCCTGCCGAGGAAACTGCCAACGCCCGAGGTGGCGGCGGAGGCGGCTGAGTAGACGCCACATCAGTCACGGCTTCGACGGCCTTCCAAAAATCCAACTCTGGGATATGATCCCACGGGACATCGAGGACAGGACGGCAAGCGTCGAGGAAAATGACTACAAACGAACCTGTATGGGACCTTCTCGTTGTTGGTGGCGGGATCAATGGCGCCGGCATCGCCGCTGACGCGGCAGGCCGGGGTTTGTCCGTGCTGTTGTGCGAAAAGGGCGATCTGGCCGGCGCCACATCCTCGGCCTCCAGCAAACTGGTACATGGCGGCCTGCGCTATTTGGAACATTTCGAATTCGGCCTGGTTCGGAAAGCCTTGGCGGAACGCGAAGTGCTGTTGGCCAAGGCGCCGCATATCATCCACCCCTTGCGGTTCGTCCTACCGCACATGAATACAGTGCGTCCGGCCTGGATGATCCGCATCGGCCTGTTCCTTTATGACCATCTGGCCCGCCACCCCAGGCTACCCAACTCCCATGGCGTCAACCTACGCGAAGACCCAACGGGTGCGCCCTTGCAAGCGGCGCTATCAAAGGGCTTCGTCTATTCCGATTGCTGGGTCGACGATGCCCGCCTGGTGGTCTGCAACGCCATGGCCGCCGCCGAGAGAGGCGCCGACATCCGCACCCGCACGGAGCTGGTGGAGGCCCGGCGGCACGGCGGTCTGTGGCAGGCCCGGTTGCATGACCATGCCGACGGCAGCACGATCACCGTTGCGGCACGGGCCTTGGTCAACGCCGCCGGTCCCTGGGTTGAAAGCCTACTGCATGGCCCCCTGGCCCTGCAAGACACCGAAGGCGTACGCCTGGTCAAGGGCAGCCATATCGTGGCGCCCCGTCTGTTCGAGGGCGCCCACGCCTATATCCTGCAGCACACGGACCGCCGCGTGGTTTTCGTCATGCCGTTCGAGGGGGACTTCTCCCTAATCGGCACCACGGATGTCGTATTGTCCGGGGCGCCCGAGGAGGCGGCTATCGAGGCGGCGGAAACCGCCTATTTATGCCAGGTGGTCAACAGCTATTTCAAGGCGAGCGTGCAACCGTCCGATGTGGTCTGGTCCTATACCGGCGTGCGCCCCCTGTTCGATGACGAGGCGGAAGATCCCTCCGCCGTGACGCGGGATTACGTCCTCGACCTGGATGTCCGGGAAGGCACGGCGCCCCTGCTTTCGGTTTTTGGCGGCAAGATAACCACCTATCGGCAATTGGCCGAGGAAGCCTTGGCGGAGCTGAAGCCTTACTTTCCAAGTATGGGCACGGCTTGGACCGAGGGCACGCCGTTGCCCGGCGGCGATATCGAAAACGAAGATCTGCAGGCCTTTGCGGAATACCTGACGGCCAGTTACCCGAACCTTGACCCCGCCATGCTGGCGGGCATGGCGCGGCGCCATGGTTCATTGGTTACGGCCATCGTCGGCGAAGCACGCCAACAGCTGGATATGGGCCAGGACTTTGGCGCCGGTCTAACAGCGCGGGAGGTCGATTATATGATCACGCACGAATGGGCCCGCACGGCGGACGACATCCTTTGGCGGCGCAGCAAGGCTGGCATTCATATGAGCGCCGAACAACGCGCCGCCGTCGCGGCCTATATTGAAACAGTTAGGGCACCCGCTCCGGATAGTCAGTGATGATCCCCTGTACGCCCCAATCTAAAAGCGTCTTCGCACGGATGCCGTCATTGACGGTGAAGCAGCGAAGATTATAACCCGCCGCCAGGACCTCCCCCCCGCGGCTTTCGCTAAGTTGGCGATGACCGCAATGGATGGCCCGCGCACCGACCTGTTCGGCACCTTGCAGCCAATTGTCAGCGACAACATCAAGCAAAAGCGCGCGTTCCAGATCCGGCACCGCCGCCATTGCCGCCACTAAAGACTCCGGCTTGAAACTGCACAACAAAGGCGGCGGCAGGCTGACAGGCCAATGGGCCGCCAGATGCCGCGCAACCCGCCGCCCCGTCTCGGCCTCCCGCCCAGGGCACGGTTTGATTTCCACCACCGCCCCCATGCTCAAATCCCGCAGGGTGGCGAGGGTTTCATCCAGGGACGGTACTTTTTCACCCCGAAACGCCTCGCCAAAGAACAGCCCGGCATCAAGGCGTTGGATCTCGGCCAGGGTATGTTCGGCCACCAGCCCTTGTCCCGTCGTCGTCCGGTCCAGCGTATTGTCATGCAGGATGATCAGTTCGTCGTCCCCGCTCAGCTTGACGTCGAATTCGACCCAGGCCACGCCCAGGTCCGCCGCCGCGCGGAAAGACGCCAAGGTGTTCTCGGGCGCATGGCCGCAGGCACCGCGGTGACCAATGATCAGGGGCAGGGAAGATTCAGCTATCGCCATTGCGGCACTCCGTTTGAGCTCGTCATATCAACGTGTTCCTTGGCATACTAATTCCAGTAGGAATAAATGTTAGATAAAACGAAAATCAGGGGTGATGATCGATGCTACCGCTACGGAAAATGCCCACTGCCGCCCGCGCCGGCATCAAGATCCTGCTAAGCGATATTGACGATACCCTGACCACCGATGGCCGTCTGACCGCCGCCGCCTATGGCGCCATGGAACGGCTGCGCGATGCGGGCTTGCTGGTGATCCCGGTTACCGGCCGGCCGGCGGGCTGGTGCGATCATATGGCCCGCATGTGGCCGATCGACGGTATCGTGGGCGAGAACGGTGCCTTTTATTTCCGCTATGACCATGACGCCCATATCATGCAACGCCACTACGCCAAAACAACAGCGGAACGAGCGGCGGACCGCACGCGGCTTGATGCGCTGAAGGCGCAAATTCTGGCCGAGGTGCCCGGCGCCGGCATCGCCGGTGATCAAGCCTACCGCGAAGCCGATCTGGCGATAGACTTTTGCGAGGATATTCCCGCCCTGCCCGGCACCGCCGTGGACCGCATCGTTGCAATATTTGAAGCCGCCGGCGCCACGGCCAAGGTCAGCTCCATCCACGTCAACGGCTGGTTCGGCAGCTATGACAAACTGTCCATGACCCGGATCTTGATGCGAAATTGTTTCAACATTGATATTGAAGCCGAGCGTAAGCGCATTGTTTTCGCGGGCGACTCGCCCAACGACGCACCCATGTTCGGCTTCTTTCCCCATTCCGTAGGCGTCGCCAATGTCGGCGAGTTCACCGGCCAGCTTGCTGCCGAGCCAACCTATATCACCCAGTACCGCTCGGGCGACGGCTTCACCGAATTGGCGGATTTTCTGCTGGCTTAGGAATGTTTATGTCCGGGCCTTGTCGTCCGTTACCCGTTGCAGCACGTCGTCGGGAATATCATCGAACGAGGCATAATTCAGCGCGTATAGCCGCGCGTACAGGCCGGATGCCTCGATCAACGCATCGTGGGTTCCGGTTTCAACGATGCGTCCTTCCTGCAGGACAACGATACGGTCGGCGCCGCGAACCGTGGCCAGCCTATGGGCGATGACAATGCCGGTGCGGCCTTCGAGCAACCGGGCCAGGGCGATCTGGATTTGCCGCTCGGTATAGCTGTCGATATTCGCCGTCGCTTCATCCAAAATCAGAATTTTAGCATCCGCGACCAGGGCGCGGGCAAAACTGAGCAACTGACGTTGCCCCAACGATAGATTTCGGCCCTGCTGATCCAGCATGGTATCGTAGCCATCGGGCAGGCGGGCAATGAAGTCATGCGCCCCGACGGTTCTGGCGGCGCGTTCAATATCGTCACGGCCCGCCGTGCGGGTGCGGTATTGAATATTCTCGAAAATCGTACCGGTAAACAAATACGGATCCTGCAGGACCATGGCGATATGCCGGCCCAGGGATGCCTTGGCATAGTCTCGCACATCGCGTCCGTCGACGGTCACCGAACCATCCCAAACGTCATAAAATCGATGCAGCAACGAGGTAATCGAGGTCTTGCCCGAGCCGGTGGGTCCCACCAGGGCAACGGTTTCGCCATGCTGGACGGTAAAACTTATGTCCTTCAACACCGGTTGGTTCCGGGCATAGCCAAAGGTGACATTGTTGAAGGCGATATCGCCCTGCACGGTTTCGGGATCAGCCGCGCCCGCTTTATCGGCAATGGCCAAGGGCACTTCCAGGACTTCGAATATACGCTGGCCCGATGCCATGGCGCGCTGCATCACGCTGTATTGGATGGTCAGCGATCGAATGGGATCGAAAAACCGCTGCACATAAAACAGAAAGGCGACCATGACGCCGATGTCCAAGGTGTCATCCAGCACCATGGCACCGCCAACCACGACGACAATGCCCATGGCCGCGCCGGTCAACGTATCGACGATGGGTATCATGGCCTGGGCGAACTTGGCTGAACGCAGATGCGCCGCCAGGGTTTCCCGCGCCCGGTCGCTGTACAGCGCAAAGTTGACGTCTTCCCGTCCCATGCCCTGCACCGTGCGCGCGGCGTGGATGCCCTCGGCCAGGGCGCCGTTGGTGCTGGAGTTGCTTTCCCGCGCGCCACGGAAGGCGACGCGGGCGCGGGGCAACCAGATCAGACGAACTACAAGCAGCGTCGGCACCACTGACAAGGTCAATGCGCCCAGCTTAAAATCAAGCACCAGCATGATAATGATGATGCCGACGAGAAGCACTAGGTCGCCGATCGCGGTGATCGAATTCTCCAGGAATTCCTGCAATGAATTCACATCACCCTGCAGCCGCGACATCATGCGGCCGATCTCGGTCTTGTCCATGAAAGCCAGGGCGACGTGCTGCAAATGTACGAACATGGCCCGGCGCAGATCGAAGATCACATGTTCGCCGGTCAGCCCGACCAGACGGTCCTGCAGGTAACTCGCGCCGTAATTGATCACGATAACAACAGCAAAGGCGGCCATGACCAGCAGCAACAGGGATTGATCGCCGCCCTCGACAACCAGGGCCTCGTCGATCAAAACGCGGATAAGCAAAGGAATAGCAAGCTGCGCGCCGGTAAAAACCAGCACCGAGAACAGCGCCAGAAGGATGCGGCTGCGGTAGGGGCGGACGTAGGTGACAAAGCGCCGCAAGACGCCGCCGTCAAAGGCGGCGCCGAACATTTCCTCGTCCTGGCTGATTTGCGAGCCGACCACCGCTCGCGGCGGCCGCACGGCGCCGTTGCCGGAGCCTTCATTTTCGGGCATGACGGTCATTGCGCCGCCCCGGCATTGTCAGCATCGCCAACATCACCGGCATCATCATGGCTTTGCAGCGCGAAGAGCGCGGCATAACGGCCACCCTGGGCCAGCAGGCTGTCATGATTGCCCCGTTCAACGACGTTGCCCGCCTCGAGGAAGATAATCTCGTCGGCGTGGCGCAAGGCACCAAGGCGGTGAGAGATAATAATCGTGGCGCAGTTTTCCATATGGCCTTTCAAAGCCTCGCGAATGCGCTGCTCGGTCTCGGCATCGATGGCGGCGGTGGAATCGTCCAGCACCAACACACTGGACTGCAACATGGCCGATCTGGCGATGGCGACACGCTGTTTCTGGCCCCCCGACAGCGAAACGCCACGTTCGCCCACCAAGGTGCCATAACCTTCGGGCAAGGCGGCGACAAAGCCATCTATCTGCGCCGCCGACGCGGCGTCCTGTATCATCCCGTCATCGGCCCAGGGATCGCCATAGGCGATGTTGTTCTCCAACGAGGCGGTAAACAGGAATGCATCCTGTTGCACCACGCGCACGACCTGACGCAGGGAGGCCAGGGTTGCATCGCGCAGATCCTGGCCATCGATGGTGATGCGGCCCTCGCTTGGGTCGTAATAACGGGGCAGCAAATTCGCGATCGTCGTTTTGCCGCTGCCGGGTGGGCCGACGATGCCCAGTGTCTGCCCACGCGCCACGGAGAACGAAACATTGTGCAGAACTGGCGGGGCATCCGGTCCGGCATAGGCGAAAGAGACATCCTCGAACCGTACTGTTCCCATGGTGGGCTCCAGTGTCTTGGCCCCTGCCCGGTCGCTGATCTCCGGTTCTAGATCAAGCACGCTGAACAACCGCGCCCCGCAGGTCGAGGCCCGCGCCAGGGAGTTTACCAGCAGGCCCAGCTGGCGCACCGGCTGTTGCAGGATGGTGATGAAGGTCAGAAACATGGTCAGCACGCCGACGGTCATCGCGCCCTCTAGCACCCGCATCCCACCGACCCAAAGGACCAGGCCCATGGCAATGAAATAGGCGAAGGTCATGACCGAGGTGGAGGCCGCCCGGGTCTTGATACGCTCGTCCGCGATCGTCATGGCATCGTCCGAGGCCGTGTCGAATTTGTCGATTTCAAAGGGTTCCGCGCCAAAGGCGCGAACCACCCGAATACCGGCCAGGTTTTCGTCCATGATCTGTCCCAAGACCCCCATGCGTTCCTGCAAGGCCAGCCACAGGGCCCGCAAACGCAGCCGTGCCGTGGACGAGCGCCAGGCCACGAAAGGTACGAAGGAAAAGCTCAACAGACCCAAAAGCAGATCCGTCGATAACAGCAGATAGGCACCGGCACCGATCAAAATAATCAGCAGAACAAGGCGCAAAAGTCCGGTGTTGACAAACATCCGAACGCCTTCCAGATCCAGCATGCCCCGGGTGATAAGTTCGCCGGTGTGAATTCGGTCGTGAAATGAAAAGCTGAGGGATTGCAGCTTGCGGTAAAAGGCCAGGCGCAGGTCATAGGCGATAAGGTGCCCAATCGCCTCGCCGCCATAGTTATGCGCCAAGGTAAAGACACCGCGCAGTATTGAGGCGCCCAGCAATAACAATGCTGCCTCGAATAATGACTCCCGCGCCGCCGCCGCCGCGACCGCGCCGCCGGTAAGCAGGCCCATCGCACTATCCACCGCGCCGCCAAGAAAGCGGGGAATCATAAGCTGAAACATAGCAGCAGCGACCGTCGCACCAACCGCGATGGCAAAGCGAAGCCGATAGCGCAGCACCAGTTTAGTGATCCGCCACAGCACCGCGGCATCATCACTAAACCGGGGATCGGCATCCTCGGATATGCCCCGATACGCCTTCTGCCGCAGCGTAATAGCGTCACCAGCCGGTTCAGCCAGATTTTCCGCCTTGATTTCGGCCATGCGCGTGCGCTGCTTTCCTTGCCGCATCGACGTGCCGTCCCTCAACCGAACTCGGGCGGCCAGCGTCTCGAATATTAAAAATTGCTTGGGTCGCGGACAGAATAAACGATGACTGGGATAACGGCAAATGGCCTCTGCCTAATCGGCCCTTCACCGGGTCCATTTTGATGCAAAAAAAGGACAAATTGACTTCATTTTGAAAGCGGATGTGAATAACCTTTGTTATGCGAGCTGTAACAGCTGTATTCGAGTCTCGTTATTGAAGGGATGAATGATCGTGTCCGCGAAAACAAATGCCCTGGGCTTTGCCCCGGCCCATGATGTGGCCGTGCCCTATCTGGAGCGAAGCCGTGAATATTATCTGGCCATGGGATATCCAAAACCCTACGAATGGGCGCACCAGGCAGAGGTGGCGTTCACGCCGCTCGAAAAACCGCTCAATCGGACCAGCATCACCGTTATCACCACGGCGGCGCCCATTACGCCCGGCAAGGGTGAGCAGGGCGCCAACGCGGCGATGAACCCGGCGGCGGCCTTCGAAAAGGTCTATTCCGCGCCGAGCAAAGATGCCCCCGTACTGGGCATTTCGCACCTGCATTACGACCGTGGCCATACGGACGCCGCCGACAACGGCGCCTTTATGCCCCTGGCGGCGTTACAGGCGGCGGCGGCGGCGGGCAGGATCGGCGCCCTGTCACCGCGCTTCCACGGCGTGCCGACCCGGTATAGCCATCGCCAAACCTTGAGAAGAGACGGACCCGAGCTGTTGGCCCGGCTGCGTGAGGATGGCGCCGAGGCTGCCATCCTGATCGCCATTTGACCCGTTTGCCATCAGACCGTGAGTCTGATCGCGAATTATCTCGAAGCCAACGGCATCCCCACCGTGGTCATGGGTTGTGCCAAGGATATTGTTGAATATACCGGCGCGCCGCGTTTCCTATATTGTGATTTCCCCTTGGGCTGCCCGGCGGGACGTCCCGGCGATACGGCCTCGCAACAGGCCGCGTTGGAGCTTGCCCTGCGACTGCTGGAGAGCGCACCGGCGCCACGTACGACGGTACAGCTGCCCGAACGCTGGCACGACGACCCGGATTGGAAGCTCGATTTCTTCAATGTCCCGAACATGTCCGAGGCCGAATTCGAGCAGGCCCGCAAAGAGGAGCTCGCCTGGCGCAAACCGCCGCCTAAGACTGTGTGATACCCAGCCTCAGTTCGCCGTCATGCCGCCGTCGATCACCAACTCCGAACCGGTGACCCATGCGGCGTCGTCCGAGGCCAGGTAAAGGCAACCCATGGCGATATCATTGGGCGTGCCGAAGCGGCCCAGGGGCGTTGCGTCCATGCGCTGCTTCGCGACCTCCGGGTTGGCGTGGCCCGGTTGTGTCATGGGTGTATCGACAAAGCCGGGATGGATTGAATTCACTCTGATCAGGTCCGGTGCGTGTTGGATCGCCGCCGCCTTCGAAAAGATCCGCACCGCACCTTTCGAGGCGTGATAGGCAACATTCGCGAACGAGCCGACAATGCCGCAGATCGAGGAAATGTTGATCACCGAGCCGCCGCCCGCGCGGCGCATGGGCCCGATCACCGCTTTCGTACCCAGGAACGTCCCCGTGGCGTTGACCTCCATGATCCGGTTCCATTTCTCCAGGGTCTGATCCTCCAACAGTCCACCGGCGGTCAGGCCGGCCTGGATATTCTGCGTTGGATCGCGGCCGGATATACCGGCGATATTGGTCAGGATATCCAACCTGCCATGGGCGGCTTCGGCCTCTTCGACCAAGGCGGCCCATTGCTCTTCGGCGGTAACATCAAGCGTACGATAGACCGCTTCGCCGCCCGCCGCCTTGATCTCGGCAACGACGGCCTCTCCCAATGCGGTATTGACGTCGCAGGCGACAACCGCCGCGCCCTGAGCGGCGAATACCCGTGCCGTCTCGGCACCGATACCCGATGCCCCGCCCGATACGATCGCTACTTTACCCTTCAGTCGATTGCCCGCTTCCATGGCGTCCTCCCTGTCATATGTATTGCGCAATGTTGGAATGGCCCGCCTGGTTTGGCAAGGTTGCTCTAACTTATAGGATTAGATCAAATTATCAGCATCAAATTGATGTCAATTTTATGCAGTTTGATCTAGCGCAATTCGGTGCGGGGGGCTCCGCTTTGCAGCACTAACATGGCGGCGATCGTGACGGCGACGCCGGGCAAGGTCATTGCACTTGGCAGGCCGTGGCCCAGGGCCCATTCGATCCCGACGACGAAAGCGGGGGTCAGATAGCCGTAGCTCATGGCGCGGGTCGAGCCAATGCGCAGGGTGGCATGCTGCAGGATAAAGAAACTGATAATCGTCGTGAACACCGCCAGGTACACGATGCCAGTCCAGACATGAAATTCAACGGCGCTCCAATCGGTCCGGAAAACCTCGAAACTGTTCAATAGAAACAACCAGACCGCCCCCGTCGCCATGGTCCAGAAGGTCATCACGGCGGCTGGCTCGGATTTGTTGAAGCGTTGGACCAATGGTGTGTAGAGGCCCATGGCGAACAAACCGGCAAGGAAGATCAGATCGCCCTTGTTGAAGGCCAAGCCAAGAAACAATTGAAAATCGCCGCGAAACACCACCCACAGAGCCCCGACGGCACCCAGTATCAAGGCCACAAGACGGCGCCCGCCCAATCTTTCTCTGACCAGGATGGCCGCATACAGGGCCGCGATGCAGGGCAGAACCGTGAATAGCGCAGCCGCGTTCAAGGCCGAGGTCAGGCGCAGAGCCGCGAACATGCACCAGAAAAAGGTCACCAGGCAGCCACCGATTAAGGCGTAGCCGGCCAGGGTCTTGGCGGATGGAATGGCAAAGCCGTGGCGCCAGATGATATAGGGCGCGAACAATAAACTCGCCAGAGCGAACCGCACCATTATCAGCAGATCCGGCGCCAGGCCATGGGTAATGGCCGCGCCGACGGGAAACGAGGTGGCGACCAGAACACGCCCAAGCAGGACCTGCGCATGTACCCGCGCCAAGGGCGCTGAATTCAAAGCCATCCGCCCAACCTACCTTATGTACTTTCCGCGCCTGGAAAGATTGTAGCCTGCCGGCTACGGCTTCGCCACCGTACCGGCGTGGCTGGTGTCAGACTATGCCGCCCGGCGCGGTGCCTGGCCGGAGCGGCCCGAACGTCCGGAATTACGCCGGCGTTGGCCCTGTTTTTGACCTTGGCGTTGCCTTTGTTGTGGCGCGCGTTTGGCCGTGCCGGGATCATTGGCGATCTCGACCGCATGGTAGGGATGATCCTCCATCACCGGCACGCTTTGCCGAATGGTCTTTTCGATGTCGCGCAGATAGGCCCGCTCCTCATGATCGCAGAACGAAATCGCCATGCCGCCGGCGCCGGCCCGTGCCGTACGGCCGATGCGGTGCACATAGCTTTCAGGTTCGTTGGGCAGATCGAAATTGATGACGTGGGTGACGCCATCCACATCGATGCCGCGGGCGGCGATATCGGTCGCCACCAGGGCCCGGACCTGACCGGAGCGGAAGCCATTGAGGGCCCGCTGCCGCGCGTTCTGAGTCTTATTGCCGTGAATAGCATCGGCCTCGATGCCGCATTGATGCAGGTGCTTGGCGACGCGGTTGGCGCCATGCTTGGTGCGGGTGAAGATCAGCACGCGGGCGATATCCTCGTCCTTCAGCAATTCACCCAACAGGGCGCGCTTCTTGTCTTTGGCCACGAACAGAACCTGCTGTTCGACCTTTTCCACCGTGGTCGCGGCTGGTGCGACTTCAACCCGGACGGGATCATCCAGCAGGCCATCGGCCAAACTCTGCACCGACTTCGGCATTGTGGCCGAAAACAGCAAGGTCTGACGTTCCTTGGGCAGGGCGGCGATAATCTTCTTCACGTCACGGACAAAGCCCATGTCGAGCATGCGGTCAGCTTCGTCCAGAACGAAAATCTCCACCTCATCAAGGCGCACGCGGCCCTGGTTCATCAGGTCGAGCAGCCGGCCCGGCGTGGCGACCAGCACGTGGACACCGCGGCTCATGGCCTGGATCTGAGGGCGGGCGGATACACCGCCGAAAATCACCGTCGAACGCAGCGCCAAGTAACGGCCGTAGTTGCGAAAACTGTCATTAATCTGCCCCGCCAGCTCGCGGGTCGGCGCCAGGATCAACGCCAGCGGCTTGTTCGGGAGGGCCTTGCCAGGTTCCTCGGCGAGGTAATCCAATATAGGCAGGGCGAAGGCAGCGGTCTTGCCGGTACCGGTCTGGGCCACGCCAAGCAGGTCACGGCCATCCAGCAGTGGCGGAATGGCTTTGTCCTGGATCGGGGTGGGTGTTGTGTATCCTTCGTCGGCAATGGCGCGAAGGATGGGTTGGGCCAATTCAAGGCCCGCAAAATCTGTCATCTAGTCTGTATCTTTCTTAATCAATTCATCAATGCCCGCCGCTCGATTTACCAGGCGGCAGGGCTTCAAGCGCGGCATGAGCCGCGCCGACGCAGCCCATGCCTTGGTCGCGCCAAACGGCTGCGGCAAAGACAATGGCTCGTCTATCGAAACGCCCAAATGTGTCGTAAAAAAATGGCCGGCCGCAAGTTCATCCCAAAATTCTTTGGAGTAACTAACCCGAAGGGGGTGCTTGTTAAAAAGCGCCTCTCGGACCGGCAAGCGATCGAATTTCGACCTAAAAGGTAGTGTCGCTGGCGCCCAAAGGCCTGAACCGGCCCGGAAAGTCAAGCTAATTCGGCACTCAGATGTCCGGCTGGAAACCTACACGCGGGCGATATCGGTGATCTTGGCACGGCGTTGGCCGGAACGCTGGGCAATCTCGTTGTCCTGATCCTCTATGGCCGTGCGGGCCAGATCCTGAATGCTGTCGCCAAAGGATTGATCCAGCAGATCGTTGGAAATCCGCCGGTTCGAGGTCACGGAGCCATCTTCGTACGTGACATTGAACGTCATGTATGCGGCGCTTTTGCCCTTGGGCTTCTTACGAGCCATGATCCGGTCTCCATATTTGTACGGAACAGGCTCAGGCGGATGCGGTCACCGTTAAAGGTCCACACCGGAGCGGCGGTCCAGTTTAATTTGATGGCCGCTTATGACACAAAGCACCGCGGTGGTCCAGATGCACCAGTTGGTCCTTCCACAAAAACATTAGGCATACTTGATCCAGGTCAGGGCCCCCGCAGCAATTTGGCGGCAATTTGGCAGAAGAATTTTGCAATAGCCGCCCTATATGTGAGTGGCGGCAAGACAGGAGAAAGGCAATGATGGATCTGGTGCAATTACGGCAGGATCTTGTTGAACAGTTAGCGGAACTGGGCCATCGCGTTGATGACTTCGAGCATGACCTGAGAGAGCCCTTGGAGGCCGATTTCGCCGAACAGGCAACACAGATGGAGGGTAGCGAAGTCACCTCGGCCCTGGAGCATACGGCGATTTTGCAGGCACAACAGATCAAGGCGGCGATCGACCGAATTGATGCCGGCAGCTATGGCGAATGTGTCAATTGCGGCAACCAGATCAACCCCGAAAGGCTGCGTGTCCGCCCCCACGCCACCAGATGCGTTGACTGCGCGGCCTAGGGCGCATTCGAAGAAAATACGCTCAGGCTTTTAAGAATTGAGCAATTGAACCAATTACTTAAGCCGCGCCAAATAAGCTACGGTGGCGACTCCGATTAATTGAAAATTGCTCCAGCCGCGAGCGCCTCTAGCCGCCCAGCACCGCTTGGGTCTGGGTAACCCGCGCCACCCGTTTGCCGGCATCATCGGTCAGCTCCGTATCGATCACGATGGTGCTGCGGCCCACATGCAGTGGTGTCGCCGTGGCGAATACATAACCTTCACGAACCGCGCGAAAGAAATTCGTCTTGCTTTCGATGGTCGAGGTCGCCGTCGCCCCCTTGGGCAGATTCATAAAGGCCAGAAAACCGCCCAGGCTATCGGCCAGCGCCATGATGGCACCGCCATGCAGAATGCCGGCGGCCGTACAACGTTCCGGCGCCCAGGCCATGCGGGCGCGGATACTTTCGGGTGCGGCGGCATAGAATTCAATCCCAAGCGTACCCACCAAGGGCATGCGCGCCTGCAAGGTATCCGTCAGATCCTGATCGATTTCTCCGTTGCTCATGCCGCCGCTACCGCAACACGGGTATCGTTGTAACAGGCACCCTCGGATAGGTCTGCCTTGGTGGTCGGGGCCAGGGCCGAAACCGTCTGGCCATTTGTCGTCGTCCGCATCCAGGCGCCCTTGTAGGATAGCAGCACGCCCTTGGCGACGCTGTCGGTGATGCGAAGTGGCAAAAATACCTCGCCCAATTCGTTATGGACGCGCACTTGCTGGCCATCCTTCAGGTCCCGGGTGGCGGCGTCATCAGGATGCATCTCCAGGAACGGCACGGGGTCGGACTTGGCCAGACCGCCAAACATGGAATTGGTGCGCCAGTTGGACGATGGCGTGACCAAGGCGAATGGATATGTCGCGTCCTTATCCTCGTCCGCCGCCAGGGGCTGGAACAGGGGCAGCGGCGCATCGAAGTTATCCGTCAGGTAAGCCGACTTCAATTCGATCTTGCCGCTCTTGGTCTTCGGGCGCCGCTCGAAACCAATACGCGGACCCATCTCGGACATGGACAGCACGGTTGCGATGGGCAATTCGCTGGGCCGCTGCCCGCCCAGGCGGGGATCGGTGCCGTCAATGGCATCATCCATCAACTCGGCATCGCTGGCCTGGAACATGGGATCGTTGAAGCCAAAGCGGCGCGCCAGGCGGCGGAAGATTTCCGTGTTCGGCAGGGCCTCGCCCACCGGTGCAATGACCGGCGCGGCGCGCTGGATATATTGCTGGCCATAGGCGCAAAAAATTTCCTCATGCTCGAAATGACTGGCCGCCGGTAGCACGATATCGGCGTAATCCGCCGAATCCGTCTTGGCGACGTCAATGACCACGGTGAAAACATCCTCCCGCGCCAGGCCCCGGCGCATGGTGTTCTGGTCCGGGTGCACCACCAGGGGATTATGGTTATAGACCACCAAGCCACGAATTGGCGGATCCACGTCGTCTTGCGCCAAATGCCGGCCCACATCGAGAATATTCAAGGTCCGGGTCCCGGCGGGGATTAAATCGGGGCGCTGCAATTTTTGCATGGTCTTGGGGAATAGACTGCCCGAGCCACCCACCAGGCCGCCGGCGGGGTCCTTGAATTTCCCCGTTAAGGCTGGCAGGGCGAATATGGCGCGGCAGCCCGAACCACCGTTACGGTTACGCTCCAAGCCATTGCCCGCCGCGATCACCGCCGGTTCGGCGAAATGATACCATTCCGCCAATTGACGGATATCGGCGGCGGCAACACCGGTGATCTCGGCCGCGCGTTCCAGACTATAGGGCCGCGCCTCGGCCATGAACTCCTCGACGCCCTCGACCATATCGGCGATGAAGTCCGCATCAAAGGCACCGCGCCGCTCCAACTCCGCCGCCAGGGCAAAGGCCAGAACTACGTCCGTGCCGGGGCGCGGTGCCAGATGCAGATCCGCCTGCTCGGCAACCTTGATCCGCTTGGGGTCCACCACCACCACCTTGCCGCCGGCGTCGCGAATGCGCTGGATCACGGGGGCCAGATGCAGATTGGAGAAAGTGACGTTGTTGCCCCAGACCACGATCAGCTTGGCGCTTTCCACATCCGTCATCTGCGCTCCGGCGATGGCGCCGAAGGTACCCAGCCAGGCCTCGGTCTTGATGCCGCCGCACATGGGCCGGCGCGAGAGGATGGAAGCACCTAGCTGGTGGAAAAAACGCAGATCCATGGAACCCATGGCCAGCAGCCCGTGCGGGCCGGCGTAATTCAGAGGCAGGATGGTTTCCGGTCCATGTTCGGCGATGGCATCGGAAAACCGGTCATGGATCAGGTCCAGGGCTTCCGGCCAGGAAATCGCCTCGAATTTACCTTCGCCCTTGGCGCCAATACGGCGCAACGGTTGGGTCAGGCGGTTGTCGCCATGAACGAAGTCCGGGTACAGCTTTGATACCTTGCCGCAGATCGCGCCCTCGGTCAGGGGATTGACGCGGGAGCCACGCACCTTTTCGATCCGCCCGGCATCGTCAACCGTAACGCTCAACGAGCAGGTATCAGGGCAATCGAGGGGGCAAACACTCGGCAATTCCACAGTCATAAGCCTATTCCTTCCAGCCAAAATTAGAGCCTGAAAGATCATCTAAAATTGGCCGGAATAAAAGAGCCATTTTCGACAAATTGATAGGGCCAATAAATGACCACGGGATATGCTGCCTGCGACAATGTAGCACTGGACTAAAAGGGCTTGGTCTGGGACATGTCGGATAAGTTTGCATCTAAGGAAAATGTCATGACTCATCCCATCAGCCGCTATCCGGTTCCCGAAATCAATGACCTACCCGACGACATCAAGCAGATGGCGCTGGCAATCCAGGAAAAGGTCGGTTTCGTGCCCAATGTCTTTTTGGCGTTGGCCCATCGGCCGGAAGAATTCCGCGCCTTTTTCGCCTATCACGATGCCCTGATGGAGAAAGACAGCGGCGTATCCAAGGCGGACCGCGAGATGATCGTGGTCGCCACCTCGTCCGACAATGGCTGCCAGTACTGCGTCGCCGCCCATGGCGCCATCCTGCGGATCAGGGCCAGGAACCCGTTACTTGCCGATCAGGTGGCGGTCAACTACCGCAAGGCCGACATCACGCCGCGGCAGATGGCCATGCTGGATTTCGCCATGAAAGTCTCCAACGACAGCAAATCGATCTGCGACGAAGACTTCGAAACCCTGCGCGGCCATGAGCTCTCGGACGAGGATATCTGGGACATCGCCGCCATCACCGGCTTTTTCGGCCTGTCCAACCGCATGGCCAGTTTCACCAACATGCGCCCCAACGACGAATTTTTCGCCATGGGCCGTTAAGCGTCGCCGCTGGGCGCGGTCGCTAAAGCTTACCGTACAGAGCGAACAGCCGTTCCCAATGGCGTTCGGCGGCCGGTTGGTCGTAGACCTTGCGGTCGGGGAAGGCGAAACCGTGGTGCACGCCCGGGTGCACCTCCAACTCGCCCGGTGATCCCGCCGCCTCGAACAACCGGCGCAACTCGTCAACCATATCCAATGGCGCCAACGCGTCATGCTCGGCACAGGAAATGTAAATCTCGCCCTTCACTTGGCCGAACGTCAGATGCGGGCTTCCCTCCGCATCGTTGACCAGCCAAGTGCCGTAAAATGACGCCGCCGCCTTGACCCGGTCCGGATAGCGCGCGGCGGCGGCCAGGGAATATGGCCCGCTCATGCAATAGCCGTGGGTGCCCACCGCGCCCGGCTTGGCCATATCCTGGCCATCGACATAATCGATCATGGTCGCCACATCTTCCATCACCGGAGGAATGGTCATCTTGGTACGGATGGCGCGCATGGCGGTATGATCGGCGCTGCCCTCCACCAGCACGTCGGGGCCGTACATGGTGTCCCGCCCGGCCCGGTAATAAAGGTTGGGCAGCAAGACGTAGTAGCCCACCGTGGCCAGACGGCGGGCCATGTCGCGCAGTTCCTCGCGGATGCCCGGTGCATCCATCAGCATGAAAATCGCCGGGTACGGCCCGCCCCTTTCCGGATGGCAGACAAAGGTCTCCATTTCGCCATCCTTGGTGGTGATATCGATTGTTGCTTCGATCATGGTGTCCGGTGCCTCCCCTATTTGGCTGTCAGTATATGGCAATATCCAAATTCAATGGCATACTAGGTCCAACAAGAAATTTTAGAGGATAGGCACATGGGACATACGGATGACTGGCTGGCACTGACCACGGAAGATTCGTTGGAGCCGGATCTGCCCATATGCGATCCGCATCATCATTTATGGGACGCCGGATTTGACCCCGCCGCCAAATTTCGCACCGAGCAGGTGGAAACCCGCTATTTGTTCCACGAAATGCTGGCGGAGGTGAACAGCGGCCACAACGTAACCTCGACGGTCTTTATTGAATGCGGCTCCATGTACCGCGGCGATGGGCCGCGCCATATGAAACCGGTGGGCGAGACGGAATTCGTCAACGGCATCGCCGCCATGAGCGCCTCTGGCCAGTACGGCGATTGCCGAATTGCCGCCGGCATCGTCGGCCTGGCGGATCTGAACCTGGGCGCCGGCGTGAAAGAGGTGTTGGAAGCGCACATCGCCTGCGGAGCCGGACGCTTTCGCGGCATCCGCCATGCGGCATCGTGGGACGCCAGCGACGAGATCCGCAATTCCCACACCAAACCAACCCAGCACATGATGGCGGCTGCGACGTTTCGTGAAGGCTTCGCACAACTGGCGCCCCTGAACATGAGCTACGAGGCCTGGTGCTATCACCCGCAGATTTCAGAGGTCACGGATCTGGCCCGCGCCTTCCCCGACACCACGATGATTTTGAACCACTTCGGCGGTCCCATCGGCACCGGGCCCTATGCGGGCAAGCGGGACGAGATCACGGCACAGTGGAAGCTGGATATCGCCGAGCTGGCCAAATGCCCCAACGTGGTGGCCAAACTGGGCGGCATCAACATGAAGATCAACGGCTATAACTGGGATTTACAAAGCCGTCCGCCCTCCAGCGAGGAACTGGCGGCGGCGACGCGGCTCTATTACGACCATTGCATCGAGCATTTTGGCGTTGAGCGCTGCATGTTCGAATCTAATTTTCCGGTCGACAAACGGACCTGCAGCTACAACGTGCTGTGGAACACCTTCAAGCGCATCGCCTCGGGCTGTTCCGATGGGGAAAAAGCATCGCTGTTCCACGCTACCGCAGCGCGGGTCTATCGGCTCGACGTTTGATCGGGACGGGGCATTGATATGACCGAACGTATCGCGGTAATTGGGATGGGGCAGATGGGCTCCGCCATGGCAAGCCGCTTAAGCGAGGCCCAGCACGATGTCATGGGCTACGACATCTCCGATGCCGTGCGGCGGAACCTGTCGAGCCAAGGCGTCAAGATGGCCGATAGTCTGGCCGCTGCCTTGGCGGGACGGACCACGGTTCTGACCTCCCTGCCCGATCCGAACGCCGTCAAGGGGGCCTGGCTAGGAGACGACGGCATTATCGCCCTGGCCGAACCTGGCAGCATGCTGGTGGAATTGAGCACCATTGACCCCGATACCATGCGTGAAGTCGGCGCGGCGGCGTCGGTCAAGGGCCACGGGGTCCTGGATTGCCCGGTCAGCGGCAGCCCCAACGAAGCCGGTACAGGCAAATTGATACTCCTGGTTGGGGGCGAGGACGCCGTGCTTGAACGTGCCGGACCGCTGTTTGATCTGCTGGGCCAGACCTGGCAGCACACGGGCGAGGTCGGCACCGCGAAGGTGGTGAAGATCGTCAACAACATGATGTCCATGGGCAATGTCCTGGTCGCCTCGGAAGCGTTTTCCCTGGGCGTGGCGGCGGGCGTTGATCCGCAAAAACTGTTCGATGTCATCTCGGTCAGTGGTGGCCGTTCGCACCATTTCACCAAACGTTTCCCCAATGCCTTGGAAGACAATTTCGAACCTGGCTTCAAGATGGAGTTGGGGGAGAAAGACCTGTCTTTGGGTGTCGAATTGGGCCGGGCCATGAAAATGCCCACACCCACAACATCCCTGGCGCGGGAGATGTACGCCCTGGCCCTCGCGGAAGGCTATCGGGGCAAGGACATCGTGGCGCTGATGGACATGTATCGGGAATGGGCCCGGAATACTAAGGTTGAGGCATAATCATGAAAGTCTTCGTTACGTTCACGCGCAAAGCACACGCCACGGCGGAGGATTTTCAACGCCTGATCGAGGCGGAAGACAAATACGCCTTTGCCCTGTATGGCGGCGACAAAATCCGCGAAATGTACTCCCGCGCCGATGGCCAGGGTGCTATCGCTGTCCTGGAATGCGACGACGCTGATCACGCAAACGCCTTGATGGCCGAATTGCCCATGGTGAAAAAGGGCCTACTGGACGTCGAATGCCACGGTGCCCTGCCGTATGCGGGCATCGCGGCACTCGGGTCGTGAGTTATTTGGCAGCGTAAAATGCCAGTTTGTTGCCGTCCAGGTCGCGGGCATAGGCAAATGTCATGCCACCGCCACCACGGGGGCCGACTTCACCTTCATCGCTACCACCCAGTTCCAGGGCCCGGGCGTGAAGCTTGGCGACGGTCTCCGCACTATCTACCATCAGCGCGATCATCGTGCCGTTGCCGACCGATGCGGCCTTGCCATCAAAGGGTTTGATGATGCCGAACATGGCTGCGCCCGCCTTGCTTGACCACATAACCAGGCGATCATTTGGGGTCATTCTCTTCAGACCTTGGTCTGCGAATAATGCATCGTAGAAGGCAGCGGCTTTTTCCAGGTCGTTCGTTCCAAGGGTGGTGTAACCAATCATAACAATAATAACCTTTCCGTTTTTGTAGGGGTGTTTAAGCGTCGAGCAGTATGAGCAGAGCCTGTGTATAGCAGCCTCCGCTAGGGTTTTAATTTCGGGCGGCGGCGGTTGCCATGTCTGTCTCCTGATCCTGGGTTTGTCCTTGCCAGATGACACCGGCACGAAATGCCGCGTCGCAAAATGCTGTCACTCAAACCGGGCGGTCGCCGTTGACGGTGACGCGATGCATCAGGCGATGGACGTCGCCATAGTCGGCAATGGCATAATGCTGGGTGCAGCGGTTGTCCCAAAAGGCGATGGAATTTTTCTGCCAGCGGAAACGGCAGCTTAATTCCGGGGTTTTGATATGTTCATAGAGATGATCCAGCACCATTTTGGATTCCTTACGCGGCACACCCCGCAGGCGTTGGGTAAAAATGGCATTGACGAACAGCGCCTTGCGTCCGGTGACCGGGTGGGTGCGCACAACGGGATGCTCCACCGGCTGCATAACTTGGCGGGCATCCTGGATTGAATCCTGCTTCGCCCCGTCGTCTTGGTGCAAAGTCTCGAATTTGGCCCCGTCCGCACTATGGACCGCGATCATACCGTCCAGATAGCGCTTCATAGAGGGAGAGAGGGCATCGTAAGCATCGTACATATTGGCCCACATGGTATCGCCCCCATGTTCGGGACAAATGCGCGACAACAGGACAGAGCCCAGGGGCGGTTCCTCAGCGAAGGTGACGTCACTGTGCCATTGATTGGCGGCAGAGCGCGCATCCTTCTTGCTTTCAAGGATCAAGACCTCCGGATGATCCTCCAGGTTCGGGGTAAAGGGGTGCACTTGCAGACTGCCGAAGTGCCGCGCGAATGCCACATGCTCGGAGGGTGAAATGTCCTGATCACGAAAAAATATCACCTGATGCTCCATCAAGGCATCATGGATTTCCTGAAACAATTGATTGCCAAGGTCCTGACCCAGGTCGACGCCGCTGATCTCGGCACCCAGGGCACCTGCAATGGGTGATACGGTGATTTGTTCATAGGATATGGCTGGGGACATGGCTGGATTTTTCCTCATTATTCTATTGTTGGGCTTGATCTACTGAACACACGTAGAAGCAAAAGTTAAAGTGTCGGGATGCCTAAGCCAAGAGGGGTAGATTATGACCAGGCAAAATTGGCTATGGGCAAACAAGGCGGCTTTGCCTGATAATACAGTATCGCGGTCGCAATTGGGAATTGTCCTTGAGGCAACAACTGTTGGATTTTTATTATGAGCATAACCGTCACACCTATCGCAGGTGCCATCGGGGCGGAGATTGGTGGCGTCGATGTGGCCACTGACCTGCCCCCGGATACGATCGCGGCTATTCGCCAGGCATTGTTGGATCATTGTGTGATCTTTTTCCGTGATCAGACGCTGGATGTGGAACGCCATAAAGCTTTCACCCGGCGCTTCGGTGAATTGTTCATACATCCGAATTTTCAGCTTGGCCCAGGTCAGGGAAATGACCATCCCGAGATCGTTTATGTGCGTCGGGAACCAGGCGACGGTCGGGTGCTGGGCCAGGGCTGGCACGCGGACACCACCATGATGCCGACACCGCCCATGGGGGCAATACTCTATGCCATGGAGACACCTGCGGTCGGCGGGGATACACAGTTCGCAAACCAATATCTTGCCTATGACGCCCTATCGGATGGCATGAAAACGATGTTGGAACCGCTTCGTGCTGTGCATAACGATACCCGCGTCGCCGGGCCCAATACGGGGCTGAATGCCCAACGCGCCAGTCAGGTGCGTGCAGATGATGATTGGCGCGCTACGGAAAGTCTGCATCCCGTTGTCCGGGTTCATCCTGAAACCGGGCGCAAGCTTCTATTTCTCAATGGCATCTACGTCCACCGATTTGAAAATATGAGCGTGGCAGAAAGTCAGCCATTATTGGATTTCCTATATGCCCACGCTGTACGCCCGGAATTCACCTGCCGCTTTCGCTGGCGTCCCGGCTCCATCGCCTTTTGGGACAACCGTTGCACCTTGCACGATGCCATCCACGACAGCCACGATGCGGTCCGCCATATGCAGCGGACGCAGATCGCCTAACGTCAGTGGGCAAAGTCCGGATTTGTACAATTCCTGGCTTGCCGCTACCATGACAAGGGAAACATCTCACGGCGAAGCGTATAATTTATTTCGTGATCCAGGTTCAGGTCGCGGCCGATCTGCATCAACGCAAGGATGGGATTTATGGATCTCCCTATCAACACTGTGCCTGCCATTCAGCTTCCATCACAGGAAAGCGTTGAAGACGTCACCGGGCAGGTGATCTTGCGCGAGGCGGCGGCAGGATTTCGCGACAGCGGCGTCCTATTACTCCACAACGCCTTTCCAGTGGAATTCGTGGAAAGCCTTCATGGGGCATATATATCCCGCTACAGCGCCTATTTTGATGATGCGGAACATGACGACGCACTCAAGGTCGGTGATAGACGTTTTATGGTCACCGTTGAAATGGCGGCGCCGTTCAACTCACCTCGCCTTTACGCCAACCCTGGCGCGCTTGGCATTATCCGCAAATTGCTGGGAGAAAATTGTGTATTGGGTAGTTTTGGCTCGGTGGTTTCATTGCCTGGTGCCGCAGAACAGCATGTGCACCGGGACCATCCAGGTTTGTTTGGTGACGATCAACTGGATGCGATCCTGCCAAGTTTCGCGGTCACAATGTTAGTGCCGCTTGTTGAAATGAACGAAACCAGCGGGACAACGAGAACCTTCATGGGCAGCCATGTTGTCGATGTCGATAAGAAGACGGAGTATCAGGATCCGGTTGTCCCTGTCGGCTCATGTTTGTTGATGGATTACCGGCTGTTGCATGGCGGCCTGGCAAACCGTTCCAGCCAGGTGCGTCCTTTGCTTTACAACGTCTATTGCCGGCCCTGGTTTCGCGATGATTTGAATTTTCGCCGGCAACCTGCCATCAAGCTGAAAGACAAAGAATATCGCCGGGTCCCGAAATCCCTTCAGGATCTGTTTTCGGGACGGGGGGATATCCATGGCGGCACCTGAGACGCACAATCCCTGCAGCCGGGCGACGTCCTAGCTCATACGCAATGTTGGAAACCGACAAAGCGGCATTGAAATGGGCCCGCGGCCATGTGGGCTGGCAACGGCAAGAGTTGGTTGCCGGACGGGCATGGAGCAATACATTCAAGCTCAAGGCCGTGGACGGATCCAACACGTATCTGAAAATCCTGCCAGTTGGGTATGGCGACGAAGTTTCCGCCACGGCGGTAATCGCCCAACATTTTCCTGACAGCCTGCCGGAGGTGATCGCCCACGATATTGAGCACGGATATCTTCTGCTGCGCGACCACGGTGGTACAGCCCTTAGTTCGAATATGGTTAGCCACACGCATCGGCTGCTTTCCTTTTATGCCAGCCTGCAGGCCCGGGCGGCGAAGCTGCCGGGACTTCTCGCCGAACTGCCGACCTGCGATGTTACCCGGGCGCTTTCAGACTTGCTGTTCAGCCTTTCACCGGATCGCGGCAGCGCGCCCCCAGGCATGGCAATGGCAACACCTTTGGCGGATTTTATCGGTGAGGCTGAGGCTGCCTACTATTGGCATGCGCTGACGGCAGGTTCGGCGTTGATCGAAAGCCAGTTGGCTTTGGCCAAGGCATTGCCGCCGACACTCGCGCACGGTGATCTGCACGTAAAGAATGCTGCTGTGCTGCCGAACGGTGGGTGTGTCCTCTATGACTGGAGCGAAGCCGCAATCGGCCCGGCGGGCCTCTCGCTGTGCAATCCGCTGTTATTGCCGGTCAGCCAAGCCATCCGCGTCTTGGCCGGCATCCGTAAAAACAACGGCAATTCGGGATATGAACTTAGCCGGGTTGATAGCTCGTTCGAGGCCCTGGCTGACGTCATCGGCTGGCATCAGATATACCGCAGCCTGATTTGTGGCTATATCGAAAAACTGGCTGGTGACGGTTATGCCGCCCGGGAAACATTGCTGCAGGGGTTGCCCGGAAGCCTGTTGGCAGGCGCGATGCGCTGGTTGGTTAGCTGGTCCTTGGCGGCTGCTTACGACGACGCACAAAAACGGGCCGGGGCCGTGTTGCTGCGCGCGGGCCTTGACGAAATTCTAGAGTTGCTGCGTTTTTTTGAGGCCGGGTCAGAGGTTGGCAATGAAACAGACGAGACAGCGCGCCGGCTTTATGCCCGGGCGCCAAATATTACAGCCAGGCAAGAGGCAGATGAGGTTTTGCTGATCGATCCCCACGGCGAGGTTATCTGTCATTTGAATGTGACGGCTGGCGGGCTGTGGCAACTTTTAGGTCAACCAACTAGCCTGCATCAGGCCATTGCTGAAATGCAAATGGCCTTTCCCCATGCGCTACCCAAACAGATTGCGGCCGACGCCCTATCTGTGATCACGGATTTCGTGGCCAACGGATTGGTTGTGCCGGCTGCAACAAATAAGGTTCCATAGCCGCAGGCATAAGCAAATTTTTTCGCAAAAGTTCCTCGACCAGATCGTTCAAATCATCCGCAATCTTTGCGGGAACCTCATCGGGGAAGGCTGCCGCCAGCAAGGACATAATCTCGTCGACACTATTTGCCTCGTTAAACTGCCGCCAGATTACTGTGGCCAATGAATTCAGGTCGTGTCGTGCGCCTGTGTCAGGCGCTACCAGGAAGGTGCGTCCCTGGCTGGAACGTTCTTTGACGCCAGGCGATTTGTCAACGCCGGAGTAAAAACACACCAGTGGCCGGAGTAAAAATACACCACCTCCTATAAAGCAATACCCGGTGTT
>ENA-OREN01000838-OREN01000838.1-marine-metagenome-genome-assembly--contig:-NODE-838-length-40618-cov-102.641770_pt1 | contig 40618 bp, 33 predicted proteins | sample MGYA00248624_ERZ508555 | MGnify/ENA primary metagenome ERZ508555 (study PRJEB26222, sample SAMN06267773) | marine metagenome | isolation source: Saanich Inlet, British Columbia, Canada | place... | reverse complement strand
ATAAGAGGATTAAGAAGATCACTCCTGAAGCTAAATTAGAATTAATGCTTAACCCTGATGCTGAATATAGTTATGAGCATAAACAAGGATCCTATAGTCTCGATGCGTTAGAAAATTACACTGACGCAGAGCTTATACGAATTAAAACCTTTCGCTTAAAACAAGGTACATATATAAATATGAGAAAAGAATGTGATCTAAAAGGTAAAGTAATACCTAATAGCATACCAAAAATCATAACAAACCCAGAAGAGAAATAATAATGAAACTAAAATATAAGAAACACCATAAACTAGCACAGTTTGTGAGAAACCATAATACCGATGCAGGTATTGATCTAGCAGTTGTATCTTACAAGTCTACAGACTTCGAGGATATATATCTATTCGATACAGGTATCTCAGTACAACCGGATGAGGGGTATTATACTCAACTGTGTGAGAGAAGTAGTATGTATAAACAAGAGGCACATCTAGTTAATTCCATTGGAATTATAGACCATGAGTATACTGGTAATATCAAAGCTCCTATAGCTTGTGAGAATCCAAAAGATCTAATAGGTAAGAGAATATTACAACTCACTGTACACAAACAACCCAAAGTAGAACTTGTTGAGGTAGATGAGTTATCAGACACACAACGAGGTAGTAAAGGTTTCGGTAGCTCAGGAACATAATAATATCGTTAATCCACATAAGAAGAAGTAACATGATACCCACCACAGCTATTCTAATTAGAGATACTGCATTTGATACTTCATCCTTACTAGAGTATTATTTAATTCCCTTAGAGAAATTAGGTATACCTAGAAATACTATAATTATTAAGAAATTGATATACTCAACTCCTTCTAAAGTACAGGCAAAAACAGGTAAAGCTTGGTTAGATAAATTGAGAGAGGATATACCTTCTACAATTACTCGACTGATTGTAGCAGACGCAAACTATTTTAAATGGTTAGCTAAGTCTAATAAGATCACAGACAAGTATGGGATGGTACTTCAGGCGCAGTACAAGGGGTATACAGACCTTTCTATCGTATATGTACCCAATTACAAGAGTCTGTTCAAACAGCCTGAGAACAACGGTATAATCACTGCTGGATTGAATGCTATGTTCCAAGAAGATAGAGAAGCCGTCATACATACTGCTACTTATGCATTTGCTTGGGGAGAAGATATTAGTTTATTAGATCAGCTACACCAATACCCAGCACTTACAATAGATATTGAATCAGCAGGATTAGAATATGATTCTCACCCATCCACTATTAGCTTTGCTTGGGATAAACACAATGGTATAGCTATTGATTTAGATCAGTGTGGGTATGTTCACACTCGCAGGTTCTTACAGGAATATACAGGAACTATGATATTTCATAATGCCTTATTTGACTGTAAACTACTAATACGTAATTGGTGGATGGAAGATGCTACTGATTATAGTGGAATGCAGAAAGGATTAGATGTATTTACTAATGCACAAGATACAATGCTATTAGCATATCTAGCTAAGAATGCTACTACTCCTGTATCCCTCAAATTAAAAGATATAGCTTTAGATTATGTAGGTAATTACGCTATTGAAGTGACCGATATATACAAACACACAAGGCCAGCATTACTAAAATATAATTTAATGGATACATTAGCTACTTGGTATGTACATGAGCTGTATAGCTCTCAGCTAACGTCTGAGATGTATACAGTCATAATGCAACCTAGCATCAAGCCTTTACTCAAGATGATGCTTGTAGGGCTTCCTATGGACGCTCAGAGGGTAAACAACGCAGATGATAAACTACAAGCTAGAGAGAAAATACTACAGCAACAGTTATTAGATAATCCTATCATAGAACACTTTAATTTATTCCTACGCCAAGCAGCAATGGAAGCAGCCAATAATAAACTAAAAGTGAAGGTTAGACCTCTCTCAGATTTTGATGATGTAGTGTTTAACCCAAACTCAGGTAAACAGATTGCTCAGTTACTGTATGGAGAGTTGAAATTACCTGTACTAGATACCACAAAGAATGGTAATCCTGCTACAGATAATAAAGTACTCAAGAATTTAAAAAACCACACTACTAATATAGGTATAATTGAGATCATTGATTGTATCTTAGGTATAGCAGAGACATCTAAAATATCAGGTACATTTCTGAAAGCATTTAAGAAAGGAGGGGAATGGTTACATGGTAATTTAAAACTTGGTGGCACACAGAGCTGTCGTCTCTCTTCAAATTCACCGAATTTACAGAACCTACCCGCCCAAGGTATAATGGGCAAACTAATTAAAACTTGTTTTGTGCCACCTAAAGGATTCCTATGGGCAGGAGCTGACTTCTCTAGTTTGGAAGATCGTATAGGAGCCATCCTATCTAAAGACCCTAATAAAATTAAAATATACACAGATGGTTTTGATGCTCATTGTGTAAACGCACATGCTTATTACCAAGACCAGATGCCTGATATTAATCCAGAGAGTGTTATTAGTATTAATTCAATAGAGGAGAAGTATCCAGTATTAAGACAAGCGTCAAAACAGATTACCTTTGCTAGTCAATATGGAGGAACTGCGTATACACATCATAAAAATGCAGGTATCCCATTAGAGGATGCAGAAAGAATCGAAAAAGCATTTAAAGAGTTATACAAAGTATCTGAAGAGTTCATGGCGACTAATCAAACACATATGGAAAATACAGGATATGTTGAGTGCGCCTTTGGTATGCGGTTACATACCCCTATAGTAAGTAAATGTATCTTAGGTAATACTAAAACACCCTACGAAGCTACTGCTGAAGTTAGATCAGCTAATAATGCAGTCACCCAGTCATGGGGAACTCTAATGAATAGAGCTATTATAGCTACAAATCAACGGGTAGAACAATTAGGTAAACACTTGGATATCCTACCTGTATGTACTATACATGACTCAGTTTACTTTATGGTTCGGGATGATCCAACTATTATTAAGATACTTAATGATATTTTAATTGAAGAGATGCAATGGCAAGAACACCCTACTATTGCATCTGTAGATGTACCAATGAAAGCTAATATGGAAATAGGACCAGACTGGGCTACACAAGTAAAACTACCTAATCAAGCAACTGAAACAGAAATACAGAATATTTTAATAGGATTATAAAATGCAATACAGTAAAGACCAAATTGAAGCAATAGATGGTATTGAGGAATGGCTCAATAATGATAATGGTACTGCTAGGGTATTAACAGGGGCAGCAGGATGTGGTAAGACAGTCCTAATGAAAGAGGTATTACACATAGCTGCAAATGCCAATCTAAACGTAGAACTGGCAGCTATGACCCATAAGGCAGCAGATATAGTGATAACAGCTACTGGAGTATCCTGCAAGACAGTACATCATTTATTTGGTTTATCCCCTGCTATTGATAGCAATGGTAAAGAGACTTTAAATCAGACAGGTTCAATACAAATAAAATCAGGCGCATTAGTTATCATTGATGAGTCTAGTATGATTGGAGAACGCTTACTACAGAAGATAGCAAAAACTATTAAAGAATTAAATAGTAAAGTTCTGTTTGTAGGTGACCCCTACCAGCTACCTCCTATTGGAGAACGTTGCAATGTATTTGATGGGTCTATCCCAACATACACATTAACTACTGTACATAGACAGCAAGGCATAAATCCTATATTAGATAAGGCTACGGAGTTCAGGGAATTTATTGAAGGAACTAGACCAGAGATGCCTACTATTACTTCAGATCTAAATGCTGATGGTGAAGGTATTCATCTAATGTCCCAACAGGACTTTACATCACAATTCATTACTCAGTATATTGACTATACTCCTGATATGGAGATTGAGACTCCCCTATGTACATATACTAATGTAGGGGCACATAAATATAATCAAATGATACGTAATTCAATGTTCTTTCTGAATGCCAATATTGAACCTTACTATCCTGATGAAAGATTAATTAGTAATGGGTCTATTACATTAAATAAACAGTTACTAGTAAAAAATAATGCAGTTGTTAGGGTAAAACATTATAAGTCTAGTAGTCTCACATCATCTCTTGGTAATACTATTACAGGCTATGATGTAACCCTACAACAGACAAGTAAAAATAAACCTATTATACTCTTCACTCCCATAACTCCTGAAGCAGGTAAAACTTATATCTCAAATATTGCTAAAGGAGCTAGAAAATTACAGAATATAAAGAACCGAGGGAAGATTACCCCAGAGCAAGATATTCAAAGACGAGACCTGTGGAAAGAGATGTTCAATGCTCAAGGTAGTATGGGAGATCTCCGTCCACCTTATGCACAGACTACCCATAAAGCACAGGGAGCAACACATGATTCTGTATACATAGATCTACAGGATATTATGAAGTGTAGACAACATACATTGAGAGCTAGATTATTATATGTAGCCCTCACACGAGCTAAAACTAACTGTTATATTAGAGAGGATATTAAATGAGTTTTTTATACACCAATAAACATAAACTATCTGTTGCACTTGCTGTTTGGTTAGCACAAGATGACTATGATTACGCCAAGGACGAAAGCATTATTAGTGCTACTACCCTATTAAAATCTACTAAAGCTATCTGTCTAGCAAAACAGAATACTACATTAAGTAAACAAGTAGATCTAAGTGATTTAGTAGCATCTCGTATGGGAACTGCATTACATGATTCAATAGAGCGTTCCTGGCTGTCTAAGAAGCTCCCTGAGACGCTTGCAGCTCTTGGGTATGGCAATGTAACTAAGAAGATTGTAATCAACCCTACAGAGCTTACATCCGGGGAGATACCTATCTACTTGGAGCAGAGGTCAATCCGTAAAGTAGGTAATCTAAAAGTATCAGGTAAATTTGATATATGTATTGATGGGAAGCTGGGAGATTATAAATCTACGAGTGTGTGGAAACTTAAATTCGGAGATGGACAGGACTACATCTTACAAGGCTCTATATACCGCTGGTTGAATCCAGAAATAATCACAGAAGATAAACTAGATATTCATTATATCTTTACTGATTGGAGTAAACAGAAAGCATTACAGGATTCTAAATACCCTCAGACAAAAGCATTAACTAAAGAATATAGATTACTGTCCTTAGAGGAGATTGATTCTTGGATCACTAATAAGATTCAGGCAATAGAAGATAACTTATCTGTACCCGAAGAACAAATGCCGGAATGTACAGGTAAAGAATTATGGGCGCGTCCTACAGTATATAAATACTACAAGAACCCAAGTAAATTGACTAGAGCTATTAAGAATTTTGACAGTTATGACGAAGCACTTATACGGCAAGGACAAGATGGTAATGTAGGAATAGTAAAAGAAGTGAAAGGCCATGTAGGAGCATGTATCTATTGTAATGTCGTAGGTATATGTGAACAGTATCAACAACTATTAAGTGAAGGGAGAATTAAATGATTACATTAATCAACGAGTATATACAGAAGTTTAGATCAATATTTAACGGAGGTATCACAGTACCCCCAGAACAGAAAGTAAAGATTAAAAGATTTGTGACAAAAGGGGTTAAGAAAAAGCTAACTCCAGAGATCATACAAGAAATTAAGGAATTTAGATATTTCCCAGATGGGAGAGTAAGACATAATTGGAAAGCTACTGCTGACTACTTCAATAGTAAGTATAGCTGGCAGATGGCAAAAACCACTTATCGTAGATATGCTAAGGAGCTTATCATATGAGTACCTATCATCCATTATCTGAGCGTATTGTAGATATCTTAGTAAGGAAAGTCAATTCCGAGAATAGGCATTATTTTAGGATATTGGTTGCTTACTATTTTAGTAAAGTAGCATCGATGATGCGGTGTAATATTTCTACTCAAGATAGGGGAATTATCCCTGTTAACTTGTATGTACTAAATCTATTACGAAGTGGTGAAGGCAAAGGACACTCAACTGACATTATGGAGAGAGAGTTCGTCGCAGAGTTTAAAGAAGAATTTCTGCACTATGTATTTCCTACTAAAGCTAATGCAGCTTTGGTAGATAGAGCTTACCTACTTGCTGATGCTGATATTGCCATAGCTAAATCTGGTGGGAGTGTTAGTGTAGCGGCAGCACTACCTAGGGATGAACTAAAAGATATTAAATTAACTCTCCTAGAAAAGCAATTTGAAGCTTTAGGTGAACTCGCATTTAGTTTTGACTCTGGTACATCACCTGCAGTTAAACAAATGAGAGAGAAATTACTCTTAGCTAAAGCAGGAAGTATGAATCTTGAATTAGATGAGATAGGCTCTAATATGTCCAGTAATGTGGACATGCTAAATGTATTTTTAGAGCTATATGATAAAGGCTTAGTCAAGCAGAAACTTATTAAGAATACCTTAGATAATACTAGATCTAAAGAGATACCTGGAGAAACCCCAACTAATCTAATGATGTTTGGTACTCCCATTAAATTATTAGATGGTGGTAAGACTGAAGATGAATTTAAACAGTTCCTAGAGACAGGATTTGCACGTAGATTACTGTTTGGGTATAACTTACAATCCGAACGTATGACAGAATTATCAGCTGCAGAAAGATATAAGCAAATGACGGATGCTACTCTAGAAAAGGATATGGATGATGTCAAGCGGATATTTGCCAAGTTTGCTTCAGGGAAATTTAATAGAGTATTGACTATAGATGAGGTGGATGCAATCTACCTAATTGAGTATCAAATTAAATGTGAGAAAGCAGCTTCTAAATTAAAAGAACACCAAGTAGTACAACAAGCTGAATTAATACATAGATACTTTAAAGTCCTCAAGACTGCAGGTGCATATGCATTTGTAGATAATACTCCAAGTATCACTAGAACTCAGTTAGATGCTGCTATAGATCTTGCTGAAGAATCAGGCAGACAGTTTAATAATATGTTGGCTAAGAAAGGAGCGTATGAAAGACTAGCTAACTTCTTAGTAGATGCAGGGAGAGAAGTAACTCAACATGAAATGCTTGAGGAATTACCTTTCTATAAAGGAAATGCACCTCAGCGCAAAGATATGATGACCTTAGCTATTAGTTATGGCTATCGTAATAACATTGTAATCAAGAAGAGAATACAAGATGGTATTGAATTTTACAGTGGCGAAGCATTACAGAAAGTAAATATGGATAATCTGACACTTAGTATCAGTCAGGATCTAGCTCAAGGTTATGCTCCGGGGAATGCCCCATTCGACCAATTACATAAATTAACTACAGCAGCAGGATATCATTATTGTTCCCATAATTTTATTGGGGGACACCGAACTAATAATAATGCAATACCGGGGGTAGACACCATTATCTTAGATATAGATGGAGGCACTAGTATTGATACTGCTAAGATACTATTAGCAGATTATAAATTTCTACTATCTACCACCAAGAGCCACACTGAAACAGATAATAGATATCGTATTATCCTACCAATGTCTCACCATCTTAAATTACCTCCTACTGAGTTTTCCAAATTTATGGAAAATGTATTTGAGTGGTTACCCTTTGAGGTAGATCCTGCTGCTAAAGATGCAGCTAGAAAGTGGGCTACTCATGCAGGACAGTATAGTTACAACGAAGGTGCACTTATAGATGCAACTATGTTTATCCCTCAGACGAGGAAATCAGAAGCAATTAAGAAGCATATAGACTCTAGTAGTATACCTAGTATGGAGAGATGGTTTACACAGCACACTGAGAGAGGGAACAGAGCAGTTATGTTGTATAGGTATGGTTGTGTCCTCATTGATGCTGGAGTCGCTCTAGGCGAGCTTATACAGCGTATAGAGAACTTCAATGCTAACCTCACTGAACCTATCTCAGAGGAACAATTAAGAAATTCGACAATCAAGTCATTAAGTAAAAAACTACAGGGAATATAATATGGAAAATCAACATTTAATTTTAATTAGTGGTAAATCCGCTACTGGTAAATCAGCAGGACTGATGCAGATGGATAATCCAGAAGGGGTTATCTACCTAAACTGTGAAAACAATAAGAGATTACCTTTTAAAAATACTTTTAAAGAGTTCAATGTAACTGACCCCGATCAAGTATATCAAGCGTTTGTTGAAGCAGAAAATATGGAAAATATACATACCATTGTAATTGATAGTTTGACTTATCTAATGGACATGTATGAAAGTACTAAAGTACTTACTTCTGAAAATACAATGAAAGCCTGGGGTAATTATGCCCAATACTTTAAAATACTTATGAGTCAGTATGTAGCTAAGTCTACTAAGAGTGTGGTATTCATTGCGCATACCTCAGATATACTAAATGAATCAGAAATGATTAATGAAACCTTAGTTAAAGTTAAAGGATCACTCATGAACCAAGGTATTGAATCTTATTTCAGTACAGTAATATCTAGTAAGAAGTTACCCCTCTCTAAGATCAAAGGAGAGAATGCCCTGTACACCATCTCAGAGGAGGAGGAAGCTCTAGGATTTAAATATGTGTACCAAACTAAACTAACTAAAGAAACCGTTAATGAACGTATACGTAGTCCTATGGGAATGTGGACTACAGATGAAACCTATATTGATAATAGTATTCAAAATGTCATTAACCGTTTGATTGAATACTACTAAATAATATTGTGCTATACTGACGGAGTGTAAAGCTTCATCAGAGCACACTAAATATCTGAAGCAGTGGTAGGATCTTACACGATCCAGCTCTTATGTGGTGGGTTGTATTCCTCCAGTAAGAGGCTTACCGTACTGAAGAGTAACTAGTCCTATCTTTATGGTAGGCATTAATTGAGCCTACATACATAAACTTTAACTGGGAATGTCAGAAAGTACTGCTAGTATGTAGGTAAGTATATAGCAGTACACATAACATTACATCTCTAGGTAGGAGTGAGATGACACCAACAACTTCTACCAGTGTAGGAAGTAGGTTTTCATCTATGAACCTCCACCTATAAGCTTGCACCGACTAACAACGTAACTGTAATCCTACTAGTTCCTACCAATAATAAGAACTGAGTAGGTATTAACTATATACTACGAGGAAGAATCCCTATGGAACAACTAGAACTGGATTTCAATATACCAGTACAATCAGACAGTGACCTAATAATGAATTACTGGATCGCTACTATATCTTGTGATGACCAACTAACAATGCAGGCAATGACTGCATTAGAGAACAGAGGAAAATATTATTATGATCGAATTAACTAAAGACTGGGCTATAGGCTCAGATAATGTACAGTGGGTAATCTACCGTAAGGGTGATCCAACTAAAGCTGTAAGGAAGACAGCTACTACTACTACTGTAGAAGGTAAATGGAAACCTGCGTATTACTTCCCTCGTCTAGAACAAGCAATCTCTAGGGTAGTACAACAAGAAGTATGGGCAGCAGATCTAAATGAATTTATTGAGATCTACCAGAAGCAGAAGAGTACTTACGAAGACATAATTGAAAAACTAAAAATAAGTAAAGGGGAGTTGTATGACAACTAAAATAGACCAGAAGATAATTAATGTATCTGTGGTAGACGCTACTGATGAGAGTAATACAGCAGATGAGCAAACGAAAATCAAAACAAAAACAACGCAGAAGGCAGAAGAGGCAAGAAAGAAAAGACCTGCAATACTAACTGGTCAAACAGCTAAACTTCAAGTAGGAGGTTCTCCCACTAATCAATTCAATTGTTATCTCACCCTAAACTGTTTAGATGATGGGAAACCTTTTGAAGTATTCATTGACTCTAGCCATACAGATAATGTACATTATGTAAAAGCGATATCCAGATTAGCTAGTGCTATGCTTAGATCAGCTGATCCTAAACTCAACCTAGAATTTATTGGTAATGAGTTAGCTAAGATACACGCTAATGATGGATACTTTGCAAAGGTAGCAGGTAAGAAGAAAGGGAGTTACCAGAATGGAGTTGTACAACATATCGGAAGAACACTCATCTCATTGCACAATAGAGTGGAGCGAACTAAGACTGCCTCCCTTGAACCTGTGGAACTTCCCGAAGCAGAGTTACCTATATCAGAACAAACCCCTAAACCAGAGTGGGTTACAGGACTTGAATGTCCCGGATGTAACCGCCTTACTCTAACTAAAATAGGTGGATGCACTAAATGTATGGATACTGAAGGGTGCCAATACGAAGGAGAGTGTGGTTAGTATGGGATATTTACCAAGAGAGGAAAACATATTGAAGGTAGCCAAAGTGCTATCACACAAAGAAGGAATACCCTTCGAAACTAACCAAGAGAGATTCATACTAGATGCAGAACTATTACTGCATCTACACTACCAAATTAGACTAGAAGACGCAGGAGTTGCATAATGATACATCATACTATATATACATTTATTGTGGTTGTGCTGGCTGCATCGTTATTTATGGCACTTAGCGTTATTGATTATTGTTTATCATAGTTAATTTACGCATAGCTTCGTAGATATTTTGTTTCATCTGTTCTGGGGACTTCTTGGTAGTCTGGCTATTCCAAGTAACTCCTGCTAAGGGGGCACCATCACCAATTTGGCGCATTCTTTGTAGTAAAGCAGGGTCTGTTTCTTTTACTTTATTACTACCTCCCCACAACACTCTATTACGATCCACTGAATTTGCCATTATAGCCAGAGCAGCTAAGTTAGTGCTATGTGCATTCGCCCCTGGTTGCTGTAATGCTAAAGACGCTTGATTATTGTTAGTGTCCATTATAGTAGGAGCCCTATCAAAAAATTGTAACCGTTTATACTTATCGTATATATTCTCTTTAGCATCTCCTGCTATCATGGATGCCCATTTAGGAACACCGTTACGAGTAGCAGCAGCACTTGCTGTAAGATGCTTAAATGCATCCCGTAAACCATCACTACTATTATCTAATCCTGAATCTGTTGCATTTTGCGTAGCTTCTAAAGAAGCATCGAACAACCCTCTACCATATGGGACGTAATCTATAAAAGCCATAACGCATCTCCTGTAATTAAATAATAATAATAATAATACATACAATATACAACATACCTAGGTACAATACAACCTTTTTTATTAGTTAGAGAAGTCACGTCAGATCTCTAGCTACATTTTATAACTGACGAAATATGGAGAATTATTATGAGTGAATGGTCACTACCTAAAAATACAGAAATACAAGACATTGAGAGAGCTGGAGGTATAGGATATATTTGGAAGTCTGGGGTACATAAAGCTATTATTAAAATGGCGTACTTAGACCAAGCTAAATCCGATGCTATTAGTCTTAATGTAGTAATGGAAAATGCTGATGGACAAACTATGAAGGAAGCTTTATGGATTCGTTCAGGTACAAAGAAGGGGAACAAATCCTACTATGAGAAAGATGGTAAGATGTTCCCACTCCCAGGATACTCTGCAGCTAATAGTTTATGTATTGCTGCTACAGGAACTGATTTACCGACTGTCATGGATAGCCTAGAAAAGAAGATGGTTAAAATCTATGACTACGAAGCTAAAAAGGAAATCCCTCAAGAGAAACCAACAGCAATGGTATTAATTGGGAAATCTATTACAGTTGCAGTCTTTGAGACTTTAGAAGATAAGAACACTAAGGGTGATGATGGAGTATATCGTCCTTCAGGAGATACCCGTAGAGGGAATGAATCTAAGTTCTTTGGTAATGCTGAAGGCTTCTCTGCAAGTGAAATTGAGAGTAAAGCTGAGACTGCTGTAAAACTTACTGCATGGGCTGAAGCTAATACAGATCGTGTATTAGATAAGACTGCTGCAAAGAAGAAAGGGACTGCTGCTGCTACACCTGCAGCTACCCCGCCTGCTGCAGCTACACTGTTTAACTAATGGGCATCATCAGTACTGACCCAGGACAAAGTGGTAGTACTTGTTATCTCCCCTCTAGTGGGGGAGATGTATTATTCTTAGATCACAAACAGAACGATATAGTTGAGGTACATCGTTGGATAGAACAGAGACTTCTACAAGGAGTAGAGTACTGTATTATTGAAGATGTACATAGCTTATTTGGTATGTCTGCTAAGAGTAATTTCTCCTTTGGTAGAAACTTAGGGGTGATGACTACATTACTAGAATTAACACAATTACCTGTACATAAAGTACAACCTAAAGTATGGCAGAAATACTTAGGATGCACTCAGCCATCGGGCAAGAAACTAAAGAAAGAAGTAGCTCAACTAATTGGGGAACTATACCCTACTGCTACATTCACAGGTCCGCGTGGAGGATTGATGGATGGTAGATCAGATTGTTTAGCTATCGGGCATTACGCCATAAATAACATATAGGAATATAATATGAAACTTACAATAGAAGTACCAATGAAAGATGTTTTAGAGCTCCTCAGAGGGCTGGATATAGACGAAGTAGCTGTAAGGGCTACAGATGCATCCCCTACTGAAGAACTCCCCTATGTCACGCGTACAGACGCTCTTACAGAAGAAGAGGCTACACTAGGATGGAAAGCAGATCTAATATATCAACCAGCGAAAGGTAAACGTAGAGATCCTCTAATGATGGCTAAAGGGGATCATGAATTAACGCTCAAACGTATTATGACCCCAGAAGAAGAAGCTGAAGTAGAGTTCCAATTCGAGAACCGTAATAAGAAAACTCAGGAAGCTAAAGCAAAGCTAGAGCAGCGAATGAAAGCTGAAGAGATAGCTAGAGAAGTAACTGCTGAGAATGTGGCAGAAGCTGCAGCAGAAACTAGATTAGAACCGATACCTAAACCAGAGAAAACAATACTCGATACTGTACCGAAAGTTACCCCTTTAGGTGGGATCGATCAATTGTTTAATTAATCTCCTGTCACTCCAAATATCTTAGCTATCTCCTCTGCTTGGGAAAGGCCATAAGTAGGATCAAATACTGTCTCCCAACCTGTGAGCTGATTCATTAGCATAGGGGATACATCACCTGCTAGCCAGGTACTATTAAGATTACCTAATGCGTCAAAGTCAGTAGTGTACTGTATACCAGCAGCTATTGCTGTATTAGTAGGATATTTGGACACAAGATCTAATGCTACACGCTGATTTCTGAAGAAGTAGCGAGCAAACCACCATAAACCTAAATCACTAAGCAACTGTAATTTAGGGGATAGGTTTTCATCGAAGACTACAAAAGCACGTAGAGCTTCGATTAACTCAGCATCTTTTGCTGCTTTAATACTTGTACCTTTACGTTTAGCAGTATCCCCTGCGTGCTCTACCATTACATACCTAGCTAATAGATCTGTCATTGCCACAACATGCTTTAATGCAGTGAATGCTTTACTGTTAGGGGATAAAGAGATTGTCTGTGCTACATCAAGTATACCTTGAGGTAATTTAGCCACCTTCTTACCGAATAGTGTCTGCTCTATTACATGGGAGTAGTATCCTGTATGGGAAGCTTCATTTACTTCTTCCACGATCATACTGTTGAGCCCATATTTGAAAAACTGGTGCATAGGGTTAACTTTCATACGGGATTTAAGAGCTGTAGTACGCTTAACAGTACTATGTTTACTAGGGAGGTTAAACTTTTTAATACGCTCCTGTAGTTTAGCTACCTCTACGTACATAGTAGTATACTCTTTGTATGCTACATACCCTTCACGGACTTTCTTAATCATATAACGAGGATCTATACCACGTATAGTAAGCTGGTATATATTAGATATTATATTACTTTTGATTACCGCTACTGTACCCAGAGCGATACGCTCTACTGCTGATTGCATTAATGCTTTCAATGCATGAGTAACCCTATTAACCCATTTGTACATCTGCGGATTTACGTTGGGATCAATTAATAAATCTGCTACAGTATCTTGCAAGAACCCTAAAGTTTTATCTAGAACCTCTTCCCTAATCATGTACCTTCCCTTAGAATCTTTACGGTCATGTATAGATTTTTGCATTGTACGAGGTAGACGATCATAATATGTGTTGTAAGGTGCTGCTAATATATCTACAAATTTAAACTTGTTATTTTTATACAGCTTCCTGCGCTCTTCATCAAACAATGTTAGCCATTTATTATTGATACTCTGGGACATCACTTGGTCATGGTAGTTTGACTTCATGTGAGCCATAACATCAGAAAATTGCCGGTCAATATTAAGCATTTTATGTTCAATCTCATTACCTAAAATAGCACGATAACCAACAATACCAAATCCTGTATCTCCTGAGGCAGTTACGAATCTCTTTCGGATAGGTCTAATATTAACTGGTGTTTTGATCTTATGTTTTTGTAGCTGTTGCTGGATATGCTTAATATCCTGATTATTCAATGTTGTACCATCTTTACCTAAACGGTGTAAATCAAATTTATGTGATGGGGTCATTTCAGTGAATGAAGCTCCCCCACTAATCAGTTTAGCATTAGGGGTGTACTTACCTATAAATATATAGGACTTTTGGAAATTACCAGAGGCCGTATTATTTACATCCGGAATAACTCCTAAATCAATTCTTGTCGTGTATCCCAATGCTCGATACTGCTTTGTGTCTGATGCAGTACCAATCTTAAAATGGATAAATGGGTCTATACGTTTTTTAGTATACCCCTTCTTCATTCCATATTTATCCCCATCGAATAAGTTAACAAGAGCCTCATTCTTATACATTAAATGTTCTTGTAATAGGTCATTAAGACTTTCAGTAGAAAGCTGCTTTAGTACTGACATTTCTTGAGGACCCAATACCTCAAGTGCTTTGAGAGTCACATAAGCATCTAACCGTTTAAGTACTTTGTTAGGTACTTGCTCATGTCTATATATCTTATCTACCAGAAGGGCGTATACGTTATCATACCCATCCCTAATTGCCCCTGTTACATCTGCCTCTCCTGTAGCCATATAGTGAGCTAGTTCATCTAAATAAGGCAATACCTGTTTTACTATGTTAGAGTCAACCTCTGCAAGTAACTTGTCTCGTTGTGCAGAAGAGAGAGCAGAATCACCTAATACTTTTAGAATTTTACTTGAACTCATACCTAATAAACTAAGGGCACTCAAATCAGCATCTAACACAATTCTAGTAAGCATACGCTCTTCACTTTCTGTGACTGTTGGCAACAACTGTTTAAAGTGGTTTTCATAAGCTATTTCAACCATTCGTCGTAACTTAGAAATCTGATGCTTGCTTTTCAGTAATAAGAGAGTCATCTTATTGGACAACACCCCATTACCTAATTCATGTAGTATATCCCGTATAGTTTTAAGCCCTATTTTACTGATTAACTCTTCACGGATTAGACGTATGTAGACATTCTTATTCAGCATTGCTGTAGCACCAACATAGATCGATAATGGTATTTGGAATTTACCCTCAATTTCCATTGATCTAATTTTACGATGCACTCTTGAGGTATACGCTTGTATAGCTTTATTAGATGTAGCCAATGCACTAGAGATTTTCTCCATAGCTATTGCATATTTATCTATCTGCGTTGTCTGTGCTTGTACCAGCTCTTTAGCTAGATCCAATATATCGTCGTAGGCCTTATTATCTGCAGTATTATTAATAGTACGAATAATAGAATCAATAGCAGTATTAATTATCTGCATAAGTTGGGTGAACCAACCAGTAGCATCTGCATGTTTAGGTGTATTCTTGAATGCTTCAAGTGCACTTATATATTGTCTATTCGTAGTGGCGAGCATTACAAATTCAGCGAGTTCATCTAACTCTTTGCCTGGATTATCTAATAAATAATTATATAATCTTTTAGCCATTGCAATATCAGCAGGGGTAGGGTTACTAACCCCTTTGAGAAATACTTTGTATTTCCCATTATCATTCATATAACCTTTTAGATTACTGAGCATCCGTTGTGCTTTACGCTGCAGCTTATAGTCATTCTTAAATGCTCTTGTGAGAAGTATATGCCCATTCTCATGTACATATACTTCAGCAGGAGTCATTGCAAAGAGTGTATCTGGAACACTCTTTCTATCAAGGTACATAGACACTATGTTACGGTGTTTTCCTGCCTCCCCTTGAGTCAAGCCATCTATATCTGATATCTCTAGTTTAATGTTTTTAAGGTTCTCCAATACTGGAGCCATAATATCCAGTATAGTAGTAAGCTGTTTCTCATGTACGAGCTGTTCCCCTTTACTCTGATAATACCCATCACTTATATCGGCAAACGCTGTGTACAGTGTAGTAAAATTATTAACTGTAATTCGGCCCACATTCTGGCCTTCAGCTAGGAAGGTTGTATTAGGGGTGATATTAGCACGCGTAAGGCTATCTAAAGAAAAATCTACCTCTGTGTCAATGCTAGGCTGTACCCCTATCTCCTGCGTCGCCCTCGCAACCTCATGTGATAATGAGTGTTGTGGAGCGACCTCTACATTCCCCCCTTGCATTAAAGGAATACGCATTTGCAACGACCCCCAATTATCGAACATCTTATTGAACTTCTCTTTCGCCTTAGCATGTAATTTCAAGGTATCTAGAGAGGATTCTATTAGAGTTGTAAAGTTACCTGCATATTCCTTATCCGTGTGCTTCAAGCTCTTCCACGTATCTAGGTAATTCTCAGTATTGTTTAGAGCATCAATATCCGTTCTATTTTTAGGTTGTGTGTTTTTTTGTTGCTCTACAATAGCTAATACTGGTTTAATAACTGCAAATACTGATGTTACATTATCATACGCTGCCTGTGATAAGTTTACTTGCATATTAGTATTAATATAGTTATCTGAATAAGCAAAGGCATGTGTAGCAGCTGAGAGGGCATCTGTCATTTTCGCATCATACAGACTGAGACCTGTAAAATCTGTACCAGCTATAGTCTCAGCTTGTATGGTTGCATCGAGATTAATAATCTGACGTATAACTGCTTTGAGTCCTGAAGCCTCGTATTGAGTTAGAATAGGAGATAGCCTATCCGTAGGCGTACCTTCTTTGTACTTCACATTTATTTGTGACGCAGAGAGTGCTTTAGTAAATGCAGGGTCATCTTTAAAGTGTCGAGAAACTATTCTAGGTTGTGCCGTACCAGCCATATCAATAGCAGAATTACCTACATCAAGAGGTCCTTTGTAATGAGGAAATACTGATTGTAGTTGGTCACGTATCATCTGCTTAATAGTAGTTTTAGCTGGGATGTATCCTTGTGCGTTAACAAATTTACTTATCTCTGCATTTAGTTTAGTTTGAAACACAGCATAGACTAATGTAACAGACTCATTAATTGCATCACGGCCAGCAGATATCCCACCTAAACCATCCTCCGCACCACTAAATAATGTCTGGAGAGAGTTTTGGTAAGCTGTCTCAAATTTACTTTCTAGCTTCGCCCTAAAAGCACTGTATTCAAGATTCTCGGTTATACTAAACTTTTCTATATCCCCCCTCTCTTTACCTATAAACTTACTTACCTTATGTAAATCTGTAGGGGCAATATCAGTAAGATTTGTAAATGCACGGACTCCTTTTTGGATCCGTATAGCCTCATTGGTAATACTTTGTAATTCTGAATCTAACGTAGAGAGTTTCTCTTGTTTTTTATTCTTACTTACTTTTGCTTCCTCTAGTTTCTTGTTGACTTGCTTAATAACAGCAAGTGCCTTCTCTTTATCTAAAGTAGCTAATATATGCTCAGACTCTAGCTTAGAAATTCCAGGTAAAGCTAGGGTTGTATCCGCAGCACTGAATGCCTCAAGTGCCTTGGTCTTCTCTGCTTGTATTGTGTTTTGTTGCTGCTCTACTTCTGCTATCTTCTTTTTTACTTTGGCTATTTTTCTGGATAAACTAGTGGAATCAGCATTTAATATTGCAATATTACGTTGCAACGCTGTAAGTAATTCATGTACAGATTCTGAGGCAATACGTTTAGCTTGTCCTCCGTATATAAATATTAGAGCAGGATACTTAACAAGGTTACGTGCAATTTGATAAGTGACTCCTTTATCAGTCTCATTTTTAGAGATTAAAGAACCGAACATATTATGTAGTGCACCTAGTATCTCTTTACCTTTTTTCCCAGTAAATTGATCTGTCATCAAGTTAGCTAAAGATACGTATATATCCTCAATACCAACTAAGTGCTGCTCAAATTCTGCTGCGGTGAAGTGGTCTTTATTAAAGTTACCAACTTGCTCTAATTTACGACGTAACTCTTCTGTATTGAAGAATGGGAATTGCATAATAGCCATTGCTATACCATTACTGATTCCATCCACTTCCATAGCTATATCAGAAACAAAGGTATCTTTAAGCTGCAACTTACCCTCCACCATATCAGTTGCCTTCATCAAGGCAAACACACCCGATAGTAGGGAGACATCTGCATCATACCCAGCATCCATAATATTTTGTAGGGCCTTCCCTTTCGCTTTGTTAGAGGCTCTACTCTCAGCTGAGAAAGTTTGTACAGCATCTACAATAACAGGATCATTCATGATCTTATCAAATTCTAGGAGTACTTGCTCTCGTGTTAACTTATCTGGGCTTCGCTGTAAATTAAATACTACGGCTAACTTAAACCAATTAATGTTGTCTGGAGTAAACGTAACAGCGGCATGGGATTTAACTAGATACCTAGTTATATGTGAGCTTTGTGGGCTAACCTTTCCGTGTTGCATAATACGGTACTGGTTCATTACCCCATGAGGGATATAGAATTTATCTAATAACCCAGCTTCCCGATACGCAATAAGATCACGTAAGACAGCTAATGTATTATCATTTTGAGCTATTAATGAGCCTTGGTCCACTTGTGTGAATATATTAGGATCATGGACAAACTCACTTAAATTTAACATAGCCTCTTGGCTATCATCATCTTGGTATAATTCTAATGCTACATCCAGTATTTCCGTAGGTCCCCAAGGTACTTTATTAAGTCCTTGTACCACTTCCTGCAACTTACTAGATACAGGAAAATGACTAAACTTAGGTTTAGCAGCATCAGTGTGTATCTCTTGTAAGGGTTCCCCATAGTTGAAGTCCCTATCTCCTGACAACAATGCATACATTACATTAATGTCATATATCTCTTTCTTGCTTGTACTATTAGTATTATATAGTTGTCTTTCTCTTTTCGAGTTCAGAGGGGTATCGGCAAGTATTTTATACGCATTATCTATCACAGATATATATCTGGCTGAATCAGCTTTACGTGATTTACTTTTACCATTGTATGTGCGTATAGGATTGTGCTCATCCCCTTTCAATACAAAGGTATGTTTAAATATTTTAATCTTATATTGTCTATCTTTTTTATTAGATAAGTATTTATTAGATCCGACTTCAGTACTTGAATACATCTCCTCCATTACACGTAACGCCAGCATGCCTACAGCTTCAGTTATACTTTCCTGCACACGATTTGCTATGTTAGTTTTATTATTACTTCCGTTCTTATCTTTTTTATATGCTACCGGTTTGAGTCCAGTATTACGTATAATCTTAGTACCTATGCTACTAGCTACAGTAGCAAACCCTCTACCTATTTTATGTCCCCCAGGGGTTGTTAACTCATTCCTCTCAATCTCATTTAATTTCCGCTCTAAGGTACCATAAAAGAACGCTTCCCTTAATCGTTCATTTGATAAAGGATCCGATGTACCCTCAGTTACTAGCCAATTTTCCGCACGCATAAACATACTAAATAACAATGCATCAGGTAATGTAGTGTTGATTTTAGTTACCCCATCCACTTTTTCAACATTATAAAACCAACCCACTAAATCCGTAGTTAGGTACACCTGACTCAAAGGTACGTGCAGATCAGTAATGCCTGCGTATGCTTTACGGTACGCAAAGAACTTACGAGCGATGGTTTTAGCATATTTAGTTAAAGTCTCCAGATGCTCCTCTTGACTTAACTTATTCCCTGCTGGCAGAGCATTCTTCTGATCTGCCAATAGCCCAATAATATGGTCTCGTAGTATATTCTCTTTAGTGAAGATAATCGAGGGGAAGTTAGCAAGAGTTTTATCTGCAGTGGTAGGGTCAGCTGTAAACAACTTATGGATATCAAATCCTTTCCCGTTATTTAGTTGCGCTAACGAAGTGAAAAACTTAGATTGGGATTTAGCTCCCTCACCTACGAGTAGGCGTAAAGGGTCAGGTTGATTGTACAACCAATGAGGGGCTTTACTAGAAGCTTCTTCTTTTGCTGCAGCTAAGAAATTAGATAGATCTATATTTACTTGGGCTTGTTCTTTTGTAGTTAAAGAAGCGAAGTTTTTTACGGACTGTATTAGTTCAGCTTTTCCTTCTTTAGGTTCAGGTACTGATTCCAGTATATCAGCCATACTCTCTGCATTCTCTTCTGTTACTGTTGCTATTAACTGGTCAATGCCCGCTTTTGTTATCTCTCCTGCCGAAATAGGAGGAGGGACAGTATCACCGTACACAGCGTATAACTCTTTAATCAAAGCATATTTTACAGTACTATCTAACGTAGCTGGATTTATTCCTTCTGCTTTGACTGCTGCAAGTATCTCATCTTTCTTGGCATCTTTTATTAAATGTTTTACTTTAGTAATATTCTCCGCAGACATACTCAGTTTATTCACTGCATCTAATAGTATTTGGTGCCAGAGAGCAAACTTAATAGATGGGTGTGTATCTCCACTGGGATCCGTTGGTTTAGGTGCCCCAACATGCTTTTTAATATATACCTCAAGTGCATCTGTAGTAGCACCATCTTTATTTACTATTGTATGTAGGTCTGCCTCTTTGCCCTTCTTAGGGGCCTCAGGAGGCTTCTTACCCTCTACCTTTGCCTCAGGTACCTCCGTAAAGTCCTCAGTCTCACTTGCAGAAGACTCCTCAAGAGATTTACGTGCAATGCCTCGTGCATGTTGTTGCTGGATAGCTAAACCTATCTTATTAGCTAAATCTAATTCAGTACGTAAGAATGCATTTTCTGCTGCTATACGATTAACCAAATTAGTTGATTTGTCCCCATCGTAATACCAGTAGTGTTCTCCTGATTTTTTATTTTCAGTTAATTCAGCATACTCTTCTCGTGTAACAACACGAGGAGCATCGAAACGCCCACCATCAGCTGAGGTTTTTGTAATCAATACTACTTCATCAGCTGAGAGGGCACTTGTATCAGTCAACTCCTGATGTAGTTGTGCTGCTTCCCGAAAAGCATTTAGCTTCTTCTGGTGAAGTCCTTTAAACTGTCGGAGTTTCTTATTCTGTTCAAGTACAGTACCTAGATCCTCATTTGATTCTAGGGCAGTTAATAGCTTGGCAACCCTGGCTGCTGCTGATTGATATCTAGGGTGTTGCCCAACATCTTGTAGTATATCAGTAGATACTTTATCTAAACCCTCGCTGTACGCTTGCTCTACATCAGCAGCTAAGGATGTAGCAGTGGGTTCAGAATCTAAAAAGGAAACAAGACTTTTAATTAATGGAGAGGCTACTTCATTAGCTAAGGCAACATCACTATACTCAGATATACGTTCTCCTCTAGCTTTCTTACGAAGAGTCTGTATTAACTGCTCTCCTTGCTCAGTGCCAGTCACCTCTACTAAACTAAATAGGGACTGTATTGCTGATTTAGCTACCCCACTACGTTCTGCTAATGTATCAAGCATAGTACCATAGTCACCGGATAGTTCTTTTCCCGGTGTGGACTCAACTATACTAGTAAATGCTGCGAGGGTTGTACTGACTTCTTCATCTGTTTGTGCCTTCTCAACAGCCTCTATTAACTTCATTAATTTCTTGTTTTGTTTTTTTGCAGTAGCAGGTATTCCTTGTGCTTTAGCTAATTTATCTATTTTTTTAGCTGCTTTATTTATTCTGGTATTCACATCTTGTTTGACTCGCCCAGAATCAAGATTAGTTGCTGGTAGTTGATTCTCTGCACGAGTGACACGCAGCAATGCTTCTTGGGCTTTAGTTAAAGCCTCATTCAATTCAGCAACTGATAACGTCTTCTCAGAACTGCCTTCCTCTATTTTAGCTAATTCATCTTCTACTTTCGTAGTAACCTGCCCCGCTGCAGTCACGATATACTCCATTACACGTTCTGGTGAGGTAGTGCCTGCACTTAGATCTATTGGAGTATTCTTATTGTCGTTATCTTTCTCTTCTGTATCTATTACTATAGATATCCCTGTAAAGTCCTCAGCGTAGGTTTGGAAATCCTCTACGATAGATTTGATAACCCTATTGGTATTAGACTGTTCTTTGATAAATTTAGTTGTACCCTTAGCAGTAGCGGCAACTGTGTCTACCACCTTAGATACTACATTCTTAGTTTTAGCTACACTTCTCTTAACAAAACTTTGTTGGTATGTATCCTTCTCCTTTGCTAACTTCTGCTGCTCTTGTAGCAGAGTTTGTTTCTCGGCATACTTGATTGATAAGTCATCTTTCAGTGCCTGTTTTTTAGTAGGGTCTTTCTCTGCTAGGATCTCCTTACGCAGTACTTCTCTTTCTTCATTTACAGTGTCTAGTTCTTCTTTAACCTGGTCGGTACGTACTGCATTTTCAGTTTGCTTGTCTGCACGCTCTTGTGCCCTATCCTCCCGATGCTCCCTGACTGTTGACTTAACAGATTCAGTGAGTTTAGTAGTAGTGGTAGTTTTATCAGCATCTGTTAAGCCTGTGTAATCAACATTAGCTAACTCCTCTGCCTTCGTCTTGTTTTGTTTTAATTGGTCAATCTCCCCCTGTATCTTAGCTTTGCGATTGATTAGTTTAACTGTCTCTTTTTCATTAGCAGGTACCTTCGTATCTAGCTTGTCTATTTGAGCTTGCTTCTTAACAATTTCAGCTTCTACTGTCCCAACAGCGAGTTGTGCTCGCTTGGCTATCGCTAAGGATTTGACTATGCCCTGTTGGCGTTCTTTTAGTAATTTCAGTCTAGTGGTGAACGTGTCAATATTCTTTTGTGCTTCAGCTATTGCTTCAGGATCGTTTGCATCCACTTTCTCTGTATTGAGATTACGCGTCGCTTGAGCTAAATTAGCTTCTACTTCAGCAATTGAAGCTTGTACTGTCTGTGCCGCTGCACTAATAGATGTATCTTTCTCAGAATGTGGGATTACATCAATATCTAGATCTGATTCCCCTTTAGCTATACTCGCCAGATTATCAGTCTGAATCTGGGTTAATCTATCTAGCTCTGTAGTAACCTGTGTATTTGTAGATTGTGTACTATCTATAACAGTATTGATAGCTGTATCCCCTGCTGCTACTGTACTAACTACCGTAGGTGTACCAACTAATCCTAATGCAAATGCTGTAGCGACATCCCCTTCTTTGAAATTTGGGTCACGTACATTTGTGCCAAGTTGTAGAAATGTTTCTGTAGAGGCCTCAGAGGCACCAGAAGCAAATACTACCCCAGTTGCATTAACAGCTACTTGTCCTGCTTTGGTTAACGAAGGAATCTCAAAATCCATGTTCTTAAATTTACCAGGTATTGCTTTACCTAATTTTTTACCAACATTACCTAATATTTTTTCACCAAACCATTCAGTCCCTACAGCTCCTAATGCATATACAAAAGCCTCTGCTTTTTCTTCAGTAGTAAAGTCTGCATACAGTTTCTCATTAGCATCTACAAATTCATTGTAATACTTATGTACTTGTACTGTAGAGAACGCTGCTTCTACCGCCTTACCCCCAGAGTAAAGGATAGTATGAACTAATGATGGAATAGCAGATCGGAGACTAGCTCCTGAGTTATCCATGTAATAATCCACCATCTTACCAAAAGTATCTGTAAAGCCCTTCCCGCTCTGCCAGGTAACATTACTGCCTTGTACTAATTCATTTAAGTCCCTGTTATCCCAACCAGATAGTTCATGTAGTTCAGCCTTTGTGTTTATACTGGCTTCTTTCCATTCCATGTCTAGCATCTCTAAGTCAGTATCCATCTTATTCAGATTCTTATACTGGGAAGATTGCATAAAGGTTATTTGTTCATTAGAAGGTGGAGTGGTATAACTTAATTTTTTAGTACCAACAAACATCTGTAAGTCTGCTTCAGTAATTACATCCTCAGCTGGGGCATGTGAATTAAACTGTTTAGCTAAATCACTAATATCATCTCCTGCGACATACTGATACATATCCCTAAGTGCCTTAACAGTATCTACTGAAGCAGCCCCACCCATACTCCCAATACCCTTAAAAGCATTCAACCAACTAGTATCTACAGGAGTTGTGTCCTCCTTAGGTAGAATATCTACAGGTATGTCATTCCTAGTGGGAGGTTCTGCTTGCTGGCGTAAGTATTCTGGGATGGGTATACGTGTAAAGCTATCCTTAGGCTCCTCAGGAGGCGATACAGCCATATCTACAACTGCAGGGTCTCCTAGTGTACCTTCAGGCTCCAACATCCCAGCTGCGCTCTCTGACGCAATCGCAGGTGTGATCTCTGGCACAATCTCAGGTGTGAGCGCAGGGGTCACTTCTAACATGATCTCGGGGGTCACTTCTGGTACTGGTGCCACCATCTCTGGGATGGTAGGAGCTAATACACTGACTTTACGTTGTAGTACTTTATCCATTATACTAGCTTTTTCCGCTAGTAACGCAGGTGCTACATTTGCTTTGGCTCGGTCAATTGCAGAGTCTAATACATGTCCTGTCATTAGTTCTCACCGTATACGAAGGATTTCCAATTCTTAGGGTCTAACTTTTCTGAGGCAGCCCGTATTTCCTCTATTAAAAGTTTTTTGTTGAACTTGCTATTCGGACCAAAGCCATCAGGGAAAGTAGCCTTAAGCCAAGACGTTGCCTCAGCTTTATTCCAGTTGGCTGCATCATCTCCCACCCCATCTTCAAGAGTATCGACCCCACCAAGTGCAGCTATACCACCTTCATTAGACCCACTTATACTAAAGATTACCCGTTGGTTCACCTGAGAGTACAGCTGCCTTCTTCTAATATCAGTAGGATCCGTACCATATAACTGATCTGCTATATTAATTATAGCTGATTTAAAGTCCGTATACGGAGATTCACCGAACACAGTATCTCTTAGCTCCTCAACAGAGATACCCACACTATCTGCAAACTGTTGTGCAGTAAATAACTCACCACTGCTAGCCGCTTTCATTAAGTCTACTTGTTCTTGCGCAGCGATAATACTTTGGTTATGGCTAATTGCTAATTGTTTATACTGTGTAGGTAGATTAGATGCCCCCATTACCTTCTTAGCGTAATCATCAGCAAGTGGAGTAAATACGAAGCGCTTCCCGTGAAAGGCTGTAAGGCTTTTCCTTACATCTTTCAAGGTAGCGAGGGTTACTGCCCCTCCCTCACCTACAAGGTCTTGTATAAGAGTATCCACACTTTGTTTACTATCGGTAGCGAATTTATGTGTCGCTGTGAGGGTATCCAGATATGGTTTAATTTGAGTAGCTGTTTGCTCTGGTGTTACCCCTTGACTAATAATACCTTGTGCCAGGTTAGTTATAGCAGTTAATTTATCTTCAGTCGTATTATTAAGGTCATTCATTACGCCCGTTAGGTGGGGGGTTTCATTGACGACATACTTGGCTACCTTTATTGCTTGATCTATTTCTATCTCCTCACCCAAACCCTCGACTACCTTGAGGGCAGCCTTCTGTTCCTCTATAGTTAAAGTTGTTTCAGCAAGTGACAAACGCAGCTGTTCCTCCCGAACCTTCTGAGCCTGTGCAGTGACAGCATTAGCCACTATCGTACTTGCATTCTTTGTCTTGTCTGCAGCTACCTTATTAGCTGTGTCCAGGGCAATTGGTAAGCTTGCGGTTAGGTGTGTGTCTATTATCTTCGCCTCATTCTCCAATTTCCTTATATTGTTCTCAGCAGTTTGCTGGGCTACCTGCGCCTGTCGTAGGGCCAGATCGCGAGCCAATGGACTAGTGAACTCATTTATTGCTTTTTTAATCAGTATGTCATTATAACCCTGTTCAGCAGTCTGACCCCCTTGCATTAGTTGGGTCCTAAAGATATCTTCCTGCATTTTCGTCATTTGCTCTAATGCACTAGGTTCTGTGCTTAAGTTAAACAACTGAGTATCTAGGTCTGCCTTATTTTGGGTAACTGTTTCAGTTTGCCCTGCAGCGACGTTAGCCCTAACTATCTCGTCTGGGAGATACTGTTTCCTGTTAGATATCGTATTGCCAGTTAGATATAAATCTATGCTTTTCTTCGCCTCAAGTTGCTTTTGAGCCTCGTCCCTATTAGCCTTAGCCTGCGGACTAAGGTACGCAGCAATACTATCTGCTGCTTGAACACTCGCTAACTCACGATCCGGTGCGTTTAGTAAACGCTCCTCTTCTATGGCTACGTAGTTTTTGATTGCCTTCTGTCGGGCTAATTCGTCAGTATGGTCAGTTAAAGCACCTCTGTAGTCTCGTGTGCTCCCAGCAGCCAATTCGTCACTTATTGGTGCGAAGATATCCCCTACATCAAGTGCTGTAGGCTCGATATACTCCTGCGCTTTGAATTGCCCGTCACTTATGTTAAATGCTGTAGCTACTGCCATGAGTATACTCCTTTATATTGTACGGGTTAGTGCTGCTTGCATAGGCTCAGCTAATTTATAATTAGATAGTTGGTCATAATTAGCTGCTACATCCTGCATACCTTGACTATCTGCCCAACCACCCATAGCGACTGCCATAGGTTTATTAGCTGCTATGTCATAATCAACCTGCTGGATTGCCCCAATAGCATTTAGCCACCCTTGGTTTTCTGCAACGAGGTTATGTCTAGCTGTTTCTTTATTGGCTCGGTATTGGTCATATACACCAAAGATATTAGCACCTGCTCCTAACAATCCAGTAGCCGCCCCAACCTGATTCCTAGAGTACCCAAACAACCCTGAATCTTTTGCGTTATTATTATTTAACGTATAAAGATTCGTTAAAAATTCTTTGTATTCCGGAGTCCATTGGGCAGAGGGCTCCACTACTTCTGGTGCAACTACAGGTTGCTTAGTCTTTTTTGGTTGGTACCCGGACATTGCATTCAGGGCTGTCTCATACTTTTGATTGTCTGTGTCCCGTGTGGATTGGATTACGTCGCTGGACTGGAGCTGCTGGAACGCCTTTAGGCGCTTGTCCCTAATTTGTTGAGCGGTACTCTTCTTATCACCTAAACTCATATTTATTTCTCCTAAGTCATTCTACTAAAATCTTGTTTAAATTTATAATCTATTTGTCCTGATATATTAAAGACATTATCATATAGCTTATTAGCATATACTTTAGCATAAAACTTCTCAGGGTATATGGGGGTAATGACCCCCCGTATATCTACATCTAACATCTCTAATGTATCAGTATTACGGTCATTTGTCAATGCGGCTATTTTATCTAGTTCTTCTTGTACTAATAAATCAGTATCAGCAATTAGGGCTATAGCTTTTTCATGTCTAATTGCCTCTTCTTCAGCTTCCATTCTTGCCACTACAGTAGTCACAGTAGCTACTGAATCAATAGTAATAGTACTTAATTTTAATACATCCACTAAGTCGATACTATCAAATGATATATCTTTACCTATACCAAAATTCATGTGTAAGCCTACAGCTACTATAAATCCTACTAAAGGACTCTCCTCTGCTATCTCTTGTACGACTAAATTAATCATCTGATTGATTATCAAATTAGTAGCAAAACTAATTGCTGTAGGAGCCCATGCAATTGAAGTTGGTCCTATAGCTACACCTAAAGCGTATGGTGTTGTATAGGTTATCCCTAAACTACTAGTCACTAATACGTCCCCTGTTACCCCAATTCCATTAGCAGAATTTACTAACATAGGCGCACCGGTTTCAGCAGAAGTCATTGTAGCTAATTGCACGTTTGATCCTTTCAGAACAGACGTAATCCCTGGGTTTGTAGATCCTGGAGCTCCAGTACCCATAGTCACATAAACGATTATAATAATCAGTACAATCATCAATACCAGCGACCAGATGTCTACCTCAATAACCTCGTAGTGGGCTACCATCACAGTTACACGGGAACTAGTTAACCATAACTTGCCTACATCTTCTTTAGAAATACCCTGCAATTGGGAATAGAATAGAGGAACCATTAGGTCATCTCTATTAGCTAGATTGAAGTTAACCATCTTGTACTTACTAGACTCTGTATCCCGTACATTAAATACTCCTGTAGGAGCTTGTACAGTGTACGCATTAAGCCCGTTAGGGACAATCTGGTAGTAAGTCATATGTTGACCTATAAATGTAGCGTCAGTAGCTGTATCGACCTCCTGTAGGTCTCCATTGTACCCTGGCTGACTGAACCTAAGTGAGAATGTCCCTCTACATCCGTGATCTGCCCATATACCGCTGTTACTGTCGAGGATACCGAAAGACTGGTCTAGTGCACACACACTGTTTGAGTGCTGGGTAGTGAGTGTCATACTAATAATATTGTCAGGGGTATCTGTCTCCCCATAAGCATAACCCCAACTCTCAGCGTTGTAGGATCCAAACGAAGTGTTAGGCATTCCCCTGTATATTTTAAAAGGTTGTAGCTGACTACCAGTAACCAGCTCAAAGTCTTTATCATATACATTACCTGACCAAGCAAACCTCTCTGTTACTTGTAACCACTCTCCTGCTTCACTAGCAGTAGCCCCAGGAGCTAGGTGGCCATTACCATCTAAAAAGTCCTGAACCTCTGTAGCATTGCTTGCTGCGTATTTAAGATTATACGTAGCCTGCCCACTAGAGGCGTAGTAAGTCTTTACTAACGTAGTACCCTCAAAGAATTTAGGTTGAGAATAATATACCTCATTTTCTATACTACTAGGATTAGAGTTAATATCAGCTAAGGGGGTATGAGTATAATTTATATAACTAAACTTAAATGCATACCTATAATCCTCTGATATTATAGCTATCGCATTGTAGGGTTTATCATCCGAACTAGAGGTAGAATCATAATCCCCTTGAGTTGATATACCCCCACTATATAAATTCTGGAACACATTAAATAAATACGTCATACCCGCTTGTGTAGTATCCCACATCCGTACCCCAAAGTTAAGGTAGATATGATCTAAATCATTAATATCCCCATCATGATTATCTAGGATACTACTTAATATACCATCAGGCTGTAAATTAAGGAATCCACATAATTCATTTATCTGATCTGTACGAGTAGAGGGGGTAGTATTATAATTAACATTATTTACTCTGAGGGGTATCGCAGGTAATACTTGTAATGCATCTGCATCTGTATCTACATCAATAGTAGGATTATCTAATTCTGGGTATGTACCTGTACCCGTCTTATAGATAAAGAGTTTATCTACTACTGGATCATTATCTTTTATATATACAATTGTATAATGGCTACCTATAGGTTTACTAGGTATTACGTAAGGTAGTAGGATAGCCTCTCCGGTTAAAGATATGGATACACTATAGTCATCTGTCGCCTCATTGTACGTGTAGTCAGTATACTGAACCACTAGAGGTAGAGCACTAATCGTAGGCTCAATTAAGGTGTTGGTGGTATAGTCATATCCTTTATTCTCTTGTAACCAATAACGTATCCAAGTTGTAATAGACAATCCCCCTAATTTGGAGGACTGTAGAGAACAGGGGGTACCTTCTAATGTATTTAATACATCTAACACTTCCTCTGTATCTACGTAATTCATAAAGGAGGTTACTTCAGGGAAACCACTAAAGTAGTTATCATCATCTATATAAGTAATAAACTTACGTAAATCTACGGAGATTGAGGGAGCGTAGGCTGCGTGTATTAGTAGGTAATCAGCTAATGGTATATCATTAAATAATGCAGTAGCTACATTTTGATTACTCTGTTCGATGGTATCGGATGCGAACAGAGGTTGATTATGTACATCAAATAGCTCAATGACTTGGTCATCCAGCATTCCCAACAGATCCGTGACAACTAGTACAACAGCGACAATAACTACCACTGCCACTATTATCGTCACTACTGTGGCTGCTGCTACCCAAGCTACTACAAAAGCCATAGCAGATTACCCCTTATGTAGGTTTAGAGTCTGAGATAATTGTATTGATATTTGGTGTACCTGTAGCGTTTAGTGCATCCACACCTGTACTAGGGATACCAGCAGTATTAACATTCATCTGCCAAGCTTTAAGGAGAGTATCTAAATACTTCTGGTCAGCGTTCCATTTAAACCCTTTAGATTGTTCACCATATAAGGTAGCTTGTTTACCCATAATACTACCAGCATCAGGAGCAGCTTTAGTACTTTTTTGTGTTTGTGCATACTCAGTAATTTCTTTCTGTCCTAATAAAGCTTTTTCAGCATCTGTTTTTTCTTCTTGAGCATTTTTAAGTGCAGTAGCACCAATTAAATCTAAAGCTTGTTTAACTTGAGTTGCTGATTGATTATCAACTAATCCTCCTTGTTTACCTTTCAATGTAATATCAGCACCAGATTGTGCATCACGAACTTCTTGACTAGAAACCAAATCTAAAGCTTTCTTAACTTCAGTTAATGCTTGTTTATCTTTAAGTGAACTAGAAGCAACTACATCTAGTGCTTTTTTAACTTCAGTTAATGCTACTTTAAGTTCAGTTGCTGCTTGATTATCAATTAAACTTCCTTGTTTAGTTTTGAGTGCAGTAGCACCTATTACATCTAATGTCTGTTTAACTTCGGTTAATGCTTGTTTGTCTGCTAATTCTTTCTGTGATCCTTTAAGTGAAGTAGCTCCAATTAAATCTAAAGCTTTTTTAAGTTCAGTAGCAGATTGATTATCTACTAAACTTCCTTGTTTACCTTTGAGTGAAGTAGCACTTACTATATCTAGTGCTTGTTTAAGTTCAGTAGCGGCTTGATTAGTTGCCACTGAAGTTTGAGCAGTCTTAAGTAAACCATCTTTAGTAGATTGTGTATCACGAACACTTGTAGTTGATACAATATCAAGAGCTTTTTTCAACTCTGATGCTGCTTGGTTATCAGTTAATGAACCTTGTTTACCTTTGAGTGTAGTGGCACCTACTATATCTAGTGCTTGTTTGACTTCAGTCAATGCTTGCTTATCTTTAAGTGAAGTAGCAGCAACTATGTCTAAAGCTTGTTTAAGTTCAGTCGCAGTTTGATTAACAAGTAATAATCTTTGTTTTATTGCTGTATTTTCTGATGTAGCTTGTGACGCACTTCTATTAGTAGTTGTATTAACAATATCAAGAGCTTTCTTTAGTTCTGTTGCTGCTTGATTATCAGTTAATGTACCTTGTTTAACACCTAATGCAACATCTGCTGTTAGTTTAACTACCTGTTTATCAGTTAATAATTTATCTGCATCAACTTTTAAGCCCTGTTTACCTACTAATACTACATCTGCATCAACTTTTAATTCTTGAGCATCAAGTAAAGCCCCTTGTTTAGTATTTAATGCTACATCACTATCAACTTTTAATTTCTGCGCATCAGTTAATAATTCATTAGCATCTACTAGTAATTTATCAGCATCAACTTTTGCACCTTGTTTACCACTTAAAACTATATCTGCATCTACTTTTAATTTTTGTGCATCTGTTAGTAATTCTTGAGCATCAACTAATAATTTATCTGCATCTATTTTTAAACCTTGTTTACCTATTAATACTACATCAGCATTTGTTTTTTCTTGATCAAGTGTATAACTAACTGAAGATTGTAAGGCACTTTGCATTGCTCCTAAATAAACAGTTGCAAAATCTCCACCAGTTATTCTACCTAAAGCGTACTGGTTTTCTAGCTGTGAATTGACTGCTTCCATTAGTTCATCAAATACGCCATCACCAGTAACTACACCGTCTACTGTAGCTACGTTACTTGTAAGATCTGCTATAGTTATCGCCATTTAGGTATCTCCTCTAGCTTTTTGTTGGTCTGCTAGTTTATCTAGCTCTGGTTGAGTTAGGTCAGGAAGAGTTTGTACATTATATTTTTTAGTGATATACGGTACTAGTTGCTTCTCACCGTTCGCTGCTTTAATAGTTTTAAACTTCTGCATCTCAGCATTCTGAATTTGCTTAACTAAGATATTAGGTACATGCCACCCTTCATCATTATTGAATGGTACAAACTTCTTAATAGCTTTACCTCTATTAATGATAGAGCTACTGACTGTAAAGATTAGGCCTGTATACGTAGATTGCAGTGGATCATTTGGAGATACTACAATACGTGATAGCTTCATAGCTTTCTGCTCTACTGTAAGCTCTGTCGGGCTGCTTACGGCTACAGGAGGAGTATTATCAGGCTTATTGTTATAAGTCCCTGCTACGACCTCTGAGAGCACTTGACGGTATTTGGCTTCACCTGTCTTATGGTGGAGTTTAACACCAGCTACTTCTAGTTCTGCTTTTACATCCTCAATATCCATATTGTCAATATCCATGTTGTGTCCTTATGTGTTTAGTTAGTTATCTATGAAAGAAGTTTTCATATGGTAGCCCTCTACAATACAAACTAGAGGGCTACACTATTACACTTCTACCTATGCGTCTTCTGTCCAAACAATACCAAGACGTTCAGGGCGTAGAGCCATGAAGCCATAGTAGTACTTGATAGAATAGAAGCCAGTCTCACCATAAGGGTCAGTACGATCTGCAATCTCTTTCCCAGGTTTCTTGTGGTTAATAGTGAACTTCACAGTCTTACCGTCAGTCTGGAAACCGATAGTAGTAAATGAACCATCACCAACAACAAGCATTGGGTAGATATCTACTCCAGCAGCACCAGCACCTACAGATGATTGCATCTCAGGAACGACTACTAGACGGAACTGATCTACTGAACCAATCTCACCGTTTAGGATGTTACCTGCATTAGCATATTTCTCTACTGAAACAAATGCTGGGTTACTATGCAAATCAGTCATAGCACGGATAGCAGGAATCATCTCAGAACCAATGTACATTACTCGCCCACCATTGATAGTTTTAGTATCAATCATACGTGAACCTGCAATTACTTTAGTCTGCTTAGGAGTCTTGTTATTATCTAATGCAATAGACAAGTTCATAAGATCAGTATAAGTAACTACACCAGTAACCTCATCCTTAGCTGTACCACCGATGTAGTAAACAGTACCATCTGCAGAAGCAGTAGTAATAAGGTCCGACTGAAGCTCTGCCTCAGTAAGCTCATTAGCACCTACTAAAGCTTCCTCAGTAATATGGGATAGAAGCTCTGCATCACTATCAAAGTCTAAAGACTCTTGAGTATACTCAGTGAAGAAACCACGTTTGTGGATATCACCCTCAATCTGTAGACGTGTGAAACCTACACGGTTAACTCGTCCACCATTCTCAGTAAGAGTAGGGATCTTAGTACCGATAACTCCAGTATCCTTACTAGAGCCATATAGGTTACCGTCTGCGATTACTGCACCTGCAGCACTCAAACCTTGGTCATTTACGTTACGGTCATCAAGCAATGGGATGTAGACATCTTGCTTAATCTTCTTGCCCATATGCTTAGGCATAGCACGTACATTAGCCAAAGGCATAAAGTACTGCTTATCACGTACAGCGATAAGTGCTTTCTTGTGGTAGTAATCAGTACGTGCCTGAGACCCGATAGTTGAAGCTGTCCCACCTAGTGGGTCATTGTAATTTGTAGCCATAATAATATATCCTTATAAATTAAAGTTAAATTAATCTAAGCGTACTGCTTCATAAACTCTTCATCTGACAACCCTAGGAAGTCTTCCTTAGGTTTAGAAGCAGCCTGCTTAGACTTGCTGGATGCAGCAGCTTTACGTTTCTTATTTAGCTCTGCTGTATCCGGTTTTGCTTTAGTCTCTGATACACTGGTAGCTGGTTGTTGTGTTTGTGTCCCCCCAACTAGTACACCGGTAGATGCTAAGTACTCTGCTGCTTGTCTATAAGCTTCCACATCAGCCACCCCATCAAGGTGGCCTAATGCTTTCTCTCTTTCAACAAGACTACTGACTTGTTCATATACACCATTCTGCATATGCTGGTCAATAATACCAATTATCGCAGGACTATCTGAAATAATAGTTTTACTCTTAGTGTCCCACTGTTGACTCATAACGTCTAGTGTTTTATTAAAAGTGCTACTATCCCTAATATCATTCAGGGCTTGGTCTAGCTCATACTCTTTATCTGATACACTATACTCGGTTGGGTTGTAATCAACATCCTTATCAGTATCAATATCTAAAGGATCTATACCACTATCTTTAATAAGCTTGGCTACAGCTGCAGGGTCTTTCTTAGATAGGTCAATGAGATTATTAAGTTTACCTTCATGAAGTAAACCGTTATTCTCTAGCATCTTCACAATCTTTAGCTGCGGCTTAATAGCCGACATCTTCTTATTGTAATTAGCACCCATCTGCATAAGCTTAACAACGTCCTCGACATTGTCTACCTGCATCTCTTTACCATTGGCTTTAAACGGTGCAAAGATCCTCTTATACGCTCCTTGGAAGTCTACCTCTTGTGTTTCCTGAGTATCCCCATTTGTGTCACTAGTTTCGGCTTCTGTATCAAGAGACTCTTCCTCATTAACTTTAGATTCAGTTTCATGCTCCGTCTGGGTATCCCCTTCTGGTTGGCTTACTTCGTCATCTTCACTTGATGGATCAAGTTGCTCTTGGGCTTCTACATCTTGAGGATTCTCATCCTCTACTTCCACATCAGCAGTATGCTCTGCCTCAGTATCTGTATTCTCTTCTAATACTGCTTCTGTATCTCCAGCAGTATCTATATCATCTGTTTCAAAGGTACTAGGGTCTTGTTTTAGGAACTCTTCATCTGTCATCCCTAAACTGCTATCATTTATAGTATTCATTAATCAAGTCCCTCTCTAAGTATCTCTTCTCTAGCTTGTTCACTTTCCTTAACTGACTGCTCCATTGCATCCCCATTACGTAGTATAGTATCTAAGAACTGAGCTAAACTACCTATACCGTACATCATTTTATCTATGTTTGCAAGCTGTGCTTCTTCCATAGGAGAACTTTTAGCCATAACTAGTCTGACTGCTTCGTCCTGAAAGTAAGCTTTATTGATTACTTTCTTAAAGTCTGGATTGCTCCTTAACTTATCTAGGCTGTCCCTCAAAGCTATAATTTCTTTAGCTTCTTCAATCCCTACTTCTATTTCTTGTATAGCTTGATCCTGTCTAGTCATGGTAAATCCTTATGTGGTTAGTTAAAAAGTTAGTTAAATTATAAACCTGGGTACTGTTGAGGTACCTCTGATTCTTTGTTAAGCATAGCATCAAATGTCTTAGAATCCAAGTCCTTCCTTCTATCGAACTCCTTCTGTTCCATAGCTTGTTGGTGACCTAGCTTCATTCTCTCTTCTTGGTTAACGTCATCTACACCGGATTCCTTACTTACAAAGTCCAAGTCTTGTAGGTCAGCTCCACTGTGCATTGCTCTTGCCTTAGCTTCCTCAGTGACAGTCTTAGCTTGTTTAAGTCCAACATCAACTTGATTCTCTTGTGCCTTAGCAGTCTCATTAGCTATCTGTGCTTGTAGTAACTGCATCTCTAGCTGTACCTTCTGCTGCTGCATAGGATCAGGCTGAGGTTGGAAGTTCTCAATCTTATGTGCGAGAGTAGGCATATTCCGTAACTTAGCTATATCAGCTAGAATCATTTGAGACATATCCTGAGGCATGCTGTTACCCATAGTCTGTAACATGAATGCTAACTGTTCTGCTCTCTGGTTATCTTCTTCTGGGGTAGATATAGATAACTTAATATCATAATCACCACCTAGATCATCTCTATTGATCTCTACCATCTCATCATTAGTAATGCGGATAATCTCTTGGTCATCTAAGAACTCAGCATTCATAGATATAATCTTTCTACCTACCTGAGTAATACCGTTAGCTAGTCTACGGAGTATACCAAGCTCTCTCTTAGAAGTGGCATCTAAGGCGCTCCTAATGCCCGTAGCAGTGTCTCCGAGAGCTGCCCCACTAATACCACTACTAAATGCTTTCACCCCTGTAAGACTCTCTGCTTCGTTATTCTGAAGACTGAGCATATTCATTGCACTATTAGGTATCTCAGGGTATGTACCCATATGGAAAGCCTGACGAGGATCTACATTACTATTGAAAGTGTAGTCTTCACCATTCTTAAACTTCCTAGCATTAACGGTATCTAAGGCATCCTTCCTAGAGCCTACCTGACCATTAGCTGATCTACCGATAATATCTATCATACCTCTAGTGACAGCACCTACGATCTTCTGATTGTCTTCAATCAATACACCATCAGGTTCACCATATACGCTATTACGCTTAGGTAAATACTGAACTAATACGAATGGTAGTTTCTTATCTGGGAATGGGTTCTCTTCCATCCTAATTAAAGTATCACCTATCCAAGTAGCTACTATAGGTTCTACAACACCTGTATCATTGATATCCCAGTATCCCCAGTACTCATAGGCTACTATCTTCTTACGGGGTTTATCTTTAAAAGTGAAGTTAGAGTCATCCTCTATAGAATGATCCTCCTGAGCTAACGCACTACCAGACTCTAGGTTTACATGATCTAAATTAATATACCTACCATCTTTCTCTAGTTCAGACATAGAGGTATCAAAGCTATATATAATAAACTCTGCTCTATCTAGATCCCCTTTACAGGTAGGGTCTATCACTACATTCCGATAGTCACATACATCAATAGTAGGTTGGTTCCTTACAATCTTGGTCTGCTCTTCCATATGAGAGCCTACCTGTACCGGTACGACAGGTACTCCTCCCTGCATAGTCATCTGGTGTGCTTGCTGCATCTCAGGTGGCACTTCAGTCTGGAACTGTTCAGGACTCTGTTGCATCATCCCATGTAGCTGTTGATGTATCTGCCCTGCATCTGGTGTTTGTTGAAACTCAAAGTCAGGTACTGGCACCTCTATAGTCTCATCCGCATACTCCCAACCTAACTTGATAACAACAGTACCTTCATCTACGCCAGTACGTACATACTCATCTATAAACTTAGTCTTATTTAGTTTAGAGCTAAATTGGTAATTAAGTACTTGCCCATTCTGTGAGGCATTAGCTTTATCCTCAAAGGTTCTAGGGTAAGTATTGAATAGTTCATCTGTATTAAGGAAAGGGTCACTTAAACTAGAGTATCTCCATTCGGCTTGTTTACGTATAAGTTTAGGTACAATCTTCGATCTACCCTTCTTAGCTTTGATTACCTGATTGCCATTAAGGGCATTCAGCCAAGTATCTACTTCTACTTCGTGTGCACTGTGGGAAGAAGTAGCCTCTGTTAAGTCTTGCTTTAGGTCTTCTAAAGTAGGGGGATTCTCCCAGTCTACTATCTGATCTGATTCTGGTGATATGATATCTGCTTTCTCTTCAATCATGCTTTATGTGCCTATAAGTATTTTAAATTTAGAATGGTCTATCTTAAATATTGATAAACCATTTAGCTCTTGTTTATACGACAATTGCCCTGGAAATATATCCGTTATGCCATCTAGAAATAAGGAGCAGTATGCTTCCCTATCTCTAACTATTTCTTTAAAAAAGTAATTCATTACTCCTACGAGATCTATACGAGCGTATGTATTAGGGGCACATATAATTGCTGCTATTAGGTATCCTGGTATATCTTTCCTATACTGGTAGAATAGCATAGCCTCCCCTTTCTGTATAACAGAAGCCGAAGCAAACAATATTTCATTCTTCGGTAAAGGCATCGAGGGTCTCCACAATAGCAGCTGCGAATACATTACCCATACCAGCACCTAAACTCAGAAAGGTACCCTTACGGTCTCCCATAGCTAAGTGCATCTCTATAGCTGCACTAGGTCCCATTGTATGTCCGATCTTCTTTTTATAGTTTACTGTTGGCATATTACCTAATAGCTCCTTAACAACCTCACATTCCACTTGATTATCATCTGAGTAAGTCGAATGTGTTTTAACAAAGTTAATTGAGGATACCATAGCTGGAGTTAAAATACTAGTAATAGCTTTTCTATATCCAATACCTGTAGGAGCAATACCTAAAGGATTACTGTGTGTCTCGGATACTATATTAATATCATGTACTTTAGCTAATGGTGTATTTTTAGTTTGTTTTAAGGATGTGGGGGATTCCACTACTGTGATATTAGCTCCCTGGCCTAACCTAAATTTATTAGCATCTACGCCATCTGATTCTAATAAACATAGCCCCTGCTCGCCAAAGAAATGCATATACTCCTCACTAGCCCCATTGTCGCTAGATACTACAATTACCCTATCTAACCTACTACTATCAATTAATAGTTTAGCATGATGCAAGGCAGAATGAGCAGAGATACAGGAAGTAGTATCTGTAGATACATAGTCAACACCACCTAACTTATTTGCTAGCTGCCCAGCATATATCTGAGTCATACCTAATGGTAACATACGATGTTTAGGGTACTTATTAGTTAATGGTATCGTAGTGCCATATCCTGTCCATACAGAGCCTCCTGTAGCCAGTATTAGCCCTGTCTTCCCCCTAGCTGCTACAATCCCCCTAAGAATATCTAAAGACCTTGTAGTAGCCCCCTGAGAGCCTGCTAGTAGATACTCTACAAATTCAGAAGGAAGTATTTTAATTCCCTGAGCTACCCGTATCCCCCCATCTGATACTTGATGTACACGTTGAGGGTAGGGAACATAATCTATTAATGTAGTTTCATTAGAGTATATAGAATTGAGGTGGGTAATATACATTTACAGTAAAGACCTTACATGGAAATCAACTTCTTCATCAGTGTAACTTTTTGTTTGGTATGCTTTGACAAAGGTAACAATAACATGCCCAGTGAGTACATCCCCTTGACCTAGTAATTCTTTACCTTCCTCATCCCCAATACCAAAAATAGCTGATAACCAAATAAACATCATCATAATACCTAAACTGTCTATATTAGTTAATAGTATGTCCTGATCTAATGAAGTAATTGGCTCGAACATACTTACATCAACGGCCTCGTATTTAGCTAGTCCATTAATAACCTCAATGAATTTATCTTCTGTAATATTACAAGTACTCAAAATAATCCTCCCTTAGTGACCATTGCATGCACAGCAAGTACCGGAGCTATAAATCCAATCCATCCAGCAATCTACCAACGCCTATTAAGTTTCCAGTAGTTATCAGGAATTTCCTCTACACTATTTAATCCTCGTAGTACTTTACGTTGTATCTTCTGCACTGGGCGCATTACGAATGCCCAAGCAATAAAACTAATTATCCAGTAAACTAAACCTAACTGTACCCACAACTGATCCCACGCATGAGTATTAGCTAAACCGGTAACAAGTACTATCGTACTAGCTATAGAGTAAAATAAGGTATCTGATTTCCCCATCATATCTGCAAAGAATCTGATGGTGTTAATATCAGAACTACCTAACGCTTTACATCTCCACCCCGTAGTAATAAGGGTATTTGATGTAAACAGTATAACTGCTAATACATGGATAAACTTTAACTCTGTATAATATTCAGGAAACATACTAACCCCTTACAAATTTAGTTTGAATAGTAGTTTGCATAGCTTTGCTTTGACCTACAAAATAATCATCTATAGATTCTATAGATGTATGTAGGGTATCGAGTTGGGTTTGGTTAGGTATGTCGCCTGCCTTTACCATCTTACTCACTCTACCAGCTAGTTTACTTATCCTATCTAGTTTAGTAATAACTTCTCTTTGTTTAGTTTGCATAATATATCCTTATGTGGTTTAGTTAGTGGAAGCTGTAGTATACCACTATCAACCTACACTACTAGCTATAACCTCTACATCTGTTTCTTTGTGCAGATCAGTCTTACTACCCATTACTCCACTACTACCTAAGACTCTAGCCTCGCTTATATATTTGACTGTATATTCGTAGCCGTTATAGAAGAACTTATCATCTAGTTTGAGCTCTTTAGCTTTAATTGTTTTTCTGTTCACGCTCTTCTCGCTAGTGTTGCACCAAAATACATCTCGATAATTACGGTCATCCATTGGAATAACTCTGCAAATGCTGGAATACCTTGTATCTTTATCCACTCGGTATGTTCACCGCCACCAAGTAATCCAAACAGATATGATGGCTCTTTGATTACCTGCTCTATGTAGATTGGCACTCCGAAGACTGCGTAACCAAGCATCGAGAGGCTGATAGCGAACATTAGAAACCATAATAGTAATCGTCTGCTTGCGTTAGAGGTAGGGGTGTCGTACTTCCTTGCACTATCAAATGATTGATTCTGTGCCGCCAGAGCTTTTATCATTAGCTCTTGTCTCTGCTTATTATCTTCTGCTTTTAATGCTGTGAGCTTTGCGATAAATCCCAGAGCTATTGGTAGGATATGAGAGAGTAGAGTTATCATTTGTCTTTCATCAGTTGATTGACGAACTCTTTGTCTACTTTATTATTGTAGAGTTCTCCGATTATTTTATTACTTCTATCTAGCTCTCGCTTCCATTCCTCTTTACTAACGAGTTCTTTTTCCATCTGATCCATTCTGTTATCGTGATTAGTTAGTGTGTTAGTAAAAGTGCGAAAAAAGTACCCTATAACTGGAAATGCTATTAGTGCTAGTAACCATTCTGCTTCAATATTCATAGTGGTCTCTCCCTACTTCCTGTCCTGTACGCCTCG